>Ga0181535_10000045_pt1 | contig 175615 bp, 129 predicted proteins | sample PEATcosm2014_Bin_44_FD_119774 | JGI IMG/M metagenome (GOLD analysis project Ga0181535, IMG submission 119774) | Peatland microbial communities from MTU Mesocosm Facility, Houghton, MI, USA - PEATcosm2014_Bin17_30_metaG | ecosystem: Environmental > Terrestrial > Soil > Wetlands > Peat | place... | reverse complement strand
GCGAGCGTACTTTTCAAAACTCGGCTGTGTGGCGAATGTAAGTTGGCGCATTGCGTTTTGGGTCCACCTATACGATTAGACGCAATCGATGCGCGTTGGGAGCTTGATCAGAGGCTCCCTAAGCAGTATATCTATCACCTCATCGGTGGCTTGCATCTCCGAAGACCGCAGCCGCTCCAGGAGATTCTCAAGCGAGTGGGTAAAGTGGATCAAACTCGTCAACCCATGAAACCCTGCCCCTCCCTTGATCGAGTGAGCCGAGCGAAAGATGCTATTCAGCAGCTCTGTATCGTTCGGCGTCGAACGAAGCGTGAGAAGACCGGTCTCCATCGACGCAATATGGTCCGCGCTTTCCAAGAGAAACGTTTCGCGAAATTCACTGAGATCGATTTTCATGGCGTTATGGAAGCACCTTGGCTAACGTTTGCAGCAGCTTTTCCGGATCGAAGGGCTTGACGATCCAACCGGTGGCGCCGGCGGCCTTCCCCTGTTCCTTCTTCGATGCGAGCCCTTCCGTGGTCAGCATCAAGATTGGCTTGCTCTTCATGGCGGGCTGCTTGCGTACGTTTTGGATGAGAGTGATGCCATCCATCACGGGCATATTGAGATCGGTTAGGATCAGATCGACCGTCGCGCCCGCGAGCTTGTTGAGCGCGTCCTGGCCGTGCTCGGCTTCAATCACTTCAAAGCCACCCTGCCGCAGCGTGTAGCCGACCATCTGCCGCATGGAAACCGAATCGTCAACGATCATTACCGTCCGCATTGTGCCGTTCCTTCAGAGATTCGCATCTTCCACTCTCTTCATTTCGATCAAAACAATTCAACCTCTCCCGCTGCCGACTCGACACCGCCGATGCCGGCAATTCTTCGCTCTTCATGCATGGTGTAGGCGGCAAACCCCTCATCCAAAGCGATTCCAGCGGCAGCCGCTGGACCAAGTCGAGTTGTCAGCTTCGCGTGCATGGTGTCCAGATCTTCCGCCACATGGGCAATCTGTTGATTGGTTCGGTCCTGGAACTGAAGGCCGCGTACCGCTGAACCAATGTCGCGCGCAAGCATTGCACCCGCATCTGTCATCCCGGACAGCACACTCTTCATCTCGCTGTGAGTTGCCTGCATCTCGCGAAGTGATTCATCCACTTCGATCCTGCATTCTTCCACGCGTTTACGATCCCGGTCGTTCATCCGCTGCAAGTCGTCGACGGTCGATCCCGCCAGGGCACGCAGGTTCTTGATCAGTTCGCTCACCTGAGCGGTCACCTGTTGCGACTTCTCGGTCTGCGACACAACCTCTACTGCGACTACACCAAATCCTGCTCCGTGGATACCGGCGTGCGCTGCCTCAATACGCGCATTCATTGCCAGCATCCTGTTCTCCCTGGCAATCTGCTCCAACTTGAGAAGCGCTGCGCTGATCAATTGCGAGGCCTGATCCATTTGGTGAATCCGCTCGATGGCCCGCCGTGAAATCTCGCTGGCTTCTTCTGTCGTTTTCAGAATCTTGACCAGCGTTCCGCTGCAATTGTCGATCAGGCTCTCAAATGAGGTCGTATTGGAATCCTTGCCGCCCTCCTGGCTGAGAAAGCCTGTTGTGCGAGCTACGGTCTGCTTTGCCCGCTCCGCAATTCCTTGAAAGCTGTTGCAGACGCCTACGACGGAACTTTCGATCTGCTGCGACGTCTCCTTCAGTTGTTTGCTCATCCGGCTGAGGTGTGGCAAGTACCCGGCGAGCTCGGTTTCCACGACAAGACGGTCCATCGCAATTTCCCCAGGGACTTCTGGAGCCGGGGTGAGCCCGGGTTCTCTCGGCTGGGTCTGGATACCTTCATTCATTGCTTTTTGGCTCAGTCATGAGAAAATGGCCAGCGGCTCCCGAATATTCGAACCAGTGGCGCAGGTTTGCCGAAGCATTCACGAGTTGAAGATGCCGGCCTCGCTTCTTCTGCTCTGCGTCGAGTGCCAGGAGAATCTGCAACGCACTTGCGTCCAGATGATCGACCTTGTCAAGATTGAGGGTCACGTCCTTGCCTTGGCCCAAGACTGCCTGCGCAGCTTCCGACAATTCCTCCGCGGGCATCCAGTCTCCGGAACGTTCGACATTGATTGAGGCGCATCCTCGATCCCGTTCAGTTTGCGGCTTAGCAACGCGCGTTCGCTTCGCTTTGACGCTTCCCTCATGCCCGCTGGGGCCGCCGCTCTTCATCCGGTTCCACCTCGCGACAGCAGGACTAACCTGGCAAAGAATCTTTTGAAACCAAGGAATTCCCGAGAGGAGGACAGCGGTGCCAGGCTGCGTCTGCCGTCGAAAGCTCTATCGGCACAGACAGACATTCTGATCAGCCAGGACCCCAGCTCTCCCCTCGCTCGAATCGTTCTCGGAGTTTCCGAGTCCGAAGTTCCAAAACAGCGTCGTACTGAAATGGGACGAGACAAACCGGTGAAATAGGGAGTTACAAATCTGGATGGCCAAGAGAATAGGCAAAGTGAAGAACAGGTCGAAGGTCTAAAATCATTGCGGAGACAGCGACTGTGGATGGGAACTATCACTTCAGGTCATTCAAAACAAGAGAGATAGACTTCACCAACGGTATCCGATCACATTTGGTCTGCGATTTCCGATCTGCGGACAGCGGCGCAGGTCAGGGAGATAATGAACGACAATCTTAGCAAGGATCGGCGGATCGACCTGCTAAAGAACCTCATCTCGAAGCTATCAGCGATCGACGTAGAATCTGAAGGACCATTCATAGGTCATTCACTGAAAGGTATTCCTGAAACAGTTGCTCCTCAAGGCTTCAGCATTATCGAAGTCGCAGCCGTAGCGAGTTTCGTCAAGTCGATTGAGGAATCTGGCGAAGAACTGAGGCTTCGGTTTGAGCCGTCATCGGGCGCATTATTATGGAAGGATAGCGTCCTGGAAGTGGCGAAGCCCGGATTTCTTCAAGTCCTCTCAAAGATCGCTGGCACGGAGACTCGACAATGGTATTTGATTCATCGCGAGCAGCTGAATACGAGACCGTTATTGGATGCGACGAGGTGGGCAGAGGCAGCTTGTGCGGGCCAGTTGTGGTTGCCGCGGTGTGGTTTCAGCCAACAGCTATTCCTCCTTGTCTCCTTGAGGAACTGGATGACAGCAAGCAATTAACACGCCCCGCGCGCACACGACTTGCAGGCGAGATTCGCCGGTTTGCACGCATTTCCATTGCTTCATCCTCTTCCTCACTCATAGACAAGAAAGGCATCAGAACCATGACGCTCGATGCGATGCAAAGAGCGGTCATTCACCTGAGTATCGAGGCTCCGGTCCGAATCGACGGCCTGGACGTACCATCGGGCATTCCGTGGCCGAGCCAGGCGATTGTGCGCGGAGACGCAAAGGTTCCGCAGATTGCTGCAGCTTCAATCGTCGCAAAAGTCACGCGAGATGAACTCATGGCACGACTTGCAATTCGCTATCCTGGCTACGGTTGGGAAAGAAATGCCGGATATGGGACGCGTGAACATTTGGCGGCAATCAAGAAACTTGGGGCGACAGTGCACCATAGAATGTCATTCGCTCCAATATCCATGCTGAGTTTCTCCTTCGACGATTTTGCCCTCAATTCTGAATCATAGAGGTGAAAGTTGTCGAGCGTTGCCGCTGCCAATCCCCTGGCCCGCTGGAGTAGTCTGGATGATCAGGAGGCTCAAGCCAAAGATGCTCAAGCCGCATCGCTTCCCGTTCACCGTCCTGGCCGTTTTTCTCCTCGCATCTGCGCTGCTTCGCGCTCAGCAACAGCAGCCTGAGCCGCCGAAGGAGGATTTCGTTCGCGCCCACTACACGAAGTATGAGTTTCGCATTCCGATGCGAGACGGCAAGCGGCTCTTCACGGCGGTTTATGCACCCAAAGATGTGACCGGCGGTCCCTACCCGTTTCTGATGAACCGCACCCCATACGACGTCGGACCTTACGGCGAGGACCAGTATCCCAAGCGTCTCGGCCCATCGGACGAGTTTGAGAAGAGCGGCTACATCTTCGTCTATCAGGATGTTCGCGGGCGCTGGATGAGCGAAGGTGAGTTCGTCGAGATGCGGCCGCACATCGACAAGAAAAAAACGCCGCAGGATGTGGATGACGCTTCGGACACCTACGACACCATCGAGTTCCTGCTTAAAAACGTGCCGAACAACAATGGCAAGGTTGGAATCTGGGGAATCTCCTATCCGGGCTTCTACACCTCGGCATCGATCATTGACTCTCATCCGGCGCTGGTTGCCGCCAGCCCGCAGGCTCCCATGACGGACCTCTTCCTTGGCGACGACGCATATCACGGCGGAGCATTCATGCTCTCGGCCAACTTCGAGTTCTATGCGCCTTTCTTTTATCCCCAAGATGGCCCGCGAACTCCAACGCCCACCGTTCCCTTTGACTTCGGCACGCCCGACAGTTACAAGTTCTATCTTCAGGCGGGTAACATCGCCAATCTCGATAAGCTTTATCTGAAGGGCTCCAACTGGCTCTTCAACGACCAGTTCAAACACGACACCTACGACGACTACTGGCAGGCGCGAGATCTTTCCCGCCACATGAAGAATGTCCGTTGCGCTGTGCTGGTGGTGGGCGGCTGGTTTGACGCCGAGGATCTGAGCGGCCCGTTCAAGACCTTCTATGCCATCGACAAATTCAATCCGGAGACGCCCACGACGCTGGTAGAGGGACCCTGGGTTCATGGCGGCTGGGCGCGCGGCGACGGCAGCCACCTGGGCGATATCGACTTTCATGCAAAGACCAGCGAGTACTTTCGCGCCTACGTGCAGTTTCCCTTCTTCGAGCACTATCTGAAGGGAAAGGGTGCGACACAACCCAAGGCAATCGTCTTCGAGACCGGAACAGATGTGTGGCGCAGATTTGACTCTTGGCCGCCAAAAAACGCTGTGGCAAGGACCCTTTACTTTCACGCCGGCGGCAAGCTGAGCTTTGATCCGCCGACTGAGGAGAATGGCGTTGACCAATATCTAAGCGACCCGAACCACCCAGTTCCATTCGTCGGTTACACCACCGACACCGTCCCGCAGCGCTACATGGTCGACGATCAACGCTTTGCCAGCTACCGGCCCGATGTGCTCGTCTACCAGACCGAGCCGCTCGAAGAGGACGTGACGATTGCCGGCCCGATCTCGCCCCGGCTCAAAATTGCCAGCTCGGGCACAGACTCGGACTTCGATGTAAAGCTGATCGATGTCTACCCGGAGAATTACCCCGATGCCGAGGACACTTCGCACGGCAACAAGCGCATCCAGGACGCACCGCCTGTGCTCATGGGCGGCTATCAGCAGCTCTTGCGCGGCGAGCCCTTCCGGGCGAAGTTTCGCGAGAGTTGGGAGAAGCCTGAGCCGCTCACTCCGGGCAAGGAAGCCGACCTCGACTCTACGATGCCCGATCTTTTTCACACCTTCCGCCGCGGCCACCGTATTATGGTTCAAGTTCAGAGTTCGTGGTTTCCGCTGACGGATCGCAACCCGCAGAGCTTTACCGACATTCCCAACGCACGGCCTGAGGAGTTCCAGAAAGCGACCGAGCAGGTCTTCCGGCAGAAGGATGAGGCCAGCGGCGTGGAAGTGATGGTGATACCGTAACAGCAGCTTCTAGCCACCAGCTGTTAGCCTTTAGCTTGTTCTGGCCGACCCTGGGATTCCATCCGGCCAGGTTATTCACAGCTAGAGGCTAGCGGCTGACGTCTAACTCATGAGGCCCCGATGCTAAATCGAAATCTTCGCTCCGTCATTCTGCTGCCGGCCGCATTGCTGCTGGCTGCCGCTCCAATCGTTCGTGCCGAAGAAGGCATGTGGACCTTTGACAACCCGCCCCTAAAGCAGTTGGCAGCCAAATATGACTTCCATCCGACACAGGAATGGCTAGATCATCTGCGTCTCTCGAGCGTACGCCTCAACGACGGCGGTTCAGGTTCGTTTGTCAGTTCCGATGGCCTGCTGCTCACCAACCATCACGTGGCCCGCGGCCAGTTGCAGAAGAACACGACCGCTGAACACAACTACCTGCGCGATGGCTTCTATGCGACCACACCGGATGCAGAGATGAAGTCCCCTGACCTTGAGGTCAATGTACTGATCGCCATGCGCGACGTGACTTCGCGAGTGCAAGACGCCGCGAAGGGAATTGCCGATGAGGCCAAAGCGCTGAAGGCGCGCGATGCCGAGATTGCCGCCATCGAAAAAGAGAGCAAAGACAAGACCGGGCTGCGCTCCGATGTGGTCTCGCTCTACCATGGCGGCGAGTACTGGCTCTACCAATACAAGGCTTACACCGATGTCCGGCTGGTCTTTGCACCTGAGCAGCAGGCAGCATTCTTTGGCGGCGATCCGGATAACTTCACTTATCCCCGCTACGACCTCGACATGGCTCTCTTCCGCGTCTATGAGAACGGCAAGCCGATCCACACGGATAACTATCTCAAGTGGAGCGCAAAGGGCGCCGCTCCTGGCGAACTGATCTTCATCTCAGGCCATCCGGGGTCGACGCAGCGTGACGACACAGTTTCGGAGCTGCTCATGGAGCGCGACCTGAATGGGCCGGCGATTACCGAATACCTGCAGCGCCGTATCGCTGCCGCTCAGGCCTTTGCCGCACAGGGAGAGGAACAGAGTCGGCTGGTTGGCAGCACCATCTTCAGCCTGCAAAACAGCCTCAAGGTCTTCCTCGGCCGCGCAGAGGCTCTGGCAGCGCCAGCCATCCTGGCCAAGAAAAAGGCAGAGGAGGATGACTTCCGCGCAAAGGTGGCTGCCAACCCGGAGTGGCAAAGGGCCTATGGAGACGCCTGGCCGATGATCGATGCCGCCCTGAAGAAGGCCGCTCCAAGACAAAAGGCCCTGATCTTCAGGCGTACCGACAGCCGGCTCTTCAGTATCGCGCGGCTGATCGTGCAGTACGTCACCGAGGTGAAGAAGCCCGACAGTGAGCGGCTTGACGGATATCACGACGCGCAGCTCGATTCGCTCAGGTTTCAGCTTTTTTCGCCCGCTCCCATCTATCCCTCGACTGAGAAGCTCTTCATGACCACCGCGCTCAATCTGGCGGCAGAGAAGCTCGGCAAAGACGATGAGTACCTGGTCAAGCTGCTCGATGGAGCCGATGTGAACACCTTCGTCAACTCTGCCGTCGATGGCACCAAACTCTCCGACGTTGCAGTGCGCAAGGCTCTCATTGATGGCGGCGAAGCGGCTGTCGCGGCTTCCACCGATTCCATGATCGTCGCAGCGCGGCGCACCGATGCGCTGGCGCGCGAGTACCGCCGCTGGCAGCATGATGAAATCGATAGCGTGCTGACCCCCGCGGGCGAAAAGCTGGGCAAGGCCCGCTTCCTGGTTTATGGCAAGGACGCTTATCCCGATGCCACGTTTACCCTGCGCCTGAGCTACGGAACGGTGGACGGCTTTCCTTACAATGGAACCATCGCACCGCCCTTCACCACTTTCTACGGGCTCTATGATCGCGCGGCCAGCTTTGGCGACAAGTCGCCCTTCGACCTGACTCCGAGGGAGGAGGCAGCTCGCGAGAAGCTGAATCTCTCAACTCCGCTCGACTTCGTCTCGACTGGAGACATTATCGGAGGCAACTCCGGCTCGCCCGTGGTCAATCGCAACGGCGAACTGGTTGGCCTGATCTTTGACGGAAACATTGAGTCGCTGGCCGGCGATTTTGTTTATGACGGCAGCAAGAACCGCGCTGTCGCGGTGCATTCTTCAGGCATGATCGAGGGTCTGCGAAAGCTCTATGGAGCAGACGCGCTGGCCGATGAACTGGAGGGCAAGAAGTAACGCAACGAGTCATCTTTGCAACAGCAAGGGGAGCCGATTGAGGTTCCCCTTGCTGTTTTGCAATTAATGCGTTGGCGCTCTTGACGGAGGGGAATACGGTGGATCCGCTCAGAATCGGCCCGAATTCTCCCGCAGTGATCAATCCTCCAGTCTTCGTAGTGCTTCAACGCCTTCTCGTCCGCCACTTCCTTCTGATCGCGGGAGGCCCCCGTGAGGCTGAAGTTGCCTACTTGGTGCAAGGGCATGGCAGCCGGCCAAAACAAGCCAGTTGAACCGAACTGATCCTCCTGCGGCTGATCATCAAAGCGAGTAGTCTCGCGCACCGCCAAGAGATTCGGCAACTGAGGAACGGTCTTATTCACATCATCCACGACCGCGGTCAGCATCTGGCACGCTGCAGTTCGTCGCGAGGGGTGTCCGCCGGAATCTCCGCCGCAGGCGGATTGAGAAATGCCGCAGAATGGGCCAGGATCATGAGCGCCTGCCGAGCCTTTTCGCGTGACAGAAGAGCGCTCAAGCGCGCTAGCGTGGCCGAGTTGAGCCGTTCGGTCAAGACCACCCCTGAGAGCTGTTGTGCCAAGTCCGCGCCGGGCTCGCCGTGTGCCTCGGCCAACGCCTGCTCCAACTGCACAACCGTAACCTTTGTCATTGGGAGATCATTTGCCGGAAGCGCCGGTAGAGAGATCGCTGAAAGCAGCAACAGTACTGTCTATTTCCCATCGTATGAGCTCCGTGCCGCAAACTGGTCCAATTCCAGTCGAACTCAGCGGCACTGTCCCCAACCGCAGCTCGATAGCCATCGTTCGCTTGCCTGCCCTGGGGTATCGCTGTGACACTCTTTGCCTCCAGTGCGGTGATTATTGTGCGGTTCAACCGATTTCCTCATGGCGCATCGCGCACTTGCGTCTTGGCCCATACTGAAGCGGTCCCGGGTGATTGTCGACGGGACGTTATCATTGCCGTTCCACAAATGTGCCTGTCTGGCCTTACAATCGAAGATAGCCCCCCTGCGGAGGGATGGGTGAGCGGTTGAAACCGGCGGTCTTGAAAACCGTTGAGCTCGAAAGGGTTCCGGGGGTTCGAATCCCTCTCCCTCCGCCATAAAGCCTATAAAATAAAAGCCTTAGAAACTCATTTCTCATAGATAACGTTCTACCTTATATGCTCGCGATTTGACCAGTGATACCTGTAGTGATACTTTGGCGCTGAGGAGGTACGCGCATGCGGAAAGCATCCTCTGCGGCAACCAATGAAGACATTCGAGGCTTGTGGGAGCGCGAACCGGGTTCGGGCATCTGGTGGATTCGCTACCGTGACGCCGACGGGAAACTCCGCCGCGAAAAGGTCGGCAGCCGCTCCGCAGCCAAGGCCCTTCTGGACAAGCGCCGCGTCGCCCGAAGGCTGGGCGAAAAACTGCCCGAGTCCATCCGCACAGCCCCGATCAAGTTTGAGGAAATCGCAAACTCCGCCAAAGAGCACGTCGAGAAGCACAACGCCAAGCCGCAGACCGTGCTCCACCGTATCGACGAATGGATCAAAGCCTTTGGCGCGAAGCCAGCGGAGTCAGTTACGCCCGAGGAGATCGACAAGTGGCTCCATCGCAAGGATGCCGCCACGGCTAATCGCTACAAGGATGCGATCAGTATCTGCTACCGGGAAGCGATCCGCAACGGCAAGCTGAAGAGCAACCCGGCACGATTGGTGAAGCGTCGGCGGGAAAGCAGCGGCGTCATACGGTTCCTAAAAAAGGACGAGGAAGCCCTCGTGCGCCAGATTATCCAGGAGCGCTTCCCAGACAAGATGCCAGAACTCGATGTTGCCATTGGTACGGGTATGCGCGCCGGAGAGCAGTTCGGCCCCCGACTGACCTGGGGCCAGGTAGATTTTGACCGCTGCGAAATCACGCTGAAGCAGACCAAGAACGGAACTTCCCGCGTGATTCCGCTCAATGCAACGGTGGTCGCCGCGTTGACGGCCCGGCGCGCACTCGTTCCGAAATCACCGCCGAGCGCGCCAGTCTTTCCGACATCGCCGAGATACTGGTGGGACGACGTGCGAATTGCCGCAAAAATCCCTGACTACCGCTGGCACGACCACCGGCACACGTTTTGTTCGCGGCTAGCCATGGCCGGAGTCAACCTCGTTGTCATCAAGGAACTCGCCGGACACAAAACGCTGACGGTTACTGCCCGGTACGCTCATCTGGACGACAGCGCAAAGCGCAAGGCTGTGGATTTGCTTGTAGTCTGACTTTCCCAAGCAGAAAGTAACCCGAACGGCAATTGCCAGGATGAAATGTGGACGCGTGCAGCCACGTTCGCGCAACTTCAGCGTCTGGCCCAGGCAACAGGCTCCCGGCTTTCGATCCGGCTTGGACCACGTCCAGCGGAATCGTTGGCCCGCTAAGCTGGTACGCAAGATATCAAGTACGACCAAAGTCTCTTAAGATTTACCATCGGGGAGCGACTTGACCTGAAGTTGCCAACCGCGATTTCACTACTGGGCCGTTCCCCTTCCAAAGTTTAAGGTTTCCCCGCTTTGAACAAGAGCGTCATAATGGTCAACTAGGGGGAGTTGAGCCGCTAGCGAGGAGCTGAAATGGTCACGAAGACAGCCGAACAGGAGACAGACCGAGCAGGCAAAAGACTAGTTCGTTCCATCCTTGAGTCTTTGGGTTGGGTTGTCAACGATACGGAAGAAGACTATTGCATTGACTCGAATGTACAGATTTTTGATGGAGAGTCACCGGACGGTGCCTGGTTTCATGTTCAACTTAAGAGCAGCTCAAATCCAGAGTATTCATCTGATGGCACTTTCATCTCTCAGTCGTTGAGGATGGATCACGCCCGACATTTCGCACTTGAACTTCGCCAGCCAATGTTTCTTTTGATTGCGGATGTCACAGCGGCGAGGCTATTTTGGACATGTCCTCAACTGGACGTTCGCTTGCTCACCCAACTTCAAACAGAGCCGCACAATCAAACAGTTTCTGTCAGAGTCCCCACAGCTCAACAGCTACCGGCGACACTTACGGACCTTCTTTCTGCTCTACGGCGTGCATACATTGTTCTATCTAATCGACAACTGGCATCCAGTTCTATGTCCCATTTTGCAGAATCATTGGTCTATTCCACAGACCAAGAGAAGCTCCGTGCCGAAATGCAAAACAAGAGCGATGTTCTGAAACTCCAGAGAGTCGTCGCGCTCTATAACGATGGCAAATTGGCAGCGGCTCGCGAACGTGCTGACGCGCTTGTTCGCGACCCGGACGCAACGATTGAAACCAAGTTTTGGGCTTCGATTCAGATTGGAAACATCGACTTCGATTCTCTGGTGCGTTCATGCAATCCTCAAGCAGAGCTTGCAGAGCATCACATTCGACACGCATTGAGTCTTCAGCAATTGACCAGACAAGGGCCGAGATCTTTCAAATTCTACGCACTGGTGGCCCGAAGAGCGGCTGAGTTGGGGATGCTAGCTCATGAGAATTTTAGCCTGAATATGTTCCAGAAGGCTCATCTTCAGCGAGGCGGTGACCCCTTCCTAGTCTGGAGAATCTACGCACGGCGCGCGTGGTTAGCGAAGGCAATCGCTTCAAAATACAATCAGTGCGTCAGATTGGCTAGATATGCCTCCACTTCAACCGACCCGTGGATTCTCGGTCGCGCTCTCACGAACATCATTCAGGCACTCGCCACTTACGTGGCGACTTTACACGTTAGCGGTGACACTGGGTTAGAATCTGCGTGTTCACAATCCGCTCTTCAAATTAGCAAGCTAGCAGCGTGGGCCAGCCGTGTAACGGAAGATGAGAATGGGTTGGCACTGGTAGTGCTCAGTTCGGTTCTTGTAGTGCGTTCGGAAGAATCCGACACGTACAGGTGGGCTGTCGAGACGGCAGGCACGATCATTGAACCAACAATTCGCGATGATGTTCTGCGGGGTATTGAGCGCGCAACCCGTCGCTGGAAAGGCGAAAAAGTCGAGGGAGATATTGTCGGTGATACAGTCTGGCAAGCAATTCAGAACATGGCGGCAGCGACGGGTATCGACATATCAGATGAAAACTCTCCTCTTGTGCGGGCGCTCAGGATCGCTGTAAAGGATGACACTCCTGACAGAGTACTCAAGGACTGCGAGTATCTATTGGTAAGCTATGGCGCAATTGGTCCGATGGCTCTTGAAGTGAACGCGCTCTTCAACATGAAGACAGCGTGTTCCAAAGTCGTTCACTGCACTCTATTCAATTTTCATCGTGAGGACAAAGAGCTGGATTCCGCTTATGAAGGGTTTAAGGCAAAGCACTGCGACAATTGTGAGGATCGAAAGCCGAGACCGGAAGGTTGGCAATTCACTGGTCGCCCGACTCCCGAGGAAGCGGAGTTTCTGTGCGGGCTAATCGGAACGCCATACGATATGCGACATGTTGACCAGGACTAGTTCAAAAGGTTCTTCTTCAGCAAAACGCTGTCGAAGACAGCAGGATTTCGGTTGCCGCCAAATCGACAATGCACTTGCTAAAATGGATCGGATCAAGATAGCAACCTTCCTCTCAGAAAGCATTTATTGATCCCTTGGGACGCAAAAAACCAAGCAGAAACGCTCCTACACTGAAAATGCAGGGGCGTTTCTCTATCTCTCGTTCAGATCGAATCAGGGCTGTATGAGCAATTCTTGAATGCCTGTGGTCTAGCTGGCCAACCGCTCCGGGTGATCCATGCGGGCGAATCTTCTCAGGTCTGCCATTGGAATCAGATTGCGGCTTCCGATTCTCCGGGAAGTGAGTTGCCGGTTGGCGAGCAGGTAATCCACCGAACGAACGCTGATGGAAAGAATCTCTGCTGCCTCTTCGCGGCAAACCAGCAACTTGTCTTGCGGGGCGACCATCGCCCTCACAGGCGGCTTCTTCGCTTCTTCATTCATTCTCGGCATAGGGACTCCCAGGGGTAGAGTGTGCCTTGCAGCCGATTTCGGCTTTTACTGCATCTTGACAATAACGCAATGTAGACCTAAAGTCAACTTGTAACGTTACAAATATTTTGTGACGTTTTGGAGGCAAAAGATGGCCGAGAAAGCAGCCACACCGCAACAGCCGGTGATTTCCGTGCGCATCTCCGAGGCATTGCGCGCCCGGCTCGACAGCTTGAAGGAATTGCTCGCGCACAAGAGTGGCGAGAATGTTTCCACCTCCGAAGTTGCCAAGCAACTGCTCGAATCCGCGCGGGAAGACCGTCTGGAAGTGGCCGACCTGCTGGCCGATGCAACGCAGTCTTTGGTGCAGGCGCGGAAGAAGATTGAAGCAGGACTATCGCTCTCGCAAGCCGAGTGGATTGTCCTTGCGTATTTCATTCGTCATGGCGCAGAAACATACCGCGAAGGCATGCAGGGAATGCCTGTCAGTCACGAGACCATGAAAGGCATTCTTGAGGCCTTTCTTGCGGCGTACAAGATACGGCGCTCAAAGAAGACCAGCCGCGATGCGCATTACCTCGGCAATCTTCCCCTTCTGAACAAGAGCGGACAAGAGGCTTTGCAGCCCGAAGAGATGGACGTACCCACAGCGGTAGAGCGGCTGGTTCGCGCATTGGATAAACCACGTTCCGGCGTGTGGCCGCAGTTCGCAGCGCGGAACCTCTACGACCTGCTGGAGGAAGAGTCCTTCAGCAGTATCGAGACGCTGAATCGGGTGCTGAAACCTTACTGGATGCCACTCTGGAAGGCGGCGGCAAGAGGTCACTATATCGTATACAGGAACCCGCTTCGAGACGCCGCTGCCAACAACCTGCTGGGCCAGCGTTTCACGCCAGCAATCTCCTCGGTATTCGAGGGCGGCTTTGTGCTCTCTTTTGCCGTAGGAAGCTCCAGCGATCTGTCTCTGCTTCTGAACTTCCCGGAAGACAGGAAAGCCATGTATGAGATGGCTCCCTATCCGATGATTGCCGAGTTTCGTTCCCTGCTCGAAAGCTGGGATAGTACAGCGCAGAACGCTCGCTGGAATGGGCGCAACTTCTTCGCCTATACCGCAGGCTCCAGCGATGCCAATCCGCGCGTGTGGGTTCGCTGCGAAGGCAGCGCGACCTTCGGCTTCAGCGATGCGGAATGGACGTCGTTGAAGGAGTGCTTTCGCCGTGCCTGGGAGATGCCCGAATTGCAGCGCGTATGGGATGAGCTATCGATGGAGTATGGCGAGCTGTAACCGGGCGGTGCTGCGCACCGAAAGAATTTTCGACACTCCACCCCTCAGAGGGATGCGCTGGGGAAACCTGATCTGCTGATGTGCACAACTACTGCAAAGTCTTCATGGTAGACGGTTCTCAAGGATACGCAGGGAAACCTGCAATTTCGCTTACAAAATCATCCTACGGAGGTTCGCACCATGGCGCTTTTGGATGAAAAGAGGCTGCGCATTGCGCAGGAGAAACGAGAAAAATTCCGCGTGCTTCACGTCGGCACGAAGCTCAGCGCAGAGGAGCATCGCGCCTTTGAAGAACTGCTCTTCAAGCGCAGTCAACGTCAGGCAGAGTTGATTCGTGATCTGATTCTGGCCGAAGTCGAACGCGAGAAAAACGGCATCCAGCCCAGCTATGAACAGACAGAAGTCACCGCCTGCCGCCTGATTCTTGTGAATATGCTCAAACCGCTTGCCACAGGAAAGTTCATGAGCGAAGAGTCCTTCGACAAAATCCTCGATGAAGTGGGGCGGAAAAAGAAAAGCATCACTCAGGATTATCTTCATCGCTATCTGGCGGCGAAGTAGAGCGGCGGGAGTGCTGCGCGCAGCGCAATAAATGACATTCCCCGGACCAGAGGAGCATAGCCGAGGCCCGGCCCATGTCAAGGCTCTATGACCGCTGCGCGGCGGGCTTCGCCCGGCCTTGACACGGGCCTCCAGCCTCGGCCTTTTGCTGAATATCCGGGGAATGTCATTTTCTCTCTGTATTTCCGCGGGAGGATGAATCTGTGCTCATCGATGTAAGTATCTTCTGTTTATAGAGTTAGCCCATCATAAGCGACCGGATTTGAACGTTTTCTGTGCGACGGCAAGGGCTGGGATTTAATATTGAATGGCTCAAAAGCGGAGGACGATTTATTGATGCCAAATTCATTTAAACAGATAGCTGTTCTGCTGATTTTGTCTTCCTTTTCTCTTGCCTTTGCAGAAACGCGTTCCAGAGATACAGCATCGCTCTCTGGAGTCGTCAAAGGCGGTTCGGGCACAAATATGGCCGTGCATCTGGAGCCCACGACACAAAGCCCCGTGCGCTATTACGACGGATATGAAGCAACTCTCAAAAACGATGGCAGTTTCACCTTGACCGAAATACCTCCCGGCGAGTACCGAATCTCAATAGAGGAAAATACGATCACGCCTCCCGACCCAGCTGCGCCCATTCGCTCTCAGGTCACGCCCCATCTTGCCTACGACCGGGACAGGCGTCAGTGGAGCGCTATTTCCACAAATCTGTCGACCAACCTTGGTACCAGCATAATCACTCTTCACCCCGGAGAAGCGCGTAAGGGTGTTGTCATCGAATTGGCCCATCGACTTTCCTTTTGCGGCCATGTGACTCACGACATTGCGCCCACAGACGCATGGGGACGCAAAACCGGACCTTCCAATATCGTTCCTGTTGATACTTCCATCAGTTTCCTTCATTACAATTCGGAATTTGGTATCCTCGAAAACGAGGTTAAAGTCGATACAAATAAGGACGGAAGCTTTCAGGTGACCGACCTTGCTCCGGGCACATATTACGTTCACAGTTTTGAAACCTGGTTTCCTGGCGTGAGGAGTTTTGATCAAGCTCAGCCTGTAATCGTCCCTGAGGCATCAGCCGAATCCTGTAAAGTTGACTTTCAACTAATTGCAAGCAATTCCTGCTCAACAGGTGAGATCTTCGGAGAGATTAAGTCGGACACCTCCGCGGACAAGAATCAATACGAGATCTCTTTTTTGAGCCGGAACCAGAAGAGCGTCAGCGCGGCAGGAACCTACATCAGTTCCATGCCCTTTAATAAAATGACAGCACAAGTTGCTGGAGATAATTTTCTTACTCAAATTTGCTCTGGTGACTATGACGTTGTGCTCAGCCAGAAACAACATGCAGGCAACAACCTGTGGGCAAGCACGCCAACACCGAAGATCGTCTTCGATACGCAACATGTATCAGTTCCGCCTAACGGAGCGGCGCATGTTGTTCTCACGCCACACGCCATGGCCTCGATCGAAGGCGAAGTGATTCTCGAAAGGGTGGCAAAGGAAGACTTTTGCCCCAATTGTCAATCCATCTACGTCAGCATTCTGAGAGAAGGCGATGGGGAATTTCAAACCACTCTCTTAAGTTCAGGAAATCATTTCGACTTTCGCAATGTCACACCCGGCGAATATCAGATCTTCATTACATCTACCCGGCTCGATAAGGTTTTCTTGCAGTCCATCCAAGCTGATGGCATAGAAGGTCATGGCAGCCATTTCACCGTTTCAGAACCTAAGTTCGTTTCGATGAAGGTAACACTCAGCGGCGATCTGGCACAGGCCGCTGGGCACGCTTCGCCCGATGTGCGCGGCCAAAAGCGATGGCAAACCGAAGGCATGCGTCCGCTGGCATCCGTCTCGGGTCGGATCGAAGGTGACCGCAACACCGTCTATGTCGTGCGTCTTTTGGCTATCGGCCATAACTCCAACGCCGAAGACAATCTCGTTACGCAGAGTACCGCCGACGGAAGTTTTTCTTTAGGCGCTGTTCCGCCCGGCCTCTACCGCTTGCGTGCTCACAACAAAAGTCTTGTTCGCTTCGATTACGGGGCCAAAGCCGCCGAGCAACTCGGCGAACCCTTGCTTATCGCCCCCGGAGCGCAGATCAAAAATCTGACGATCAACTCATCAACGAATAGTTTCACAAGTTCTATTTGCGGCCATCTCACGGATACCGATGGTAACTCCCGCTCTACGCGCATCTGGTTTCGTTCTACCGCCGTACCCAATCAGTTTCAACAAGCCAAAGAGGCCACAACTGACAACGGAGGCTACTTCCGCATTGATGGCCTGAATGCTGGTGACTATTTGCTGCAAGCTCCAGACCTTGGAAGAGTCATCACGCTATCTGCCGACGGGCAACTGTATGCAGGCGTCCCAGTACATCTTGCCGACGGAAGGAATGTTGGCTGTGGTGCGAGTTCGCCGCTCGAACTGCATTTTCCTGCCAATGGCGGCTCCATGCATACCATCTCTGGCTTGATCCGAGGTGATCTTCCCGTTCGGCTGGGCGACCGTTTTATTGTGGAGTTGAAAGATGCAGCTGATTCAGGCCCGTATCCTTACCAGATCAGCGGCAAGCTCGATGCAGACCACAAATTCTTTTTGGAACATGTACACAGTGGGAATTACACGCTGAGTATTTACGGGGTTTATGGACCAGAACCACAAACGAACGAAAGCGGGCATCACGTTGTTATATCCAGTGTGAGAATGTACAGCGAACCGCTACGCCACCTGATTGCCACGCAAACCATCGCTGTCCGCGATCAGGATCTTTCCGGCCTCGAACTGACGCCATTGATGCTTCCTGTTGTAGCTGGTGTCATCCATATCCAGCACCCGCCCGCCAACTGGAAGGACTTCCAACTCAGCGATCTCAACGTAAACCTGGTCCCGCACCGCAAAACTGGCGCACTCAGCGCGCCAGTTACCCTGAATGCCAGTGGGCAAGCCGAATTCGCCATTGCCGCTGCCGATACGGGCGAGTATGAAGTCCAAATACAATCCGTCAAGCCTAATGGCCTTGACAGAGGACTCTACGTCCAATCCGCAAAGCTCGATGGCAAAGAAGTAAATGCGCGTTTCTTGACGTTGCCTTCAGAGGCCACCGCGCATCTTGAAATCGAGATTGGCAGCGACATGGCCTCTGTGCATGTAAAGGTCAATCCCGACATATCTGTTCCGCTCCCGGCGATTCCGCTCAACGAACGTTGCCAGGGACCCGCTCGTTACGCCGTGATCCTATTTCCAAATCCCCTCGTTAGTCCCGCCTTCAACAGTGAGCCAGAACAGGCACCTAATCTCTTTACAGGGTGGAGCCACGGCACTTCTTGCGATGACGTAGTGAGCGGAGCGATGCAAAATATGAACGGTAAGATTCAGTTAATCCCGCCAGGAAGCTATTACGCACTTGCGGTAAAAGACAGGAGTCTTCAGTTTTGGGGAAATGGTCTTCGGGAACCGATCTCTGTCAAACGCAATCAGTTGCTCGACGCGCTGACGAGCATTGCAACTCCTGTTGTCCTTCATGCAGGCGATAATCTTCAATTTGAGTTGTCGGATAAAACTGTCGATGCGAGCCGAATCGCCGCCCGTATCGGAGTTGCAGATGAGTATGAGAATCTTCAGCAGCAAAACAGTTCGTCTTGCTGCGGTCACTGATGAACTATCGCCAGAAGAAGAACTGTCAACACCAATTGGCCCGCACAACTTGGCAAGACGTCTGTAGATCATAGTCATCAAATGATGTTTAGCGGTGATGAGCCATGAGGGCAGGTATACCCTATGCCTTCTTGCTTTCCATCGACCACCGCACCTGTCCGGCAATGAAGCTGGCGGAGGGGCGTATATCGCATTCGATGCTGGCATGGTCAAGGGCGCACAGGCATTTGGCTCGATCATCTATTCGGCATGATTCCAAAGGCTTTTATGAGGCAGCCAGCAACTTGGCGTCGACTTCTCGCCGAAATCGGCGGATAATATGCCAGAGAGAGGGCTTTCATGACAATTCAGGTCGAACTCACTCCCGAGACTGAAGCGCGGCTTACAGCCGCAGCGCAGGCGCGCGGCGTCGCCCTTGAACAATATGCTGGAACCCTTCTGCATGAAGTGTTGGCTGCGCCTCCGGCAGGATCAGGCAAGTTGTCGGCAGATGAGCTGAACACCATGCTGAGTGAAATTGCCGAAGGCTCGGATAGGCTGCCGCTCGTGCCGACATCGGCATTCACGCGGGAGAGCTTTTACGAGGGGCGCTTCTAAATGGCCGACGAACGGTACCTGGTTGACAGCAATATTCTGCTTCGCTGGGTACAGCCAGCCGCCCCGGATTTCCCGGCCGTTGCAGCAGCGCTTAGCGCATTGGTGAAGTCGGGCGCCGTGCTTTGTTACACCTCGCAAAATCTGGCTGAGTTTTGGAACGCTTCCACGCGACCGGTCTCTCGGAATGGTTTTGGGTTGACGCCGAAGGAAGCGGATCAATGCGCGCGGCGATTTGAATCTCGCTTGCAACTGCTGCCCGACAGTCTGGCAGTCCATGAGGAGTGGCGCAAGCTGATCGTGGACTATGACGTTTCTGGAGTGCAGGTGCATGATACGCGCCTGGTTGCGGCCATGCGCGTGCATGGGGTGAAGCGGATTCTGACGTTCAATACCAAGGACTTTACGCGATTTAAAGGGATAGAAGCCGTTTCACCAGAAGAGACCGCGCGGCAGAATAGCTGAGCCTGGCGTGGCCCGTTGCCGTGATTTTTCTAAAAACCGCTGTATTTTGGTGATACTTGTAGTGATACTTGCAGATGGTTTTTCGTGCATGATCCTGCGAAACGATGCGTTAAGCTCGAACTATGTATCTGTTGCATATAATAATCTTATTCAAGATTATGCAAGCTGGTGCGCTAGCCTGCTCGACCCCATTTTTCGGTCTTGAAAACCGTTGTACCTGAAAGGGTACCGGGGGTTCGAATCCCTCTCCCTCCGCCACTAACCTTCCATAGCTGTCCAAATCCGTCCATTCCAGTCTGCTAGCGAAGTAAAAAACACGCCAAACCGGCCAAGAAAGAGTACCGGATGAGCGACGGTAGCGGGCTTTTTGGGGTTGTGAAACCGAATGGCGGAAGACTGTCCACGTTGGCTTCACTGAAGAAGTGCAACGCAAATGGGGCGCCGGAATGGATTGGCCATGCTGGAATCAAATCATTGTCGCGGTGGCGAAGATGAAAAGCGCTCGGCTGAACATCGATATCGCCACAGGATGTCCATTCAGGTATCTGCGGTCTCGCTCCAGAAAGGAAATCGATCCAAAACGCGAGCACTGATCGTTTCTGATATTCCCTCCAACTTGCCGGCATGTGGGAGTCTGACGTCATTTCACTAACAGCTTCTTGATTGCGCGCAGCTCGAGACGGCGTTTTGCGGTGGTTTTAGGATATGCCATCTTGATTTCTCCGAACGTATCGAGGACGATTTGGGAGACGATTAGGCGCGCATTCTCCTTGTCATCGGCGGGGACAATGTACCATGGCGCGTGATGAGTGCTTGTCGCATGCAAGCAATCCTCGTAGGCCTTCATGTAGTGTTTCCAGTACTTTCGTTCCTGAATGTCCGCTGCGCTGAACTTCCAGTTTTTCTCGGGCTCATCGATGCGTTCAAGGAATCGCTTCCGTTGCTCATCGTAAGAGAGGTGCAGGAATATCTTGACTATTTGCGTGCCGTTGCGATGAAGGTGCTTCTCCAAACCGACGATCGATTCATACCTCTGCTCCCAAATGGTCTTGTCGTTGTGCAACTCTTCCTGGATCCCCTGGGTGCGGAGAAGTTCGGGGTGCACTCGAACGACGAGCACCTCCTCGTAGTAGGAACGGTTGAAGATGCCGATCCTGCCGCGTTCGGGAAGGCGGCAAGTGGTGCGCCAGAGAAAATCATGTTCAAGCTCTTCGGCGCTTGGCTGCTTGAAGCTGAAGACCTCGCAGCCTTCCGGATTGACCCCAGACATTACGTGGCGTATGGCTCCGTCTTTGCCGGCAGCATCCATCCCTTGGAATATCAGGAGCAGCGATTGGCGGTGTGACGCGTAGTGAAGCTGCTGCATCGAACTCAGCTTCTCCAAGTGATGAAGCAGAAGGTCCTTATACTGCTTCGTTGACTTGTAATAGGGGTCAACGATCGTCGGCCACTCGCCGAGGTTAACCTTCTTGTCTGGCGGCACGCGATAGTCTTTCGAATCGATGCTCATAGTTTCCTTTCGGCTCTCCAAATCTTCCGGCTTGGGCTCTACGAGCAGGTTAGTCAGGGGCTACGAACGGTGCGCGCAGAATGCCGGACAATATCAGCCGCACCTTGGTACTCATGGGATGCGGAGACGAGCAAAGAGCGGAATCTTTACTACGTCCAGGACCAAACCAAAGGCAATAGCCGCGGCAAAGACACACGCGACAACCACGAGGGGCAGAGGCGCCATGGCGATTCCATAGACTGCCAGAGCAGGGATAATGAGAACGTCGGCCACGGAAGAGAAGATAAGCCAGTTGCTGGGACGCGATCCCCAGAGGTGTTGCCGCCCTCGTATTACGTAGGTCGTGACCTGACTGCCGAAGACAATGCCAACAACCGTAAGGGATCTGAGAGCTTCTATTCCCAGATGAAATTCGAACTTGCCGATTGCCAGGATGGCGGTGGAGAACGCAAGAAAACAGCCCCCCAGGATGACTCCAGCAATCGTGATCCTGCCGATTTGCCAGGAGTTGGGCGTCATAGATGGCCGCACGCTGTCCGTCGTCAGGGACATGGCGAGAAAGTCTCCCGTGATCATCAAGAGGACCATTAACATCGGCGTCAAGACGGCATGTCCTGTCATCACCAGGCCGACTGCCAACAGGAGCACCTGCAAGATCTTTTTCATGACCGAGTTCAGTGTGTAGGTGAGAATGCGCTGAAATGCGATCCTGCCCTCTTTTATGGCGGCAACAATACCGCCGAGGCCCGCTTCGGTTAGCACGACACCGGCAGCCGACTTGGCCACATCGGTAGCAGTCGAGACAGCGATGCCGATCTGCGCTTGTCTGAGCGCGGGTGCATCATTGGCACCATCGCCGCACATTCCGACCGAATGCCCAATTTTCTGAAAGGCTTTGACAAGGTCATACTTACCTTCGGGAAGAATACTTGCAAATACCGAAAAATCCTCCGGCTTGACTCCTTCGGGGAGCTTTCCGGGCGGGCAAACAGGTCCGGTCAACCCTACATCGCGAGCAACGATTGCCGCAGTGGCCGGAGCATCGCCCGTTACCATCACCGTCGCCAGACCGAGGGCATGTAACTCCGAGATGAGAGAACTCGAATCTGAACGCGGCGGATCGCTGAGGGCGATCATGCCAATCATCTGAACCGAATCTGGAGGACCTGCGGCTACTGCCAGAACTCTGAAGCCTTGCTTCTCCAGTTCATTGACGATCCCGGCAGCAGAGGGCGACGCAGCTGCGAGTGTGACGACCGCGGTGAAAGCGCCCTTGATGATGCGCTCTTCGCCGCCCTTGGCGTCTGTTGCAGTTGCCTCCGATGTCTTCTTCGCTGGGTCGAAGGGAACAAACTTCACCAGTTTTGGCATCTCCGTGGATGGTTTGAGGGAGGCAGCATTGCGAATCGCCTTGTCGACAGAGTCCTGACCGCCCTCAGAACTGGCGAGAGCAGCCAACCCGAGGACCTGGGCCTCGTCAAACCCTGGCAATGGGCGAACACCGGTTACTGAAAGCGCATTTAGGGTTAGAGTTCCGGTCTTATCCGAGCATAGGACGTCGATCGAAGCGGCCTCGTCCACCGCAGAAAGCCGCGTCGGCAACACCCCGAGCTTTGCCAGAGCGCGAGCTCCGATCGCGGCCGCAAGGGTGAATGTTGCAGGCAATGCCACCGGGATGGCCGCAAGGACTGAGGTTAGCAACAAGGGAACTATCTCACTCCACGGCATGGCATGAGTGTAGGCATATGCTCCCATTGCGAGGATTACGACACCATTGAAGATTGCCAGGTTACGCACGATCTTGAGCACGGCCGTCTGCTGCGTGCTCACCACGTGTGCCGTGCGCACAAGTTCTGCCGTGCGGCCGAATTTCGTTCGCGCGCCGGTAGCCGTTACAACGGCCGTTGCTTCACCGCGTTTGACGAGGGCGCCGGCATAAGTATCCACACCTGGACCGGCTTCAATGGGCAAGGATTCGCCGGTGAGCATCGACTGATCAAGTTGTACTGAGCCACCGGTCAGATGTACGTCGGCAACGACTACTCCACCTAGAGAGAGCTTCACTCGGTCGCCACATACCAATTCGACAGCCGGAATTGTCTTCCACGCGCCGTCGCGCTGAACTGAAGCATTGAGGGCAAGGCGTGACTTCAGAGCTGTAAGGGTAGCCTGTGCTCGGCTCTCTTGAAAGTAGGCAAGCACAGCATTGAAAACCAGAAGGGCCGCAATGACCGCGGCTTCGTAATACTTATGAAGCACAAGCTCCAAAACAATGGAAGCTTCAAGCAACCAGGGAACCGGCGCCCAGAACTTCGCGAATGCGTTGCAGAGCGGATGTGCTGATGTGTCCGGCACTGCATTGGGGCCGTCCTTTTCAAGCCGCGTACGGGCCTCATCGCTCGTGAGCCCCGTAGAGGCGACGTCTTGAACCGGCCTAACCGGTTGTCGGGGCGATGTTGAGACGCCGACGCTATTTGTGTTCAATTTTTGAAGTCTCCACCGTCACCTCTCCACTGGAGCTCACCTGAACCTGCCTGGCCACATGAGCGGCATGATGCTTCACGTGAAATCTATCGCGATAGAGAACAACGATCTGTTCCATCCTGCTCACCAAGTAAATGCCTAAAGATTCGGATGAGTGTGCAGGGGTCGAAGTTGACCGTTTCTTCCGCTTGCTCGGGGATGGCCCGGTAACGTTCCGGCGTTTTGGACTCAGTCTCTATTTCCATCTACTCATCGTTAGCCGTGGGCATCCCGCTCTGACCGAGATCACGGATTGAGAGTCGCGGCAAGTGGTATTGGAGCGGCACGTCGTCCGGCGCGCGCTGATACTTGCTGCGGCGTTGCAGAGTCCGGATCGACTCCAGGAACCAGGGAGGCTTTGCGGCGCCGATTGTGGCCGCAGCCTCGGGCCAGTCTCATGCAGTCGAAGTGCTGCTCAAAAAAAGGCGCCCGCGGCCATGCCGCGCTACTGCACGCTCAGGCTGCATAAGGTGAATGCTCCGGTGGTGGCAACCAGACGAACGACTGACAGTCCCTCGGACAGATTGACGGAAAGCGTCGTGCTGGTGACCTCGTTACCATTCGTCGTGGCCGGTAACGTGACGGATCCCCGATCGACGCCGTTGATCCAGACTTCTATGGTCTCGGCAACAGTTGTGTTGCCGGCAGTGCCGATATTCCCAATGCCGGAGATGGAAAGATTTCCGGTAAAGGCCGAGGCGGCATGTACGGGATAGGCAATGAATGCGCCGGTCGAATTGGTGACGGTGCATACCGTTGTGCCGCTTCCGATGGCGCCGTCATAGCCATAGTCGGTGCGAATGTTGGGAGCGTCCACTTTGGTCGACTGATCGACAACCATCATGGTTCCGGGCATGGCCCCGCCCAGCGTGATGGCGGCTTTGGCGGTGGACTGATTGTCGGCTAGCGCGGCGAATTTGGGCGTATCGGCTCCCGCATTCGTGCCATCGGGAAAGATATTCGGCGTGAACTCCCATGCCGACGATCCGGCCAGATCATAGTAGATCAGCAGGTCGCCGCCCATCTGGTCCCAGGCGGTCTTATAGGCATCCATCATCGTCTCCATGCGCGGGTCGGCATTGATGGCCATGTTTGCCGCATCGGTGAAAGCCCCATTGATGCCGGGTCCGCCTTCATAAGAGACGTGCTTCAAGCCGTAGTTGGTCAGCCACATGGAATCGGTGGCCCAAGCTGAAAGAGTGCTTGGCGCGGGATAGTTGCCGGTGGCGAAGATGCTGTTGGGCGCGGCGCTGCCGCTATCGATGACGCCGTAATAGGCCGAGCCGCCGCCGCCGTAAATCAGATTCGAAGCAGTTGTGTTCAGTGTTTTGGCGTATGCGTCCAGCCATTGCAGCGCGGAGTCCAAGGTTCCCTGGCCGTCGCCTTGCTGCGTCTCCAGCAGCGGACGCACTCGGGTCATCATCTGGCTAGAGCCGAAGACGCCCTCAAAGATCTGGCTGATGGTGGCCATGCGCCAGGCCGGATAGCGCCACATGCGGGCCCAAATGCCGACATCGGGGGTGTCATCCACGGTCAGCAGCGGGTGGTTGGCGGGCAGATAGTTGCAGATGTCTTCCACCGCGCCAAAGACGCCTGCGGAGCTGTTCCAGATCTCATTGGCGTATTCCAGATAGACGCGCAATTGCGGATTCAGCGGCGGATAGACAGGATTGGTTTGCGTCGAGGTGTAGGGATTGGTTCCATCGGAGCCATAGGCGATGGTCTCGGCCATCTTGGTGACGAAATCATCGCTGACCACCATCGGAATGTTGATGTAGCAATCGGCCTTGATGGTGTTGCAGAGCATGATCTGGTATTCCAGAGCCACGCCGCCTGTGCCGGTAAAGACGTTGCCGTCCGGTCCCGTCCAGGTGTTTGCAAAACCATCCTGCGTAGCGGAATCCGGCGTGGTGCGGTCGGCCCAATCCACCACGTAGTTGTCATTGGTCTGGGTCCAGTCCATCATGCGAATCGTTGTGACCTTGCTCATCGCGTTGAGGAAGGGCGTAGTAAAGATGACGCTGCCGCCGGTGGCGTAGCCGGGCCGATAGAGATGCAGGTTGGTGAATCCGGTATTGGTGGCGCTCGATGCGGTGCGCTGCGTATTTGTAAGGACCAGGTTGATGTAGTTATCGCCCTGGCCAGTGACGTTCACGTCCGCCGTGCTGGTGTTGGTGGCGGCGTCATATGCGTAGTTGGTGACGGTTCCGTCGAACCACTGTCCCGTCACTGTTGCCTTGCCGGTAAAGACCAGCTTGTAGGTGCCCTCGAAGTCGCTCATGGGCGTTGTCTGGCCGGAGATGGAAAAGGTTTGAAAGACGGTGGAAGCATCTTCCGTGGGCCAGCCATTGGCGTCAACGGTGGCCGCGCCCGCATTCCAGTCAGATTGCTGCCAGGTGCGGGACTGCATCGCCAAATCGACGAAGGCGTTGGCGGAGTCCCAATCGTTCATGAACCAGGTGCCCAGCCCGACGGTGGGTGTGTTGAGCATGGTTGCGGTAGTTCCCGCCTCCGGCGTGGCCGTCACGCAACTGGAAGCAGCGCTGGAGCCGGTGAAATTCACTGCCGTGACCGTGAAGGAGTAGGCGGAGCCATCGGTCAACCTGGTGTCAATATACCGGGTGTTATTGGTGGAAACCACAGTGGGCGTTCCGGCACAAGCGCTGCCGGAGTAGAGATCGACATTGTAAGAAGCAGCCCCGGCGCTGATATTCCAGACCAGCGCAATTTGCTGGTCGCTGGGAAGCGCGGCAAGACCGGAGATGGCACCAATCGGAATAGCCTCCGCCTGATTCGAGGCCGCACTGGTTCCCACCGGATTTACCGAGTAGACCACGTAATAGTAAGCCGTTCCGTCGGTCAGGCCGGTATCCGTAAAGGTGGCCAAAGTCGTTGTGCCGACCGGTTTGTAAGGACCGCCGGAAACCGTGGAGCGGCTCAGTTCGTAGGAGAGCGCGCCAGAGCCCACACTCCAGCTAAGCACGGCTTCACCGTCGCCCGGAGTGGCCGTCAAAGCCGAGGAGACCGAGGGTGGAGCTTCAGGCATTGCCGACGCCTGATTGGAGTAGCCGCCCGGCCCGACGGCGTCCACTGCCTCGACGACATAGTAGTAGGTGGTGTTGTTCACCACAGCATCATCTTCGAAGAGGGTGCTAGAGGTAGTGCCTATTGCGGAATAAGGTCCGCCGTTGGTAGTGGAGCGGAAAACAGAGTAGCTTGCGGCCGCCGCAACCGCAGTCCAACTGAGGTTCACCTGCTGGTTGCCAGGAGTGGCAATGAGTGCGCCAGGCGCTGCGGGTGCGCCTGTGGAGGTGACGCTGACGGTGGCGGCCTGGGTGATGGCTGTGCCACTCACAGGTGTGACCGTGAGAGTGTAGGTCGTTGTCGCAGAGGGTGTGACACTGATTCCGATTCCGCTGTTGACGGCCAGATTACCCGGTGTAATGACGCCGGTTCCGTTGGTAAAGACTCCTGTCAGACTCGCCGATCCGCCCGCTGTTATCGAGGCTGGATTGGCGGTGAAACTGGTGATCGTTGGCAAAATGGGATTCACCGTAACAGGCGCCGTCTGTGTGGCCGTGACTCCAGCATCATTTGTAACAGTCAGCGTATAAATCGTCGTATCGGCCGGCGAGACAGTGACCGCAGTGCCGCTGGTCACGGCGATGTTGCCAGGCGTGATGACGCCAATGCCATTGGCAAAGACTGCTGTCAGGTTGGCCGATGCGCCCGCCGCGATTGTTGAGGGATTGGCCGTAAAGCTCACGACCGACGGCGCGTTGGGCTTGACTGTGACCGTGGTGGTCAAAGCAGCCGAAGTTCCGTTTGTGTTGGTTACAGTCAGGACATATGTTGTCGTGGATGAGGGCGAAACTCCCACTGCGGTTCCACTTGTGACAGCAAGATTTCCTGGTGTAATGACGCCGGCTCCGTTTGCAAAGACTGCGGTGAGACTCGCAGCACCGCCTGCTGTTACTGCTGTGGGATTGGCGGTAAAACTGGTAATGTTGGGAACGAAGGTATTCGATGAGGACATTGTATTTAAGCATCCGGCGAGGCCCACTAAGCCGACACTAAGAACGAGCGCCAAAACAGCACGGAGAATTGCCCTCTGCATGGAATCTCCAGTCATAAGAGAAGGTGTGAAGTGTATCGTTCTTCCATCATACATAAAAAGGAATGCAGAAACGGTTACTGATGTAGTGACAGGCAGGATGCGAAAGATACGCGCCCCGAGATTCGCACGGGAGCCGGCTTCGCGAGTGGAATGCGCAAGGTCTCGGCACCATTGAAAATCGGAAGTCCGCATAACTCGATTCTGTCTTCGCGGCAGTTTCGAGCAGCACATCGAGTCGTGTGTCGATCGCTGTAAGGCTCAGCGCGGCCAGTGTGGTTCGCACAAGCGCCCGTGAGGCTGGAGATTCGCGGGGTCGGGCGGAAATCCACGTTCAATCGTTGGATACCTTCCCAAACCAAGTCTTTGACCCCTTCAGGTCTAAATGCGGGGACCGACGGAGCCGGAGAAGCATCGTCCACTACTCAAACTGACCATGGTAAAAGTTCTTGAGCTATGCCGCATTTTTAGGGAAGTCTCTCACTATGGTATTTGGACCTCGTCGAAGATGTTCGTGTTCTCTGCCGATGTAATACGTAAGGAATGACTCTCGGCACGAAGAGGTCCCCGCATCGGTGCGCGTCGAAGTCGACATGTAGTGTGACAATACCGCGAAGGAATTTGCTGTCAATAGTTTGAACTCAAGAGACCGCGATTTCCAAGCCTGTCTTGTTCGCATACCCGGCGAGCAACCCGCAAGCGGGACCCAAAGTGAGAAAGATCACGTCGGGGAAGAGTCGGCGACCATCCAGGCGCAACCTCAATCCTGGACCCTGCGGCCTTTCTTTGTCAGGTCGACTGGGAGCGCGGCGGATGGAGCTGCAAAGGACTACATCGGGCGACTCCTTCAGATGCTCAACTATCTCAAGGCTCATTTCGGCCGCAATCTTGCCACTCAGATAGATCTGAATCTGACGGTTGCTTTGGGATTGAAAACCGAGCGAATCGTTTCCCGTATGCACCGAGTTATTACCGAATGGTCGCCGAACGATCGGCCTTGCACTTGGACGGAGGATGTTCGGGTTACCATCAAGGTCAAGGACCTTTATAGTTTGAAACGGCTGGATGATTCGATCACGTGCCGATTGTGCCGAAAAAAGCCGAAATCTGTCCGAAGGACAAGGATGATCGATTTCAAGAGATGCGATACGACGAGTTTGAGTTGGACGAGCTACGGAAGATGATTGAGATAGCATTGTCCGCTTGTCGGTTGAGTCGGTGGCACGGGCGGAGTCTTCCACGGGATATTCGTAAAGTCGAAAAACTCAGTCATGTCCATTTGGGCTGCGTCCCGCTTGGTAAGACCGGGAAGGTCAAACCTTGTCTCAACCAACTTGAGCCAAGCTGTGTAGTCGGCGACGGTGTGCGAGACGTAATTCTTCTTCGAAAACGGGGATATCACAAGCAGCGGAACGCGATACCCGGTGTAGACAAAATCACAATTCGGCCCGGTGTCATATACGCAAATGTCGGGGCCATTCGGAGGCGGACCCTGCAACAGATCGACTGGCTGCATTCCGTCGGGGCTCACTGCGGGCTGGGGCGGAACGTGATCATAGAATCCGCCCATCTCGTCAAAAGTGAGGATGAACACTGAGTCCTGCCAGGAGGTGCTCTGCATGAGCCCGTTAACTAAAGTCGACACGTATTGCGATCCCACTTGCACACTCCCGCCCGGGGCACCGTCGTCCAAGCCAGGATGTTCATCGAGCCCGCTGTAGAGTCCCGCATCGATCCACGATACGGCTGGCAACGTCCCATTTTGCGAGTCGGAAAGGAACTGCGAAACCGGAACGAAGTTTTGTGGATACTTGGCGGCCATCGCGAATTCGGTGAGGTAGCCGTCGTTCAGCGGGGGCGTGAGGTAGGTGAGGTCGGTAACGTAAATTCTCCAGCTCACTCCAGCACTCTGGAGCAAATCGAAAATCGTGGGATTTGTCAGCCCGCTCGTACCATACGCGTGCCCCATCGAAGTTCCGGCCAGCGCATACATGTGGTTCGACGGACTATTCGTCATGACCGGCGAAAACCACCTGTCTGAAGTGCCGAAACTGGAGGCCATGAAGTAGTAAAACGGGAGATCTGCCCCATCGTAATAAGCCATCGCGCGAATACCGCTGGTGTCGCTGAATGGCGGCTGCAGATTTCGCGCATCGTGGCCCGCCGAAAACACGAACCCGTTCATCGCGGCGGTAGCGGAAACTGGATTGGTCAGGTTCCAATCCACACGATCTTCATTCCACGACGGGCTCGGGTTCTCGATGCACATTGAAATCATGTGAAAGGAAGCAATAGATGGACTGTTGTTGGTTACGGTGCAATCGTTGCCAGGGAACGGAAACGCCGGGTCGCAGCCGGGATTTGTAGGGGCGGGACTTTGCAGGGGCGCGGCTCCCGTCGTGGGATTGAATTGCGCGAGGCCATCGAACGACTGGTCTGGAATGCCGTTCTTGGCCCAATACTGGCGCATCGCGCCAAAATAGTGGTCCAGGCTTCGATTTTCCTGAATCATAAAAACAATGTGATTAATGCTCTTCAGATTCTTACTGGCGGGCGGTGGTGAAACGGTGTTCGAACTTGCGACTGACCCTCCGCAACCGCTCAGTGACATCAACAGGCTCGCGAGCGCCAATAGCGCCATCGAGAACTTCAACTCTTTGTGACGCATACCATGACGACCTTTCATAAAGGAATCTATAAAAACAAAGTGAGACGCTGACCAGCCAACGGCGGTCGGCCGGAGATTTGTCCATCAGCACGGGCTATTCTTCGCCGACTTTCCGCGCAAGCTGGAGACGGCGATTCTTGCTGTCGAGCGTGACCACGAACCGTTGGAGGATTTCCTGCCCAATGTTGCCATACGCCATTTCGTCGATAAACCGGACTTGAGGGTGATTGATCGTGAACACCCCGAGCTTGGCCATGCCGTAGAGAGTCGCCACTGTTATCTCTGACCCACCGTCCCCGGTATTTGTTTTATTTCTGGGGACCGCCGCGGGTTCGCTCCTAAGCCGCAACCGGTCGGAGTATCTCTCGGGGAGGTCGATCCCGGAAGCTAACCCCAAATTCAGCGCGACTTCCAGTTTCAGGCCGTTCAAGGCCAGTGGCGTGGATGGTAGGGTGCCCTCTGCATCCCACGCAAATATGGTACGGCCGTCCACGGCGGGAAGCTCTCCGCGTTGTAGTTCGATTCGCTTTGCGGGGAAATCGAGAGTGAGGAGCAGACCGGGGAACGAGGCGGCGTTCAGGACACCCTGAGGCGGATGGTTTCCTGTCCACACTCTGGACATTTCCGTCGAGACCGCAAAAAGACCAGAGATCTCTGCCTCTCCCAACTCGAGTTTGTCGATTCGAGTCACGGTCGCCCGAGCGGGCGCAGCAGCCCCCGGTTTTCCGGCAATCGCCCAGCCCATGTCCGGGAGCCCGAGTTCGCGCGCAAGTTCCGCGCCAACCACGGTCCCCGTGACACCCGTCTCGAGCGCGAACTGAAAGGGTCCTTTGCCGTTGACACGAACACTAACGACGGGCCTGCCGTCTAATAGTTCCATGCGAACGACTGTCTTTGGCACGCGAAGTTCGATCAGCGATGGTGGAGGAGGGTTACGATCAACGACCTGTTGAGCACTGGCGACCGAGGCGTGCACGAGAATCAATATCAAAATGCCACTAACGCATGCCGGATGTCCTTTCACTGATTGCCTCGGCATAGCTTCGGGTACAAGTTTGGTCTTAAAACCGAACACGCTCTTTAAGCTGGTGGACCGACGCCGTAGCTCGCTGGTTCGGCCGTCGTAGGCTTCCCTCTTTCTCTTCAGTTCAACCATTTACGCCAACTCTTTCCTTTCCGCGATCATCGATACCTACACCAGTTCCTCGAATGGAAAGCGGTAGTGAATTATCGCCGTCGCAGCTCTTCCGTAGTTGCTGCGTCTTTCCCAACGCGCAGCGCTATCTCGTTCGCAGTGCGGCGGTTTTCCACTACCCGGCAGATCTAGTTTGAAACTAGGTTGTTTGAACCCTCCTGCATCAAGAACGTCATGAAACCAAAGTTGTCCGCGAAGTTCGCTAGACTGGCACGACCTCGCAAACAGCCACTATCGAACTTCAGACTTGGGAATACTGGTCAGAACTGATCATGCTGTAAGTCAGTGCGGCTTATATATAGCAACTAGGCGAGTGTCTGGTAGGAGTGCTGAGGATGAGCCAGAGTTTCTCATTCACGAGGAAACGCAAACAGGTGGCTGAGATTGGGCTGACGACAATTCAGCGATCGTCCGGAGAGGCCAATACCTCATCCCGCCTCTAAATCCCTTGAAGGAAGCACCCCCTTCGACGCTGCCGAAGCTCCAAAGACAAGCTTCAGAGCCTGTTGCGTCTCAACCAATCCAAAGCGTGCAAAAGTGCACATCCATCCGAACCTGGTTGAAGTGGGACCAAACGGAGATACCTGGCGGTGCGGCAACCGACACCTCGACCATCGAGAAGACCACTCTGATCTCGCGTAGCCCGTGAGCGTCACGCCGAGGCGCACAAGCTGCTGGCGACCGGCACGCACCCCATCGCCGAGCGAAGAGCGGAAAAGGCCGCATCAGGCGATCCCTCTCCAACGCGAGGTCAGTATTCTTATCCCATGAATCCAAGGTAAGGATTCGATCCAAAGTTGGCAAAGTTCGGAAGTACCTGCCTGATCTGGCTATCGGAGAGTCCGAACCAACGCGCGAGCGTGCCTGCATATTGGTCGACTGCAGTGGTTGGAATCAGCCGGCCAGCTCCAACATCATTCACTTGATCCACGCCAACGACCGGATATTGACCATACATATCCTGTCCCTTGACCGCGCCTCCCACGACAAAATGATGGCTTCCCCATCCATGATCGGTTCCGTTGCTATTGCTCGTCAGGGTTCTGCCAAAATCCGACGCGGTAAAAGTCGTTACCTGGTTGCCAATGCCGGCAGCTGTCATCACCCCGTCGAAGTACTCGAGTGCCTGACCTAGCTGAGTGAGGAGCAGTGCATGTTGCGTTGCCTGGCTGTTATGGGTGTCGAAGCTGCCGAGTTGCACATAGAAGATCTGCCGATTTACTCCCAGGCTGGCTCTGCCTCCAATGATTCTGGCGACGGTCTGCAGCGAGACGGCGAGTGGGTTATCCGCAAGCTTGTTGCTGACCGGGTCGAGATATTGAGGCGGATTTGGAACACCGGTCGCCCCGGCAGGCAGCATTGCCGAAGCCAGCGTCGCCTGTGCCTGCATGGAGCGCTTCACCACGACTTCATACTCCTTGGCAAAGAGGTTGGTCTCATCGGCCGTGAGTATCGATGTGAGCGCATCGGAGCCAGCTTGCGACCCAAACAGGGGTTGATTGGTTCCGTAGATGGGAATTGGGCCCGCCGACGTGACATTGAGCTGGAAAGATGTCTGCCCGGCCAGAAACAGAGCGATGCCAGCAGTGGAGATGCAGGTGAACATGGAGTTTGAATTCATGTTCATGCTCTCGATCAGATCCGCAACCGCGCCGCCCCATCCGACGTGCTCGGCGCTGCCGCCGTTCGATGCGATGGCCTGCCATGCGGCTGTTTGATCGAAGTGCGAAAACAACGAGGCCGGCAAGGGAGCGGAGTTAGCGTTCACCTGCGCCTTTGTCACGGGCTCGATAAGCGTGCCTGTGTTCGCCACAATTGCGGCGCGGCCGGCGTTGAAGAGGTTCTGCATCCCGGTCAGAGACGGATTGAGCGCAAAGGTGCGTCCGCTCTGCGGAGTATTCAATGTGATCGGCAGCAAACTGCCCAGCGGGTAGGCAAGTCCCGGCGCTCCGGAGCGCGCCTGCGTAAATGCAGCATAGGAGTCCGCATCGGTTGCGATGACTGTGCCGTGGCCATCGTTGCCGCCCTGCAGGAAGATGCAAACCAGCGCACGATAGTCCGTTGTGGCCGTTCCTTGCGCCATTGCGGCGATGGAGTTCAAACCCAGAATAAAAGGGCTGGCTGAAAGGCCCGACATTGTGGCCAAAGAAGCCGTTCTGAGAAACTGCCGCCGGGATAATTCGTATCGATTCATCGTGGGCTCCCTAAAACTGCGCGTTAAAGGATGGCGAAGCCATCGTAAGATAGATTGCCGTCATCACACGGTTCGCAAGGGCTGCGTCGATCGCATTCTGGTCGCCAGCTGGTATTGGAATCGCGCTGACCGCATTCACAATCTGGCTTTGAAGAGTGCTGTCCATCTCACCTGCCATCAAGAGCAGATTCATGCGATCGACCAGTTGAGTGGGCGTTGCAGCGAGCCCAATCTCAGTTTCATAACTCGAAAAAATGTCGGAGCCGGCGGTGGCGCCGCTGCCGATCGCGCCCTGCATGAAGTTCAAGTAGCCGACGACGGTCGTTACATTCGTCATCTCCATCTCGGGAGCCACCAAGCCCGCCTGCTCGATGCTCGTGCCCGGAGGAACGTACCCCGGAGCGAACCAGTTGAAGACCGTCGGCGATCGCATCGGCATCTGGCCAAGCCCCCAGATGGGGTCCTCCGTGCTGCCAATGCCGTAAGAGCCGGTGCGCGATTGAGCCGTAAACGCACGCGCCCACTCCGTGTAGCGGAGCAGCGCCTCGCGCACCTTTCCATACTGCGGATTGGTAAAATCGGTAGCTGAGTTGCGCGCCTCGGGGTCAAGCAGGATCGCTGTAATGACTGCCTTCATGTCCCCGCGCACACCCAGCCCGTTATCCTTGAAGACGGCCGCAACCCGGCTGATGTATGCGGGGCTCGGATTGCTAGTGACCATGTGCTGGATCAACTGCCTGGAGAAGAATGCCGGCAGGTTTGGATGATTGAACAGCGTGTCGAGAGCGATCTTGAGATCGCCTACAGGGTCCGGGCCTGCCTGAGTCGCAATCGTTACGCCGAGAAAGTCCTTCTCCTCGGTCGAATGATGAGCTGGATAGCTGTTCATGGGGAGAAGATCTTCCCCGAAGCCTGGGCCCACATATTCGCAGCAGTTCGACCACGCTGTGTCGCTGCTGTCGCTCGGCACATTCCAGCTGAATCCAGTGAAGACTTTGGCTAGTCCCATGACATCGGTGTTCGAGTAAGTCGGGATCGGCTGTCCGGTCGCGTCGAGCTGTTGCGATCCATCATCGTTCAACTTGTAAAGGCCGACCGTAAAAAGCTGCATCACCTCGCGTGCGTAGTTCTCGTCTGGATCGGTGGTGGCGTTGCCTTTATCGTTGCCAAGCATAGAGAGGAACTGGCCCATCATGGGGCTCAGAGTCACGTCGTTCAGCAGCGTCCTGAAGTTTCCGAAGGCATCGTTGCCCAGCAGATCGTAGTAATTGGCCTCGCCCCGTGGCTCATTCTGCACCGCGGAGCTGTAAGTCGAGACGACGAAGATCTCCGAGAGCGCGTACTTCACCCGCTGCCGCAACTGATCGTTCGCGGCAAGGGCCTGCTGCCAGAAGGCATCCTGAAAGTAGATTTCGCCTTGTCCATTCTGCTCAAACAGAGCCGCGTTACAGGTCACGTCGGTGGCCGCGCAGGGAGGATTGTTGAGGATTAACGCCTGCTCGACGTTGGGCTCTTGCGGGGTGGGGGGCAGAGCGAACTGTGTATTCAACCACGATTGAAACCCATTGAGCGAGACGGTGTGAATGTCGGCGTCAGTCGCGCCAAAGGTCGCCTGCTCAAGAAAGCGCGATGCATCCTCAGGGCTGACAACCGGTACCGGCGGCGTGCCATTGACCAGTGCGATGAGGTCCGCCGAGGTTGCCGGGCCAGGGCTGGGATTCAGCACCTGCAAGTCGAGGTTGCCGGGTTCAGATAAAGTCAGGCTGGCGGTCAGTTGGGTCCCACTGTTAAAGGTCGTCGGCACCGGCGAGCCATTCATCAGGACCTGCGCGCCGGTGATGAATTGCTGACCTCCGACGACAACCGTGGCCGGCCCGACATTGAACGACATCGGAGTGGCCGAGGTGAGGATCGGGATCGGATTCAGAACCGAGATGTTCTGGCTGATCGCCACCGCCGGATTGTCGACGCTGGTGATGGTCAGCTTGACGACGTTACTCGGCGTTGGAACCACAAGAGGCGCGGTGTAAGTGATCGAGCCATCTGGATTGGAAACCGCGGTGCCAACCTGCGCATTGCCGCCGGAAACTCCGTTCACTTGCAGGGTTACGCCCGTGTTCGTTGTCCCATTCACTGTCAGCCCAAAGCTCAGCGGATTACCCACACGAACATCCGAGCCGGAACCGGCCTGCAATTGCAGCACGACCTGACCGGGACCTACGAGCAGCGAAACAGGATTCGCGCTCGCCGAGCCCGGGTTGGGATTCGTCACGGTCAGTGGAAATGTCCCTGGAGTGGAAGCGGAAATCGCTGCGACCACTTCCGTGTTCGAGACATACGTCGTCGGAACCATGGCGCCGTTCCACTGAATCTGAGCTCCGTAGACAAATTGAGAGCCATTTACGATGACCGTCGTCGTGCCCTCTGCAAATCCCGATGGGGTGACAGTGCTAATTATGGGGATCGGGTTCCAGATCGTCACAGTAGCAGAGCCAGGAGGCGCAGATGGAAAGACCTCTGAGGTAGCGGTAATCGTCACCGAGTCTGGCGTAGGGACGATTGCGGGAGCAGTATATAGGCCGGTGCCGGTGATCGTGCCGACGACATCGTTGCCCCCGGGCACACCGTTCACTGAGAAATTCATGGTTTGACCTGGCGCTAGCGACTTGGCTATGAGCTGAAGCTGCTGATTGACCCGAACCGAGCTGCTGGGAGTCGAGATTGCAGCAACGGTGCTTAGATTCCCGCCTGAGATGGAAGAGGAACAGCCGGACAACAACAAACTTCCAGTCAAGGGCAAAGCCGTCAAAAGCGCTATTTTGGGCAAAGATTGACACACGAACCGTAGCCGCATAGTTGCTCCTTAATGAACAGGGAAACCGAGGCACGGTGCTCTTGAGCACCAGAACAACAGGAGGGAAACAAAGGCGCAAAGGGAACGGAATGTACGTCTTCGGTAAAGAATAGTATGGCTTTAGCGATGAATCAACAAAAATTTGGATGAATTGGAGCTAATTTCTCAGAAAAGGCGCAGTTGGTCGGGACGGGGGCCGGATTTTCCGATTTCCTTGTCGCTCTGTGTGATTTAGCTCACCTTGAGAGGCCAAGAGACCTTGCACGGGCTCCTGATTTTTTGCTATACCTTCGGCCAAATCCCAGGCGACTTTCGTTGCCATGAGCGAGCGGACCAAGGTTGTGACGATTCCACTGGGGCTCGGTGGTTTCGCATGACTCTCAGTCTCCGGCTATCTCGCGCGAGTCAAGCTAACGGATCTGCGGCGGTGGATTGTGCCCACTGTGTTCTGCGACTCTCGATCCGTTGCCCAAAAGCCTCTCAGGCGAGAATGCAGGCGATGTTATGAGCCTCAAGGGTGCTTTGGAACTCCGACGGAAGCTCTTTGTCTGTGACGACCTGGTGGATCTCATTCAGGCTGGCAACGCGAATCAAAGCATCGCGCCCAAACTTCGTGCGATCGGCCACAATGACCACCTTGCGCACAGCGTTGATCATGGCTCGCAGGGACTCGACGACAAGGCTGTTGGAGTCGCTGATGCCTGCCTCTGAGATGCCGCGGATGCCCATGATCAGGATATCGGCCGAGACGCTATGCAGCATTTTTTCGCAGATGGGACCGAGCTGCACGCCAAGCCGCGGGTAGAGATAGCCGCCCGTAAGGGTCACCTCGACAAGTTTGCTGTCCCAGAGGATCTGAGCAACTGGAATGGAGTTGGTCACGATCTGGATGGGCCGTTCCGCAAGGCAGCGAGCGGCCTCGACGACCGTTGAGCCGCCGCCCAGAATCACGGTCTGGCCGTCCTCAACCAGCGCAGCAGCCGCTTTGCCGATGCGGGTTTTCTCCTCGTGACAATTCGCGGAAAGGCGGTTGAAGTCCATGATTTCATCGCGGGTCTGCAACGAGATGGCGCCTCCGTGGACCCTGCGCAGGACCGCGTTCCGCTCCAGTTCCATCAAATCTCTGCGAATGCTGGACTTAGACGAATTGAACCGGAAGCAAAGCTCCTCAATGCTCACGAACTCCTGCCTCGCGAAGAGATCCTGAACCTCCAGGATACGTTGTGCCTGTTTCATGAAGCCGATCATACGACTTCGTTCAAAAAGATTCCAATTCTGCTACATTATGAAGCGTTATGAATTATAGTGAGTCCATTATGCCAAATCATTCGAATAAGTCTACAAAACAGCCTGACCTTGCCCTAATCGAGTCGGTCGTTCGGCGCGCCTTCCTGGAGTGTGCGGGACAGAGCGCGCCTCAGCCTGGGGCAAGCAACGATCCGCATGAGCTTTTTCATTCTCCTGCCGTGATGGCGATCAAAAAAGAGATTGTCCGAGCGGGCAAGAAGCTATGGAAGCGCCAGTACGTCGATGGCAACGGGGGAAACATCTCGGTGCGCGTCTCGAACGAGTACGTCGTCTGCTCGCCGACTCTGCTGAGCAAGGGCGATGTGAGAGTTGAGGATCTTGCGCTGGTCGATCTCGATAACCGGCGTGTCTGCGGGCATCGCTCCCATACCAGCGAACTGCTGCTGCATCTGGAGATCTATAAGACTGTACCGCAGGCCAAGGCTGTCATCCACTGTCATCCGCCGTACGCCACAGCTCATGCGGTGGCCGGAGTGATCCCGCAGTGCAACCTGGTGCCGGAGCAGGAGGTTTTCATCGGCCCTGTCGCGCTCTCTCCGTATGAGACGCCGGGTACGCCAGAGTTCGCGCGCACGGTTCGCCCACTGGCAAAAGACCACAACACTATTTTGCTGGCGAATCATGGCGTGGTCTGCTGGGCAGATACGGTAACCCATGCGGAGTGGTACGTCGAGATCATCGATACCTACTGCAAGACGATTATGATCGCCTCGCAATTGCGACCGAAGCTCAAAGAGATCGCTCCCGACAAGATCGCCGACCTGGTAGCGATGAAGCAGCGACTTGGGATGAGCCTGCCGGACCCGCGGTATGCCAAGGTCAAGGTGGTCGAGCCGGAGAAACTGGAGGCGACCATCAATGCATACATCGGAGCCGCTACTCCAGAACAATTGCCCTCGAAAAGCAATCTGGACGCTTCCGAGATGGATCAGATAGTCCGTCACCTTTCATTGGAGATCGCGGCCTTCCTCGAAAAGAAAAGATGAGGCAGACAGCTAATTTCGTCGCCGCCGATCTTGGCGCATCCGGTGGGCGAGTCATGCTCGGCCAGTGGGATGGCCGAACATTCTCTGTGCAGGAACTGCGTCGTTTTTCGAATGGCGGAGTGCTGGCGGGCGACGGGTACTGGGACATTCTGAACATTTGGTCGCAGATCAAGGCGGGACTGACAAAGTACCACAGCGCTTGCCCGCAGCCGCCACATGGCATTGCCGTCGGCGCATGGGGTGTGGGCTCCGGTTTGTTGGATGGTGCGGGGCGCTTGATCGGGAACCCTCGGCACAGTCGCGATCCGCGAACCGCCGCCATGCCGCAACTTGCATTTGCGGCCGTTCCGGAGCGGAAGTGGTTGAGCGAAACAGGCGTCTGTACGATGCCGATCAATACGCTTTTTCAGCTTTACAACATGGTTCGCACGCACGATCCGGCGCTTGATACGGCTCAAACGCTGCTGACGATTCCTGATCTGTGTGCGTATTTTCTCTGCGGCGATCGAAGTGTCGAGTGGACCGAGGCAGTCGCGACGCAAATGTACTCGCCTAAACGCAAGGACTGGACGCGCACTCTGCTAAATGCCCTGGAGATGGCGGTTTCATTCTGCCGGCAGTGACGCAGCCGGGAACCGTCTTGCCGCCTGTGCGCTCGGAAACGAAGCCGGAAATTTTGTGAAGGAGACAGCTTATCATGGCAGCGTACGATGTTCCCGTTTTAGAGGCGCCAACTCCGGTGACAGCCAAGGAAGTGTTGCTGATCGCTAGTGGGGACCTGCGGCTTTCGGCCAATCAGGTGTGCTGGGCCGCGCAGTCGCAGATGGAAGCGAAGTTGACCGAGGCCTTCAAAGCCGAGGGATTCACTTTGCGTCGCGCGCATCCTTACGATCCGAATCTCAAGCACGGCTTCATCTATAACCAGCGGATGGGTATGGACGTCTTCGCGCAGATTCCCGCAGAGGCGCCTCTTGTGGTTGCCGAAGCAGTGTGGCAATACAGCAATCATGTGCTTGCCGGCCTGCTTAGCCATCGCGGCCCCATCCTCACGGTGGCCAATTGGTCGGGTGAATGGCCGGGACTCGTCGGCATGTTGAACCTGAATGGGTCGCTCTACAAGGCTGGCGTGAAGTTCAGCACGCTGTGGAGCAAGGACTTCGACGACGAGTTCTTCCGCGCCGGCCTGCGGCAGTGGCTCAAGGAGCACCACGTCGATCACGACCTGAGCCATGTGCGTGATTGCGTTCTCGGCGATCTGCCAAAGGCCGAGCGTGAGTTGGGACGCGCACTGGCCAATGTTCTCAAGACGCGCAAGGCGATCATGGGCGTCTTCGACGAAGGCTGCATGGGCATGTACAACGCCATCATCGAAGACTACCTACTGAATCCGCTGGGAGTTTATAAGGAGAGGCTCAGCCAGTCGGCGCTGATCGCCGCCATGCGCGAAGTCTCCGACGAAGAGGCGCAGCGGGTTCGCGAGTGGCTCGATGCGCGCGGAGTCACCTTCAAGACCGGCCCAAACGAGGAGACGGACCTGACCGACGCGCAGATTCTCTTGCAGTGCAAGATGTATATCGCCGCGATGCGAATCGCCGACAACTTCGGTTGCGATGCTATTGGCATTCAATATCAGCAGGGGTTGAAGGATATGGCGCCGGCCTCTGACCTTGTGGAAGGCTTGCTGAACAACGTGGAGCGCCCGCCCGTCTTCTCGCAAGATGGCCGCGAGCTCTACGCAGGGCAGGCCCTGCCGCATTTCAATGAAGTGGATGAATGCGTTGGACTCGATTCGATTGTCACCAACCGCGTGTGGAGCGCAATGAAGCTCGATCCAGCGACGACACTGCACGACGTTCGCTGGGGCGAACACTACAAGGGTGAGGGCATCGACGATTTCGTGTGGGTTTTTCAGATCTCGGGCGCAGTGCCGGCCTCGCATATTCTTGGCGGATATGCCAAAGCTATCAGCGAGCGCCAACCCGCGATGTACTTCCGTCTTGGCGGTGGCACGCTGAAAGGCGTCTGCAAACCTGGCCCGGTGGTCTGGAGCCGTGTATTTGTGGAAGATGGCGCGGTGCATGTCGACATCGGCCGAGCGACCGCAATCGAACTGCCTGAGGCTGAGACAGAGCGGCGCTGGCAGGAGACGACCTCGCAGTGGCCCATTATGCATGTGCTGCTCGAAGGTGTCACACGCGACCAATTCATGGCCCGGCATCACGCCAATCACGTGAACGTGGCTTATGCGCCCACGGCCGAGATTGCCGGCCGGGCGCTGGCAGCGAAGGCAGCGATGTTTGCCGAGCTTGGCATTCGCGTACATCTCTGCGGCATCTGAGCGAGCTTGAAATCAAAGGAGGTTCCTATGGGCGCAACAACCGAAACGACTGCGGAGGTCAGGCAATACAAGATGCTGATCGACGGTGAATTTGCCGGCAGCAAGACCATGCTTCCGGTAACCAATCCCGCAACGGAAGAGGTAATCTCCGAGGTACCAGCTGCGACGCCGGAACAGGTGAACGAAGCGGTGCTCGCGGCCGAAAAAGCGCAGACTGAGTGGTCGCGGCTGCCCGCCATCCGGCGCGCACAGCATCTACGCGAGATCGCCGCCGCGGTCCGCGCGAAGAAGGCACATTTGGCGCGCACCATTGTCGAGGAGCAGGGAAAGATTCTGTCTCTCGCCGAGGTCGAAGTCGATTTTTCCGCCGATTACCTCGACTACATGGCAGAGTTTGCCCGCCGCTACGAAGGCGAAATCGTTCAGAGCGACCGCCCGGGCGAGAACATCCTCGTCTTCAAAGCGCCCATCGGCGTGATCGCCGGCATTCTGCCATGGAACTTTCCCTTTTTCCTGATCGTGCGCAAGATGGCTCCCGCACTGGTCACCGGCAACACAATCGTGATCAAGCCGAGCGGCGAAACGCCGAACAACGCCTGTGAATTCGCGAAGATTGTTGCGGAGTCATCGCTGCCCAAGGGCGTCTTCAACTTGGTAACCGGCAAGGGTTCGGTGATTGGACCAGCGCTCGCAGGGCATCCGAAGGTTGGGATGGTGAGCCTCACTGGAAGCGTGGACGCTGGCGCCGAAGTGATGCGCGCAGCGGCGCCCAACATCACCAAAGTCTCTCTGGAACTGGGCGGCAAAGCGCCAGCCATCGTAATGGCCGATGCCGACCTCGATCTAGCAGTGAAGGCGATTCGCGACTCGCGCATCATCAACACCGGTCAGGTGTGCAACTGCGCGGAGCGCGTCTACGTGCATGAATCCATCGCCGACAAGTTTGTCGCGCGCATGACCGAGGCGATGCGGAAGACGGTCGCAGGCGATCCATTCGCCGCAGGCGTTGAGATGGGACCGCTGGTCAGCCGGGCGCAGTTGCAAAGCGTGGAGGCGGCGGTCAAACTGGCCGTGAAGGAAGGCGCGCAAATTGCTGTTGGCGGACATCGCGACGAGCGCGGGCACGGCTACTACTACCAGCCCACAGTTCTGACCCATTGCAAGCAAGAGATGGATATCATGCGTCAGGAGATCTTTGGGCCAGTGTTGCCGATTGGCACATTCAAGGATCTCGACGAAGCCATCGACCTGGCCAACGACTGCGAGTACGGTCTCACGTCATCGATCTTTACGCGCAGCCTCGACGCGGCCATGCGCGCCGCCAACGAGCTGAAGTTCGGCGAGACCTACGTCAACCGCGAGCACTTCGAGGCCATGCAGGGCTTCCACGCCGGATGGCGCAAGTCCGGTATCGGCGGCGCGGACGGACCTCATGGGCTTGAGGAGTTCCTGCAGACTCATGTGGTCTACATGAATCACAACAGAAACGCAAAGTAGAAGATTCTCAGTGATTCTCTCTGGAGGAACATGTTGACTCCCGCATCGGAGACGCTGCAGCGAGCGGGCAATGTAGAGAGGCTCGTTCCGATTGGGATGCGCCTGCCCTTCATTCTGGTCACGTCGTTGTTTTTTCTCTGGGGCGTGCCCAATAACCTGAACGATGTGCTGATCCGGCAGTTCATGAAATCGTTTGCCATCTCGCGCTTTCAGGCGGGGCTTGTGCAGTCGGCCTTCTACATGGGCTACTTTCTGCTTGCTACGCCAGCCGCACTGCTGATGCGCAAGTACGGGTATAAGGCCGGTTTCCTCGCAGGTCTGTGCCTGCTGGGTGCGGGGGCTCTGCTCTTCTGGCCTGCCGCAATCGTGGCGCGATACTCCTTTTTTCTCTTTGCACTTTTTGTGATCGCCAGCGGGCTCTCGTTTCTTGAGACCGCCGCAAACCCCTTCATCGCGCAGCTGGGAGATGGCACGGGAGGCGCGCGCCGGCTTAATTTTTCCCAGGCATTCAATCCATTGGGATCGATTCTCGGCGTTCTGGTTGGGACCGTCTTTATCTTTTCAGGGGTCGAGTTGAAAGACCCGCAGATCGCAGCGATGAAAGCCTCGCATACTTATGAGGCATACCTTCGACACGAAACGCTACGCGTTGTGGACCCGTATCTGGCTCTAGGCGCTGTCGCATTTCTTCTCGCTTTTCTGATCTGGCGCACGACGTTTCCCGTCGTCGCCGGCGAGGAAGGCACGACCGCCTCCAACCACGGCCATTTCAGCGATCTGTTGCGGTATCCGCATTTTCTGTTGGCGATCGTTGCGCAGTTCATGTATGTCGGCGCGCAAGTGGGCACATGGAGCTATTTCATCCAGTATGTACAGGACTCGACTCATCAGCCGGAAAAAGTAGCCGGATACTTTCTCACTGGAACACTGGCCGCCTTTGGCGTGGGCCGCTTCTCCTCTTCGGCGCTGATGAAGTTCGTGAAACCGGGCCGATTGATGGGCGTCTATAGTGTGATCAACATTGCGCTTCTTGCCGCTGGAATTCTGCATCCGGGATGGGTTGGACTTTGGGCGATCTTTTTGACCAGCTTCTTTATGTCGGTGATGTTTCCCACAATCTTCGCGCTGGGAATCGAGGGGTTGGGACCGAATGCCAAAATTGGCGGATCACTCATTGTGATGGCGATCGTCGGAGGGGCGGTGCTCACGCCGGCCATGGGGCTGTTATCGCAGTACACGCGTAGCATCGCCTATGCTTATGCCATTCCGCTGGCCTGCTACTTTTTCGTGGCGTTCTATGCGTTTGTCGGTTGCAAAATCGGGCGTGACCGCAGTACGACCCTCATTGACGATGTCCTCGCAACGTAGCGGAGGCGTATAGAGCATTCTCAACGCGGCGAAGATGAAAATAAATCTCAGGATTCGATCATGCGCGCATCGCTGTTTATCACGTGCTATAACGACACGCTCTTTCCCGAGACGGGCCGCGCAGTTGTGCGGCTGCTTGAACGGCTGGGTGTCGAGCTTGAGTTTGACCCTCGACAGACCTGCTGCGGCCAGATGCACGCCAATACCGGCTTCCGCATTGAAGCCTTTTGTCAGGCCAAACGTTTCGTCAAGCTGTATCGGGAGGCAGAGACGGTTGTCATCCCCTCCTCCTCGTGCGTGGCCATGATTCGCGATCAGTATCCGGGACTTTTCGACGAACTGGGAGACGAGTCGCTGCGCCGTGAGTTCGCGGCCCTGCTGCCCAAGATTTATGAGTTGAGCGAGTTCCTTATCGACCGGCTGGGCGTTGAAGACGTGGGCGCATACTTTCCCCATCGTGTGACTTATCATGCCAGTTGCCACAGCCTGCGCGGTCTCCATGTGGGCGACCGGCCGATGCGGCTCCTGAGCAAAGTTCGCGGGTTGGAGCTGATTCCACTTGCAAATATGGATCGCTGTTGCGGCTTCGGCGGCACGTTTTCCATCAAGAACGCTGAAGTTTCTTCGGCCATGCTCGCCGCGAAGATGCAAGACGTGCTTGCGACACGCGCCGAGTATTGCACCGCTCTCGACAACAGTTGCCTGATGCATCTGGGCGGAGCAATGCACAGACAATATGCGGCGATGCGCACGATTCATCTGGCGCAGATCTTGTGCGCCACTGAAGGCGCAAAGCCAGAGGAGGTCGCATGAGCACGTCATACACAGGGCATCCGGTTCTCGATCCTCGTTTCGCGCCTCCCTTCCCCACCGCGGCGCTGCCCGTGCTGCGCAATCCGCAATTGCGTAAGAATGTCGCACACGCCACGGATGTGATCCAGACCAAGCGCGCCAGGCTCGTGGCTGAAAAATCCGACTGGCAGCAGTTGCGGACGACGGCGGCAGCCATCCGCAGTCATGCACTCGATCATCTGGGAGATTATCTCGAAGAGTTCGAAACACGCTGCACCGCTGCCGGGGGCAAGGTCCATTGGGCTTCAGACGCAGCAGAGGCGCGCGCGATCATCGTTGAGTTGCTGCGCCAGGAGCAGGCCAGCGAGGTCATCAAGATCAAGACCATGACCTCCGCCGAGATTCAATTGAATCCCGCGATCGAGGCCGCGGGCATTCATGCTTATGAGACCGACCTAGCAGAGTTAATCCTGCAACTGGGCGAAGACGAGCCTTCGCACATCGTCGTGCCCGCACTGCATGTGAACCGCAGCCAGGTGCGCGAAATCTTTGCCCGGCGCATGGGACTTAAAGATCTGCCCGACGACCCGAAAGCGCTGACCGCCGCGGCACGAAACTACCTTCGCCAGAAGTTTCTCACCATTCCCACCGCCATTAGCGGAGCCAACTTCCTCATTGCCGAAACCGGCTCGGTGGCGATCGTGGAGTCTGAGGGCAACGGCCGCATGTGCCTCACGCTGCCACGAACCTTGATTACTCTGGCCGGCATTGAGAAGGTGCTGCCGCGTTTTTCCGATCTTGAAGTCATGCTGCAATTGCTGGCGCGTTCGGCCACCGGCGAACGCATGAGCCCCTATACGTCGCTGTGGACGGGTGTAACTCCCGGCGATGGGCCCGAGCGCTTTCACGTGGTTCTGCTGGACAACGGCCGCTCGCCGATTCTGGCGCGGCCCACCGAGCGGCAGACTTTGAGGTGCATCCGCTGCGCCGCCTGTCTGAACACTTGCCCGGTCTACCGGCAGACCGGTGGGCACGCCTATGGATCGGTTTACCCTGGACCGATCGGCGCCATTCTTACTCCGCAGCTGATGCAGATGCGACGCGCGCAATCGCTGCCCTATGCCTCGTCGCTGTGCGGCGCCTGTTATGACGTTTGTCCAGTCAAGATTGAGATTCCCAAGGTGCTGCTCGAGCTGCGCTCTCAAGTAGTCAATCAGGAACGCCGCAGTATCGCTCAGTTCGGCGATTTTATGTTCATCGGAATGAAAGCAGCCAATATGATCTTTGGCGGAGCGCGGCGCTTCCGCGCGGCTCAGTGGTTGGGCCGCCTCGCCTTGCGCCCGTTCACGCGCAAGGATGGATGGATTCACAACCTGCCAAGCCTGGGCTCCAAATGGACTCAGACCCGCGATCTGCGAGGCCTGCCTGATCAGAGCTTCCGCCAATGGTGGGCGGCACGCGGCAAGGAGGAAAGATGAGCACACCATCCCAATCCCGGCGCCTGATTCTCGACCGCGTCCGCTCCGCCACGCTCAAGCTGCCTTCATCCGAGCCCGCTCCCGTCGGGCTTCCCCGAGACTACATCCGGCGCGGCAAGCTGGGCGCTCAAGATCGTCTAAAGCTGATGATCGAGCGGCTGCGCGAGTACGATGCCGATGTAGTTGAGTGCGCACCGAAAGACCTGCCCGCGGTGATTGGCGCTCAGCTTGCATCGAGCGGCCGGCAAACATTTGTTGCACCAACGGGATTGCCTCCCGATTGGCTTGCGGCTGGATTCGTTTGGAAGATTGACCGTGAGCTTGAGTACTCCGAAATCGAAGAGACCGAAGGCGTGGTAACAATGGCCTTCTGCGGCATCGCCGATTCCGGAACCATCGTGCTTCATCACTCCGAAACCGAGGGCAGGCGAGTGCTAACGCTCTTGCCCGACTGGCACCTTTGCATCTTGTACGCGAGTCAAGTTGTGGAGACGCTGCCTGAGTATTTTGACCGCTGCCCGAAGCCGCCGAGTTTGGCCACTTACATTTCAGGCCCAAGCGCTACGGCAGATATTGAAATGACACGCATCAAGGGCGTTCATGGACCGCGATTTCTCAACGTGATCCTGGTGCGCGACGAAGAGTAAATGAGGACGAGAGACTAAGTATGGGCGGAACAGGTCCTATGACCTGTTCCGCCCCGTTATTATTGTTGCAATTGCACGCTGCTTTAGTTTGCTAGTTGACTGTGCAGGCGACACCGTTGAGCGAGAACGCCGTCGGTTTCGCGTTGGTAACGCCATTCCAGGTACCGTTAAAGCCGAATCCCGAGTAGGATCCGCCGGCCGGAATGTTCTCCCATGTTTGGCCTGCCTGTTCGCTCACCGTGACGTTGGCTCCGCTCTGCGTTACGGCACCATTCCACGAATTGGCAATAGTCTGTCCGTTGGCAAAGGTCCAGGTCAGCGACCAGTTGCTCAGGGTTGTGCTTCCGTTGTTCTTGATGGATACAGTTGCTCCGAACTGGCTGGAGCTTTGCGGTGAGATTGTGTAAGTAACCGCGCAGCCGCCGCCCGTGCCAGTCACGGTCAGGGTAATGCTTGTCGTTGCGGTCAGAGATCCGGAGGTTCCAGTGACTGTGATCGTGTAGTTCCCAGCCGCAACCGAACTACCGACTGCCAGAGTCAGAACGCTGGAGGTCGTGGAAGACGCTGGGCTGAAGGTGGGAGTGACTCCGGTCGGCTGACCGGATGCGGTAAACGCTACGCTACCCGTGAAGGGGCTCACGTCTGTCACCGTAATCGTGCCGGTCCCGCTGGCGCCCGGAGCCACCGACAGAGTCGTCGCCGAGGGCTTCAGCGTGAAGCTGCCCGTCACAGAGGTCACCGTCAAGGTGAAGCTCGTCGTTGCGGTCAGGGACCCGGAGGTTCCGGTGACCGTGATCGTGTAGTTTCCAGCCGCAACCGAGCTGCCAACCGCCAGAGTCAGGACGCTGGAGGTCGCCGAAGATGTCGGGCTGAAGGAGGCAGTGACGCCGCTGGGCTGACCGGTTGCGGTGAACGCCACGCTGCCCGTGAAGGGGCTCACGTCCGTTACCGTAATCGTGTCGGTTCCGCTGGCCCCCTGAGCAACCGACAGAGTCGTGGCCGAGGGCTTCAGCGTGAAGCTGCCCGTGACCGAGGTCACCGTCAAGGTGAAGCTTGTCGTCGCGGTCAGCGTACTAGAGGTTCCGGTGATGGTGAGGTTGGAGGCTCCCACTGTGGCTGTACTGCTGGCTGTTAGCGTGAGCGTGCAACTTCCATTACCGGTAATCGGAGTATTGCAGCCGCTGATCGTTATGCCACCACCCGAACCGGGAACGCTGATGGTCACGGCACCGGTGAATCCACCGCTGTCAGTGACTGTGATGGTTTCGGTCGCAGTGCCGCCTTGAGCGATCGATAGTGCTGCCGGTGATGCCGAAAGCGAGAAGGTCCCACCACTCGCGGGTCCAATGGTGAGCGTGAAGGTCGTGGTGGCCGGGACCAATGCGCCCGAGCTTCCGGTGACAGTGATCGTGGAGGTTCCTTGAGGCGCCGATGCGCTAGCCGTTATTGTGAGGATGCTGGTTCCTGTTGCGGGATTCGTGCCGAATGTCGCAGTGACTCCACTGGGCAGTGTCGAAGTGGCAAGCGCTACGCTGCCCGTGAATCCGCCCGCGTCGACCACCGAAATGGTGTCGGTGCCGCTGCCGCCCTGGGCAACCGTCAATGACGACGCCGACGATGTCAGCGTGAAGCTCGGCGTGGAAGTTGCGGCCAGCGGGAATTGAATGCCAGAGAGCAGGGACTGCTTCAATGAGCTGACTGGAGTGTCATCATAGCTGCCATCCAGCAGGCCGTAGATGTCCTCACCGTTCAGCGCCCAATAGGTCCAGTTAATCGTAGAGTTGTTTTGCAGATAACCGACCAGACTCTGGAACCACTGTCCCTGGCTGCCGGCTGCGGTATTCTCGATGTCTGTGCTCGTGTTGTCCGTGCCGAACTCACCCAGCCAAACAGGCGCGATTCCGTTGGCGCTGATGTATCCCCAGTACTTGTTCCATACTGCATCCAGGCTGGCTGTGGTTGTGCTGCTGTTGAACCAGGATTGTTGGAAGAGGTTCGGACCGTAATCATGCGCGGAATAAACCAGTTGGTTGGAGACGCTCAACGTGATTGGATTGCTCGCAACTCCGATCAGGTTTCCGCCTTGCCAGCCGCAAACACCGCTGTAGCAGTCGTTTCCCTCAACAATAATCAGCAGCTTGGGGTTGATGGCCAGGATGGCATTGCCGGCGGCTTCAGCAGCGACCGGCCAGTTCTGGGTGGTAAGGCTCGTCGGGCAGCCATTGGTCGCCGTGTCTCCAGTCCAGCAAGAGCCGGTCGTGGAGCCAGTGCCAGACAGGTGCGGCTCATTGCGCAGGTCCATGCCGATGACCGTCGGATTGCCATTGAAGGTAAACGTGCTCGCGCTGTAGCGCGTTGCCATGGTCTGCCAGTCTGCGATCCAGTTTGCCTGTGGGTAAGCGCTCGTGTACCAAAGGCCGTTGGCTTCATTGGTCTCACCCGCCTCGGAACGGTGATTATCGAGAATCACACGCAGGCCGATCGATCCTGCATAAGCGATGATGGTGTCCAAATCTTGTAGTGCGGTCTGCCCAACCAGAGCTTGATTGACGGGTCCATTTACGTAATTTGAGTAGTTAGTTGGAACCGGGTTGCTCTCCACCAGTTGGTTTGAAAATGGAATACGAATTACGTTATATCCTAAGCTTTTAATGTTGTTCAAAACAGTGTGGTAGTCCTGTGCCCACAGCCCGTGAACCAAATAGTCGGGAGTTTCAGCACCATACCAGTTAATTCCAGCGAAACGAACTTCCACGCCGTTGGAGTCGAGGATTTTATTGCCGCTTGTGTGCCAGTAGCCTGCTCCTTGAGCCAGTGCACTGGGTGTTATAAGAGCCAATATCAGAGCCGCGAGTACCAAGACAGCCTGCACTGCTGGCAGACCGGTGCGCACCTGATTTTTCGAACCTTTGAATGCGAAATGCATCGACGATCCTCCACTCATGACTTTCGGTTCGCGTGAATCACAGCTTGTTGTGGGGCGGAACAGGTCAAATGACCTGCTCCACCCCGTTCATGTTGAAGCAACCACTCGTCGCGCGAGTGAGCTAGTTGACTGTGCAGGCGGTTCCGTTGAGCGAGATCGCCGTTGGTATTGCGTTGGTGACGTTGTTCCAGCTGCCGTTGAATCCGATGCCATTGAGAGTTCCGCCGGCGGGAATGCTGCCGTTGTAGGGCTCATTGGTCACTGTTACGTTGGCTCCGCTCTGGCTCTCAATGCCATTCCAAAGCTGAGTGACGGTCTGGCCGTTGGCAAAGGTCCAGGTCAGCGTCCAGTTTGTGATGGCTGTCGAGCCGTTGTTGACGATGGCGATCGCTGCTCCAAAGCCTCCACCCCACTGGCTGGAGATCGTGTAGTCAACGGTGCACTTGGGCGAGGTGCCAGTCACGGTCAAGGTGAAGCTTGTCGTTGCGGTCAGAGAACCGGAGGTTCCCGTAACCGTGATTGTGTAGTTTCCAGCCGCCACCGAACTGCCGACTGCCAGAGTCAGAACACTGGAGGTCGTCGAAGATGTCGGGCTGAAGGAGGCAGTGACGCCGCTGGGCTGACCGGTCGCGGTGAACGCTACACTACCCGTGAAGGGGCTCACGTCCGTTACCGTAATCGTGTCGGTTCCGCTGGCGCCTTGAGCCACCGACAGAGTCGTCGCCGAGGGCTTCAGCGTGAAGCTGCCTGTCACAGAGGTCACCGTCAAGGTGAAGCTCGTCGTTGCGGTCAGGGACCCGGAGGTTCCGGTGACCGTGATCGTGTAGTTTCCAGCCGCAACCGAGCTGCCAACCGCCAGAGTCAAGACGCTGGAGGTCGCCGAAGATGTCGGGCTGAAGGAGGCAGTGACGCCGCTGGGCTGACCGGTTGCGGTGAACGCTACGCTACCCGTGAAGGGGCTCACGTCCGTTACCGTAATCGTGTCGGTTCCGCTTGCGCCTTGAGCCACCGACAGTGTCGTCGCCGAGGGCTTCAGCGTGAAGCTCCCTGTCCCAGAACCGACGTTCAGCGTGATAGTGGCCGTTGCGCTATTGCTTCCAGAAGTTCCGGTGACGGTGATCGTAAACGCGCCGGTCGAGGCTGTGCTGCTGGCCGCGAGCGTGAGAACGGTGGAGGTCGCCGATGACGTCGGATTGAATGAAGCAGTCACGCCGCTGGGCATGCCGGTTGCGTTAAACGACACGGTGCCGGTGAATCCGGGCAGATCCGTTACCGTGATGGTTTGGGTGACGCTGTTGCCTTGAGTGACCGACAGGGTGCTTGATGCCGGCGAAAGCGTAAAGCCCGTTGCCGGAATGGTGACGGTGATGGTGACGGAATTTGTAACTGAGCCGTCCGTTCCCACAATCTGAATTGGATAGGATCCGGCCGGTGTGCTGCTCTGCGCGCTGAAGTTCGCAACAATCGTGCCGCCCGGCGAATTCACCGAGTTGGGAGCAAAGTTGATTTGCATTCCATTTGGCGCGCCGCTTGCGCTCACTGATACGCTTCCGGTGAGTCCGCCCTCATAGGTAATGGTGAAACTGTCAGTGGGGTTCGTTCCGACCGGCAAGGAGACCGTTGGAGAAGAAGCGGTAATCGTGAATTGGGGCGAGAAACCTACAACTAGGCTGAGGCTGGCAGTCTCGACGGTTGAGCCGCTGGTTCCAGTCACAGTGAGCGGATAGGTTCCGGGGACCGCCGTGCTAGCGACGGTGAAGGTAAGCGTGCTGCCCGCGGAACCGGTGACCGAAGTCGGGTTGAAGGCCGCAGTAACGCCTGCCGGAAGGGTGCTCAGGCTCAGTGCCACAGTACCGCTAAAGGTTCCAAATTCGCTGACCGTGACACTGCTTGTCCCAGTCGCTCCCTGAATCACTGTTACAGGGGTCGTCGTGATCGAGAAGCCGTTGCCAACTGGAATCGGAGGATAGGCATTCTGCACGTCTTGGAGGAACTCGGTGAGCCAGAAATCGCCGGCCGGCGGCGAGTTCGGGATCGAGTTCACAGCCATGCCGTTGGCCAGCGTATTGTCATGCGCCGGGTCGCAGTTCTCATCGCCATGGCTAGCTCCGAGGGCGAGGTGCGCTGCGTTTGTATCGCCGTTTGGATAATCGCCGTCCGATTCTCCCGGAGGCTTGACCCAGACATAGGCCAGCAGATTGGTGGCGCCGCCAGGGCTCACAGTCGGAAACGCGCCGATGCCTTGGTTTTCCTGGTTGCACCATTGGCCCATATCGTCGCGCTCGTCGATCTTGGTCGCATTCACGAAGGTGTTCAGGTCGGTGCTTGTGCTCGGTCCGGTTGGACGTGCCGATCCACCCCAGCCGTTACGCGAGGTGTCGATCAGGAACCCGATCGTGGAGGGGAAACCCGCGCCTGTCAGGCCCGTATAGAACTCCTGGGCGTAGTCCGCTTCATCGATTTCGGGATCGTAGGAATAGAAGGTGGCGGATTCAACCTCATTGCCGCCGATCTCTTCGGTCGCGGTCATGTACGGCTCTTTGGTCGGGCCGTAGTTGGCCGTATTGGTGATAATTCCATCAAGGCTGGCGAACTGCGCCGTCGTTCCCTTTACCACACTGGCGTAGAAGGGAAAGGCGAGGGAAGCACCCTCGGTCCATCCGAGCCATCCATGATGGCCGATGTCGAGGTAGTTATATGCGTTCGGGAGCGCATGGAATTGATTGAGGGCGTACTGGATTGCCTCCACATATACGCCGGTCATCGAGTAGGTCGGATAGCTCTGGCCGCCGTTGGCCGCGACGCAGTTGGCAAGCGAAAAGCTATAGCCGGTATTGGTGACAATATTGGGCAGCGAGTCGTCCTCGATGACTAGCACAAAGCGAACATTCGAGGGCGCTGCTTGCAGGGCCTGGACGATGGGAGTGATGTAATCGCTCTCATACTCCTGCAGGCCGCTTCCGGTGAGCGTTTCCTTGGCGCCGGTAGGACCAGTAACCGTGTCGTTTCCGGCAATGCTCAACTCGCCGTTCGAAGCCAGCGCTGCGCAATCGCGATCGGGAAGATCGTATATGACGAGTTGGACGACGATCTCAGCGCCGTTGGCTTGGCTAGCTGCCGCGGCGATATGCTGAGCTAGGCTCATCCGTCCGCCGGCCGCCGCTCCGCCGTAGATCGCGCCGATGTGATCCATCCACACGAAGACCGGAGTGTTTCCGACCACGCTCATCTGCGATGCGAGCGTAGAACCGGAAGGTTCAGTCGCGACAGCGGTCCCGACTTCGGTGGTCCAGTCCGGGCTGACGTACACCTTTGCGCCAACGTAAGGGTTGCTGACGTGGGTCTGTGCGACGGCACCCGGCAAAACGAGGGTTAGAAGCAGAGCTGCGAATACTATAAAGTACCCGCTCAATCGGCGGACATTTGTCTGTCCACCTAAGGAATAGAGATGCTTAAACATGGTTTCTCCTTGTGCATCGCCGATCCACGTCTTAATGGATGAGCGCCCTTGCCGATAGATAATGCCGGTATTGAAGGTCACACGTCTCCCGATTGAGACAGTCCTCTCCTGTCCCTAGCTTTGAACGGTTACGAATTGTCAAATGCTATGAAATCGCAGAAAGGTAAGAAGTATTATGCTTTGTGCAATTAAGCGCAAAACCTACTTAGGAGAGCAATGCTATGCATTCACTCTCGGAACGCGCCCTGAATAAACGAGAATTACTCAAGACAACAAAGAGATGAAAAGCTATCCCGACCGGGTCAAATCGCATCGGCATAGCAGCACGTGCATTTATAAGACCACTTCTTGCCAGGTACTGCATTCATGCGACTGCAGTGTCAAAGTAAAACGTTTTAGCAGATGAGTGTCAAGTTACGATTATCTATAACAGAAAAGTAATGCGCTGCCCGTCGGAAAGTTGGTTGTCTATATTGAGCGCACTTGTTTTCAGAACCATCGCCGTCTGAGTCTAAGTTGTGCACAATCAATACGAAACAACAATCTGACGATGACTAATATTTGAGTTTATGGGATTGAAAGTGTGTTCGTTGAGTGCAGAGGTCTAACCAGTGTTAGCTAAATTATACGAGGTAGAGGCTGGCCATACCAGGATAAACGGCCGAGTCAATGAAAATTATGCGAAGCGATTGGAACTTCGGTGACGCTCAGGGGTTCCAGATCTCGCGCCTTGAGATGTATGACACCGTCCGCGTTCTGTACTGTGCCTGCGATGAGCAGAAAGCGATTGCGGGTGACAATCACGCGATTTCGCTCAAAAACATCCGGAGCAAGGATGATGTTGGCGATTCCAGTCTCGTCCTCCAACGAGAGAAAGACGAATCCTTTGGCGGTTCCGGGTCGCTGACGGGCGATGACGCATCCGGCGATGCGAATGAGTTCATTGGCCCGGCAGGCCAAGAGATCCATCGAAGAGACTATATTTCTTGCACACAGCATCGCGCGAAGATAAGCCATCGGATGCGGCCCGGTAGTAAGACCCGTACCTGCGTAATCGGCATAGAGACGCTCATCGTTGGTCATTGCGGCCAAGGGGGACGATTCCGACGTCGATTGCGCAGCTTGCGCGCTCCTGCGAAGCAACGGACCAACGGGACGACCGGCTTCTTCCACCTGCCAGAGAGCGTCTCGGCGATGTCCGACGCGGTCGAGTGAATTCAATGCGCCGATACGAGCTAACAGCACCAGCTCTTTTCTGTTGAGTTCAGGCACGCGTCGCACAAGATCGTCAATCGATACAAAAGGGCCACCAAGCGCGCGCTCGGCAAGCAGCGCGTCGATGGAAGTACCGCGCATTCCGCGCGCATAGTTGAGACCAACGCGCAGCGAGAGCGACTGGTCTGTCTCTTCATCGAGTGAACAAACCGCCTGTGAACGCTGCACATCGATGGGCCGCACCCTGAGGCCATGACGCTGTGCATCTTTGACGAGCACGGCTGGCGAATAAAATCCCATAGGCTGATTGTTGAGCAACGCACAGGTGAAGGCAGCCAGGTAATGTACCTTGAGGTATGCAGAGGCATAGGCAATCAGCGCGAAGCTGGCCGCATGAGACTCGGGAAAGCCGTACATGGCAAACGATGAGATGCTTTGCACGATATTGTCCTGCACTTCAATACTGATGCCGTTGCGAGACATTCCCGAACGCAGCCGGCCCTCCAGATTTTTCATGCGCTCCATGGATCGGCGCATGCCAACGGCACGACGCAGTTCATCAGCCTCTGCACCGTTGAAGTCGGCAACAGTCATCGCCATACGGAGAAGCTGTTCTTGAAAGAGCGGGACGCCAAGCGTGCGCTCGAGCACGGGCTCGAGGGACCGATGCGGATAAGTAATCGCTTCTTTGTGCTGCCGGCGGCGCATGTAGGGATGCATCATCTTGCCTGCGATGGGGCCTGGGCGAATGATAGCGACCTGAATGACCAGATCGTAGAAGCGTGTGGGCGCGTTATGTGGAATCGAGGCCATCTGCGCGCGGCTTTCGACCTGGAACATTCCAACCGTGTCTGCTTTGCGCAAAGTCTCGTAGACCAGCGGATCTTCAGGCAGCGCGGCCAGATCGACACTCGTTTTGTAGTGGCGCGGTATCAGCTCGATGGTCTCTTTGAGTGCAGCCATCATGCCCAGACCAAGGAGGTCAACCTTAATGAGTCCGAGGTCGGCGCAGTCTTCCTTGTCCCATTGAATAACGGTGCGGCCGGTCATTGAAGCGCGCTCGATGGGAACAATCCGGTTTAACAATCCAGCGCAGATCACCATGCCGCCAGAGTGCTGGCCCAGGTGGCGCGGAAGGCTCTTCATTCGCTGGCAGAGACTGAAGTAGTGATTGATGCGCGGATGACTCAGATCGAAGCCAGCCTGCGCAAAGTGCCGCTCCAATGTGTCGTTTTCGCCGCGCCACTCCCAGTGGCCCATCAAGCCGGAGAGGCGCTCGATCTGCTCTTCCTTGAAGCCCAGTGTGTGGCCTACTTCGCGCGCGGCCGAACGGCCGCGATAGGTAATAACGTTCGCTGTCATGGCTGCGCCTAGCGAGCCGTATTGTTCGTAGATGTGTTGAATCACGCTTTCGCGCTCGTTGCCCGACGGCAGATCGAGATCGATGTCAGGCCACTCGTTGCGGCTCTCGTTGAGGAATCGTTCAAAGAGCAGTTCCATGCCGACCGGATCAACCGCTGTAATTTCGAGCGCGTAGCAGACCGCGGAGTTAGCGGCCGAGCCGCGCCCCTGCACAAGAAACCCTTGCTGCTGGCAGTACCGCACAATGTCCCAGACGATGAGAAAGTAGCCGGCGAAACCAAGCTTGGCGATCAGCGTCAGTTCGGTCTTAACCTGCGCGCGTGCCTTCTGCAGAAGATGGAGCTTGGATGGAATCTCATATCGTTTTCGGACGCCTTCATCGACGCGCTTGGCGAGAAAGCTATCCATGGTTTCACCCGCTGGGACAGCATAGTGTGGAAATTCGTAGCCAAGATTATCGAGGGTAAAACTCAGACGTTCGCTAACAATACCGGTATTGGCGATGGCCTCGGGAAGATCGCGAAAGAGTGCGTACATCTCGCGGGCACTGCGCAGACTGCGCGTCGCGTTCGAAGTAAGCAGGCGGCCAGCACAATCGAGAGAAGTATGGTGGCGAATGGAGGTGAACACGTCGAGGATCTGGCGGTCGGCCTCGGTTGCCGCGCGCACTCCATTCGTGGCAATGACAGGCAGACGCACTGTGGAAGCGAGCGCCAACAACGCCTGATTGCGAGCTTCCTCTTCCCGCTGCTGATGACGTTGCAGTTCAATATAAAGATTGCCGCGGCCATAGATGGAGGCAAGTTGCTGCATGATGGATGCTGCTCGCTGGCTGCCTTCATTTGCCAAAGCAGCGGCAAGCGGACCTTCGCCACCACCCGTCAAACAGATCAGACCAGCAGAGAACTCCGCCAGATCGTCTAGAGTAGCAGTGCCCTCGGCCTTGGTCGTTTCACGCATCTTGAAGCGAGTGATTAACTGGCAGAGATTCTGATAGCCAGCCTGCGATGCACAGAGCAGCACAATGCGCGCATGTTCATTAACCGCCCGATGTGGCAGCCATGCAGCGGGCTGCAAGCGATGACCAAAGGAAGAGACGGCAATCTCGGCGCCGATATGTGCCTTCACGCCACAATGCCGCGCAGCTGAGTGAAAGCGCGCCACGCCGTAAAGGCCATTGCGATCGGCCAACGCCACGGCGGGCAGTTCGAGTTCTGAGGCCCGCTCGATGAGCGTCTCAGGCTGCGAGGCAGCGGCCAGAAAGCTGAATGCGCTGGCGGCGTGTAACTCGACGTAACTCTGAGGTTCAGTCAAGCAGCGCCTCCAGCCGCCATTCTTTGCGCAGCCGGTCGTGAACCAGCAGGCAACTCAATGCGACTCCATCGCGATCCGCAGTCAAGACATCCCACTCCTCGGTGTCCCATGCGTCGATGGACCACCAGCAGCCGTTTGAACGCCACGGGCCGTAAGCCGCCGCAACTTGGAATCTCTCGCCACGGTCGCGAAAGACCGCGGGAATATTCTCACGCAGTGTGACCTGAATCAAACGCGCCGGACGTACGCGACGCAGCGCCAGCCGCGCGGGCTGCGAATCATATGTATCGGCTCCGGCATCTACGCTGAAAGCCTCCATATGAAAGCTTGCCGGCCGATGCGAATCTTCGAGCACCGGCGTTCCCACACGATCTTCGCCAACAATTGTCTTGATGCGAGCAAGCGTCACATCCAACTGCGACGGCTCCGGCAGAGGCGGCGCAAAGAGGTCGAGTTGAACCTTGCTCGATCTCCCTGGCTCGGCGGTCAGCGTGAGCGCCAGTACAGCGGCTTTAGGCGAATGCGCTGCCAACTCAAGATGCAGCAGCTTCAGCAGAAACTTGCGGTCCGCCGTTGGCAGAGCAGAACGTATCGTAAGTCGATGCGTTTGGCCGCCTTCGAGTCGCATTTCCGCACCCAGCGAGGCGAGCGACAATGCGTGATTCGCGGCGCGCTCGATCAAACAGTCGATCATGCGCGCCGCCAGAAACAACAATCCATCCATCTGCTCTACGGGCGAATCGAATTCGTAGAACTCGCGCAGCTCGAATGCTGCTTCAATTGGACGAAAGATGTGTGGCGCCACGCCTTTTGCCAGAGCGCGCCACTCGCGAGCTTCCATGCCCAGTCGCGTGACCAGTTCAGTCTCAGGCAAAGCGGCCAGTTCGCCCAGTGTGCGAATGCCCCACACCGCGAAGGTTTCGCGAGGGTTCTCTTCGAGCTTGAGCGCGTTGAGTGGGAGTTTGGCCAGCGAAGAAGCTTCCTCCCCCGGCTCCACAATCACAATTCCGCGCACGGCAGCTGCCATCATGCGTGCGACATGAAAATTGGCGCTCACCGCTACTGAGACATGAAAGCCAGCGCCAGCCAGGGCCTCACGCATACGCGCAGACATCTGTTTGGCTGGGCCAAAGAGCAGCTCTGAGCCAGCAATATCAAGCACAAATGAGCAGGCCGTTGCCTCGCTTGCCTCTTCAACGCGCGGAGAGAATTGTGCGGCAGCTTCCAGCAGCGCAGCGCGCGCAGCCTGCTCTACCGAGTGCGAGCGGGGCAGCAACAGCACGCCGTTCACACTCTCTGCTTCCATGCCGCTCAGTCCGTGCACGATTCCACGCTGGCGGGCGAGCCGGTTCAAAGCGCAAACGCGCCGATCGTGTGCCGGACCATCGAGCACAACGACAGGTTGCGCCTTCAGATCGGAGCGCAGACGCAGCAAGGCTTGCAACGGAAACTCGGCGGCCCGCACGCAGGCATAGAGTTCACGGCTCATGCGCTCTTTTCCTCGTCCCATGTTGCCTGCACGCTCCATATCGAGGCAGGTGGCTTGCGCACTCCGGCTCGTTGCGTCACAAATCGCCGCCGGCTGCCGCTGAGCTGAAAACTACTCGCGGCCAGCACAGTTCCGCCAACGATCTCGACTCGCAAAGGGGCACAATCCACCACGACCGCCGCGCTCGATTGCGCATATGAAGCCCGGCCGAGAACCACCAGACTGCAACGCGAGCGGTCAGCAGCATTGCGAAAGCGAAACCATGAGGCCAGCGGAATCCGTGTTCCGTGTGCCGGATTCATGTCGCCCAAGTCCAGCACCAAGGCCCCAAACCCGCCTGTCTGCAAGAGCAGGTCTGTCGCACGCAAGGCCTGATCTAGTCGGGTCCAGGGTCTCTCTTCTCTCTTCCGCACGATTGCAGATGCAGCGTCGCGACATCGTACCCAGAGCAGTTGCCTGAGCCGCACGCCACTGGCTGCCGCAGACTGAGGGTCGAAGGCATCGCCGGCGTCGATCCAGGCGCAGAGATTACCCGCCGCCGTCCTGCGCGCCACAAAGGCCAGAGCGAGGCTGGTTCGCCCAGAGCACTCCGGCCCTACCAACTCACTGATCGCTCCCACCGGCAATCCACCGTTGAGCATCGCGTCTGCAGCCGGAATTCCAGTTGCCGCGACCTCATGAATTGTGCGCGAAACAGGGGTAAGCGCCGCCGGAAAGCGGGTGGCAAGGGCATCTTCAATCTGGAGTCGGAGCGCAGCTGCGGCGGCCATACCTTCGCCTTGTATTCGCTTATAGACTCGCTCGATTTCGTTACGTTGTCAAATCACTTTCTGGTTTTTCCTCACTGTTCAGGGCTGTTCTGGGCCGCGCCGCCTGAGAATCCCCACAAGAGCTTTTGGCTGTAAGGTTTGCCGCCATAGCTTCTCCAGCAATCAAAGCTCCCAATTCTGCTCTGGCTGCAATAAACTGCGTTACCGCAAATTCAAGGTCGTCCTGGGTATGCGCGGCTGAAATCTGTGTGCGGATACGCGCTTTACCCTGGGGTACCACGGGGTAAGAGAACGCAACCACATAGACGCCTTTCGTCAGCAGAAGTTCCGCCATGCGCGCCGCAGCGGCGGCATCGCCGAACATGATCGGAACGATCGGATGCTCGCCCGGCAACATGTTGAAGCCTTCTTCGGCCATTCGCACGCGAAAGAAGCGCGTATTTTCACGCAACTGCCGTCGTAGCTCCGCCGATTCCGTCAGCAGGTCGAGAACCTTCAGCGATGCAGCGACAATCGTCGGCGCAACCGAGTTTGAAAAGAGATACGGCCGCGAGCGCTGTCGGAGCAGTTCAACGATCTCCTTGCGTCCACTTGTGTAGCCGCCACTAGCTCCGCCCAACGCCTTGCCCAGGGTGCCCGTGATGATATCAACGCGGCCCTGAACACCACAGAGCTCTGGCGTGCCGCGTCCCTTCTCGCCAATAAAGCCCACGGCATGCGAATCGTCCACCAGCACCATCGCCTCATACTTCTCGGCCAGGTCACATATCTTATCGAGCTTTGCGAAGTAACCATCCATCGAAAAGACACCGTCTGTGGCAATGAGACGATGCCGCGCTGACGCAGACTCTTTGAGTTTTGCCTCCAGATCGTCCATGTCGCCATTGCGATAGCGATAGCGCGCTGCTTTGCTCAGCCGGATCCCATCGATGAGACTAGCGTGGTTCAATTCGTCGGATATGACTGCGTCTTCAGCCTCCAACAGCGTCTCAAACAAGCCGCCGTTGGCGTCAAAACACGAGCTGTAAAGGATTGTGTCTTCCGTACCGAGAAACTTGCTCAGTCGATCTTCGAGCTGTTTATGAAGCGACTGAGTTCCGCAGATGAATCGCACACTTGCCAAACCATAGCCCCACTGTTGCAAGGCGTCGTGTGCAGCCTGAAGCACTAAAGGATGATTGGCCAGACCAAGATAATTGTTGGCGCATAAGTTGAGAACCAGCGCACCGCCAGCGACCGAGACCTTAGTCTGCTGCGGGCCAGAGAGGATGCGCTCCTGCTTGTAGAGGCCGGCGCTCTTGATCTCGGCGATTCTGGCCTGCAGAGATAATTGCACTTTACCGTACATAGCGTCCTCCACCCTCGGCCCTGTACTCGCGCAGAGGCTTCAACGCAAACTCGTCCAGTCCAGCACCACTTTGCACGCTTCACCGGCAATAATCGCGTCGAAACCCCGTTGAAAATCGGAGTAAGCAAATCGGTGCGTGATCACAGGTGAAATGTCCACGCCGCACTCCAGCATCACCGACATCTTGTACCAGGTCTCATACATCTCCCGCCCGTAGATCCCCTTGATCGTCAGCATATTGAAGATCACTGGACGATAGTCGAGAGGTGTTTCCTTGGCCGGGATGCCGAGAATGGCGATCTTTCCGCCGTGGCACATATTTGCGATGATCTGCAGCAATGCCTGCGGGCTGCCCGACATCTCAAGCCCCACATCGAAGCCTTCGACCATGCCAAGTTTTTTCTGCACCTCGTTGAGCGGCGTCTCATCGGGATTCACGGCCACAGTTGCGCCCATCTTTCGTGCCAGTTCCAGACGATGAGGATTCAAATCGGTGACGACGATATGACGCGCGCCGGCATATCTCAGCACAGGAATCGCCATGATGCCGATCGGTCCTGCGCCGGTGATCAAAACATCCTCCCCTAACACCGGAAACGAAAGCGCCGTATGCACGGCGTTGCCAAAAGGATCGAAGATCGCCGCGACCTGCTGATCGATGCCATGGTGGTGGCGCCAGATATTGGCCCAGGGCAGCGAGATCAATTCGGCAAAGGCCCCAGCGCGGTTGACTCCGACGCCCTGCGCAGAAGCGCAGAGATGGCGTCTTCCAGCAAGACAGTTACGACAGCGTCCGCAGATCACATGCCCTTCGCCGCTCACGATATCGCCGGGGAAAAAGTCATTGACATTTGAGCCGACCTCGACAATTTCGCCTACGAACTCATGCCCGATTGTCAGCGGCACGTGAATCGTCTTCTGCGCCCACTCGTCCCAGTTGTAAATGTGAACATCGGTGCCGCAGATTCCTGTGTAGCGCACATGCACCAGTACATCGTTGATGCCAACTGCCGGCTCTGGAATCTCCTCAAGCCACAGCCCCTTCTCTGCCTTGGATTTGACCAATGCCTTCATCACCGACTCTCCAGCTTCACAGGTTTTGCTGCTCGTTCCGCCAAAAATGCGTGGCCGAATCTCCCTCTTTGTACACCTCTTCCGCCGAAAGCGCCAAGCTATCGGCGACAGCGCAACTGTTGGACCCGGTCTTTGCGAGGAAGATTGACGGATCAGTACGTGAGGGTGGTGATAATCACATCGGCATAACTACCCAATGCAACGGTCTGTCCGGATGGAATCTCGCCATAGACGGTGAGATTCTGAATTCCATTATTGCCAGTTCCTGCCACCGTGTCAGTACCGATTGTGTTGCCCCAGTTAGTCGTGCGTCCGGAGTTGCTGAACATTTTGTAATTTAGCAAAGCCCCGGCTGGACCGGTCATCTCGCGAGTGGTCACGGTCGCTCCGACGCCGGTTCCTGCATTGAGGCCAACGTTGTATGCGGTACCGCCGGTGCAGGCAACTTGAATGGTCGTGGTGGCGTTCAGTACCGTCCCGGTATAGCTACCGAAGTTCAGGGCATTCGCGCCGATCCCGCAACCTGGGGATACTTGCTGCAGCGTCACCTGGATGGTGCGGGTCGTCTGGTAGCTTCCCCAGGAGAGGGTCACGGTGACCATATCGGTGAAGTTGGTTCCGTTCTGACTCGAGAAGAAGGCCTCGGCCCCAGGGATCTGCGCGTAGATCGTCGCGGTCTGCTGACTGCCAGTTCCAGTTCCGGTCACCCAGCTCGTTCCAGCGGTGTTTCCCCAGTTTGTTGTGTAAGACGCGTCGCTGAACAACTGATACCCCAACGTTGCCTGGTCCGAAGTTCTAAGCAGCATTCGGTTTGTCACGGTCGCGCCAGGGGTCGTTCCGGCATTGAGACCGATGGTATAGGGCGTGTTATTAGGGCATGTGAACTGGATTGAGCCGGTAGTCTGCACTGTAGCGGAGCTGTAACTGGAAAAAAAGACAGAAAACGTGTTGCCTATCTGACAGCTGCCTTGTGCGGCGAGCCGGACGCCGCCCATCGTCAGGAAAAGCAAAGCAATCGTCAATCTTCGCATCATGGCCTCTCCTCCAGGCAGAGCGGCGAGCTTGTCATCAATAGCTCACGGTAGCAATGATCGTGTCGGTGTACGTGCCGGGCACAGGCACCGTCCCCGCGGGGATCTGTCCGTATACGGTGTACTGCACGGCGCTGCCAGTGGCAGTCTCTTGAAGCGTATCGGTGCCGACGGTGTTGCCCCAGTTCAAAGTACGCCCGCTATCTCTGAACAACGAGTAACCCAAAGTGGCCGAGCCGGGGCCCGTCATCGCTCTTGTGGTAACGGTTGCCCCGGTTGCTGTACCGGCGTTCAGGCCAATGGCGAATACCGTCTTATTGGTGCAGGTGACGGTCAGGAGGGTCGTAGCGTTGATCAGCGCGCCTGTGTAGGTGCCGAAGCTAAGGTTATTCGCCGAAATCGTGCAGTTGGCCTGGATGAACGCAGTGACGGTAAACGAGGTGGTAGCGGAGGAGATCGTATCGGTATAAGTGCCAGGAGCGACGTTCTGATTCGGCAGGATCCGGCCATAGGCGTAGATGGACACCGAGTAATTGTTCCCTGTCAGGTCGTTGCCAGTCCCACCCCAATTGGTGGTCCGTGCGGCATCCTGGAATATTTCGTAGTTCAACTCGGCGCCGCCCATGGATGTCATCTTCCGAGTGGTTTCAGTCGCACCTACCCCCAATCCGGCATTGAGAGGAATCTGCCACGATCCGGTACAGTCCGGTATGTTATTGAATTGCCCCTTAGCGCTGGTGACGTCTAGTTGCGTGCCAGTGTAGGTACCGAAATTCAGATCGCCTAACGTGAGCGTGCAGGTCTGTGCCGCTGCCTTCAGAGTGCCGCAGGAAAGGATCAGTAGTCCTGCCGCCAAAAGTTTTCGTTTCATGGCTTCTTCTCCAGGCAACGCAGCGGTCCGATCGATGGAATATCTCCGCTAACAGGCTTGTAGTCGAAGGAGGCCGTGCAATGGTGTCCATTGGGCAACTCCACTGCAAGTTCATTGCGGGGACTAAGGCCCTCAACGTACGCGTTGCCATCGTAGCCAACTGGGACGACTGCGCCGGTGGCGCGCAAAGTTACGGAGCTGCCGAGCGGCAAGGGAAGCCCGGCCGCATCCACCAGTTGCAGCAACGCAGCGTGGCTGAACTGAATGGGGAATCTGATCACGACGCCGGAGCGATCCTGGGGCCGCACCACTCTCTTGTCATTGCTCAGCGTCGCGTCTGCCGGAACATCAGTCGGCTCAATGCCGAGTTGGTTCACATCGAATGCGCGCATATCCGGCACCAGCAGCCGTCCCTCTTTGTCCGTGGTGCCCACATCGCGGTTTTCCTGGTAGACATGGACATGCTGCACGGGGGCTGTATCCACAATCGCGAAGCTGTCGTAGATGGTGTTCGAGGGGAACAGGCCCTTGTCGACGAGCGAAACTGCCGCTTGGGACTCAACGCGGACCGTAGTTTGCGATCCCGCCTGGTCGACTCCGGCAATAAACATCCCTACAGGCGACTTATATTGCACCTGGCCGAATTCATGACTGCCGTTGCCCTCGGAGACGTAGCCCTGGTAGCCCCAGTCACCGACCCGCACCGCCGACTGTTGCACCTGAGCCTGCCCACTACCGGTCGACGAGCCGCTGAGAGAGGCCGAGCTTCGTCTGCCGAGCGGAATGGTAAAACCAACCTGCAGGCTACTGCTGCCGCTGGAATCCAAATCTCTGAACTCGTTAACGTAGAATGAGATGCGGTGGATCTGCATGGAGTAATTTGCGGTAACGACATGCGAATGCTGGGCCTGGGCTCCGAGCGCCTGAACCGCGGTGGGAGAAGCATCCTCGTCAATTTCCGCGTAGGCTAGGCCGGCTGTACCGATATGCCTAAGAAAGAGGCCTGTGAAGGCGTTGAGCTGTTTGCGCGGAACTCCCGAGCCATTCATTGATGCCACATCCCGGTAGTTGCGATTGGCAAGGATGGCCGAGCCGCCCAGGCTGAATTTGGTTCCGATGTGCTGTGCTCCAACGGAATACAACTCACCGAGTTGTCCTGAGGCGCCACTGGCAGCCATATCGAAATTGAGGATTCCCAGTTTGCCTACCACCGCCGCTCCACCCGCGCCGGCCATGAAAGCGCCCGGCGTACCCTCCGCAGCGGCTTCGACCGTGAACTTCTGGGTCAGACCGCGGCGGTAAAATGCCGTCCCGGCCATCTTTCCATAGTCGTTGCTGGCCGCGCCCCAATTACGCCGCACCAAGCCAGTTTGCACGGAGTAGGTTTGCAGACCCGGAGCAAGCAGCGTCGCGCCGCCATAAAAAGGCTGCGTTACACTCACTTGCTGGCCCATGGCGTTGGTCACGGTCATCGTGATGGTGCCCGCCCCCGAGATCACCGGAAGCTGCGGAATCTCAAAGGGGCCTGGATCGACTTGATTTGAGGCCACTACATTTCCGTTGACGAGCACTTGCACGGTGGACGGGACTGCGGCCGAGCCGGTCAGCGTGGGAAGCGGAAAGGTGATCAGGTCCGGACGCATGCTGAAGTCCGACCTCGTCTGCGCGCCCTCGATGTGAAACGGACGGCTCCAAGCCAAGCCGCTTGTGATAAAGTCGCCCAGCGTATAGCGACGGAGCGAATTCACATCCGCAAATGTGAAAGCCGAATCGAGGCGGGTTGCCTTGGTTGCACCTGTGCTTCCCGAAGCGTTACCGGCAAAGCCGAGCCAATCGGAACTGACGATGCCCCAGGGTGCAAAGCTGCGCAGATCGACTGATCCGGTGCCGCCGTTCTGGCCGCTGGCGAATGTGCCGGCAACATCGTAATTGAGCGTCATGCCGGTACCGCTTTCGATCGTTCGGCGGCCTGATGACGCTTCGCTCCCCCCGGGCTGAAACACTGTCGGCACCAGGGCACTGTCGGCGGCGGTGACGCGCAAGATCTGGTTCTTTTGATCGATCGTCCAAGTTAGCCCGTGCAGATCGGCCAATGCAACCAAAGTGCCAGGTCTCGAAGCCAGGGAGTCGGGCACGCGGAAACCGAGGTCGTGCAGTTCATCCGGCCGCGCCATCAGCCTGCTCCGGCGCAGGATGAATTCTCCGATCTTTCCCGTAGAACGGCCGTTGATCCAGACCTCCAAAAGCAGTTTCTGGTCGACGTTTGAGTCGGAGGCTGCCTCAAAGGCTGCTTCAGTGGTAGCATCGAGCGCCGTCTCGGAGGTTGAGGGATTCGCGGCTTCGGAGCCTGAAGGAATCGCTGCTTCAGAACCTGATTTGGCCGCCGCCTCGCTGGCAGCGACCAATCGCGGCAGGATGGCCATAAAAAGGAAAGCAATCCCCGCCTGGCGGAGCCATTTGGCCGTCAATATGGTGGAATCATCGCGCCGGGACAAGACGAACCTGCTGGTCGATCGCGCCGGCATCCGCTTGCGCCGTCAACTGCAAGGCTTCGCTTGTCAACGGCAGAGAATCCTGCGCCGCAATTTGCCAACGCCTTGTGGCGCCGGAGAGAAGATAGGGCGATGCGCCGGATTCAGCCTTCAATTTGTGACCATCGCTCGTCGTAAGTACAATGTCGCGAATCTTTTCGTGAAGATTGCCGGCGTTGAGCCCCACGAGATAGATCTTTTCGCCGACGCGTTCCAGATGAAACTGCACATCTGGAAATGTATGGCCAGCCGGCAGGGCGAAGATCGGAATTGAGAGTCGTAGAACCATATGCACGACACCCGGCTCGGCCGGAGGCGGAATCTGGTCAATCAGAATTCGGTAGGTAGCCTCATGCCCCTGCGGCGATTGGCGCAGAATGAGGCGGACCACCTGTGTGGCCCCTGGAGCGATCGTAGCGAGCGGCGGACTCAAAATCAGATCACCGGAGGCCGTGAGCTGGTCGTCGTTATCCTTTTGACTCCAAGCATAGCCGCGGATCTGAATAGCCGTATTACTGGTTCCTTGATTGGCTATAGTCAGACTTGTTGCCTTCTGACCGGATGAAAGGAAAATATTAACGGGAAGTACCGACAACGCCTGTGCTCCAGCTGCGACGCTGGTCAGGAGGACCATAAGAATGGCGGCGAGCGTTTTGCCGGCCGCCACCCGTCGAGATGAATTGCGCGAGATCATGGAGCAGCACCAGCTGAATATGCTACAGGAGTTCAATAGCTGACCGTAACCTGAATCGTATCGGTGTACGAACCCGGCGTTACAAACTGTCCTGCCGGAAGCACGCCATATACTGTCAGCGGCTGAAGAGCACCGTTTCCAGTTCCGGCCACCCAACTGCCGGTTGTATTGCCCCAGTTGGTGCCTGTATAGGAACCCGTCAATAACGAATAGTTAAGTCCGCCGGCAGGCTGGGTAATGCCCATCTGTCGGGTGGTCACGGTCGCGCCGGTCGTCAGTCCTTGGTTGAGGCCAACAGTGTACGGTGTGCTGTTGGTGCAGGTGACCGAAATGGTGGACGAGGCATTGATTGCTGCGCCGGAATAGGCTCCGAATCCTAAGGCACCGGCGGAGACAGTGCAGTTGGAATTGACTGTCGCAGTGACATTGAAGGTTGTGGTAGCGGTCGCTGCAACCGCAGGTGTTGAAGCCAAGCCCAGCGCCAGGAATCCAAGAGTGGCGGCGGACAGGGTAGACAAGGCGATCTTTGAGAACTTCATTGAGAAAACTCCTGGAACAGCGAAATCTTGGAAATGTAAGGTTATTATGACGGTTCATTGATCTTTTGCAATAGTTTTTACGCGGGGTGAACCTAGTAAGGAGACATCTTTGGTCTAAAGAAAGATTACCCGCAAGAGTACCGCGATGTTACTGCGATTCTCGCACCCGAGAGGCTGGAAATCCTGCCCTGCGACTCAAGACGGTTTTGCGGGTAACGACAACAGAAAAAAGGTGCCGGAAAGGTGTGTCTCGCGGGTGACGGGTAGGCGCAATCACCTCATCACTATGGGGTTAATAGGTGATCGTCACGGTCACCGCATCGGCAAATGCGCCGGAGGCGACATCCCGCGTCCAGGCACTCTGGCTAAATGCAGTGAGCTGGTCTGAGGAGTCGTCCTGGGCTCTTGCCGGAATGCCTCTGCCAAGGATCTGGCCTGCACTATAAAGACGAGTGGAACTAGAAGACAAAATACGTCCATTTAAGGCTTTAGCGGATACAGTTGCCTTCCGGGCGGAGCTTGCCGCCAGCTCAGTGCTGAAGCTGACATTGTAGGCTGTCGGCAAATTGCAAGTAATCAAGACGGGGGATCCGCCCCAGATTGGGTGATTTCCAAAGGCCGAGGCCGGAGCGGATGCATCGCAGGAGGAGACGACCGTCACGGAGACCCCGAAGGAGGCTGTAGCGGTTGCTGCAAATGCGGGCCTGAAGGCCAGACCCGATGCCAGAAAGCCCAACACGATTGCGACTGAAGCGAATCTCATGGGACCTGCTCATCTCGTCACCGGGGGATGGCTCCGAAAGTAACCTTTTTCTTACTGTTAAAGATCGTCAATCGTAATCATTTTCTATAGTTACGTCGGTTTATTAGAATCACCGTTCCCAGGCCTGGACCCCTTACCTCGGTGTGGAAGCAATTGTCCCGATCAAGACACGGAAACATTAATTAATCGAATAAAAAGCGAATATTCTGACTGCGACCGACGGTGCGCTGGGTGGCGTGTCCTCTGTCGAGCGTCAGAAGCTTTGATGCGCGCCGGACCTCAGCCGGTTGGATCGCTCCCGCTGCCTGACGGCTCGGACGATTGGATCTGGGGACGGTTCGACGTTCTACTTACCGAGGGTGGAGGGATTGGATTTGATCGAATAGTATCGAGAAATGACGGCGAGCCGTTCCATCTCATCAATTCTTCGTTTAGTCCTTGCTGCTGTGTTGTTTGCCGACGTTGCTGTGGCACAGAACCCCGCGCCCTCTGCGCAGCAGGCTCTGGCTCCCCATGCCAAATTCGAGCCAGACAGTCCCTCTCAGATTGGCCGCACGCGTCTTACCCAAGTTCTCGACAAAATTGCGGCCGAATACATAGCCGAACGCGCCGCCAAAATAGCCTCAATCCACACCCGCGCCGAGGCGGAAGCGCGCCAAGCCAAGGTCCGCGAACAAATCTTGTCCCTGATCGGCAGTCTTCCCGAGCGCAGTCCGCTCAATGCGAGATCACTTGGTTCCACCCAGTCCGACGGCTTTCGCATCGAGAAGGTTCTCTTCGACAGCCAGCCTGGCTTCCCCGTGACCGCGCTGCTCTACATACCCGATCGCGCACTGGCCGATGGTAAATGGCCGGCCATCCTCATGACGCCTGGGCACAGCCCTGCCGGCAAGGCAGGGGACTATCGGGAGGCGGCACTCTTTGCCCGCAATGGATTCATCGTCCTCTCCTACGATCCCATCGGCCAGGGAGAGCGTCTGCAGTATCCCGATCCGGCCAATCCGGGCACCTCCCTTGCGACGCGCCCCACAGGGGAGCACGGCGAAGCCAGCCTGCAGCCGATGCTGATCGGAGACACCTTCGCCCGCTACATGCTTTGGGACGCGGTGCGCGGCATCGACTACCTGGCGCAGCGCCCTGAGGTTGATCCCACGCACATCGGCGCCTTCGGTTGCTCGGGTGGCGGAGCCATAACCGCGCTGACCGCTGCGCTCGACACGCGCGTCGCCGCGATCGGAGTTGCCTGCTACACCACATCGTTCGATACCCTGCTCCCGGCAATCGGCCCGCAGGACGGGGAGCAGTCAAGCCCGCGCTTCATCTCCTCCGGGCTCGACTTTCCCGATTGGATTGAGCTGGCCGCACCCCGCCCTTACGCAGTTATCGCAACCTATTCTGATATGTTTCCGTTTACCGGCGCTCGCGCGACTGTGATTGAGGCCCGCCGATTCTACTCTCTCTTCGATCCGGTAAGCGCGGGATCTCCAGCGGGAGATGCTTCTCCGTCGCCGCCAAACACTCCCACCGAGCCCGCGCTCAATGCCGACTCGAAGAACAAGGTTCCTTCTACAGCAGCCTTGCAGTTCATCACCGGTCCCGGCGGGCATGGCGCTCTGACTCCCATCATGGGCGAGATTCTCAGCTTCTTTGTCCGCAATCTGCAGCCAGGCGCTGACCCGGCTCACGTTATTCTCCCGCCGCCTCGCACACCCGGCTTCGCAGTTGAAACCACTGGCCTCGCCAAGGACGCACTCCAGGTGACCCCGACCGGCCAGGTTCTCACCAGCTATCCCGGCTCTGAGACGGTCTTCACTCTCAATCGGACACGAGCGGCAACCATCATTCCTGCACACCATGCGATGCTGACCGGCGAGCAACTAGCCGCAACTCTCCGCGCCACGACCGGAGCAGAGGCGAAAGCCGGTACTTTCAAGCCTGAGGCCCCATCGCTGGCAGCAGGGACCGGACCCTTCGTGCTCAGCTCGGGCGATGGAATCGATCTTCAGGGAAAGCTTGCCGTTCCTTCCGGCGCCGGCCGCCATCCGGCCGTACTGCTGCTGGTTCCTGATTCGATCGATGCCGACGGCTCCATTGCCCGTGAAAACAAGGCGCGCTTCGACACCGTCGCCAAGGCCGGCAACGTGGTTCTGGCGATCACCCCTCGCCCTTCGCCGCCCGGGACCGACGATATGAAGTCCCCGATTCTCGGCCCGTTTTATCTTCTTAGCCTTCGCGCCGATCTGGTGGGCCGCACCCTCGTCGGCATGCGTGTCGACGATGTGATTCGCTCGATGGATTACCTCGCCAGCCGCGCCGACGTGGATCCTGCCAACATAACCGCCGAGGCAAGCGGTCATATGGGGCTGGTCCTGCTCCATGCCGCAGTTCTCGACAGCCGGATCAGGCACATCACCATTGACCACGTCCTGATGAGTTATCGCAGCCTGCTCGACGCTCCTCTGCCGATCGGAGCGCCGGAGGACGTGCTTCCCGGCGTCTTGCTCCACTACGACATTCCCGACCTCGTCGGCTTCCTTGGGAAGCGAGTTACGGGTTCCGGCTCGCTGGATGGAACCAGCGACCTCAGCCAAACCTCCAATCCGCTCAAAGAGCTTACCAGCCCAGCGCATTAGGTGGTGTTCCAGGCAACGAAGCTCTGCCGGAATGAATCGCGGCCGATGCTTTACAAAGTGAAAGGCAACTGAGATGGAAATGAGTGATCTTACCCGACGCAGTTTTTTGAGAACGGCTAGTGAGAGTCTTCTTGCGATTCCTGCACTGTCTCTGTCTTCGAGGATCGCAGTTGCGGAGCAAGCGCGCACCACCAAACCGGAGAAGAAGGTCGTTCCCGCACCGAAGCCAAAGCCAAAGCTCGTCCTGAACATTCGCGACTTTGGCGCAACCGGCGATGGCACAACCAAAGATACTGCTTCGATCCAGCAAACCATCGATCGTTGCTCGGTCTTTGGGGGCGGCGATGTGCTGGTGCCTGGCGGGAACTATCTCACTGGATCGATCCAGTTGAAGTCGAATGTCGTTCTCCGCTTTGAAGAAGGTGCGACGATCACTGGCAGCCCCGATTACGCCGATTATCCAGTCACTCAGGTGCGCTGGGAGGGAAAGTGGGTCCAGGGGCACATCGCGCTGATCTACGCCATCGACGCCAGCCATATTGGAATGATCGGGCCGGGAAAGATTGCAGGCTACATTCCGCCCACTGGTCAGCCCAACCAGTCAATGAAACTTCGCCGCCCTGCGCTGGTTGAGCCGATCCATTGCAACGACGTTCACTTCGAGGGATTCTCGACCAGCAATCACGGCATATGGTCGTTGCATCCGACCTGCTGCGAGAATCTCGTCTTCAAGACCTTAACGATTCGCAGCACGGGAGGGCTTGGCGACGGCATCGACGTCGATTCGTGCCAGCACGTGGTCATCGATGGATGCGATATCTCCACGGGCGATGATTGCATCTCGCTCAAATCTGGCCGGGGCAGTGAAGGTTACGCTTTGCACCAGGCAACGGAGGACGTGCAAATCTCCAACTGCACCTTTGCCGATTCCAACTTTGCCTGCATTGGAATTGGCAGCGAGACCTCCGGCGGCATTCGCGACGTGCATATTGAACACTGCAAATTTACCGGCGCCAAGACCTTCGCTCTCTATATAAAGACCCGTCCCGGGCGCGGCGCCTTTATTGAAGACATCGTAGCCAATGACCTCGAGGTCTCCGGTACGCAAGGAGGACTGATTCGCTTCAATCTGCTGGGAAGCGGCAAGCAGGACGAAACTCCTGTGCCGGGCTTGGACGGCATTCCGACCGTCAAGAATCTGCGATTCTCACGCATCCATGTCACCGATGCGCCAATTCTTGTCGATGGAACAAGCGTCCATCCGAAGAAGCCTCTCGATGGCCTATCGCTGACCGATATCTCCGGAACGTGCGCCAAGGGAATTTATCTGGCGAATACTCATAGGGCACTTATCCAGAGTATTCACGTGCGTGGTTATTCTGGAGCACTGATCAACACTAATAACGTAACTGGCGTTGGGCTTCACGGGGCCGCGCCAATCGAGGCTCCCAAGGTCGGCGATCCGATTCCTGCACCGGATCAACCTTATCAACTGCACTAAGTGCCGAAGGGACCTGATAACTCACCGCCGCTAAGGAGGCGATGCGGCCTGTTTGTCGATCCACCCGGTAGCTTTCTTTCCGAATCGACGACAATACATTGCCGCAAAAACAGAAACCCGGACGATCAGAGACCGTCCGGGTTTCCAGTTGGAGAGGTGTTAGAAGGTTAGTTTCAGTGCGCCCTGCATCACGCGCGCAGGAACGTTACCCAAGCCTTGAATCATACCTTCGTGATTCCAATCGATAGTTCCCGGAATTCCAAAGTTCGGATGGTTGGTAGCGTTGAAGGCCTCCCAGCGGAACGCCAGCTTGCTGCCTTCGGTCAGATCCCAGCTCTTCATGACCGCCATGTCGGAGGTGAGGACATGCGGCCCCCAGTACGCATTGCGGCCCGTGTCACCGAAGCCGGTCGGATCCTGCGTGCAAGTGTAGACTGCCTGGCTCCAGTTCGGCTGCGTGAATGGAGCGCAGAAGGCTGCCGTGTTGAAGTAGCCGGCGCCGTTGGCCCACGACTGACGATTGCCCTTGCCCATGTTGGTAGCCACACCGGGAACCAAATTGGCGCGACCGATGCCCCACGCCCTTTGGCCAGGGCCATTCGAATCGGCTCCAATCGAGAAGGGATTGCCGGTCTGCGCAGTGATGATACCGCTCAGCTCCCAGCCGCCGAGAACCTCGTGAAGCACCCTGTTCTGGTTTTTGAGTCCCGGCGTCTGGTAGATGAAGTTGGTCACCCAGTTCCACGGCATGTCCTGGCCGGAGTTGCCGCGGTTCCACGCCAAGTTAAACGGGTTCGGCAACGCGGGAGTGCCGTAGGAAACATTGGCGCCGCTGGCCAGATCGATCGTGTGCGACCAGGTGAAGTTGGACTGCATTTGAATACCGTGCGAGATCTTGCGCTCGAAACCGAGTTCCAGAGCATGATAGCTAGCCGTTGCACTGCTATCGTCTTCCAGAATCTGCTCAAAACCCGAATAGGGAGCATGACCGTCGCGGTGGTTATTGTTGTCGGGGTCGATGAAGGCATTGCGATCGATAGCAACCGTCTGGTGAACGCTCTCGCTGCCGACATAGGCGGCACGCACCACCATGACCGGGCTGACCTGCTCTTCGATCGAGAGATTCCAGCTCTGCGTCACGCCGAGCTTGAAGTTCCGCGAGAAGGACATGCCAACTTGCGGAATGATCGTCGCGCCGTTGTTCGTGAAACTGAAGGTCGAGGCAGGTTTTTTCAGGCTGGAGGCCCATGCATAGGTCTTCGGATAGGGACTGGAACTGAAGCCCGTCTGAGAGAGCGCGTTGGCCCAAGGAGAGCTGAAGTTGACCGTAGAGCTCTGACTCGCAAAGCTGGTGTCTGCGGTGCAGGTCGAACACCAGCCATAATAGTCGAACGTGGGACTAAACGGAGCGATGTCGGAGGCGTGGTTGTACATCGAATACTCAAGCGGGCCGGTGAACATGCCGAAACCGGCGTGAACGACAGTTTTGGGCAGGAACTTCGGCTGCCAGGCCAGCCCCACGCGGGGTTCCCAGTAGCCGTAGGAATTGGGCATCAAGCCAGCGGTCATGCCCTGATCGCCCGGAAAGATCAGACCCACAGGAGCATTGGGGAAGGCGGTACTCTGTTGTCCGGAGACGAAGGCTGCACCGCGGCCGCCCTTGGCGGTAGGAGCAAAGTTTGGATCCCAGCGAAGGCCCAGGTTGACAGTCAGATTCGAGCGCAGCTTCCAATCGTCCTGGAAGAAGGGTCCGACCTGCCAGCCTGACACGTAGGAGACCTCGCCTGCGCCCTGCATGTATTCGTGCACATATCCAAGAAGGAAATCGGCCAGGGCATTGCCGGTGTAGTTTCCATTGAAGACGATCGTCGGCTGGGTCGGCCACTGCGTGTTCTCGACCGCCTGCTGGTGTATCAGATCCATGCCAGCCGTCAGCGAGTGTTTGCCGAGCTGCTTGGCGACGGTATCGACCAGTCCGAGCGTGTTGCGGACCTCTTGCGACGGCTCATCCCAGCCGCTTTCGATCGAGTTGCCAGTCTCGACCCGAAGGGCACCCATGTAGCAGCTGTTGGGCATCTCGCTGATGTTGGAGGTGTAGCCCGAGAAGCACATCGGTTTGCTGTTGCTGTCCAGTTCCTGGGCCCCGTTATGTGCGCTCATCTGGTTCCAGAAGACTGCGATCGTGTTCACGGTAGTCGGATTGATCGTCCAATTGTGCGTCATCACGTCGTTGAAGTAGTACATCTGCTCCCAGAAGTTCGCGGTCCACGACTGGTGGTTGTACGCAGTCTCGATGTTGCCCGGCACATCGGTTCCCGGCGCTGTCATGTAGTTCGTGAAGGAGCGCAACGAAAGGGTCTGCGTGGGCGAGAGGATGTAGTCCAGCTTGGCGGTTCCCTCCTCGTAGCTGTTACGGACCGCGGGAATCGTGTAGTACATATCGCCGTTATACCTTTGGGCGCCAGTAACCAGCGTGGCAGAGTTCGCCAGCATTTTTGTCGAGCTCGGCAGGCCGGTTTTGGTGATGGTCAAGGCCATTGGATCGAAATGCGCGATGGCGGTGTCGAGCTGGTCGTGCTTGCCCGTCGCAGCATTCAATTTGAAGGGACCACTCAGATCGGCGCCTAAGCCGCTGAAGTCGCCGGTGAGCATGGCCTGTGTTGGAGTGGTCGTCAGCGCGCCGGACGAACCCCACGCCATCTTGGTGCCCTGGTAGTTGCCAAAGAAGAAGAGCTTGTCTTTCTTGATGGGCCCGCCAACAAATGCGCCGAATTGGTTACGCTTGAGCAAATCAACTGACTTGCTGAACCAGTCGCCCGCGTTCAAATCGTTGTTGCGCACAAACCAGAACGCGCCGCCGTGAAATGTGTTGGTGCCGGACTTGGTGGCGATGCTGACCACCGCGCCGGGCGCGAAGCCATACTGGGCGCTGAAGTTGTTGGTGATGACCTTGAACTCCTGCGTAGCGTCAGCGTTCGGGAAGGGTGCTGTCAGCAGGTCGTAGTTATCCATGTTCGTCACGCCGTCGAGCATGTAGTACGTGCTTCCCTGGCGGCCGCCGTTGGATGAGGCGCCAGTCTCAGTGTCGAACGAGAAGCCGGTCTGTGTGCCTTCGCCGCCGTGCTGCCGAACATTGGAGGTGCCGGGTGCGAGCAGAACCAGCGACGATGGATCGCGGCCATTCAGCGGAAGCTCCGAGATGGCGGCTTCGCCGACGGTTGTTCCCAACTCCGCTGAGCTGGTGTTGATCAACTCGGCATCGGCGGTCACACTGATAGTTTCCGCCTTGCCTGCCCCCACCCTCAGGGTGACATCCTGCGTCGCGGAAAGGTTTGCCGTCAGTTCGATGCCCGTCTGCATGTAGCGGTCGAAGCCTGGTGCCGCGATCGTCAGCGAATAGGTTCCGATTGGCAGCGGCCGGATCACAAAGACGCCTATGCTGTTGGTTTTTGCCGACTGCGCAAGATTCGTGCCCGTATTGGTAACTGTCACAGTCGCTCCGGCGACTGCCGCCCCGGAAGGATCGGTAACAGTGCCCGTTAAGCTGGCGCTGGTGCCTTGAGCATGGGCGAGGAGCCCCGAAATGGCAGCGAGAGTGACTAGCAGAAAGGAGACTACATTCCTCAATTTGATGCGTTGCACAACCACCTCCTGAAATGAAATGACCGTGGTGCTCAGAGCGACCTCTTGTTCGTCTCAACCGTTTTCGGCTGCTCGCCCCTCGGGCACTTTGCTCACAACCCAATCGATCGGGCGCATGATCTTGATGCAGCGAACTTAGGTGACACTCTTGGAGTCGTATGGAACACTACTCCTCGACGAGGAGGACGTACATCTGCCGAAAGTAGGATCGTGAAGAATATTATCGACTGCATCACAATGGAGTTCAGAGAGGGTGTCTATGACCGCTTACAACAGACCAGGCCGCGGTTTGTAAGTGTGAGTTAGACGGTAGCGCCGAGAACCGAGACTTGCAGTTCCGAAGCTAGAAAACAGCTCCCGCAATCCGCAACTTGTTACGAATGCCGCAATCGAAGAGGACTATGATCTGCCCATCATCTCGACAAGGCACTCGCTTTCGGTTGAGCCGTGAGGTGCGATGTTGATGCCGGATTCACATGTTGCTCGTCTTGGAGTTTGGGCAGCTTGAGCGTGGCCTCATACTCCGGAACCAGCTCGACGCCGAGAACTTTGGCTGTTTGGCCCTCGGCGTTCATCGGTTGCCAGGCGCGCGCATCCAGATAGATCGGCGCCGTGCGCGGCAAGGGAAGAACGCTGACTTCTAACTTCTTGCCGAAGGAATCGGGCAGGAATCGTTTGAGTCCGATCTCCCAGGTGCGGCCATTGTAGAAGTCATCGTCCAGCAGCCGGCCGTCCAGAGAGAGCCTGGCCACATCGCCTGCATACCGGATGCGCAAGAAGATATCGCTAAGCCCGCTCATTGATTGTGCCGGAATCTTGAGGCTCCACACTGCGGCTTGTGCAAAGTCAGCGGCATCGGGCGCCAGCGGCATTGGACCATCGCGTCCCTCAACGTGAGAGGCGATGCGGATATCCGAGCCGGAGCCTGCTTGCTGACCGCTGTTCCACTCGTAGTCGATCTTCCGTGTCTCAACCTTGTCTGCCCACTCACGCCAGAGCGGATGAGTGCCGTTGTCTTGTCCGTCAGGCATGAAGATCGATGCGGCAATGCGCGCAGGATCGACAGAGCGAAGATGCACTCCATCGTTATCCGCGAAGAGTTCGGCCGGCGATAGAAGCGCCGTATCTTCGTCTCCGAGAGAAACTCGCCAGAACTGCTCGGCTTGCTTCTCAGATAAAAGGAGAATCCGCGCTCGGCGGCCGTTTTTGCCCGTGACTTGCAGCACGGTCTCCTTGCCAGCTTCCGGGTTTTCAACCAAAATGCTGCCGCCAGCGAGCGTTACAGATCCACTGGCGGCAACGACAGACGCAACGTTGGCTGCGTCGAAGGCAAACTCCGAACGCAGACCTGGGATGGAAAAAAAGAAGTAGGTGGTCTCTGTCTGGTTGTCCAGCCGCGATAGCAACTGTGCTGTGCTGTACTCGAGCGTCCCCGCGCCGGAGAGGTCAAGATTGACCGGCCAGATGAAATAACTGTTCGCGGGAAGATCGACCGGGGTTCGCGGTAACTCGACGATCCCGGATGGCATCTTGATCTTGACCTGAAATGCGTGACGCTCGGGCATCTCGAGTTTGCGGACATAGTTATTGACGAAGAGAAATCCCCGGTCGCCATCGGCGCGAAGCATGACGCGAGCCAGGCTGGCATCTGCCGCACTCTTAGGGGTTCTATCGGGCGAATACGGATTCATCATCGCCAGACCGGAGCCGAAGGATTGCAGGAAAAGATGGAGATTCTTGACCTTGCGAAAGGACTCCCGTTCCTGGCCATACTCACCCAGCGGCGCCTGGAAGTCATAGGACAAGACAGGCAAATCGTTGGGGTACCCTGTGGCGATGGACTCCTGCAGTGTGGTGAGCTTGCCGGCAGGGTTGGCGCCACCCTGAAACATATAGTACCCGTAGAGGTTCACGCCTGAGCCGAGAGCGGTCAGCGTCACTGCGGCAATATCGTCCGGTTGCATCCACGGCCGGCGATGATACGAGGTTTCCATGCCGCCACCCTGTTCGGCGGCAAAGTATGGATAATGGCGAAGATCGATCTTGCCGGCCGGGTCCGCGAGAGCCATCGCTCCCTGTCCATGCTCGCGATCGGCTGAGAAGAGATAGGCCGGGTTGGGCGGTGAGTCGGTCTTAAGGCTTGTCCAAAAGTCGTCGGGATACTCGCCCGAGACAGGAATGACCTCGTGGACCGGATAATCGTGGCCGGGCCAGCCAGTGATGGAAAAGAGCGGTGGGTTGATGCCTGCCACGATCGCCAGCCGCTTGAGTTCCGAGAGATGCTCGGCGCCCCTGCCGGGCCCGGTCTCGCCATATTCGTTTTCCAGCTGCACGCCGACGATCGGGCCGCCATCCTGCCAGAGCTGACCCTTGATCTGGCTGCCAATCTGATCGTAGAAACGGCCTACGTATTTCAAATACTCGGGATCGTTGCGGCGCAGCGGGATCTTCTTGTTGACGAGCCAGTCCGGGAATCCGCCGTTACGCGCCTCGCCATGATCCCACGGACCGATGCGCAGATAGACGTAGAGTCCATCTTGGTGGCATAACTCGATGAAATGGCGCAGATCGCGCTGGCCCGACCAGTCGAACTGGCCTTCGATCTCCTCGTGATGAATCCAGAAGATATAGGTAGCCACCACCTGCACGCCACCGGCCTTCATCTTGAGCAGCTCTTCCTGCCAGTACTTCTCCGGATAGCGCGAGAAGTGGAATTCGCCCATCACGGGCAGCCACGGCTTGCCATCGAGCGAGAGGCTGCGGCTGTCGACTGATATACGATGTCCGCTCGGCGACACGCCGCCGACATTCAGAAAACCTGTCTCGGGCGCGGGCGAGGCGGCGGTTGCGTCAATCGAAAAAGGCGGCGGAGCCTGTTCCGCCGCGCTGCCGGATGTCAAAACAGTAAGAGCGGTAAGAATGGTAACGCCGAGCCATCTCTTCATATTGATCATTCACCCGAATTGATTCCACGACTCGAGTGGCCTTAGCTGGAGTGCCAATTGAATCGCTTGCACGCGAGCAGAAACTCAAACCCAATCAAATCTCCGCTCGGGTCGGCTGCATTTCTGCAGGCTCAGAACTTCGCCTGAGAGCGCCTTGTCCCACTGCAGGTTAACTATAGGCGCGGCAAGCAAGCCAACGAATCGGCAGAAAGTCGGATTGACAGAATTTATTTGCCGATTGCTTCCGTCAGCGTTTTGGCAGCATGCGGTGGGGTTGTTCAACTCCTCCACCATGAGCGAAGATAGCTGACGGGCTATGCAAGCCGCGTATCAATCAGCTAGCGCCTGGAGGCTCAACCCTGAACGCAGCCCAACATTGGATGCTCCAGCCATTCGATTGGAATAGAGACTCATTCTTCTCCAGATTCCTGCCGCGGGTGCTTTCGCTGGGGATCATGAGCGCGCTCATGCTGATCGGTCGAGGCCTTCAGGCGCAGAGCGCCTCCGTTGAAACGCGGGCGCCAGGCACCCAAGACTGGAATTATACGGTTCGCTCCTGGCAATCGCAGGATGGCTTGCCCGAGGAAACTGTGCAGGCCTTCGCGCAAACTCCGGACGGCTACCTATGGGTAGGAACGAGCGGCGGACTGTTGCGCTTTGACGGGGCACGATTCCGTCTGTTCGCGCATGAGAATACTCCCGCATTTGGGGAGAACAGCGTCTTTTGCCTGCTGGCTGCTCATGACGGACGCCTGTGGATTGGCACCGATGGCAGTGGACTCATTGAATGGCAAAATGGCGTATTTCGCGCCTATTCGGCTGAGAAGGGGCAGACGTCCGACTTTGTGCGCGCGATCGCCGAGGACCACAACGGCCTGCTGTGGGTTGCCACCGACGACGGACTCTTCTGGGTCAAGAATGGGCATCTGGAGCGGGCTGACAAGCCCCTGGGGCTGCCTGTCTTCAATGTTCATGCTGTGATGGAAGATCGCACAGGCCGCATCTGGGTTGGCGGCGCGCGCCTGTACTCGCTCAAAGATGGCCAAGCCCGCGAGTACTCGCTTCCGGATAACGAAAGCCGCAACAAGGTAAAGTCGTTCGTTCAGACGGCTGACGGGACAATCTGGGTGGGAACCGTCGGCGGGTTATACCGGCTGCGGCCAGAGTTGGATCGATTCGAGCCGGTACCGGGAGTTCTGGGCACCATTCGCACGTTGCGAGAGGCGCCGAGCGGTGAATTGTGGGCGGGCGCGATCGGCGAAGGAATCTTCAAGATTCGCGGCAGCAGCGTCACCCGTTTGAGGGCTCCCTGGCCGCTGGTGAGCAACACCGTGCTCTCCATCTTTGTCGACTCCGAACGGAACCTCTGGATCGGCGCACAGGCCGGCATGATGCGGCTAAGCCGGACTCCCGTACGCGTTGTGGACCTGCCCTCAGCGGCCGACTCGGACTTCGGCACCGTTGCTCTGGACTCGGACGGTTCGCTGTGGGCCGCATCCAACCAGCTCGTCCATTTGCGGGACGGCAATGCCGCGTCCTACAAATTCCCAGGACTGGATCAAGTGCGTGTTCGCAATGTCTTCCGCAGTCGTGACAGTTCCCTTTGGATTGGAACCGACGGAAGCGGCGTCTATCACCTGACCCCACAGGAGACGAAGCGCTTGACGACTCGCGAGGGGCTGGTCAACAACTTTGTGCGCGTCTTTCTCGAAGCGAGGGATGGCAGCCTTTGGATTGGCACCGATAACGGAGTGAGTCACCTGGAGCGCGGCAACTTCCATAATTTCACCGCACAGAATGGGCTGGCCTATAACAGCATCCGATCGCTGCTGGAGGATCGCGATGGAACCATCTGGATCGGCACCGAGCACGGACTGAGCCGCTACCGAAACGGAGAGTTTATCAACGATGCGACCACCGCGGCGCTCGGCGACGAAAAGGTGTGGGCGCTGCATCAGGATATCGACGGCGGCCTGTGGATTGGCACGCGCGCCCATGGACTCTATCGCTACCGCAATGGCCAGCTTTACCACTACTCCACCGCCAACGGACTGGCGAGCGACAGCATCTATTGCATTCTCGAAGACAAGCGCAACAACTTCTGGCTCAGCGGCCCGTCGGGAGTGACGCTGCTCAACCGCAAAGATCTCGATGCTCAGGCGACGAATCGTGAACAGCTTCTCTCCCTGCGAATCTTCAGGGCCAATGAGGGCGGAAAATCCGCGCAGTTTTATGGCGGCACGCAACCTGCCGGCGCTGTTACCAGCTCGGGCGAGGCATGGTTTCCCACCAGTCAGGGGCTGTGGAGCATCAGTCCCAATGAACTCGAACACCCGTCGATCTCCAGGCTGAATATCGACGCGGTCACGATCGACGGCCGGCCGGCGCCCCTGACCGGCCCACTCAATCTCGATGCCGGCAGCCAACGGGTTGAAATTGCCTATCAGCCGGTATCACTGGGTTCGCAGGAGGAGCTGCGCTTTCGCTACAGTCTCGATGGTTACGACCGCAACTGGACTTACGCGAATGCTCTTCAGCGGCTTGCCACCTACACCAACCTTCCCGCCGGGCACTATACATTCGTTGTTGAGGCCTGGGAGACAGACCAGCCGGGACACATCGCCCGCACCTCGATCAGCTTGATCAAGAAGCCCTACTTCTACCGCACACCATGGTTCATTGCGCTCTGCGCGCTTGCCATGGCGCTCGTGGTCATATCGGCCTATCAGGTGCGAATGAAGCAGATCCATGGCCGCTTCAAGGCGGTTTTGGCAGAGCGGACTCGTCTGGCGCGCGAGATGCACGATACGCTGATCCAAGGCTGTGTCAGCATCTCTGCCCTGCTCGAAGCGGCATCCAGCCGCGAGGTCGACGACAACGAGTCTAGGCTGCATCTCATCGACTATGCTGCCACCCAGATACGCTCTACCGTCGACGAAGCGCGCCAGGCCGTGTGGAATCTGCGCGGCGAGGGGCAAACGTTCATTGATCTTGAGACCGCCTTCAAACGCATGACCGAGCGCATCGGCCGGGAATATGACGTCAAGATGGTCTATCATCTCACCGGAGAACCATTCGAGATCAACCTTCCTGCAACCCACGAGTTGATGATGGTTGCACGCGAGGCTGTTTTCAACGCCATTTTGCACGGCCACGCAAAAGAGGTGGATGCTGAGATCCGCTACACAGACGAATCGATTTCGCTGACGATCAAGGACAACGGGCGAGGCTTTGACGCCGCCGAGGCCTTCTCTGATGGCCATTTTGGCCTGCGCGGCATGCGCGAACGGATTCATCGCTTCGAGGGAGAATTTGAGATCGAGAGCACGCCCCAACAGGGGACTCATGTCCGCATAAAGATTCCACGCACTGCGATTTGCTTATGATGAGCAAGCTTCAGGCGCAATCCGAGAGCTGACCCGCCCTCTCTTCGATGATCTATAATCTGGTAACTCATGGCGCCGATCCGCATTCTCATCGTCGATGATCACCCCATCATGCGCGTCGGCATCACGGCTCTCATTGACTCCTGCAAAGACATGGAGGCGGTAGCTCAGGCCGGCAGCGGCGAAGAGGCGCTGAAGCTGCATGCGATGCATCTCCCCGACATCACCCTGATGGATCTGCGACTGCCCGGCATCAGTGGCGTTGAGACCATCCGCCGCATTCGCGCCCAGTGCCCCAATGCACGCTTCATCATACTCACCACGTATGAGGGCGACGAAGATATCTTTCAGGCCATGGAGGCCGGCGCAACCGGCTACCTCGTCAAGGGCATGCCGAAGGAGATGCTGGTCAATGCCGTCAAAAAAGTTCACGGCGGGGGACGCTTCGTTCCTCCCCATGTCTCTCAGGCCCTCACCGCGCGCACCCGAGATTCAAGCCTGAGCGGCCGCGAACGCGAGGTGCTCGCACTGGTGGCCAAAGGCAACTCAAACCGCGAGATTGCCAGCAAGCTGGGCATCACCGAGGCCACAGTCAAGTGCCATGTGAGTGTGATCCTCATGCGTCTGAATGCCAGTGACCGTACCCAGGCGGTAGTCACGGCACTGCAGCGAGGGCTCATCCACCTTTAGGAAGAGTCGCGCCATCTTCCCTCCCCCGTAAATCCCTCACCGTTTCTCCCTCGTCCAGCGGTGGTCTCCCAATCTTCGCAAGTATTTATTATCATTATACTTAATAAAAAGATACCACTGCCAATTCTCCTCTACCCGCTCCTCGCGTCCCACTCTGTGAACCGCGCTTTGGAGTTCGTGACCGCTATCACTGTCGCCAAGAATCAGCCAATCCTAAACTCGGTATATGGTTATCGATATGAATTTATCGAATCCTTTACCGGTCAGCCGCCCGGAGGCCAGGTCCATACCCCAGCCCAGCCTGCAGCGCCTTCCCCAATACCACCACTTCCTGGTGGAACTGGAATCCAAGGGAATCAGCCAGGTTTCGTGTAGTGTCATCGGCCAGGTTCTGGGCCTCGTGCCGGTGCAGGTCCGAAAGGACCTGCAATACACCGGAATCGTCGGCAAGCCGAAGACCGGCTATTCGGTCCCCGAGTTGATTCGAGCCATCGAGACATTTCTTGGCTGGAACAACGTCAATGAGGCGTTTCTGGTCGGGGTTGGACACCTGGGTACCGCGCTGCTCGGCCACGAGCGATTTTCAAAGTTCGGCCTTCGGATCGTCGCCGCCTTCGATACCGATCCGGCCAAGGTTGGGCGATGGATCTATGACAAGGCAGTCTTGTCATTGGACAAGCTCGCCGATCTCGCCCCGCGCATGAGCATTCATCTGGGAATCATCACAACCCCGACAGAAGCTGCGCAGGCGGTAGCCGACGAGATGGTCAAGGGGGGCATCCAGGCGATCTGGAACTTCGCTCCCGTAAAGCTGAGAGTTCCCGAACACATCATCGTGCATAACGAAGATCTTTATTCCACGCTGGCTTCGCTCTCCTGGAAGCTGGCGAGACGATTCCGAGTGCCAATTCAAGAGAGGGAGGCCGTTTAGATGGCTTCATTGCCTGTTGCTGTTGATCGCACGGAAAACTTCGAGATAGCGAAGTTCGAAAAAGTGGTCAGTATCCTCGATCGCCACTCCCGCCGTCCGTCAGGACTGATACCGATCCTGCAGGCGATTCAACACGAGTACCAGTATCTACCGGAAGAGGTGCTGACCTATGTGGCGACCTCGCTCGATGTGCCTCCAGCGCGTGTCTTTGGCGTGGCGACATTCTACGCGCACTTTGCGCTGGAGCCGAAGGGCAGGCATGTCATCCGCATCTGCGATGGAACGGCCTGCCATGTGAAGCAGTCTCTTCCCGTTCTGAACGCGCTACGAAAGAAGCTGGGCACGACTGAAAAAAGCGCGACCACTCCCGACATGATGTTCACCGTCGAGACTGTTGCCTGCCTCGGCGCATGCGGATTGGCTCCGGTGATCGTGATTGACGATCAGGTCTATGGCCAGGTCACTCCCGAGCGCGCCGTCGCCCTGGTCGATGAGATCAGGGCCGTCGAAGCGGGGCTCGCAGGCGCTCCAATCTCTGAGCAGCCCTCAGCCGAGGTGGCCCGTGTCTAACGCGGAAGTTATCAGCATCGCTGCCACCAATGGGAAAGTGAGCTCCAGGCTCGCCCAGGTGCGCCGTGTGATCATCTGCGCCGGCACCGGATGCATGGCCAATGGAGCGATGAAGGTCTTCGAGCAGTTCAAGAGCGAGATTGCAAACTCCGGGTTGCACGTGATTCTTGAGTTGCGCGACGAAGCCACTAGCGACGAGATTCGCCTTTCAAAGAGCGGCTGTCAAGGCTTCTGCCAGATGGGACCGCTGGTCTCGGTTGTGCCCGATGGCATTCTCTACACCAAGGTTCGCAAAGAAGACGTGGCCGAGATCGTGCAGAAGACGCTGACCGAGGATCAGATCGTCGAGCGGCTGCTCTATAGAGATCCCGCAACGAGAAAGAGCTGTCAGGGAATCGAGGACAACCCCTTTTACGCACGCCAGAGCCGCTTTGTGCTGCACGAGTGCGGCTTCCTCGATCCCGAAGATATTCGCGAATACATCCTGCACGGCGGGTATGCGGCGGCGAGGAAGGCCTTTGTCGAGATGTCTCCTGAGGAGATTTGCAAGACTGTCCTCGACTCCGGATTGCGCGGACGTGGCGGCGGCGGTTTCCCGACGGGACGCAAGTGGGAAGCGGCGCGGATTCAAAACTCCGCGAAGAAATATGTGATCTGCAACGGCGACGAAGGCGATCCCGGCGCATTCATGAACCGCTCTGTGATGGAGGGCAACCCACACAGCGTGATTGAAGGCCTGATGATTGCGGCTCGCGCCATTGGCGCCAACGAGACTTTGGTCTACGTCCGCGCCGAATATCCGCTGGCCGTCGAGCGCATGCGCCGCGCCGTTGCTGACGCGGAGCGCGAAGGCATCCTTGGCAAGAACGTCTTCGGCACCGGCCTCTCGATGAAGTGCGAGGTGATGGAAGGCGCGGGCGCATTTGTCTGCGGCGAAGAGACGGCCATGATCGCCTCCATCGAAGGCCAGCGCGGCATGCCGCGGCCCAAACCCCCATTTCCCGCGCAGAGCGGACTCTGGGGCAAGCCGACGATCATCAACAACGTCGAGACGCTGGCCCACGTCTGCCGCATTCTCAATGAAGGCCCCGAGGTCTTCAAGCAAATCGGCACCAAGGATTCTCCGGGCACCAAGACCTTCGCACTGACTGGACACGTTTCCAACACCGGCCTGGTTGAGGTTCCATTTGGCACAACGCTGCGCGAGATTGTTTACAACATCGGCGGCGGAGTGACGGATGATGCGGGAAGAATCTGGAAGACGGGCTTCAAGGCCGTGCAGATCGGTGGTCCCTCCGGCGGCTGCCTTACGGAAGATCATCTCGATCTGCCGCTGGCCTATGAATCGCTGCGCTCGGTGGGCGCGATGGTCGGCTCTGGCGGTCTGGTGGTGATGAACCAGGGCACCTGCATGGTTTCGATTGCGCGCTTCTTCATGGAGTTTACGCAGCGCGAATCCTGCGGCAAATGCGTGTTGTGCAGAGAAGGAACGCGGCAACTGCTCGCGCTGCTCGACGACGTGATTGAAGGGCGCGCTGATCAAAACACGCTTGACCTGCTTGAAAAGTTAGGTCGTTCCGTGCAGATCGGCTCCCTGTGCGGCCTGGGCAAGACCGCGCCGAATCCGGTGCTCTCGACGATGCGCTACTTCCGCAAGGAATATGAAGAGCACGTCTTTGAGAAGAAATGCCGCACGGGCCGCTGCAAGGCGCTGCTTAGCCCGGAGATCAATCAGACGAAGTGCAAAGGCTGCGGCCTCTGCATCAAGGCCTGCCCGACAGGAGCCATCACGGGAGAGAAGAAGCGGCCGCACGACATCAATCCTGAACTTTGCATCAAGTGCGGCGCCTGCGCAACAGCCTGCAAAATCCACGCGGTCGAGGGGATATAGCCAGATGAACAAGGTCACGCAGCCAACATTGACGATCGATGGGAAAACAGTGGCGATCGAAGGCGAGCGCAATCTGCTCGAGCTTGTTCGCAAGGCCAACATTGACTTGCCTACGTTTTGCTATCACTCCGAACTCAGCGTCTACGGCGCATGCCGGCTCTGTCTCGTGCAAGTGGACGGGCGCGGAATCATGGGCGCCTGCTCAACGCCGCCCGAGCCGGGACTGAAGGTTCAAACCACGACGCCGGAAATTCGCGAGATCCGCAAGATCGCGGTGGAGCTGTTGCTAGCAAACCACGATCAGAGCTGCCCGACCTGCTCTCGCAGCGCCAACTGCCAGTTGCAGAGCCTCGCACTGCGGCTCGGCGTCAAGAAGGTGCGCTTCAAGTCGGTGCACAAGCCCATGCCGCTCGATGAGTCCTCTCCGTCGCTGGTTCGCGATCCGAATAAATGCGTCCTCTGCGGCGATTGCGTGCGCATGTGCGCTGAGATTCAAGGCATCGGAGCGATTGACTTCACCCATCGCGGCCACGAGGTTACCGTGCAGCCAGCCTTCGGAAAGCTGCTTGGCGAGGTTGAGTGCGTCAACTGCGGACAATGCGCCAGCGTTTGCCCCACCGGCGCGCTGACTGTGAAGTCCGAGGTCGATCAGGTTTGGCAGCTGCTTGCCGATCTAAAAAAGACAGTCATCGTGCAGATCGCGCCGGCTGTGCGTGTCGGACTTGGCGAGTGCTTTGGCCTCAAGCCCGGCGAGATTACTACCGGCCGCATCGTCGCAGCTCTCAAGCATCTCGGCTTCGACCAGATTTACGACACATCCTTCGCAGCCGATCTTACAGTGATCGAAGAGGGCACGGAGTTCCTCGAGCGCAAGACCAGAGGCGGAACTCTGCCGATGTTCACCTCCTGCTGCCCCGGCTGGGTGAAGTATGCTGAGCAGTACTTCCCTGAACTGCTGCCGAATCTTTCCACCTGCCGTTCACCGCAGGCGATGTTTGGTTCGCTCGTCAAGGCGATGCTTCCCGATCAGCTAAAGATCGAACGCAAAGACATCAAGGTCGTCGCCATCATGCCGTGCACGGCGAAGAAATTCGAGGCCCAGCGCCCGGAGATGGGCGTCAACGGCGATCCCGACGTGGATTATGTGCTGACCACGCAGGAACTCGCCCAGATGATCCAGTCCGCCGGTATCATCTTCGAAAGTTTGCAGCCTGAGTCCTTCGACATGCCCTTCGGCTTCTACACTGGCGCCGGAGTCATCTTCGGCAACTCTGGTGGCGTGATGGAGGCCGTGTTGCGCTACGCCGCTGAGAAGGTGACCGGCAAAAAGCTGGACAATGTCGAGTTTGAACAGGTGCGCGGCGATTCCGGTCTGCGCGAGGCGACTGTCACGATCGATGGCACGGACCTCAATCTGGCCATTGTGCATGGATTGAGGAATGCATTCGTCGTCGCTGAACAAGTGAGAGCCGGCAAGAGCCACTATGACGTGATTGAAGTGATGGCCTGCCCCGGCGGCTGCATCGGCGGCGCTGGACAGCCGGTTACCACTTCGACAACTGCACGCGCTCTCAGGACCAAGGGCCTGTATCACGCCGACAAAATGCTGCAACTGCATAAGTCGCAGGACAACGTCTTCATCACCGATTGCTATGCGAAGTTCCTCGGCGAAATCGGCGGAGAGAAAGCGCATCATCTGCTGCACACCAGCTACCAGAGCCGACGCCGCATCGCCGACGAGTCTCTTTCGCTGACGCAGGCGAAGGGCAACGACAAAACCAAAGTCAGCGTTTGCCTGGGGACCAACTGCTTCTTAAAAGGCTCGCAGGATGTCTTGAATGGCGTGCTGCGCCACGCGGAACAGAGCGGTCTCGAGGGCCGCATCGATGTGCGAGCTGGATTCTGCTTCGAAAAATGTGAGAGCGGCCCAACCGTAATGATCGACGGCGAACACGTGCATCACTGCACCGCCGCAAAGGCGATTGAAGAATTGAACAGCCGTATTGAAAGCGAAAAACCGGCTTAAGCAGCTGACGCTGAACTTTGCAAGCCCCGGCGCCGACCGAGTGATTGGAGAGGAGAATACCTTGATTACTCACGAACGAGCAGACTTCATCAACGAACAGGAGATCGAAACGATCCTGGCGCAGCACAAGCTCCCGGCGCCGGCAAAGGTCCGCGAACTGCTGGTAAAAGCACGCGAGATGCGCGGGCTTTCGATGGATGAGGTGGCTACGCTGTCCTTTGTCGAGAGTCCCGAACTGCTCCAGGAGCTCTTTGCGACCGCCAGGCAGATCAAGGAAGAGATCTACGGAACGAGGCTGGTCTTCTTCGCTCCACTTTACATCTCCAATCGCTGCGCCAACGAGTGCACCTACTGTGCCTTCCGCGCAACGAACGCGGCTCTCAAGCGCCGCACGCTTACGCAAAACGAGATTGCTGAAGAGACGCGCATCCTGATTCGCCAGGGGCACAAGCGGATCCTGATGGTCTCAGGTGAGGCGCTGCCTCCCGAGGGCTTTCAATATCTTCTAGACTCCATCGCGACCATCTATTCCACGCGCGTTGGTCCCGGCGAGATTCGTCGCGTCAATGTGAATCTTGCGCCGCAGACGACAGAGCGCTTCAGGCTGTTGAAGCAGGCGGAGATCGGGACCTTTCAGCTTTTTCAAGAGACTTATCATCGCCCCACGTACGCCGCGGTTCACCTGAAGGGCACCAAGCGCGACTACGATTGGCGCGCCACAGCCTTTGACAGGGCCATGGAAGCTGGCATCGACGATGTCGGCATCGGCATTCTGTTTGGCCTCTATGATTGGCGCTTCGAAATCATTGCGATGATGCAGCAGATTCGGCATCTCGAAGAAAAGTTTGGTGTCGGTCCGCACACGATCAGCTTCCCGCGCATGGAGCCGGCGGTGGGTTCTGATATTGCCTCGCAGCCTCCGTATCCGGTCAGCGACGAGGACTTCATGAAGATGATTGCGATCATGCGCCTCGCGGTGCCGTACACCGGAATGATCATGTCAACGCGCGAAACGGCAGAGGTTCGCCGCGCAACGCTGGAACTGGGAATCTCGCAGATCTCCGCCGGCAGCCGCACCGATCCAGGCGGCTACAAAGATGGCGAGGGCGATCCGAATGCCGGCCAGTTCCAACTGGGAGATCACCGCACAGTCGAAGAGGTGGTCAGCGACGTCGTCTCTCTTGGCTATCTGCCATCCTTCTGCACCGCATGTTATCGGCTCGGCCGCACGGGGCAGGACTTCATGGATATCGCAAAGCCGGGAGAGATCAAGTACCACTGCCATCCCAACGCGCTTTCCACTTTCCAAGAGTACCTGTGCGACTACGCAGGTCCCAAAGCAAAGTCCATTGGCGAAAAACTCATCTCGATCGAACTGCAACACATGGATGGGCAGCAGACCGCTTGCGCCCTGCCGATGCTGAACAAGGTCCGCCGCGGCGAACGCGACGTCTTCGTCTAGAAAAAGGAGATCACCATGATTCGGGCAACTTCAAAGGGGTTTCGGCTTCATATCGGATTCTTCGGACGCCGCAACGTCGGCAAATCCAGCCTGCTGAACGCCATCACTCAACAGCAGGTCTCCATCGTCTCGCCGGAGGCAGGCACAACGACTGATCCGGTTGAGAAGCCGATGGAGCTGCTTCCCATCGGGCCGGTGCTCTTTGTCGATACGGCAGGAGTCGACGACGTTGGAGCGCTCGGCGCGCAGCGCATCGAGAAGACGCGCTTGGCAATCGCTCGCGCCGACATTGGTGTGCTCGTTTGCGAGTCCGGTGTGTGGACAGACTTCGAAGAGAAGCTCCTCGCTGAGCTTCGCACGCACGGCATTCCAGTGCTGGTTGCGTTGAACAAGACGGATCTGCATCGTCCAAATACCGATCATCTGATCCACCTCGAACAAGAGAACCTTCCCTATGTAAAGCTCGTTGCAACGACCGGTGAAGGAATGGAAAAACTCCGCGCAAAGCTCTTGGAGATTGCACCTGCGGAATCTGTCGAGCCGCCAGTCTTGTTGAGCGATTTGATCCGGCCGGAGCAAACTGCGGTGCTTGTGATGCCGATCGACAAGGAAGCGCCCAAAGGCCGCATCAAGCAACTACAGACCCAGGCGATTCGCGAACTGCTCGACGCCGAGACCTCTTGTGTGGTGGTCAAGGACGCCGGACTCGAAAGGGCCCTGGATAATATGAAGACGCCTCCCAGCCTCGTTGTTACCGATGCCGCGGTCTTCGATCAGGTGGCGCGTGTCACGCCGGAGTCCATTCCGCTGACTGCGTTTTCAATTCTGCTCTCTCGCCTGAAGGGTGATCTGGTTGCGCAGACTCGCGCCGCCGTCACGGTGGATCAACTACATCCCGGCGACAAGGTGCTGGTGGCGGAGTCCTGCACGCACCATCCGATCGAAGAGGACATCGGCCGCGTAAAGATTCCGCGGTGGCTGCAGAAGTATGTCGGCGGCGAGCTGGAGTTCACAACTGTGAAGGGCCGCGACTTCCCGCAGGATCTCTCGCCATACAAACTCGTCATTCATTGCGGCGCTTGCATGTGGAATCGCCAGGAGATGATGAGCCGCATCGCAGAGTGCCAGCGCCAGGGCGTGCCCATCACGAATTACGGCCTGGTTATCGCGTACTCACTGGGTATTCTTGAGCGTGCGCTTGAGCCTTTTCCCGAGGCGCTGGCCGCATACAAAGAGGCGCGCCAGGAACAACTCGAAGCCGTCGGAGTGAGCAGCTTGTCGGACCTTGATGTTATCGATATGAGTCTCGTGAATTGATTCGTGACTGTCCTGACCAAACTCGATCTACTCGGATGGCTCCGTGAGCAGCGGTCCTCGCGCCTCGCGGAGCTGTACGAACGGGGCAACGCCGTCCGCAAACAGAATGTCGGCGACGCCGTTCATCTGCGCGGGCTGATCGAGATCTCCAGCTATTGTGCGCGCCAGTGCATGTACTGCGGGCTGCGACAGGCCAATCGCGCCCTGCCACGCTACCGCATGACGAGAGAAGAAATCCTAGACTGCGCTCGCGAAGCGGAGAGACTCGGATACGGCACGGTCGTGATGCAGGCCGGCGAAGACGATCTGCTCACCGCCGAATTGATCGCAGAGATCGTGCGATGGATCAAGCGCGGGACAACGCTGGCCGTCACTCTGAGCCTGGGCGAGCGCTTGCATGACGAACTCAAGTTGTGGCGCTCGGCGGGCGCCGACCGCTATCTGCTCCGCTTCGAGACCTCCGACGCAAATCTGTTTCGAGTGATTCATCCTCATCGGTTTTCCGGCGGGCCTGACCGCATTGCGCTGTTGCGCCAGATCAAAGCCCTTGGCTACGAGGCGGGCGGTGGCGTGATGGTCGGCATTCCCGGCCAATCGTATGAGAGCCTCGCCGAAGACATTGTCACTTTTCGCGAGATGGACCTCGACATGATCGGTATCGGCCCTTATATTCCGCACGAAGATACACCATTGGGCTCCGGCGCGCTGCGTCCTGCGATTGCCCCATCCGATCAAGTTCCGGCCAACGAAGAGATGGTTTACAAGATGATCGCCCTCACGCGCATCGTCTGTCCGACCGCGAATATTCCCAGCACGACCGCGCTGGCAACGATCAATCGCGTCGATGGACGAAAGCTAGGCCTGATGGCCGGCGCCAATGTTGTCATGCCAAATCTAACTCCAGTAAAGTATCGCCGTCTTTACGAGATCTATCCCGAGAAGGCCTGCATCGAAGAGAGCGCCACAGATTGCAGCCAATGCCTGCGCGGTCAGATACACTCGCTTGGCCGCTTTGCCGGCGAAGGCCAAGGCGGCCGGGGAACGATCGAAACACTCGCGAGCATCCTGCCTGACGTGCCCTCGCAGTTCGTGCAGTTGCGAGCATAAAGAGGTGAACCATGGCTTCCGATGACGGCGTTGTCGAGATTGTGGTCTGTCTGGGCAGTTCCTGCTTTGCGCGCGGAAACTCGGAAAACCTTGCCATCATCAATCAGCATGTGAAGACTCATGGACTGAACGCTTCAATCCGGCTCACGGGCAAGCTTTGCCAGGACCAATGCAAGCAGGGCCCCAATCTCATCATCGGCGGAGAGTTTTACCACGGCGTAACCGTGGCAAGACTGCGCGAACTGTTGCAGCAGCCGGGAAGTCCGCTGCGGGGTGACCATGGAACGCCGTAACCCCATCTACACGCAGGAGCGCGAGTGTCAGGACTGCCACAAGTGCATTCGCGAGTGCCCGGTCAAGGCGATCCGCGTCGAGGACGGCTATGCGCGCGTTGTGCCCGAGCTTTGCATCATGTGCGGCAACTGCGTGCTGGCCTGCCCGAGCAGCGCAAAGCGAGTGCGCGACGATTTGCCCGTTGCGAAAGACCTCCTGAAGAGTGGCCGCAAGGTGATTGCCTCGTTGGCTCCTTCGTTTGTTGCGCAGTTTTCCGGCGCGCGCCCTGCACAACTGATTCATGCTTTGAAGAAGCTTGGCTTCTTCGCCGTGTCGGAAACAGCGCTCGGTGCACAGCAGGTTTCGGCCAGTATTTTTGCGTTGATGCGCAGCGAGCCGAAGCAGATTTGGATCTCTTCAGCTTGTCCCGTCGTGGTGGATTTCATCGGCAAGTATCATCCCGAGTGCCAGCCGCATGTCTTTGGTGTTCTCTCGCCTCTGCTGACGCATTGCAAGATGCTGCGCGCGCACTATGGCGATGAGATCGCGATCGTCTTTATCGGTCCCTGCATTGCCAAGAAGACTGAAGCTGAACAACATCCCGAGTTGCTCGATGCGGTGCTTACCTTCGAGGATCTGGAGCATTGGCTCGACGAAGGGGGAATTGGCCTTGATGAGATCGCCGAGACACCGGAGGACCGCTTCCAGCCCGAGGAGGCCGAGGAGGGCGCGCTCTATCCCATCGACGGCGGAATGGTGCCGAGTGTCGCCGGCAACAGCGAGGTTAGCAAATCTCAGTTCATGGCCTTCTCTGGGCTCGCCAATGTCGAGCAGGCTTTGAAGGGCGTCGCGGAGTGGAAGCCCGAGCACAATATTTTCTTTGAACTGACCGCGTGCGCTGGGTCATGCGTCAATGGGCCGAAGGCGGCGCGCAACACGTCGGTCGCGCGCCGCCGCTACGATATTCTCCACTATGCGAAGCCTGCCGCCGAGCTTCCGCGCAAGCTCTCACTACCTATTGACCGGCAGTATGCCGCATCACCAGTAGCACGAAACGAATACAGCGAACTGCAACTGCAGGAGGCGCTGCGCACGGTGGGAAAGTACTCCGCAGAGGATGAGCTGAATTGCGGCGGCTGCGGATACGACTCCTGCCGTGACTTTGCCCACGCGCTGATCGCCCGCAATGCCGAACGCATGATGTGCGCTACTTATACGCGCAAGCTTGCGCAGAAGAAGGCCAACGCTCTGCTGCAGAAGATGCCGTCCGCCGTGGTGATCGTCGACGAAGATCTGAAGATCATCGAGTGCAATTCAAACTTCGTCCATCTCTTCGCCGACGATGTCGAACAGTCAAAAGACCTTGAAGGTAGTGCTCTGGACGCGGTGATTCCCTTCTCCCACCTCTTCAGGCGCGTGCTCGATTCCGACGAAGATATCGTGGGGCACGACATACGCTATCAGCGCAGCATTCTGAACACAAGCATCTTTACCATCGAGCCTCACTCTGTGATGTGCGGCATCTTCCAGGACATCACCAAGCCTATCTTCCAGAAGGAGCAGATCATCGGGCGCGCCCGCGAGGTCATTCAAAAGAACCTCAAGACAGTGCAGCAGATCGCCTTTCTTCTCGGCGAGAATGCAGCCGACTCCGAGATCATTCTCAACTCCATTGTCCGATCATTCAGCCCCGAAGAGGTCGACGGCAACGAGGCCGGGGGGCAGAAGTGACCGGCGCCGAGAGTTTTATCGAGGTCGATTCATGCCAGCGGGCCAAACACGGCCAGTTCATCTCCGGAGATGTTTTCCTATCGCGCAAAGTGGAACCCGAAGGCCGCATGATATCAGTGCTATCCGACGGTCTGGGCAGCGGCGTCAAGGCCAGCGTGCTTGCCTCGATGACGGCGACGATGGCTTTGAAGTTCACGGCAAGTCCAATGGATATTCACGACTCGGCGGAGATCATCATGGACACGCTGCCTATTTGCAGCGTGCGCAAGATCAGCTACTCCACCTTCACCGTAGTCGATATGGCCAGTTCGGGAGAGACGCGCATCATCGAGCACGGCAATCCTCCATTCCTGATTATCCGTCCCGATGGAGAAGTGCATGTCGAGAAGACCGAGGTGCGTCCCAAGCGTTGGGAAGACCGCGTGATCAGCTTTTCCAACTTTGACGTTCAGCGCGAAGATCGAATCATCTTCTTCTCCGATGGCATCACGCAGGCTGGCATGGGTGAATATCGCACACCGCTTGGATGGGGCCTTGAAAGCGTCGATAAGTTTGTTCGCGAGAAGATTGATCGGTATCCAACTATCTCGGCCCGCGAGTTGTCGCGCTCGCTTGTTGCAAGAGCGGAAGAGGTCGATGGTCTTAGTGCGAAGGACGACATTACCTGCGGTGTGGTTTACTTTCGCAGCCCTCGCCAGCTGCTGGTGATGACCGGCGCGCCATTCAATCGCGCGCACGATACCGATCTTGCAAAGATGGCCGAGCGTACACCGGGACGCAAAGTGATCTGCGGTGGAACGACGGCCAACATCGTTTCGCGCATGCTGAATCGACCCATTCAGATCGACATGCGGCAGCAGTTGCATTCGAAGGTGCCGCCCTCAGCCAGAATGGACGGCTTCGATCTGGTGACGGAAGGCACGCTCACTCTCGGCGAAGTGCTTCGCCTGCTGGAGCAGGGTTTTGCGCCGGAGGAGATGAGGTCGAATGCGGCCGTGCGGCTTGCAACCATGTTGCTCGACAGCGACATTGTGAAGTTCGCCGTCGGCACGCGAATCAACGATGCGCATCAGGATCCGAATATTCCGGTCGAGCTCGACCTGCGTCGCAATATTGTAAAAAGAATTGCGCGGGTATTAGAGAGTAAACATATGAAGCGGGTTCTCATCCAGTACCTATAAGTTAGATACAACTCAGCAAGACGAGAATACGCAACCGACAGGTTTGACGCTGAAATCAAGTTGGGTGAGGCCCGCACCTGTCGTGGTATCTTGCGGGTATGCGAAAAACGACCTTCGTGAGCACGCTCTGCAGCTGTATATTCCACTTCTGCCCCATCGCTTCCGGCATTCTCTGCCTGTCGGCGTTTGCCCAGGATTCAAAACAGGAAACAGCCCCTGCACCATCTGCCGCTGCCGCACTACCCAGCGATCCGGCTGCATTCATGCATCAGGCGGCGCTGTCAAACGGACTCTCCCAGGCTGGCGATCGCGCATGGCACATGAAAGCCTCGTTCGAGATCTTCGATGAACAGGGCAGCGCCAAGGATCATGGAACTCTAGAAGAGTTTTATATCAGTCCTACCAAGTTCAAGAGTGTCTATTCAAGCTCAGGTTACTCGCATACGGTCTATGGAACAGGAAAAGGGATGATGTACGCCGGTGACCAAACCGGACCATCCGCGCTGCTCAGAACAATTCGCACATACCTGATAAGTCCATTGCCAACTGATTCGATGATGGCTCGTGTGGCCTTTGCCGCTGAACAGCGCACGTACAGCGGAGCCAGCCACCTCTGCATCTTGATGAGCACAAAGCCCAAATCGGACGTCGATCAACCACGGCTGATCGCAACCTTTTGTTTCAATCCTGCGACACTTGCCCTCCAGAGCGCCCGCCTCGACACAATCTCCGAGACCCTCGACCATCCAATCAGCTTTCAAGGCCGTTCCGTTTCCAGTGATCTTAAAGTGGAAACCAGCGGCAAGATCAACGCCACCGCTCATCTTGAAATCATCGAACCCATTACAGCCATCGACGAAGCCGTTTTCATTCCTCCTCCCGACGCAAGCGCTTACGAAATCATGATGGTTGGCGTGAAGGGAGACCTATTTGGTTCGTCCCCAAATCTTCGCCAGAGTGCAGACAGTGGACAACTCTCCATCTCTCCCGGCCTCGCCACAGGGATGCTTGTGACCAAAGTGGCGCCTGAGTATCCGCCCATCGCCAAAGCTGCAAGGGTCCAGGGCACGGTTGTCTTGGAGGCCGTCATCAGCAAGGATGGTCAAATCAAGAATCTGCGCGTTATCAGCGGTCCGCCCATGCTCCAGCAGGCGGCACTGGACGCGGTCAAGACATGGACTTACAGACCCTATTTATTGAACGGAGAACCTGCCGAAGTGCGAACGACCATAAATGTCATCTTCACACTTGGAAATCCTCCGAACAAAGATCCTCGATCAAATGAATAAGAAACGGGGTGAGCGACATTCATCGCCCACCCCTGAGTTTTCCGCCGAAGGCGCGCACGCCTGGACGGCAAGTTCTACTTTTTGTCTTCTACGTCGACATACTCGGCGTCGATTACGCCTTCGTCTTTCTTTGCACCTGCGTTGGGTGCTGCGCCGTCGCCGCCGGGAGTTGCTCCGGGTGCGGCCTGCGCCGCTGTGGCCTTGTAGACGATCTCGGCGAGCTTGTGGCTGGCGTGAGTCAGCTTCTCGTGCTGCGCCTTCAACTCGGTTGAGGCCGGCGTGCCTTCGAGGAGCTTCTTCGATTCAGCAAGTACCGACTCGACCTCGGCCTTGACCGGAGCCGCCTCTGCGCCCGAGAGCTTGTCGCCCGAGTCCTTGAGCATCTTGTCGATGTTGTAGACCATGCCATCGAGCGAGTTGCGGGCGTCGATTTCGTCGCGCTTTTCTTTATCCTCACTCGCGTGGGCCTCGGCCTCTTTGGCCATCTTCTCGACCTCGTCTTTGCTGAGGCCGGAGCTGGAGGTGATGGTGATGCGCGTGTCCTTGCCGGTGGCGTTGTCCTTTGCCGTGACGTTGAGGATGCCGTTGGCATCGATGTCAAAGGTGACCTCGATCTGCGGCACGCCGCGCGGGGCGGGCATGATTCCGCCGAGCTTGAACTTGCCCAGAGTGCGGTTCTGCGCCGCCATGGGCCGCTCACCCTGCAGCACGTGCACCTCGACCTCGGTCTGGTTATCGGCCGCCGTCGAGAAGGTCTCGGTCTTCTTGGTCGGGATGGTCGTGTTGCGCGGGATCATCGAGGTCGCGACGCCGCCGAGCGTTTCGATCGATAGCGTCAACGGCGTCACGTCGAGCAGCAGCAGGTCCTTGACCTCGCCGGCCAGCACGCCCGCCTGCACGGCCGCGCCGATGGCGACGACTTCATCGGGGTTCACGCCGCGATGCGGCTCGCGGCCAAAGAGCTCCTTGACCAGCGCCTGAATCTTGGGCATGCGCGTCTGGCCGCCGACCAGCACGACCTCGTCAATCTTGTCGACGGTGACGCCGGCATCTGCTAAAGCCTTCTTGCAAGGCTCGAGCGAGCGGAAGAGCAGGTCCTCGACCAACTGCTCGAGTTTGGCGCGGGTCAGCTTGCGGACCAGGTGCTTGGGACCAGTGGCATCGGCGGTGACAAAGGGAAGGTTGATCTCGGTCTCGATGGTTGTCGAGAGCTCGATCTTGGCCTTTTCAGCGGCATCCTTGAGCCGTTGCAGGGCCATCTCGTTGCCCTTGGAGCTGAGGTCGAGGCCCTGCTCCTGCTTGAACTCTGCGATGAGCCAGTCGACGATGCGCTGGTCGAGATTGTCGCCGCCCAGGTGCGTGTCGCCGTTGGTGGACTTGACCTCGATGACGCCTTCGCCGACTTCGAGGATGGAGATATCAAACGTTCCGCCACCGAAGTCGTAGACGGCAATCGTCTCGTCCTTTTTCTTGTCGAGGCCATAGGCCAGCGCGGCCGCGGTCGGCTCGTTGACGATGCGCTTCACGTCGAGGCCGGCGATCTTGCCCGCGTCTTTGGTGGCCTGACGCTGAGCGTCGTTGAAGTAGGCCGGAACAGTGATGACAGCCTCGCTGACCGTCTCGCCCAGATAGGCTTCGGCGCTCTTCTTGAGCTTTTGCAGGATCATGGCAGAGATCTCGGGCGGGGTGTACTCCTTGCCCTGGGCCATCACACCCACATGGTCGCCCTGCGCGATTACCTTGAAGGGAACCATCTTCATCTCGTCGCTCACTTCGTTGTAGCGGCGGCCCATAAAGCGCTTGATCGAGAAGATTGTGTTCTCAGGATTGGTGATGGCCTGGCGCTTGGCGACCTGGCCCACAAGCCGCTCTCCGCTCTTTGAGAAGCCGACGACAGAAGGCGTGGTGCGCGCACCTTCTTCATTTGGAATGACTTTTGGTTCCCCGCCTTCGAGAACCGCAACGCAGCTGTTGGTGGTGCCAAGGTCGATGCCGATGATTTTTGCCATGGTTGAATGCCTGCCTGGTGAATAGAATTTCCGACTCTCACAGAGTGCCATATTGAGCGACTTATTGTCAAGATTTCTTGATTGTATTTTAGTAAACAGGCACCAGTTGCGGGCGAGACTCAAAATCCGCTTGCGTTCTTAAATAGGACTATATTAGTCTTATATCTAGATACACGACTGTTTTAGTCGTATTTTAGGAGGTCCTCGATCTTGCTGTCCGAATTATTCAGAAGAACGCTTGTAGGCGGCCGTTGGCTGCTTCTCTGCCTTCCGCTTTTTGCCGTTCCATCGGGCAAAGCCCAGGAGAAGCCCTACTTCGTCACCTACTCTCACGATCTGGAAGAGCCCGGCAATCTCGAGATCGAGACCAAGACAGCGCTGGCGCAACCCCGCGGGAGCAATCATTACGGCGCGACGGCGATGGAGCTGGAATATGGAACACGAGCCTGGTGGACGACCGAGCTGTATCTCGACGGCCAGGCCACGGGTAGCGACTCAACGGTTTATACCGGCTGGCGGCTGGAGAATCGCTTGCGGCCGCTGATGCGCGATCATGCCGTCAACCCAGTTTTTTATGTGGAGTACGAAAACACCTCGGGCGCCGACAAAACCATCTTGGAAGTTGTCGGCCACGATGGCCAGGCCGATCTGGCCGGGTCCAACGGCGAGCTGCGCCGCGATCATCAGCACGAGGCTGAACTGAAGCTGATCCTCTCCTCGAACCTCAAGGACTGGAACATCAGCGAGAACTTCATCTCCGAGAAGAATCTCGGACACGCTCCTTGGGAGTTCGGCTACGCCGTGGGGATCGCGCGCCCGCTGCGCAGCGCGGCCAGCCGCCGGGAGTGCACATTTTGCGCCGAGAAATTCATCGCCGGTGTGGAGGCTTACGGTGGCTTGGGCGATACCTTCGCACTGACCCTGGGCGATACCTCGCACTACATTGCGCCCATCCTTGGCTGGCAGCTTCCCAGGGCTGTGCGGCTAAGCTTTTCGCCGGGCTTCGGACTGACGGAAACCAGTCTGACCCGCGTCTACCGCGTCGGACTGGCCTATGAATTCGATCAGGTTGGCGGCTGGTTCCGCCACTCGCAGGGAGGTGCGCAATGACTCGGCGCCTGAGCGTAATAATCACGGTCGTGCTGTGCGCTGTTGTTGCGTATGCCGCGGCAAATAGCGCCCGATGGAGACAGGTTCCAGCCCGGGAGCATGCTCAGACGAATCCGCTGGCTGGTCAGCCGGAGGCCATCGAGGCCGGGGCGCTCGTCTATCGGGAGCATTGCCAGCAATGCCACAAGGCCAGCGCGCTGGGCGACGGACGCAAGCGCCCCTCGCTGCGCAGCGAACGGCTGCGCACAGCCAGCGATGGCGACATTGAGTGGTTTCTGCGCCAAGGCGACCTGGGTCACGGCATGCCATCGTGGTCGAGCCTGCCGCAGGCGCAACGCTGGCAACTCGTGACCTATCTAAGGTCCATTCAGTAACGCTCCAATCATCGATCGAGCGCGCCTGGTTGCGATTCCGGAGGAGATGACCTCGGTCATGTGGCCCGGATTTGCGCCAGGCGCAACGCTGCGCGTTTGGACCTCGACCTGCTAGCATCACATGACAAAAGCAGCATAACTGCTAGGTTCTGCGTTCAATTATTGGAGCTTCATGAACTCTTTGGATCCTCAGGCCGTTGCGTCGGCGTTCGGGTACTCGCAGCTTGCGACATGGGAGTGGAATCCCTCCACCGACGAGTTCCGCTGGACCGTCGCCGTGGCCGAGGCCTATTCGTATCCGGCCAGCGAGATCAACACTTCTAAAGCATGGTTCGAGATCGTGCATCCCGACGATCGGGAGAGAGTGCAACTGGCGTTTGAACGCTCTCTTCGCAACGTGCCCGGCTTCCGCGAGCACTTTCGCGTATTCTCCGCGGATGGCAAGATCCTCTGGATTCTAGGCTACGGGCAGCTCGTTAGACTGCCCGATCAGTCCATCCGCATGCTGGGCATGAATATGGAGGTCACCGATTGGGTTGAAGCTCTGGCAGCAAGTGAAACCAGGTTCAGCGCCACCTTTGAACAGGCGGCTGTCGGCATCGCCCATGTCGGCGTCGATGGAAAATGGCTCAATGTAAATCGGCGCTGCTGCGAGATTGTGGGCTACTCCAAGGAAGAACTGCTCGCGTTGAGCTTCGCTCAACTGACGCATCCCGCCGATCTGCATATCGATCGCTCGCTCATAGGGGAGCTGCTGCGCGGAGAGCGCACCAGCTATTCGGTCGAAAAGCGCTATTACACAAAAGGCACGCGTGTGGTCTGGGCCAATCTGACGGTTTCGCTGGTGCGCGAGAGCGGCGGAAATCCCGACTACTTCATCGCGGTGATCGAAGACATAACCGCGCGCAAACGCATCAAGGCGCAGCGAGACGAAATGATCGAGATCCTCGAGGAGCGCGTCCGCGAGCGCACCGCCGAGCTCGAAAAACTCTCGATGACCGACGCGCTCACCAACGTGGCCAATCGCCGCCGCCTCGACGAACAGTTGGAGCTGGAGTGGGATCGCGCGGTACGCACCAATAAACCCATCTCCGCCGTTATCATCGACATCGATCACTTCAAGGAGTTGAACGACTCTGTGGGACACGGCCCTGCCGATCGCGCGCTCATCGCCTTTGCCACCGAGTTGAAGCGGATCGCCCGCCGCCCCGCCGATCTGGTCGCCCGCTATGGCGGCGATGAGTTCGTTCTGGTGCTTGCTGAGACGGGCCCCGAGGGCGCCATGGTGATCGCACAGCAGATTCAGATGGCGGTCAGCCGGCTCGAACTTCCCAACCCGGGCTCGCCAATATCATCGAAGATGACCATCAGTCAGGGTGTTGCTACCGCATGGCCGGCGAAAAAGGGAAGCTGGGGCGATCTGATGCTTCACGCCGATCGCGCACTCTACACCGCCAAGCAGGCGGGAAAGAATCGCTTCTCCTGGGCTGCCTGCTCTGAGGCCTCCGCGCAAGGCGGATGAAGGAGTGCTGCTGGCCGCGATCCAGCTCAACTGAATAACAAACTTGCAGCGAGCTCCATTGCGTCTCTGCGATTGGGCCGCCTTGACGCTGATAGGCTTCCCGATGACCGTGGAAAAGATCAGCATGTTGCTGGCCGCCGGGCAGTCGCAGTAAGGGTCTTTGGGGCTCACCGGGCGCTGAGGATCGTAGCATCGTGGTGGTCTTCCTGCCGCCGTTAAACCCTTTAAAAACCTTCGTCACCGCATGCATCGGCACCAATCGTTTACCCTCAAATCAGCCTCCTTCCCGATGACGACAGCCGCCGCACAAGCCCGCTATCCCTTGACCCAAGGAGTGAACCCATGGTTGGTCACGGTCTCGGTGATGCTGCCCACGTTCATGGAGGTGCTCGATACCGCGATCGCCTCGGTGGCCCTGCCCTACATCGCGGGCTCGCTCTCGGCGTCTAACTCGGAAGCCACCTGGGTGCTTACCAGCTACCTGGTCGCCAACGCCGTCATCCTGCCCGCCTCCAATTGGTTTGCACGCCGCTTTGGCCGCAAGCGCTTTTTGCTTAGCTGCGTAATCCTCTTCACCATCGCATCGTTTTTTTGCGGCGCGGCTCCTTCGCTGGGCGTCATTCTGCTGGCCCGCGTGCTGCAAGGAGCGGGCGGCGGCGCATTGCAGCCCCTCTCGCAGTCGATCCTGCTCGAGAGCTTTCCCATTCAGAAGCGCTCCATGTCCATGGCCGCCTATGGCCTGGGAATCGTGGTCGCTCCGGTCATCGGACCGACGCTCGGCGGCTGGCTGACAGATACCTTCAGTTGGCGATACGCCTTCTATATCAACATTCCCGTCGGCATCTTGGCCGTCTTCATGATCTCCCGCTTCGTCCACGACCCGCCCTACATCAAGCACGCAAAGGTCGGCCCCTTCGACAACATCGGCTTCGGCCTGCTGATGGTCTGGACCGGCGCACTGCAGATCGTACTCGACAAGGGCCAGGAGGACGATTGGTTTGGCGCAATCTGGGTACGCTGGGCCGTGGCCGCGCTGGTGGTTGCTCTCATTGGCTGGATCTGGCGCTCGTGGACCAACCGAAAGGGCCTGCTCGACCTTCATGTTCTGAAGGACCGAAACTTCCGCACCGGATGCTTTTTGATCGCGATGCTGGGCATGGCCATCTACATCACCATCGCCATCCTGCCCCTCTACTATCAGGAGATCCTCGGCTACACCGCCTTTACCGCCGGCATGGTGGTCTTTCCGCGCGGCGTCGGCTCATTTATCGGCTCGCCGGTCATCGGCATCCTCGGCTCGCGCATCGATCAGCGCAAGTTGCTCTGCGCCGGATTTACCGGCTTCGGCATCTGCGCTCTCTTCTTCGGCATGGTGAACCTCGACATCGGCCCCTACACGCTGCTGATTCCCATCACGCTGACGGGTTTCGCCCTCAGCTTTGTCTTCGTTCCGCTAGCCACCATGTCCACCGCCACCATTCCGCGTGAGGAGATGGGCAACGCCACCGGCCTCTTCAACATGCTGCGCAACATCGGCGGGTCGATTGGAATTTCAATGGCCACCACGGCGCTGATTCGCCGCGCCGCTCTGCACCAGACAGAACTCGGGGCGGGGCTTGGCCCATCGAACATGATCCTGCAGCAGAAGTCGCACGCCCTTGCCGGCTATCTAGGCCACCACATTGGCCGCACCGCCGGTGGCCCCGGCTCACTGGGATTGTTGTACGGCCTGATGGAGCAACAATCGGCGCTGATGGCCTATGTGGATGTCTTCCGCTGGACGGCGCTGTTAGCCTTCTTCTGCGCCGCAGCAGCATGGCTCTTCAAAAAGCCCGCCAAAAACGCCGCCCCGCCGCCGGGCGTGCATTGAGCTTCGGCGCTATACTTGCTTGCTATGCGAATCCTTGCAGCAATCTTTGTCACGTCTTTGTTCCTTGTTCCGCCGTCGCGGGCTGAGCAACCCTGTTCGCAACCGGCATTGCGGGCAGCAGCGCGACGCGCAAAGACCGCCCAGACCACGTTGCACGCAATCAAACCGGAGGGCGATGGTTTAGAACCCGAACTTCGACTGCAAATCCAAAAACTGAAAGACAAGTTGGTGGCGACGACGGATGCATCGCTCCACTGCGCCACGGCTGCAATCACCGCCGAGAAACTTCAGAACGAATTGAAATCCCTTCTTAACGCGAATAAGACACCGAAGAAGCCACAGTGGCAGGATGTTTCAAATGCCGTCGAGGACGACGCCTACGGAGCAGACCTGAACGTCAAAGTCTCAAGAGCTGGAGATAAGGCGAATTTGATGCTGGTCGTATTCAATTTTGGCATCGTCTGTGGCGACGACTCCATGTTGCTCGGTTATGAATGGAAGCAGGAGAAGTGGATACGGGTTTTGCGCTGGCAGAGCGACCCTGACCGGACTCCCAATGCCTTCGGCGACTTCTTTGAATATCGGGTTGTGCAGCAACAGAATTCAGCGAACTGGCTGGTTGGTGTCGCGCACGGTCACCCAATGTGTACTTCCAACTTCGGCGGTTTTGATCTGGACTTCATCCAGCCCGCGCGAAACGATGTTCCGCAGAAGGTGCTCCTTCACAAGGAAGAAACCTATTGGCGTGACGATCCCGTAAAGATGGAGCTCACTTCGGATGGACTCGAACTTCGAGTCTCGGGTTACAGTCGTGACATTAACATCATCCGCCGTCCCGGGATCTACCGTTATCGCGTCTCTGGAGATCAGATCGATCGCGTTCAACCGATCGCAATCAATGGCCGCGACTTTGTCGACGAATGGCTCAACTCACCGTGGAATGAATCGAAAAACTGGAATTCACCTTCAGAGTTGACCGGCCTTGAGGCAACGCACAAGAAAATTGAGACCCTTAATCACCCCGCCAATCAAAATCAAGAGACGCCGCACCTAACTTACGGCCCGGTGCGCCCCTGCTCCGATTCCGCGTCCCACTTCCAGGTCGAACTCGACAAAGGATGGTGGGTCGAAGGAAAGACGGACTTGCGTCCCGACACTCCCACCTTCTTCCAGATCCAGGAAGGCAAGAACTCCTTTACGATGCTCTCCGCCTCTGACAAGCCCGACCCGCATTGCACCGGCCACGACATCATGCCTGCGAATTGACCGAACCAACTAAGCCGAATCGCCGAAGACCCGCACTCCCGCACTTCTTGCCGCCTCGGCCAGCTTACGGTCAAAGGTTGCCAATGTCGCGGCGCGGCGCATGGCCAATTCGAGATAGGTGGCGTCGTACACAGTTAACCCATAGTTCCGCGCAAGATCCAGCACACTGGCCTGACGGCCGCGCGGAGAAACCTCATCCGCTACGATCTCCGCCTCGGACAGATCGTTGAGAAAGGATGTCGTTTGCGCCGACGATATTGCACCTTGCCGCTCGCCCCGCAAAACTCCATTGGCGACTTCTGCGAACCAAAGTGCCGGAACAACAGCCTGAACCGTGGAAAGCGCTTCAAGCGCCTTCTCGGCAATGAGCACCTCGCCCGGATCAACGCGCTTGAATTGCCACGCCAAGGTCATCGAAGCATCGAGAACCAGGCTCAAGATCGTCCTTCCTCAATCCACTCTCGCACCATCTCCGGGGAGATACCTTCGATCTTCGGCATGGCCTGAAGACGGCGGACAGCCTCAACAGCCCGTCTTCTGTCCTTTAGTTGGCTAGGCACAATGTCCGCCACCGCCCGCCCCCGCACGGTGATCGTGAACCGCTCTCCCTGCTCGACCTTGCGCAGAATCTCGGAGAGCTTTGTCTTGGCGTCAAAAGCCCCAATTTCGGTGTAAGTCCCTTCCGCAACCGTCATAAGCCCTCCAAATCGCCCCTAATCAAAACAACCAGTTTACAATCTAGTTTACTCCAATATATCGAATTCCAACAAGAATCCGACCCAAATAGCCAAAAAACCTCACCCCGTCAGCGGCAAAAACCGCCGCAACTCGTCGTCGTACCGCTCGATGTGTCCGCTCAGAATGTCGTAGTACCAGCCATGTACCGTCAGCCGGCCTTCCATCACAGCTTTTGACACCGCCGGCTGCGCGCGCAGATTGAGCAGTTGCGCCACCACGTTGCCGCGGATGAGTGAGGCCAGTTCGGCATGCTCACCCTCTTCCAGGTTCAAGGGCTGGCGATGACTAAAAGCTCCCTCGACGTGGCTCAGCCAGCGACGGGCTTTGGGCAGGCCTTCCAGATCCTTGCGGTTCAGAGCCGCCTTCATTGCGCCGCAATCCGAGTGGCCGCAGAGAATGGCGTGCTTCACCTTCAGCACCTCGATGGCGTATTCGATCGTCGCTGTCACTCCATCCACATCCGCGCCGCCTACTGGCACCACATTGCCGGCGTTGCGCGTGATGAACAGGTCGCCCGGCTGCGTCTGCAAGATCAAGTCCGGCACCACGCGCGAATCAGAACACGTGATGAAGAGAGTCTCCGGCGCCTGCTGATCGGCCAGCAGATGAAACTGGTCTCGCTTGCCGGGAAAGACCTTGGTAAGAAACCGTCCGTATCCCTCAATCAACTTGTCCAACCGCTCTTGCTGGTCCGTGCGCATGCTCGCCCCTCCTTGTTCCGGATAACTTCGCGCCAGCACCAGCCTATCGCATCCCGGCTGCGCTATAGTTAACTCGGTGATTTCTAGAGCCTTTAAAGCGTTCGCTCTTCTGCTCCTGGCCATCTGCGCCCGGTGCGTGATGGCCCAGACGGCTGCCTCCGACCCGCGCAACTTCGATGCCAGCCAATTTGGCGAGCACGTCGCTCTCGGCCCCAACTGGCTCGTCGCCGCGGGCGACAACCCCGCATGGGCCTCGCCAACCTACGACGACAGCGGCTGGATGATCTTCGACGGCAACAGGCAGTTGCATGACTATGGCATTCGCAATGTTCCGTATGTCTGGTATCGAATCCACATCCACCTGCGCCCCGGCGCGCGCAACCTGGCGATTGGACTCGTCGACGTCTCGGGATTCCAAGAGGTCTATGTCAATGGAGTGCTGCTGGGCAGCAACGGCGACAAGTCTGGAAGGCGGCTCTCCTCCCAAACTGCTCTGGTCCCCTACGATGTACCCGATAACCTGCTTGCCGGGCGAAGCGATCTGATTCTGGCCATCCGCTGCACCACGACCTGGAGCTCCCGCGGTGCTCTTGGCGTGAATACGCCCATCCGGTCCAACTCCGTCTATCTTGTCGGTCAGAGCGCGGCGCCCATCTACGCCAGCTTTGTCGCGGCACACGATGCCGGACCACCAGCGCTTCTATGCGGCCTGTCGCTGCTCGCCGGCCTCATTGCCCTTGCGCTGTATTTTGCTCTGCGCAGTCAGTTGGAGTACCTGGCAATTGCCATTTGCCTCTTTGCCTCCAGCATCGTGGCGGCGATGCTGGTCTGGTTCAGCCTGGACTACTTATCTTTCTACGTATTCTTTGTTCAATTCGCCTTTATTGGCGTAGAGATGGTGGCCCTGATCGAATTTGTTCGCCTCGTGCTGCATCGGCAGCGCACGCGTTGGCTCCTCGCGCTTGAGGCCGTCACCTTCCTCGCCTTTCTCGTCTTTCCTGCCCACGCGTTTGGACTCGTATCCGACCGATTCTTCCTCTTTGGCTTCTTTTTGCCCATTATCTTCATGAAGGTGGTGCTGCCCCTGCTTTTGATTCAGGGCTGGCGGCGCGGGAACCGTGAAGCTCTCCTCCTGCTGCCGGCGATTCTGTTGGGCTGCTTCGCCGACTACTGGAACTTCCTGCGTAATTTGGTCCAATTCGCAAATCTCGACTCGCTATTGCGCTACATGCCGTTTAACCTCCCCTTCGGGAGCTACCTGATCGATTTCTATCGCGTGAGCGACCTGGCCTTTTACATCGCGATTCTGATCTTCCTCGTGCAGCGCACCGTCCGCATTGCCCGCGAGCGCTCGCAGGCCGCTGCCGAACTTGAAGCCGCCCGCACGGTCCAGCACGTTCTCATTCCCGACGAAATTCCCGCAATCCCCGGCTTCGTGCTGCAAAGTGTCTACAAACCTGCGGGCCAGGTCGGCGGAGACTTTTTCCAGATCCTGCCACTCCCGGGCGGTGGAGTACTGCTGATCATCGGCGACGTGAGCGGCAAAGGCCTGCCCGCCGCCATGACCGTCTCTCTGCTTGTCGGCACGGTGCGTACTCTCGCACACTACACGCAGAGCCCCAACGAAATCCTCACCGCAATGAACCAGCGCATGTTGACCCGCAGCGGTGGTGGCTTCACAACCTGCCTCGTGTTGCGCGTCGACAAAGATGGCAAGCTCACGATTGCCAACGCCGGCCACCTCTCCCCTTATCTTGCGGGCAAAGAGCTGCCGCTCCAGAATGGCTTGCCACTCGGTGTCTCCGCCGTAACCGCCTACCCTGAATCGATCTTCCAGCTCGCCCCGAGCCAGCAGCTCACTCTGCTGACCGACGGCATCGTCGAGGCCCGTGACAAAACCGGCGTTCTCTTCGGCTTTGACCGCACCGCGGCTCTAAGCGTCCAGCCCGCCGAGGCCATTGCAAACGCCGCCGAAGCCTTTGGCCAGGACGACGACATTACTGCGCTGACCCTAGCCCGCACCGCATGACCTCGCCCCACGCTCAACAGCACCTCTCCACCTTCTTTAGGAGTTTGAGATGTCCATCACTTCCCCCGCTCGCTTCGCTTCTTGCATCGCACTTCTTGCTGCCCTATCTCCGCTTGCCCTCGCCGCACAAAGTGGAAATGCTATCGATCCTGGCCTCAAAGACAAAATCGACCGCATAGCCACTCAGGTGTTGGAAGATACCGGCGTACCCTCGGCCTCGATCGCCGTCGTTCAGCATGGCAAGCTGGCTTACACACACGCTTATGGGAAAGCGCGTCTGGCAAGTGAGAGTGCTCCCGCTGTCGCGGCCACCCCTCAGATGCGCTATTCGATCGGTTCGATCTCGAAGCAATTCACCGCCGCGGCCGTACTTCTGCTTCAAGAGGAGGGCAAGCTCTCGCTTGATGACGCAGTGGAGAAGTACGTTCCCGGCCTAACGCGCGGCAATGAAGTCACCATTCGTCAGATCCTCTCGCACACCTCCGGGTATCACGATTACTTTCCCGAGGACTACCTGATAACACCCATGCAGAGACCCGTAACAACCCAGCGGATCCTGGACCTCTTCGCCAAAAAGCCGCTGAACTTCGAACCCGGTACCCAGTGGCAATATTCCAACACCAACTACGTTATCGCCGGTCGCATCGTCGAGCAGATCACCGGAAAGCCGCTAATGGACTTCCTCACCAGTCGAATCTTTCGGCCGCTCGGCATGAGCTCAGTATGGAACTCCGATCAAACCCCACTCACCCAGGCCGACGTCACGGGGTATCATCGCAAGGTCCTCGCCCCCTTGCGCCCGGCTCCCAAAGAGGGCAGCGGATGGATGTTTGGCGCCGCAGGGCTGGCCATGACTGCTCACGATCTCGCGCTTTGGGATCAGAGCTTGATTGCGCAGACGGTGCTCAAGCCCGAGAGCTACAAAGAGATGTTCACTGAGGTGAAGCTGAAGAACGGCAAGGGAACGCAGTACGGTCTGGGAGTGGGAGTTCGCGAGCTGAATGGCCACCGGGCTATTGTGCACTCGGGCGAAATATCCGGCTTTGTCTCTGACAATGAGGCCTACCCCGACGACGGCGTTGCCGTGGCAGTGCTCACCAACCGGGATGGCGTCTCGGCGGCCACCACCATCGCCAACCTGATCGCGCCCGCGGTGCTCGGCGTTTCCCCGGCAACCGACGCCGAGAGACAGGCCCTGGCCATCTTTCGCGGCCTACAGCAGGGCCGCATCGACCGCACTCTGTTCGCGCCCAACTTGAACGATTACTTCACAGCCCAAACTCAGGCCGACTACCAGAGCAGCCTGGCCCCTCTCGGCGAGCCGTTCATCTTTCGCCAGACCAACGAAGAGCTGCGCGCCGGCATGACCTTCCGCAGCTTCGACATTGCCTATCCTCGCAAGAAACTGCATTTGACCACCTATACCTATCCCAACGGCAAGCTGGAGCAATACTTAATCACCGCAGCGCAGTGACCCAAGACCGCTCCATCTCCACGCCGCAACGCAGGGTACACTTATACTGATCATGTTTGAAACCCTCACAGACAAACTTCAGCGCGCCTTCAAGGTCCTCCGGGGCCAGGGCACGCTCACTGAAGAGAACATCGCCGAAGCTCTGGGATTGATTCGCGTAGCCTTGCTTGAGGCCGATGTCAACCTCAATGTAGTCACCGAACTGATCGAGCAGATCCGCGTCAAAGCCGTTGGCACCGAGGTGCTCACTGCCCTCTCGCCCTCCGAACAGGTCATCAAGATCGTCCGCGACGAACTGATCGCGCTGCTCGGCAAAGACACGGCCCGCTTCAGATTCGCCTCACAGCCGCCGTCGGTCATTCTGATGGCCGGCCTGCAAGGCTCCGGCAAGACGACCACCGCCGGCAAACTCGCCGCGTGGCTAAAAAAGGGCGGCCATCGGCCCATGCTCGTCTCGGTCGACGTCTACCGCCCCGCCGCCCGCGAACAGCTCAAGGTTGTCGCCAAATCCATCGAAGCCCGGCTCTACGAGGGCGACCAGAAGGGCGAGAAGCCCGGCTCGGCGCTCGTCGAGCGGCTCGCCGGAGAAGCACGCCGCGAGGCCCGCAACATGGGCTGCGACACGCTCATCGTCGACACCGCTGGCCGCCTGCACATCGACGAAGAGCTGATGACGGAGATGGAGCGGCTCAAGAAGCTGCTCAATCCCAGCGAGATCTTATTCATCGCCGACGCCATGACCGGCCAGGACGCCGTCAACTCCGCCGCCGACTTCCACAAGCGCCTCGGCCTCACCGGCGTCGTGCTGACCAAGATGGACGGCGACGCACGCGGCGGCGCGGCACTCTCCATTCGCCACGTCACGGGCCAGCCCATCAAGTTCATCGGCGTGGGCGAAAAACCCGACGCCTTCGAGCCATTCCATCCCGACCGCATCGTCGGCCGCATCCTGGGCATGGGCGACATGATGTCGCTCATCGAGAAGGCCGAGTCGACACTCGACCGCAAGAAGTCAGAGGATCTGGCCAAGAAAGCGCTGCTCGGCGACGGCTTCTCGCTCGAAGATTTCCGCGACCAGCTACAGCAGATCAAGAAGCTCGGGTCAATGGAATCGATTCTCAAGATGCTGCCCTCGGTCGGGCCCTTCGCTGGCCTTCAGCAGGCCTCGAAGAATGTGGACGAAAAACAGTTCACGCGCCTGGAGGCGATCATTAACTCGATGACTCCCAAGGAGCGCCGCAATCACGAAATCATCTCCGGCTCTCGCCGCAAACGCATCGCAAAGGGGAGCGGAACCGAGGTGCAAGACGTCAACAATCTCCTCCGCCAGTACGCCCAGATGGCCAAGATGTTCAAGCAGATGGGCAAAGGCGGCGTGGGCGCCAAGATGATGCGTGGCGGCTTAGGCGCGATGGGCATGGGCGGCAAACAACGCTTCGGGCGGTAGAATTAGAAACTTGAATCTGTGCGATCACATTGAGTATAAGATGATGCTCGCATTACCATAAGCTGTCATCCTGAGCGAAGCGGAGTCGAAGGACCTGCGGTTGTTTTTCCCACGGATGAAACGCAAAGGAGGGCGCGATGCGCAAGCTGACGGTCAAGAACTTCTCGGTCATCAAAGAAGCCGAGCTAGAGTTCGGCAAAATCACCGTCCTCATCGGACCGCAGTCGAGCGGGAAGAGTTTGCTTTGCAAGCTGGCGTATTTTTTGGGACAGATTGTGCCTGAGGTGGTGAACGGCCTTCTCCTCCTCAGGATGTCTGCGACGCAACTCCAAGATGTGATCGCAAGCGAGTTCAAAGAGCGATTTCCGGTTGAGGCGTGGGGGCGAGAAGATTCCGAAATCACCTATGAGTCAAGTGAATTCAGTGTAGTGATAAGAGTGAAGCTCGGTGCAAGGCAGTGCGTAGTTGACTTTAGCTCGACTTTCCTCGAACAGTATCAGAGATGGGTTGAGTTGCATGGAGTGGAGGGCAGTGCGAAGGAGACGATTCGTGCGCTTCAGACCGGGACAGTAGGTGTGGCGGGGCCCTTTCGATTCGATGAATCGGTGTACATTCCTACAGGGAGAGCATTCTTTTCGACACCCAATCGGGGCTTTGCTTCGATCAACAGCAAGAATCTGGACTGGATCACACAGCGATTCTCCAACGAAATTGACTGGGATTACCGTGCCTTGCTTGAACCGACGGGCCCATCCAGCGATCTGCTCCCGCAGTTCGTCGAAGACGTGCGGGGCATTCTCGGCGGTGGAATCACTCGCGAAAACGGAACGTTGCTTTTCAGATCGACAAGGGACGGTAGAGAGCTTCCATTTCAATGGCTCTCCTCTGGCACCCAGGAGATGCTCCCGCTGATGAATCCGCTGTCGAACCTCGTTTACAACGTTTCGGCTAACCCCGCAAATGTTTGGGAGCACTTCAGTTCCAAGATCGGACCGATCTTTGTTGAGGAACCGGAACTCAGCGTCTTCCCCGGTACTCAATATGAGCTAATCAAGCTTTTCGCTTGGCTTGCCAGCGAAAAACGTCTCCAATTCCCATTCGTCATCACCACTCACAGCCCTTACATTCTATCTTCATTCAATAACCTGATCTACGCTGGCCAGTTGGCGAGCGAAAATCCTGAGCTTAAAGATGAAATTGCAAAGATGGTGCCGGAGCGCTATTGGATCGAAAATGGCAGCTTCCGGGCTTACTGCATCCACGACGGCGTGCTCAAGTCGATTCTTTCAGAATCCGGCCTGATCGACGGCGAGTATCTGGATGGTGTCTCCGACACGATTGGCAACGAGTTTGATTCGCTGCTGAGGCTTGAATATGACCATACCGAAGCCTCCTAGCCAGCCGGGATGCGAATGGGTTGAAGAGTGCATCGAGTCTTGCGATGCAATCTCGGTCCATGTTGAAGAAAAGGGAGTCGGAGCCACATTCCTGAATCCGCGCCAAAAGCAAATCCGGAAAGTCCACTATGACGGCTGTTACAACATCACTCCAAGCGGATTGAAGGCGGACTACATCCTCGGAGAACCAGACGCTGTTGATGTGATCATCGAACTCAAGGGCTCCGATCTGAAGCACGGCTCTGCGCAGGTAGCGAGCACGCTCGAAGCATGGAGACTTAATCCAATCCGCTTCCGAAAGATCGTGTGCCTCATCGTCTTCGGTCGCATTGAAGGCAGGAGGAAGAAGGCGGGTAGAACGCCTCGCATGAACTCGCTGAAAGAATCTGTGGAAAGGGAGTTCTTGCGCACGCACAAGACCTTGCTTTGGGTGCGTGAAAGCGGATCGGAACAGTTCAGATTCAACGATTTTCTCAGGAAGACCAATGTCCGTTAGCCTTCAAGACCAACTCGACGAGATCACCGCTAAGACGCGCGAGCTTGTGCAGGCGGAGCGGCTGGCGGTCAGCGAGCGGGCGGTCGAGGAGCTTTTCGCTACCGGCATCGAAGACCGCATTCTCCCCGTAGGCGCGCTGGCGCCGGAGTTTGAGTTATACGACGGCACCGGCCGTCTGGTGCGCTCACAAGACATGATCGCCCTTGGGCCATTGGTCATCAAGTTCTTCCGCGGCCGCTGGTGCCCTTATTGCGTCACCGAGTTGGAGACCTGGCGTAACCTCTATGGCAAACTGCGTGAGCAAAATGCGCTGATGGTGGCCATCGGCCCGCAGACCGAGCGGCAGAGCGACTTCATGGCCGGCCAGCACTCGCTTCCCTTCCCGCTACTCTCTGACCCCGGCTGCGAGCTAGCAGAGAAGTTCGGCATCGCCCACACCGTCCCCGAATACCTGCGCGAACACTACATGTCCATCCTCATCAACATTCCATTTGTGAATGGAGAATCGAGTTGGCGTCTGCCTCTGCCCGCGACCTACGTGATCGACTGCGCCGGCCGCGTGCTCTTCTCCGAGGCCCACGCCGACTTCCGCGTCCGCCCCGAGCCGGAAGAGGCGCTGCGCGTCCTCTTTTCAGATGCGGAAAGTTAAGACAGACCCGAAGGGCAACCGCAGGTCCTTCGACTTCGCTGCGCTCCGCTCAGGATGACAAGTTTTGTGTGAGATCAGGAAGTTTATGTCCACTGAGACAGTTCTTCTTTAACCGTCGCCAGCATAACTCCCCGCAGCAGAAAGACCTTGCTGCGCGATAGCTCGCCACTCATAAGCTGGACTGCATTCTTCGACAAGTCGAAGGTCTCGGCGAGAAAAGCGATCAACGCCGAGTTGGCGCGGCCCTGCAGCGGTGGCGCATGAACAGCAATCTTCAATTGCGCGGCTGGACCTTCGCCATAGACGCCTGTGATCGCAGTCTTCTTCGCGCCGGGCTGGGCGCGCACAGCCAGTGTAACTCCATCCGCAGTCGCGCGCAGCATTAATCGCGCTCCGTGGCGGCGTTGCGCGCGCCAAAGAGCGCCGTGCCCACGCGAATGCGCGTTGCGCCCTCTGCGATGGCGAGCGCGAAGTCGCCGCTCATGCCCATCGAGAGCACGCCAAACTCCAGACCAGGATGCGCCGCGGCCCAGCGATTACGCCAATCGCGCAAGCTGCAAAAACAGGCGCGTGTCTCGGCTTCGGAAACATCGAATGGAGCTATCGTCATCAGTCCGCGCAGCTGCAAGTGATCTAACTCCGGCAGCCGCTCCAATAATTGCGCGGCCTCCGATGAGTTAGGGTCCAGGCCGGCCTTGGTCCCTTCGGGACTGAGCTTCACCTCGATGAGAACCGGCAGCCGCTTGCCCAGCTTTCCCGCCGCCTCGTTGATCCGCTCGGCCAGCCGCAGCGAGTCCAGCGAGTCGATGCCGTCGAACAACTCCACGGCTCGCTGCGCCTTGTTCGATTGCAAATGACCAATCAGGTGCACGCGAATGGGGTCATCAGTGCGCTGTCGAAGTGGACTAAGGTCGGTCGTCTTTCCCAAAAACTCTTGCACGCGGTTTTCGCCGAAGAGCGTGAGGCCATGCGCTGCAGCTTCCGCAACAACCGCCAGTGGACAGGTCTTCGTTACGGCCATTAACTCCACTTCAGAGCGCGAGCGGCCCGCGCGGCGACAGGCTTGTGCTATCTCCTCTTCCAGCCGTTCGAGGTTCTCTTTTAGCGTCATCGTGCTCAAGCCCGAATCCCAGCCGCCGCGACCGCATCCAAACCGATTATGTGGACCATCGTCCTGCTCATCTTCTCCAACATCTTCATGACCTTTGCCTGGTACGGCCACCTGAAGTTTCGCCAGGAGGCACTGTGGAAGGTCATCCTCGTCAGTTGGTCGATCGCCTTGCTCGAATACTGCTTTCAGGTGCCAGCCAACCGCATCGGCGCCGCCCGCTTCTCTCCCGTCCAGCTCAAAGTGATCCAGGAGATCATTACGCTCGTGGTCTTCGGCGTCTTCGTCACTTACTACTTCGGCCAGCATCTGCGCTGGAACCATGCCGCCGCCGGAGTGTGCCTGGTGGCCGCGGCCTTCTTCGTCTTCCACTCGTGGTAAGTAAATGCCGGAAGAAGTTCTTGGTATCCCACCCTTGGCGCAAAATCAAAGACGCGCCAAGGATGCGGCACCCAGGTTTCTCGTCTTCCACTCCTGGTAACGGCTCAGCCTCCGTGCTCATCGAGGAACTTCTCGGCTTCGAGCGCTGCCATGCAACCGGTGCCGGCAGCCGTGATCGCCTGGCGATAGCGCCGGTCCTGCACGTCGCCGCAGGCATAGATGCCCGCTACCGGAACCCCATTGTGCGTGACGATCACGTTGTCCTTGGTGACAATATACCCTTCGTTGTCGAGATCGATCTGGCCGCCGAACATCTTCGCGTTGGGCTCGTGTCCGATGCCAAGAAAGAGGCCATCAATTCGCAGAATGCTTTCCTCGCCGGTCGTCACATCGCGCAGACGCAGGCCCTTTACTTCTTTCTCTTCGACTCCCAGCACCTCTTCGACGATGGTGTTTGGGCGCAGCACGATCTGAGGATGCGCCATCACGCGGTCGAGCATGATCTTCGAGGCGCGAAAGCTCGAGCGGCGGTGCAGCAGCGTAACCTTGGTGGCAAAGCGCGTAAGGAAGAGCGCCTCCTCCATCGCCGAGTCGCCGCCGCCCACCACCGCAATCTCGCGGCCGCGGAAGAAGAAGCCGTCGCACGTTGCGCAACTGGAGACACCATGGCCGATCAGCGCCTGTTCGCTCTGCAAGCCCAGCCAGCGCGCGCTGGCCCCTGATGCGACAATGAGCGTGCGCGTAAGGATCTCGCCGGCAGATGTCTGGAGCCGAAATGGGTTCTGGCTAAGATCGACTTGATTGAGGTGAGCGGTCTGAAAGGTCGCTCCGAAGCGGGCGGCCTGCTTCTTCATGTTCTCGATCAGCTCAGGGCCTTGAATACCCTCGGGCCAGCCGGGAAAGTTTTCAACCAGCGTGGTCATCGAGAGCTGGCCGCCGGGCTCGTGGCCCTCGAGGAGCAGCGGATTCAATCCGGCGCGTGCGGCATAAATGGCAGCGGTGAGTCCGGCGCAGCCGGAGCCGAGGATAACGGTCGAACGAATCTCTGTCATGTGTCTTCCTGAGTTGATTTTAGCTCTTGCTGAGGGCCTTCGAGACAGCCGCCCTCCCCAAGTTTAAGATGAGGTTCATGGCAAATTTGACTCTTGTATACGGTCTGCGGCTGCTGCCCGAGGGCGAGGTCACCGAGATTCAAGACGCGACGCTGAAGCTGGCCAACGGCCACGAGGCTCATGTAACGATGCACATGATCGAAGGCTCGCGCCAGGAGATTGAGACCCAGCTCAAGCGCAGCCTTGACGCATTCTTCGACTTTTATCCGGAGATCTGAGGCCTCCTCTTCAGCGGGTGCGCAGCCCAACCAACTGGATGTTGCTTTTTGCATCGAGCAGCTACGCACCGCTCTCTTGCGTCCGATACCGCAAAATCCTTATTCCCGTCCGATCGTGCCACCAACCACCCCTTTCGCGCATCTTGAATATGAGGGTATAGACGTTGAGCGAATTGTCTGGGGCGCCAATCCGGGGGGAGCTTCAGCCGAATCATCGTAGGCCGCGCGTAGTGATCGCCGGCGGCGGCTTTGCGGGGCTTCACGCGGCCGAGAGCCTGGCGCATCTGCCGGTCGATGTCACGCTCGTCGACCGGCGCAACCATCACACCTTTCAGCCCTTGCTCTACCAGGTTGCCCTTGCAGTGCTTTCGCCGGCCGACATTGCACAGCCCATCCGCTCCATCCTGCGCCATCAAGAGAACACTCAGGTTCTTATGGATGAGGTCGTCGCCATCGAGACGGGAGCTCGCCGGATAAGACTGGCCAGCGGCGCAGAGCTTGCCTACGACTACCTTGTGTTGGCCACCGGCGCGACCCACTCCTACTTTGGCCATGCGGAGTGGGCGCCGCTCGCGCCTGGACTCAAAACAATCGAAGACGCCGTCGAGATTCGCCGCCGGATTTTGTTGGCCTTTGAGCTTGCCGAGCGGCAGATGCAGGAGCACGGCTGGCATCCACCGCTCAACTTCGTCGTCATCGGCGGGGGGCCCACCGGCGTCGAGTTAGCCGGAGCGATCATCGACATCGCACAGCTTTACATGCGGCATGACTTCCGCCACATCGATCCGGCCAAGGCGCGTGTGGTGCTGTTGGAGGGCTCGCCGCGCGTGCTCGCCGCCTACCCGGAAGATCTGTCGGCCAAGGCCGAAGCCGCGCTTGTCAAGCTGGGAGTCGAGGTGCACACTCGCACGCAGGTCACCGCAATTGGCCCAGGCTGGGTTGAGGCTGCCGGAGAAAGAATTGACGCGACCGTCACGCTTTGGGCCGCGGGTGTCGCAGCCTCACCGCTCGGCAAGCTGCTTGGCGCGCCTCTCGATCGCCGCGGCTGCGTCATTGTCGACGACCGGCTCAATCCGCCGGGAATGCCGGAGGTCTTCGTTCTGGGCGACCTAGCCCACCTTGAGCAGGAGGGCCATCAGATTCCCGGCGTGGCGCAACCCGCGATGCAGATGGGCGACCACATCGCGAAGATGATCGCCGCCGATCTCAACGGGAAGCCGCGGCCTGCCTTCCGCTACTTCGACAAGGGAGACATGGCTACCATCGGGCGCATGGCCGCTGTGGCCAAGGTCGAGTGGCCTTTCAAGGCCCATTGGAGCGGCTTTCTCGCGTGGGTTACCTGGCTCACGGTGCATATCTTCTTTCTCATCGGCCTGCGCAACCGGCTCTCAGTCTTCGCCGCATGGATCTGGACCTACTTCACCTTTACGCGAGGCGCGCGGCTGATCACCGGCGATCAGCGGCTGCCTGGCTGGCAGGAGCAGATCGACCTGGGCCCATCGAAATCACAGCCTGAACTCACCTCCAGATCGCTCTAGTAAACTAATTGAGCGATGCTCGACCTGAATTTTGTCCGTGGGAACCTCGAATTGGTTGAGGAGAAGCTGCGCGCGCGCGGAGCCGATCCGGCTGCGCTGCTGGGTGATTTTCGCGCTCTCGATCTGAGCCGGCGCGAGGCTATTACCACTGCTGAGCGCCTCAAAGCGCGCCGCAACGAGCTGAGCCAGCAGGTGGGCGCGCTTAAGAAGGCCGGACAAGACGCAACCGCGGTCATGGGCGAGACCCGAGCCCTAAAGGACAAGCTCGACGAGTTGGACCGGAAGGCCTCAGAGCTGGACGATCGACTGCGGCAGTCGCTAGCAGGTATCCCAAATCTCACCCGCGACGAAGTGCCCATTGGCAAATCCGAGGCCGACAATCTTGTGGTCAAGAGCTGGGGCGAGAAGCCGACTTTTGATTTCGAGCCCAAGCCGCACTGGGAACTGGGCGAGGCTTTGGGGATCCTTGACCTTGAACGCGCAGCCAAGCTGAGCGGCGCGCGCTTTGCCGTCTACATGGGAGCGGGTGCTCGCCTGGAGCGGGCGCTGATCGGCTTCATGCTTGACGTGCACACACAAAAGCATGGCTACACCGAGATCCTGCCGCCCTTCATGGTCAATAGCAAGAGCCTGTTCGGTACCGGGCAGTTGCCCAAGTTTGCCGAAGATCTTTTTCGCTGCTCCGACGCGGACGCCGTCGCGGTAGGGCGTGGCGAGTTCAAAGACAACGACCACTGGCTGATACCGACGGCCGAGGTTCCGGTCACCAATCTCTATCGCGACGAGATCCTCGACGCGGCGCGGCTGCCGATCTGTCTGACGGCCTACACGCCCTGCTTCCGCGCAGAGGCCGGAGCGGCCGGCAAGGATACGCGCGGCATCATCCGCCAGCATCAATTCCAAAAGGTCGAGATGGTCAAGTTCACGCGGCCCGAGGATTCCGACGCCGAGCACGAGAAGTTGACGCGAGACGCGGAAGAGATCCTCGAAGCGCTCGGCCTGCCCTATCGCCGCATGCTGCTCTGCTCGGGTGACACCGGCTTCTCTTCGGCGAAGACATTTGACCTCGAGGTGTGGTTGCCAGGTCAGCAGCTCTACCGGGAGATCTCATCGTGCTCGAACTTCGAGGGCTTTCAGGCCAGGCGAGCCAACATCCGCTATCGGACAGCTTCTGGAGTGGGGGGCACAAAGAGCAAGCCCGAGTTCGTACACACATTGAACGGCAGCGGGCTGGCCGTGGGGCGCACCTGGCTGGCGATTGTCGAAAACTATCAGCAGGCCGATGGCTCGGTAATGATTCCAGAGGCGCTCAGGCCCTACATGGGCGGCCTCGAACACATCAAAGCCAGCATCACACAGCAAGGGTGAGATGAAGAAGATTCTGCAGAGCTATTTCTATTGGGTCTACCCGCGCGGCAGCTTCCACTACGACGTGCTGGTCACGCTGATCCTGCTGTTCATCTTCGGCACGCCCTGGCTCTGGAACTACGGCGACAAGCCCTCGAATGCCGCTGGCCCACCGCATCCAATCCAGGTGATCGGCGACGGCGGCCACGGACTCATCATCACCGTACAGGCCTCGGATGTGAACCTCGACCCGAATACCAGGGAGTCGTATCAGGCAGTGAAGAAGGCCTTGCGCAAGGCAATCGAGCCAGTCACCGGCGACGCCGTCTCTGTGGAACATTGGGAGACGGTCAAGGATACCCAGGGCAATTGGGCCTGGAAGGTCTGGGCGCACCTCTAAAGGCGGCTTTTAGCTGTTAGTTTCTAGCTTTCAGCTGACTATTCCGCGCACATACGTCAAAGGTGCTGGGATAGATGGGCCCGAAAGAAGGTTGAGGTATTGACCTTCACCACAGGCAAGGAGAAGCTGGAAGCTAGTAGCTAGCAGCTCTCATCTTAAAAGGAAATCTATGCATCCAGTAAGAAAGATTGTTGTTGCCACCTCGATTGCCCTGTGGCTCGTTGCAACGGAAACCCTCTTTGCAGACGAGAAGGTCATAGTGGCGACTCCGACATTTTCGCAGTCCGGCGGCGACTGCGGTTCGCCCGTTTTGGTCGTGATTACCGATGTCACGCCGAAGGCATCGATTTACTACACGATAAACGGCGAGACTCCGACCACTTCGTCAGCGAAGTACACTGCGCCGATAGCAATCTCCAAGACCGGGACTATCAAGGCGATTGCAGGGGTCGAAGGATCCGGGACAAGTGCGGTTGCTTCGGCAACCATCTTCCATGATCGGGAGTGGGTGCTGCACAAACTGGATGAAGCGGCAAAGAACTTTCACTCCACGTCAACCGACTTCGAATTCGACTCGGTCACCACCGATCCGATCCCCGACAAGGATGTGCAAACCGGCACGGTCTACTATGACCGAACCGGCAAAAACGTCCGCATGGCGGCGCACATCACCAAAGACAACAATAATCAGATCGATAAGGTCTACACGTTCTCAGGCGGCGTCTTCAAGCTCTTCGAGGGCGGCAATATGAACCAGGTGACCACCTTTGCAAAGGCGAGCAAATACGAGAGCTACCTGATGCTCGGCTTTGGCGCCAGCGGAAAGGATCTTGAAGAAAAGTGGGGTATAAAGTACCTGGGGTGCGAGGCACTCGATGGCGTGAAGACGGAGAAGCTGGATCTGGTTGCCAAAGACCCCGACGTGCGAAAGAACATTGCCAAGGTCACCGTTTGGATGGACGTTGAGCGTGGCATCAGCCTCAAACAGATCTTCGATGAAGGCTCCGGGCAGTACAGGGTCAGCGTCTACTTCAACCGAAAGGTGAATCAGTCGCTGCCGGCCGATGCCTTCACCTTTAATACCAACGCCAAGACCCAGCAAGTGAACCGGTAGAGCGCCACGCCACCCAGCGCAAAGAGCATCGGGAAGCACTCGAGCGTGTAGCGCGCCTCGGGTGCCTCCACAGTCGCCAGCAGGGCGCTGCGCAGCAGAAAGTAAGTCAGCATCGACGGCCAAAGGCGCGGACGCAGATAAAGGCCGGCGACTCCCAGCAGAAGATAGAGGACATTCAACCCCGCATAGGCCCAACTCACGCGCGTCTCTGCTGGGTGCTCCCGATAGACCCACCAGTCCAGATCATCGTAGAGGTTTTCTACGCGTGGACGCAGCCACATATCCGCTACACGCCCCGCCGGCAAACAGAGGTAATAGCGAAGAGGATGCGCGGCGATGCGTTCGTCCGCGAGCTTGCCAAAACGCGCATCGATCTCAGGCGTCAGCTCGTGGTTCACGTTATAGTCGGCGGCCAGGGCGGCTGTCTCGGCTTGTTGCGCCGGCGAATCGAAGGCCCTGCTGGGCAGCTTGCTGACGTCCAGGGTGTCGTCCGGCACATTCCAATAGATTTCGTAGGTCGAGACGTAGTCCAGGCACCAGCTTTTGACCCAGCGCTCCCATCCTAGGTTCGGACGCTCGCCGGGATCGTTGGCCAGCCGCGGCGCCAGCGGTTCAACGACGTGGAAGACCTGCCAATTGCGCCAGCTCCAGGCCGCAAACGGCACCAGCACCAACAGGATGCAGACGGCGGCCATCCGCGCCAGTCCGGGGCCTCTGACCGCGCCGGCCTCCGCTTCAGCCCCGGCGGAGTTCTCTTTGGGCATCTTGCGCATCAGACACACGAGCAATGCCGGCGCCAGCGCCATGCCAACAAGTGCGCCGTCGGGCCTCAGCAACGCCGCATAAGTAACCGCAAAGGTGAATGGAAGCGCCGCTCCCCACCCGGGGCGAGCACAGAAACGCGCCGCCGACCGCAGCGCCAGCGTCAACGCAAACAACGTCAGCGATTCGCTCAGTGGCTCCGCGGTATAGATCGCTGTGAAGGGGCAAAGCACAGCGAGCCAAAGCGTGCAATGAGCCGCGGCTTGCCTTGAGATGCCGGCGCACCGACCAGGGACGATCTGCCGCGTAAAATCAGCCAGCAGCAGGCATCCGGCAAGCTCCAGCGCAATCTGCACCCAGCAGGCCGAGGCGTAGTTCTCCATACCAAAGAGCCGGAAACAGAGCGCAAGAAACAGCGGATAGCCGGGCAGCCGGATCAGTGTTGGATAGATCGCGCCGCTGCCTGCAGTGAGGCCATAACGGCCGTGCAGCAAGATGTTTTTCCCGAGGTCGCCGTAGATGAGCGCATCCCCGTTGACCAGAGAATGGTGCTTGAGCATCCACAGGCGCAACGACAAGCCGGCAGCCAATGCCACGCAGAGTGAGATTCCGGACAGCACACCGCCGAGATTCCCGCGCGGCGTCGTGCATTGACTAGGAGAGGCAGCTTCCATACGATTCGTACTGTATAGCGTAGACCGCCACCCCGGTTTTCGCCCAGATGGAAAACGAGACCGGCCATGCCAGATAAGCAGATATTTTTCGATCCACAACGCAAGCGATGGAAGAGGTTACGCCGCATCTTCGATGTGACGGCGGTTATTTTCACGATGGTTCTGGCTGCTTTTATCTTTAATGTGCTGCGCTATCAGCAGTTGCCGGAGCTGCCATTGCTTACTCCCCGGCATAACTACAAGGCATTGCCCGAGCGCCAGCCTCTTTTGCACGGAACGAAGGGCCAGCGCCCCGCCCGGCGGAAGACCGGCCGCAAGCCCTCCGACATTCCCTTCAACACCGGTGAAGGATTGCGCGCTGCCTATTATGTAGCGGACGACGAGGCCAGCTACGCCTCGCTCAAGGAGCACGTCCACCAGATCGATCTGCTTTTTCCCGGGTGGCTGCACATCGACGCTCCCCAGCCAACTCTGCTGGCAATCCATAACGACAACCATCGCGAGTACCCAGTCATCGACAGCTACGCCGTGCACGACCCCGATGAGTCGAACAGGATCAAGCGGGTCATCCAGGATGCCAAAGAAGATACCGAGATTTTTCCTCACCTGAACAACTTCAACCCCAACACCCAGATCTGGGATCCAGCCGTCTCCAGCATTCTGGACGATCCCGGCAAGCGTGCCACGCTACGCGGACAGATCGTTCGCTTCTTTACGGCCTTCCCGGTCTATCGCGGGCTCTCGCTGGACATCGAAAACCTCGCCGACAAAGGCAGCCCAGGGTATATGAGCTTCCTGCACGAGCTCTATGGCGACTTGCATTCGCGCAACCTGCGCTTGTATGTGAACACCGCGGTCTCGACCACCGACGACGACTTGCGCGACATCGCCACCAACTCTGACGGCGTCGTGCTGATGAACTATGACCAGCACCAGATCGAAAGCCAGCCGGGGCCGATCGCCAGCCAGGATTGGTTTGTCGGCAATCTGACCCGAGTGCTGAAGATCGTGCCCAAAGACAAGCTGATCTGCGCCATCGGCAACTACGGTTACGACTGGACGATGTCCATCCCCAATCCCAAGGGCCGGAGGCATCTCAAGCCTCGGGTGCTCAACACCGAGGATTTTTCCGTCTCCGAAGCCCTGCAGCGCGCCGCCGACGCCGACGCCGACCTGGACCTCGACTACGATACGCTCAATCCGCACTTCGAGTACATCGACGAGGACTCGAACCAGCGCCACGTGGTCTGGTTTCTCGATGGCGTCACCGTGCTCAACGAGCTGCGCGCGGCCCGCGGTATGGGTCTGCAGACCTTCGCTCTCTGGCGCCTTGGCTGGGAAGACAGCTCATTGTGGAGTGTCTGGGACAAGCCCAGCAGCGCGGATTCGTTGCAAGCCCTCGGTACCGTTCTACCGGGCCACGACGTGGACGACGAGGGCGACGGCGACATTATCCGCGTCACCGGGCTGCCCCAGTCCGGCAAGCGTTCGGTCGAGGTCGATACCGACGAGCCCGATCCGCGCAAGAAGCTCATCGTCGACGAGCACATGGATGTCTACCCGCGCACTTATACAATCCAGCAATACGGCTACCACGCCAACGAAGTGGCGCTCTCATTCGATGATGGGCCCGACCCCAAGTGGACCCCCAAGATTCTCGACATTCTCAAGCAGAGAAACGTCAAGGGCACCTTTCTGATGATCGGCGCAGAAGCGCAGGAGAATGTCGGCCTCATGAAGCGGGTTGTGCGGGAGGGCCATGAGATCGGCAACCACACCTACACCCATCCGGACATTAGCGAAATCACCTACCGCCAGCTCGACCTCGAGATCAATCTCACTGAGCACCTCTTCGCCAGCAAGCTTGGCATCTGGCCGCTCTACTTCCGCCCGCCCTATGACATCGACGAAGAGCCGGACACCGACAAAGAGGCGGAGCCGGTCGAGCGCATCCAGCAGGACGGCTATACCATCATCGGCAGCAAGCTCGACACCAACGATTGGAACGAGAACCCGCGCAAGACGAAGGAAGAAATCTCCAAGACCATCCTCGATCAGTTGGAGCTGATGAAGACCAAGCCGCAGTTTCGCGGCTCCATCATCCTGCTGCACGACGGCGGCGGCGACCGCTCGGCCACCGTGGCCGCCTTGCCAATGCTGATCGATACCCTGCGCGCGCACGGCTACACTATCGTGCCCGTCTCCACCCTGATGGGCAAGACCACCGCCGAGGTGATGCCCAAACTGACCTTCAGGCAATACCTTCGCGCGTTGCCTGATTCGCTGGCTTTCTCAGGGATGGCCATGATCGGCAAGTTCATCGTGCTGGTCTTCTTCCTGGGCGACGTTCTGATGAGCGCGCGCCTGCTTTTGGTCGGCATCCTTGCCATCATCGACCGCCTGCGCCGTCCGCACCGCGCAGCGACACCTGGTTTCAATCCGCGGGTGGCCGTCCTCATTCCCGCATACAACGAGGAAAAGGTCATCGTTCGCACCATCCGCTCGGTGCTCAACTCCGACTACGCCAATCTCCACGTCATTGTCATCGACGACGGTTCCAGCGACCGCACCTTCGAAGTGGCGCGCAGAGCGTATGCGGCCGAGATTGCCGCCGGCCGCGTGCAGGTGCTCACCAAGCCCAACGGAGGCAAGGCAGCGGCGCTCAACTACGCCCTCGACCGCCTGGCCGAAGAGTTTTATGTCGGCATCGACGCCGACACGGTAATCGCTCCCGACGCCATCTCCAAGCTCATTCCCCACTTCGAGGACCCGCTCGTTGGGGCGATCGCCGGAAACGCCAAGGTCGGCAATCGCGTCAATCTCTGGACCCGCTGGCAGGCCTTGGAATACATCACCAGCCAGAACTTCGAGCGCCGGGCTTTGGATCTGTTCAACGTCGTCACTGTCGTTCCCGGCGCCATCGGCGCATGGCGCACCGGACCCGTCAAGGCCGCTGGCGGCTATCCCATCAACACCGTCGCCGAAGACGCCGACCTCACCATGGCGCTGCTCGAGCTTGGTCTCAAGGTCGTCTACGAGGACCGCGCGCTGGCCTTCACTGAAGCACCAATCGACGCGAAGGGATTAATGCGTCAGCGCTTCCGCTGGTCCTTCGGCACGTTGCAGGCCATCTGGAAGCATCGCGCCGCCTTCGTGCGCAACAAGGCCATGGGCCTCTTCGCCCTGCCTAATATCCTGATCTTTCAGATGCTGCTGCCGCTGGTCTCGCCGTTCATCGACGTGATGTTCCTGGCTGGCATCATGCATTACTTCGGCGATCGCTACTTCCACCCTACGGCAGCCTCGGCCGCCAACTTCCAGAAGCTGCTGGCCTACTTCGTCGGCTTCCTGCTGATCGATTTTGTGACCTCATCGATTGCGTTCAGTCTGGAGCGCCGCCATCCGGCCAATAAGGGCGACGGCTGGCTGCTCTTCCACATCTGGCTGCAGCGCTTTGCGTATAGGCAGGTCTTCTCCATCGTGCTCTTCAAGACCCTCAAGCGCGCCATCGACGGCAAGCCCTTCAACTGGGACAAGCTCGAACGCACCGCCAAGATGAGCAAAGCCACCGAAGCATTGACCGCGACGAACTGACAGCGTTCAACCGGGATGTTTGCGGCGGGCGGTGTGGTCTGTCTAATTGGAGCGTAGGGAGGAGTGTAGCGGGGCTACGTTTGCCCGGAGCCCACTCTACGGTTGTCATGGGGCGCGGTGGTGAGACCCTGGATTCTCCTGACGCTTAGGGTCTCTCTGAATCACCGGTAGCCGGTACGTTCTTATACTTCGGCCGATTAATCGGAATGTTCTGCAGGTTCAGGTTTGGCCACTCGGCCGGAATCTCTTCAAGCTTCCTGGACTCATCAATCGGCAGCAACCGCAGACCGGGATAGAGATTTTGCGCAATCGGCGTCCCCGGCGGCTGCACGCCAATGCTTGACTTCGGGGGACGAACAATCATTCCGGGATCAATCTGCGCATCGGCATTGCGCGGTAGTGTTATTTGGCGGGAGTTTGCGAAGTCTTTCCAAAGTTGCGCATTGGCGATATGCAGATCCTTGCGAGGCGATGAGAAACTCAACTTCAGCTGAGTGATCGAGGGCGGAGTCAGCTCCAGCTTGAACGAATCGACCGGTCTCGCTGGACTCGATTGCGCAAAAGCAACTGTTCCGTCAATTAGACTAAGAACAAGAAGAGCAGATCGCATAACATAGCCTCCTGCCGGCAAAGGCAACTGCCAGCAAGGCTACCAGACAGAGGGGACGGGGTTCAACCAGTTTGCTTCGCAAGGGTTCGGTCCTCCACCTAATCCTGTAACGCGCACTATTATTCTCACGCGGGGAATATGCTTCGCATGTGTCCATCGGTCCGTCATCTCGCGGCAAAGAGCATTGCGGTGCCGCTCACTTTGCTGACAATCGCAACGGCATATGGCCAGGGAGCCAAAGGAGGCCAAAATGCCGGTTTACTCACGAAGGTCGCCGATCTTCCTTTGCCGGAGCCTGCGGTTCGTTTCGACTACCAGAGCTTCGACGCCAAGAACGGGCGGCTCTATATCTCCCACATGAATGCGGGTCGTCTGGTTGTCTTCGACTCCCAGAAGAGACAGGTTGTTGCAAACCTCGATGGCTTCAATCGCATTCATGGCGTCATCGCGGTTCCGGAGATCGGGCGGGTATTCGCGTCGGTCACTGGCGATCACCAGGTGGTCTCGGTGGATATGAATACCTTGAGGATCGTCGGAGCTGCCGGTCCAATCAGCTACCCAGACGGGCTCGCCTATTCGCCGGCAACAAAACGAGTCTTTATATCAGACGCGCACGGCGCGGCCGATGCGGTCGTGGATGCCGAAACGAACAAACTCATCGCCTCGATACCGCTCGGCGGAGGTGCCGGCAACACCGTCTACGATTCGGTCTCCGGCCACATCCTGGTCGCGGTGCACTCAGTCAACGAGCTGGTATCGATCGATCCAGCCACCATGAAGATCATTGGCCGATACAAACTCCCCGGTGTTGAGAATCCTCACGGCATCGCGCTCGACCCGGCCAATCGACTCGCCTTCATCGCGGGAGAAGCCAATCACTCCCTCGCCGTCTTCGACCTGAATGCCATGAAACTGCTCTCGGTTCACGCAGTAGGAGATGACCCCGATGTCCTGGCCTTCGATACGGGACTTCATCTTCTCTACGTGGCTGCGGAATCCGGGACTGTGACCGTCTTGCAGCAGAGCGGCCAGGAGCTTCACCAAGCGAGCCAATTTACCATGCCTCACGCGCACACGGTCTCAGTGGATCCGAAGACACACCTCGTCTACTTCCCCCTGGAAAACGTGGACGGCCACCCGGTGCTTCGAGTTATGCAGCCGGTTCAATGATGGCCGAGTTGGACCCATGCAAACCAGAAATGTTCTAGCTGCGCCGCGCAAAGTGCCGGCCAGCAAACGCGAAGATGAAAAGCAGCGGAGCCGTAAGCCACGCGCCAGCACTCCCCGTCGGCACACGTGCGAAGAGGTCCGAACCGCGTGACCAAACTAATCACTGTCCTCACGCCGCCGCGATGCGCTGGATCAGGTCCATCTGTTCCTTTTTGTTCGTTGCCCCGATCGTAAACGCATCCAACAGCCCGAGGCCCAACGCATAGTGCAGCGCCTGGCTCTGGTGATTGCCCAGCACACCCTGGCCCAGGATCTTCATGCCGATGATGCCCTTGCCCAAGGCCCGCATCTGCTTGATCACTTCGGCCACGGTCGCTGGATCGGAGTCCATGTAAGCGCCTGCCGGATTCATGCGCACCAGATCGACCTCGACCCACGGCTCAAGCGCAGCCGCGCGCAGTGCGGCCAACGAATGGCAGCTCACGCCATGGCTGCGGATCATGCCCTTCTGCTTGGCCTCGGAGAGCACATCCATCACGCCGCGGTAGCGTATGTTCCAGTCCGCCTCCGTCACGCAGTGCACCAGGCAGATATCGATGTAGTCGGTGCCCAGTTCGCGGCGAAAGCGGTCAAGATCGGCGCGCACGCCCTTGGCGTCGCGCGTGTCTGTCTTGGTCATCACCACCACCTTGTCGCGCGGCAGTTGCTTCAGCGCCGAAGCGACATATTGGTGGCTACCGTAGCTGTCAGCCGTATCGAAGAAGCGCAGCCCATTCTCATAGCCGTTCAGCATCAGCGCGGTAAACTCCGACATTCCCAGCGACGTCTGGTCCGACCGGCCATTCCAGCCATGCGTGCCCGTGCCCATGGCGAGCCGGCTCGTCCGGATGCCCGTCTTGCCTAGCGTCACCGTGTCGTGCGCGTTGAACTTCTGTTTGAGAGGCTGCAGCTCCGCGGCAAAAGCGGCGCCCGCCCGATTCAGCTTTGAGGCAAGCCACGCCGATCCGAGCCCGCGCGCGGCATTGAAGAGGAACTCTCTGCGTCTCATTGCTCCTCCGGGGAATTGAGGAATCGAACCCAACCTGACATGGATTTTAACCCCAAGTTGATCCGCTTCGCCAGGGCGAGCAGTCGGCACGCCGGAGGCCGCATAGAGCCGAGAAGTTGTATGGAGCAATCCGGAGGGGCTTGCTGGACCGCGTTTCAGAAATGGTCTGTCAGTTTGGCAATGCATTCCCACAGGGGCTGAAGCCCTCATGTTTTATGGCCATCTTCGGCACGACTGAAGTCGTGCCCTGACACAATGCGGCATATTCAAAACAAACTCGGGACGTTGGACTACAATCATGGGTTATGGCTGCTTCTTCCCTCACCACGCAAATTCAGCCGCGCTCGCCGCAAGGCGAGTTCAAGAACGAGTCCCCGATCGACTTCAAACTCCCTGAAAACTTGGGCAAAATGCAGGCCGCATTACAATCGGTTGCGAGCCAACTAGGACGCGAGTACGACCTCATCATCGACGACCGCCGGCTCAGAACCGAAGCCAAAATTCGCTCCTTGGATCCCGCGCGCCCGGCCCAGCTTGTCGGCCTTCACCAGCAAGCCGGCACTGAACACGTCGAGCAGGCGATGAATGCAGCGCTCAGCGCCTGCGAATCGTGGAAGCGGACGAGTGTTGAGACCAGAGTCTCGCTGCTGCTCAATGCGGCAGAGATCATCCGGCAACGACACTTCGAGTTCTGCGCCTGGCTGACTTACGAGGTGGGCAAGAACTGGGCTGAAGCCGATGCGGACGTTGGCGAGACCATCGATTTCCTGAATTTCTATGCGCGCGAGGCACTGCGGCTGGCCGGCTCGCAAACGCCCATTCAGTTTCCGGGTGAACGCTGCGAGCTGCATTACATTCCACTGGGAGTAGGCGCGGTGATTCCGCCATGGAACTTCCCCTTCGCCATCATGGCGGGCATGACCGCCGCAGCCATAGTCACCGGCAACACGGTCGTCTTGAAGCCCTCAAGCGATGCCCCCACCATCGCCGCCAAATTCGTTGAGGTTCTGGAAGAAGCGGGAGTGCCTCCCGGCGTGGTCAACTTCTGCCCCGGCTCCGGCTCAACCTTCGGCAATGCCATCGTCGAACACCCGAAGACCCGCTTCATCGCATTTACAGGCTCAAGGAAGGTCGGCCTGGAGATTCACGAACGCGCCGCAAAAACTCAGAGGGAACAAATCTGGATCAAGCGAACGATCTTGGAAATGGGCGGCAAGGATTCGATTCTCGTCTCCGCCGATGCCAATCTCGACGCGGCTGCTGACGGGGTAGTGGCTTCGGCATTTGGCTTCAGCGGACAGAAGTGCTCGGCCTGCTCGAGAGCGATCATCGAGGCGCCCGTCTACAATGCATTCGTCGAGAAGCTCCGCGAGCGAGTAGCCAAGCTGACTGTCGGCGATCCGGCGAACAATCACAACCTCGGCCCAGTGATCAACAAGAGTGCGCTCGACTCCATCCTCTCTTACATCGAGGCCGGCAAGAAGGAGGGCCGTCTGATTGCCGGCGGCCATGCCCCTGCGACCGCAGACGGCGGTTACTTCGTCGAGCCGACTGTGATTGCCGACGTGGCGCCCAATGCGGTCATCGCCCAGGAAGAGATCTTCGGGCCGGTGCTCGCCTTAATCAGGGTCGCCAGCTTCGAAGAAGGGCTGAAGGTGGTCAACAACACTGAATACGGCCTGACCGGTTCGATCTACTCGACCGACCGGGCCAAGCTTGATCGCGCACGCTGCGACTATCATGTGGGTAATCTCTACTTCAACCGCAAATGCACCGGCGCGATGGTCGGGGCTCATCCCTTCGGCGGTTTCAACATGAGCGGCACCGACTCGAAGGCTGGGGGTCCAGATTATCTGTTGCTCTTCACCCAGGCGAAGAGCGTGGCAGAAAAGCTGTAAGGTAGGGATTCCCAATCCGTCTTGCCGATCGTGCTTGTGAGTCGGCAGAGAGTGGCGCGATTGTGTGTAAGATTCGCTGTGACCGTCGTTGCAGCATCCAATTCCAATGAACCGCTTCGGGAGGAGTCGTGAAGATCTGGCAGAAAATCCTGATCAGCCTACTGATCACGCTGACCATTGGAGGTGTCTATCTCGGAATCATCTGGAAGCGGCGGCACAACCCAGGAGTGATCCCGCAGGACAACTCTCGCCAGATTCTGAGCAAGGACGACCTGGTCGTCATGCGGGAGTTTTTTCCATCGCACTTCGAAGATACGCTGCGACTGGAAGGCACAACAGTTTGGGAGAAGGACGGCTATGTGATGCCGTACTTCCCCTACACCGGTGGCCAAGTGCTTTTCGCCAAGCGATTGGGTGTGATTCCCGCAGCGCAGCGCATGGAGGTGAAGAAGATCATCAAGGCGTCTGTGCCCGCGAGCATCGACGACAAGATCGAGCACGGAAGCCGATAGGCCTTTGCTGTCTTCACTCTGCCGGGCGATGGAGCGCTCTTCGCCACACCTATCGGATACATGCAAGGCAACGAAGAGGGCTACTACACGGATCTGCTCTTCTACTACGACGATCCGCATACGATCTACGACCACTGGCCCAAAGGTGTGTGGGCTGAGGTCGATGCGCATCAGGTGAAGCCGGGAATGAGCGAGGTGGAAACCCGCATGGCTGTTGGGCGCAACCTGCACGCGAGCGGCGGAAGCGAAGGCGATCGTACCGTGAGCTACGACCAGGACGGCAGGCATTGGACCGTAACCTATGTGAAGAATCAGGCGACGGAGATCAAATGCGAGTAGCGAGCCGGCCGAGGAACGATGGCAAGAATCTTTTTTGCGGCCTTTTATGTTGAAATATATCGTTTAAAATCATATATTTATCGATAAACTCGTCTTGATCTGAAGCGAGCTTGGAGAATTCTGTTTGAGCCCGCGCAACCTTTTTGGATCTGTTGCATCTATACAGTCAATAAGCAGAGGCTTCCTCGAAACAACACCCACCCAAGTAAGGTAACCATTCCTTCTTGAAGGTCCGCAAGGACCTCTTCTCAAATTCCCCTCTGGACCCCCTCCCTTCATTGCCTCTCGAGCGGGCCTACCGGAAGGTAGGCCCAACTGCTCTTCCAGTGCCGGGTAGAATGAGAAGGAGATGCCTTCCTCCCTTCGAGACGGCTTCCCCGAGCGGGAAATTCACACAATTGACAAGCTATTTGAGTCGGCGGGCCTCCAGCGCAGCCTTCGCGGCAGTGCTGCGGGTGTCACCGGGCGCATGCGCTTTGAGCGCGCGGCACCGCAGGAGTTGTCCACTCCGGCGCCCGTTCCTTGCGTAGCGCCGAATGGGGTCGAATGGCTGGCGGCTGCGAGATGGAAGCGGACGGAGTGGCTCTGGCATGGATTCAGCACGCGCCGCGGCGGAGTCAGCCGGGCCTATTGCCCGGACGATGCGCCCGGAGAACTGAATCTCGGCTTCACGGCTCAGGACGATCGCGAGAAGGTTGCGGCAAATCGGCGACTGTTGGCCGAAGCGATCAGCGGAGATGCGGCGACGCCCGTCATTGCGCTGCGCCAGATTCACTCGAACCTGGTGGTTCTTGCCGGGGCTAACGACGCTGGGCTTGAGAGACCATTGAAAGGCGGGGTCCCCGGCGACAGGTCTTCATCGCTGGGGTGCAAAGGCGACGGGCTGATGACGGACGAGCCTGGGCTGCTGCTGGCCATTCAGACTGCCGACTGCATTCCGGTGCTGGTGGCCGATCGAAGGCGGCGCGCTGTGGCGGCCTTCCATGCGGGCTGGCGCGGAACGGTGAAGCGTATCGTCGAGAATGGCATCGGACGCATGAGGCTGGCCTTTGGCTCACGGCCCGAAGACCTGATCGCCGCCATCGGACCCGGCATCGGCGCCTGTTGTTACTCAGTCGGCGAAGAGGTGCTCTCCGAGTTCGAGTCGCAGTTCAGTTATGCGCGCGAGCTCTTTCGGGAGGTCTACGACTCGGACCCAATCCGGATGCGCTACCCGATGCTCTTCCTCACGCAGCGCGCTCCGGGCCACTCGGAGATTGGGCCGAAGCTGCATGTCAATCTGGTCGAGGCCAACCGGCGGCAACTGCTGGCGGCCGGGCTCAAGCCGGGCTCGATCTCGGTGGTCGGCGGCTGCACGAGCTGCCAGCCGGAGATGTTTTTCTCGCATCGGGCATCGCAGGGCCACGCAGGACGGATGATGTCGGTGACCGGGATTCGGACCGATGCCGTTCGGCGGTGATACCCCCACCGGTATTTTGGAGGTAAATTCCTTCTTTTCTTTCGGTTACAGGAGTGGTTGCGCTGCAAAATATTGAAAACAATGAAGTTGCCTGCAAAATATTCTTGGGGAAAGAGTTAGGCGAATTGTGCTGCCACGCGAGAACACCGATTCACTCTTTCACAGGACATGTGCACGGTGAAACTGTGATCAGGAAGATATTTAGTTTGAATGGTTTACGATCTGGTTCACAGAACCACGGTATTTGTGGTTCTGCGTTCCTGTGGCAGAAGCTTTCGGAAGTGATTCATTTTGTGCTGTTTAGATTGTAGCCCACAGATTCACTGTTAAAAAAGTGCGGGTTTTTATTGATCGTGAACCTGGTGAGTTGATGTAAATGGCTGGTGAGGAATGACTTGGATTTGTCGGATGCCGTTTTAATCGGCCTAGAAGTGTGCATAGCGAGATCCGCTCCTTCTGATTGCAGTTCTTTTCTATTGTGCGCCGGAGGAGAGGAATTATCTGCAAGCTCGGGGGAGTGGTTTATCGTTTCCCAGTTCCGACCACAGTCTGAACTCGATACCCGCTCATCGCGATAAAACTGCGATGACACGGGGCACAGCATCCCAAGGCTCATGGCGCTCAGAGTGTTGATGACCGGGTCACCTGTCTGAACTCAATACGCGCTCATCGCGATAAGACTGCGATACACGGGGCACAGCATCCCAAGGCTCATGACGTTCAGAGTGTTGATGACCGGGCATAGCGCCTCATGAGCGGGGCCACTCTTTAGCGCCTTTCTTTACTTATGCTAAAATGTAAAGCGAGGTACGAGATGGAAGCTACGTTGAGCAGCAAATGCCAGGCCACAATCCCAAAGGCCGTTCGGGAACACCTGCAAATCAAGCCAGGCGATCGGTTCAAGTTCTTCTTTCACCCTGACGGAGTCGTTATTCTGCCTAAGATTCCAACCAAGCGTCTGAAAGGCAGCGTTCCGAAGCCGGCTCGGGCGATAAGCCTCGGAGAGATCGATGCAGCGATTGAAAAGGGAGCGACGGAGAGATTCAGGCGGAGAAGATGACAGGCCTCGATACCAACGTACTGCTCCGCTATCTTGCGCAGGATGACCCCCTGCAATCACCTCTGGCCTCGGAGGTAATCGAACGCAAACTGACAGAGCAGAATCCGGGCTTTCTTAGCTTGGTCTGTATCCTTGAGATCGTCTGGGTTCTAAGAAGCCTATACAAACGATCGAGGCAGGAAATCGCGGATCACATTGAAATGATTCTTGCAGCCGATAGTCTCGAAGTGCAGAATGAGCAGGAGGTCTACTTGGCCACTGTGGCGCTGCGAAGCGGGGCTGGATCTTTCGAGGATGCTCTGATTGCCGCCTTGGGGAGTTGGAGGGGTTGTTCGTCAACTTTGACCTTCGACCAGAATGCATCGAAGCGCCTGCATGGCTTTAGACTACTTAACTAGCTTTACTCGCGGGTTTGCAACTCTCAGATCTGAGCCACATGCCAACTATCGAGTGGAGTTCTGTTTAAGTTACGAGGCAAGCCAGTTGAGATTCGCGGACTCCCCAAGTCTTAAAGTTGAAGCGCATACCCTTTGAATGGACGTGAAATCAAATGAAGTGTTCTTTCCTGACTGAACTGAACCAGAAGAATTCGCGTGCAGCGCAGGCGTTCCGAGGCATTCTGATTGCGATGCTGCTGGTCCTCTGCATGAGTCCTCTGGCGCGCGCTGGCGCCGCAGATGACGCCAACAGGTTTGTGCTGGAGCGCGATCATCGGACGATTGCAGTTGAGCCCTATGGACCAAATATCATCCGAATCACCTTGGGTCGAGAGGAGTCCGCTGCTATAGCCGGACCCGGATATGGAATTACAGGGACTCCGGCGGCATTGGGCTGGAAGCACGAGCAGGATGCCGCAGGTTACGAGGTGATTCGCTCGGACAGGCTGGTGGTCCGCATCGGGCCTAAAGATGCGATCAAGCCTCATGCCATGCCGCTCGACGAGCTGAACCAAAAGCTAAGAGAGCACTACTTTGGTAGCGGCGGCGACAACGATACATACAACGATTCCATTTCGATTGCGACCGCTGGTGGCAAGAAACTGCTGACGATGTGGCACTGGTCGATGACTCCGAACGGACCGGACGGCGGGTCGGGTGCGTCGAAGGCTGGCGAGAGCGACGCCAGCTATCACGTGTCGGCGACCTTCGATTCGCCCGCCGACGAGCACTACTATGGGCTGGGCCAGCAGCAACAGGGGTTTCTCGATCTGCGCGATCATCGCATCAACTGCTGGCACGATTACGGCGCAATTGGCGGCGAGGCGGTCTGCGTTCCATTCATGGTATCGAGCCTGGGCTATGGGTTGATCTGGGACAATCCATCGAAGACCACGGTCGATCTCGGGTTTAACCAACGGAATGTATGGTCGTCGGAGGTGGGCGATCGGGTTTCTTTTTTTGTGATTGCCGGCGATGGGAGCGACGAAATCTACGAAGGCTATCGTCAGCTGACGGGCATCACGCATTTGCTGCCGAGAAGCATCTATGGGTATATCCAGAGCAAGGCGATCTACCCGACGCAAGAGCAGCTCCTCGGGGTTGCGAAGGGTTATCGCGACCGCCAGTTGCCACTCGATGTGCTGGTCGTCGACTTCCTGAACATGACGAAGCAGGGCGAGATGGACCTCGATCCGTCGCGATGGCCCGATGCCGCAGCAATGAATAAAGAGCTGCATGCGATGGGCATCAAGAGCTTGCTCAGCGTGTGGCCGCACTATTCACCCGACACGCAATTCTATGACATGTTGCAGAAGAAGGGCTGGCTAATCCATACAGCGGACGGCGCTCCGGACTCTGGCTGGACCTCACGAGCGATTGGCCCCAACCTCGACACTACCAATCCGGAGGCCGCGAAGTGGTGGTGGGAGAAGATCCGGGACCGCTATGTGAAGCCCTATGGCTTCGATTACATCTGGCTCGACGAGACCGAACCGGATATCGATCCAACCAGGGATTTCTTCTTCATCGGTTCCGGGAGGCGCTACTACAATGTCTATCCGCTGTTTCACACAGCTTCTGTCTACGAGGGCTTCCGCCGCGACTTTGGCGACAGCCGCCGGGTGATGATCCTGTCGCGCGCGGCCTATCTCGGCGCGCAACGGAATGGGACGGTCTTCTGGTCGAGCGATATCACGGCGTCATGGGACATGCTCAAGCGCTCGATCCCGGCGGGATTGAACTTTGCCGCGAGCGGCATGGCGTATTGGGACACGGACATCGCCGGCTTCTTCTCACCGAAGATTCCCGCTGGGTATCAGCCTCAACACAAGCCGCTGGTCGATCCGTCGGACGCTCGCGGGAACGTGGACGGATACGACGATTACCCTGAGTTGTTTGTGCGCTGGTTCGAGTGGGGGGCTTTCCAGCCGGTGATGCGCGCGCATGGAGAGCGTGAGCATAACGAGGTGTGGTCTTATGGCAAGCAGGCTGAGCCCATTCTCGAAAAGTACCTGCGCTTGCGCTATCAGTTGATGCCGTACACGTATTCTCTGGCATACAACACGTACCAGACGGGCGCTCCCTTCATGCGCGGACTGTTCATGGACTTCCCGAACGATGCGAATGCGACGGATCTTCGCGACGAATACATGTACGGCCCTGCGCTGCTGGTTGCGCCGGTCTTTGAACAGGGGGCCACGAGCCGCAAGGTCTATTTGCCTGCGGGCTCGGATTGGTACAACTACTGGACGAATGAGCGGCTCGCGGGCGGCCAGACGATCACGGTGGACGCGCCGATCGATACGATTCCGCTGTTTGTGCGAGCCGGCTCAATTCTGCCGCTTGGCGCGAATGTGCTGAACGGAGACGAGCCGCAATCGATCGCCAAGGTTCGTGTCTACCCTGGGGCCGACGGGGCGTTCACGTTGTTTTCCGATGACGGCACGAGCTACAACTACGAGAAAGGCTCTGGGGTGATCACGAAGCTTCACTGGAGCGAAGCGAAGCACCAGTTTACGCATGAGGGCGCGGATGCGTGGAGCGGGCCGGACGCTAACGTCGTTGAGCTTGTTCACCCCTGAGGTGGTTTGGTTTTCTTACGAATTCGACACGCTAGAGTTCGTAGTCTCCCACCCAAAACGCAAAAGGCGCGTTTTGGATGGGGCACGGAATCTGTTTGGCTACTTCACAGTAGCGCTCGCCCATCACATCGGCGCCGATTAGTGGAAGGCGTAGGAGACGCCGAAGGAGAAGATCGGGTAGACCTGCAACGGGTTCAGATCGTTCTTGTACTTGGCGATCTGGGCGCTGAGGTTGGCCTGGGCCGTAGTGTTCGTACTCATATCCACATAGGGGGCCTCGCAGGTCGCACCATCCGAAGTGGGACAGGCAAAGCCGGACAAGCTCATGTTGAGGGTGGGCACGCCGGTGAAGGCGCCTCCCAGTTCAAAGGGAAAGGACCAGTGGCCGCCCTTGCGGGGGATCATGTTGCCCCAACCGATGGTGGCGGTGAAGGCCTGCTTTCTGGCGTTCAGGCCCAGGTTCGCGTTTACGCTGAGCGGGGCGCCGGCTTCAGAGAGATAGTCCTGATCGTTCAAAGTGACCTTGGTTCCACCGGCGACTACGCCGCTGGCGGTGATCTCGTTCTGGTTGTAGAAGATCACGCCGGGACTAAGTCTGAAGCCGTGAGCCGGGAATGGGTAATAGTCCAGCGAAGCGCCGGCTGTGGCGAAGTTGACCTTGCCACCGACATTGAAGCCGTTGGTGCTGATGTTGCTGACGGTGTAGTTGAAGACGTTGCCGGCGCCGCGCAGGTTCAGATACCGGTTTGCGTTGATCGCCATCTGCAGATTGACGCCCATGAGCGAGATGCCGCCGCCGAAGGCCACTCTGGAGAATGGTTTGAGCTGGTTGTTGGGCAGCTTGTTAAAAACGGCCGCGCGGTCGGATGGCGCGGCACTGTCTTGCACTCCGGCGGCGGAGTTCTGTGGCGGCTGGCTGCTTGAAGTGTCGGCGGACTGGCCAAAGAGTGTGAAGGTTGCGGCGAGGAACGCGAGAGATAGCGACAGGGCTCTGGTTTTCACGAGTGGTACTCCATCTTGGATTCAAGTTCCCGGCAAGAGCGGGCCATTTGCCGCGCAAACTCGCGAGGCCGAGAGTCCCCCGTCGATCTGCGGCATCAGCCAAAGCGGTTCTGCTTTGAGCCGGGGACACGAGCAGCATCCCTACCATCGGCAATTGCAGGCGCGGACTTTAGAGCAGCTCGCCAGCTGACGACGAGTCTCCTGCTTTTTTGAACGGTGAGACTCTCTGAAGGAAGAGGCCACTTGGCACTATCGCATCCCTCCACAGCTCAGTGCAAGATCCGGCAGAAAGCAGGAGGCCCCAGGATTGACCTGGAGCCTTGAATACACGCTTTCTTTCAAGCGACCGGATGTGAGGATCGGAACGCACCACGCCGGGGAGGGCGGGCGCGCTCGCAAGGACTAGGAGGCGCTGACGGCTTCCTTGGGGTTGACGAGGTCGCGCAGTTCCTTGGAGGGCTTAAAGTAGGGCACCTTCTTGGCGGGCACTTCGACGCGCTCGCCGGTCTTGGGGTTGCGTCCGATGCGGGGGTTGCGCTGCCGGATGCGGAAGGACCCAAAGCCGCGAATCTCGATCTTGTCGCCGCCCTTGAGGGCTCCGATCACCGATTCGAAGATTGTCTCGACGATGACCTCGCCATCACGGCGAGTCAGGTCACCCACACCAGTTACCTTTTCCACCAGATCCGCTTTTGTCATATGGCCCATGCCTCCGCATCCAGCATAACCGGATTTGGTGCCTTGTTGCACGCAAAAGGAAGGAGCAGGTGCAGATTTGGGACTATTCTCTTCAACAGCTTGGCGGCTTGACCCCCGGAAAGGCGATTCCGCGGGCCAGCTTTGCCTCGGCGGGGTTATGATGTCCTGAGCCATTCCCCACAGCCGCGGACGGCACCCGGAGGCGGGGAGTTGGAGGAGGAAGAGGCACGTGACGGACGAAGCGAGGACCAACGCCGGGCCAGGGCGCGGCGGAGCGCCGAAGTACAGCATCGTGATTCCCGCCTACAACGAGAGCGCCAGGATTCCGGCGACGCTCGAGTCGGTGGTGAGCTGCATTCGCGCGCGCGGCTGGAATGCCGAGGTGCTGGTGGTCAACGACGGGTCGACCGACTCGACGGCCGCGGTGGTGCGCGCCTTTGCCGAGCGCGCGCCCGAGGTGCGAATGCTGGAAAACGCCAGCAACCGCGGCAAGGGCTACAGCGTGCGCTCGGGAATGCTTGAGGCGCAGGGCCAGATCGTGCTCTTCACCGACTCGGATCTGTCGGCGCCGATCGAGGAGGCCGAACGGCTGTTTGCGGCGATCGCGGAGGGAGCCGATATCGCCATTGGCTCCCGCTGGCTCGATCGCAACCGGCAGACGCAGCGCCAGCCGCTCTACCGCCAGTTCTTCGGCCGCTGCTTCAACTTTGTGACGCGCACGGTGATGGGCATGCGTTTCGCCGACACGCAATGCGGCTTCAAGGCCTTCACGCGGGCCGCCGCGCAGACCGTCTTCCAGTTGCAGACGATCGAGCGCTGGGGCTTTGACCCGGAGATTCTCTTTATCGCACTCAAGCGCGGCTACTGGGTCATCGAAGTGCCGGTGAGCTGGGCCCATGACGAGCGCAGCCGTGTGAGTTATGTGAAAGACGGCATGAAGATGCTCGAAGAGCTGGCTATCGTCCGCTGGAATGCTCTGCGCGGGCGCTATAACAAGCCGGTCGCCACGAGCGTGAGCGCCCGAGGGGTGCTGTAGGGCATTCTCACGCAACCGGAGACTCACTGCAAACACTTGGCCATTTACGCAGCCGGCCTGCGCCTCATCAGCGGCGATGAGAAGATGGCCATCGCCGCCACGACAACATTTGCCACAACGACCGGGAAGGCGTGGATGATGAGGCCGTAGACCACCCACATTGTGGCCGCGCAGGCCTGAACGCGGCGCAGCGCGGCAGGATGCTTGCACAGATAGGAGCATGCGAAGGCGGCTGTCGCCACCCATCCTATCCAGTCAGGTTTCATCAGGTCGAGTCTCATCAGGTCGGGTCTCATCAGGCCACCGCCCCGGCGGCCCGTGGCTCGGCCGCACAGATGGTCAATGAGTCGGTTCGCACCTTGTCCCACTCTTGCAACACGAGGCCATGCGATTCGAAGAAGGCGCGAATGCGGATGGAATCCCATCCGGAGATCTCTTCTAGAATGGGCACCAGCACGCTGAGCGCATCTTCGCTCAGGATGGTGCGGCTGGCAATCGGCGTAATGTAGCGATTCTCAGAGACTGCGATGGTGAGGCCGGAGAGACGAGTGATGTGGAGCATCACGTGCACATCGGAGTTGCCGTCGCCCACGTAGACGATGCGGTCATGCCCGAGGCGCAGATGGTTGCGCAATTCTTCGACTACGACGACCTTGCCGTAGCCCGCCGGCACGCGAACGATGGACTCGATCTCTCCTGTGGCGGCATAGCGGAAACGCGTGCCGAAGATGTGATCGGCGGGCACGATGCCCTCGAGCGCGGATTGAATGACCTCTTCCGGCGCGGCTGAGACAACGTAAAAGGTGAAGTGGTTGCCGTCCAGATCCTCGATCAGCCGGGAGAGCATGCGGATGTTCTTCTTCAAGCGGATTCGCTTGCCCACTTCGATGAGTTGCTCGCGGCGAACGCGCCGGAATTCAGGATCGTGCAGCAGCAGATAGGCAAGCTCTCCGCCTTGTTGCACCATGTGGATGCGCGACAGGCCGTCGATGCGTTCTTGAAAGCCCGAGAGGCCGAGGAGATCGCTCAACACGATCCCCGAGTCGTTGAAGCTCAGGGTCTGGTCGAAATCGCTGACCAACAGATATTCTCTGGCAATTCTTGCTTTATCTTGTTCCATATACACTCCTCCTGACTCAGTCGTTCGGTTGGGTTTCGGAAGGGGTCGATTATTTGTTATGGCTTGGGCGCCATGGGAACCGGCTTTCGTCCGGTCGTTATGAATCTATTCTACGATATCCGATATAAAGATTTCGTTATGCAGAGAGAAGGTTCAGGGAGCCGTTCATCAGCGAAGCGATTTAAGCGTCGAGTCTCGCTCGGCTGGCGTGAAGGATTTTAACTCGGCCTGCGAATCTTTTTGCAGGCCGGCTCCCATGCGCTTGCGGCGGTGAGTTACGGGTACTCCGCAGCTCCTCTCCGGCGAGCGCATCGGAACCGGCAACTTAAGGAGAAGAAGATTAGCTGTTCTTCTGGAGTGCAATTGCCAGCGCGATCTCGGTTCCTGCCGGCAACTTGATGGCGCCATGTTTTGTTGAGACGAGCGTTCCGGAGTTCTCGCTTGCGATGCTGCTGCGAAGCTCCACGCCGGTCTCAGGTTCGATCTGGTCGACTTCGAGGATTTTGCTGTTCCACGTATTCGCTTCCTGAGTACCGGCAATTACGGGGTGTCCATCGCTGTCGTCGTTTACGGGAGCGTAGACTCCCACGACGGTCGCGATGATAGGAAGAGTTTTGCCGCCCTTCAGCACGGCCTGTGTGAATCGCAGTTCTATCTTCGACTTGTCATTGGCATTCGCGGGATCGGCTGCGATGGCGCCAATGAGCTGAGTGCCCTTCGGCAATTCCGGCCCGTCTTTTAGCCGGACTGTCCTGCTGAGGATGACTCGAAATTCTTGTCCGGCCTGCATGTCTCTGGCGTCGAGTGTGCGAACCAGCGCCCCTTGCGCGGGCACCATCAACTGAGCTCTTTCCTGCGGGGCCATGGTTGAAGGGACGTCGCTCGGCGAGAGTTTTGAGTCGTCCAAAGAGCGCGCCGAGACGAGTTGCGGAGAGAGCAGTGTGAATGCAACGGCTGCAACCGCCAAGGTTGCAGCAACTTCTCGCGTCATGAGGAGACACTCCTGATTCTCTGATTTACGTGCGCCTCCGTGGGGACGTGACGGTGGAGGCAGATTGCTTGCCGCTTAGACGAAGATATGTTGCAATCGGTAGTCGTTTGCGTCCACAAAGATTTGATGGGTTTGGATCTTTTTACGCAGGATTCATCTCAAGCCTGTGCTGTCGCTCGACGAATCTCATTTTGTTTCGGTCGTCTCACTAAGGGTCTGCTGCACCTTTGCGAGGTTTTCCTTGACCTCGGGATCGTCGTCGCCCAACTTGATAGCCCTTTCCCACTGGTCCTTTGCGCCGGGCAGATCGTTCAGCCGAGCCAGCACAAATCCCAGAACTTCGTGAGAGAGAGCGAACTCGGGGTTGAGGGTGACCGATTGATTCAGATAGGTGCGAGCCTGCTGCAGGTTGCCGTCCTTGGTTTCAATGACGCCGTTCAGATAAAGCAGCTTCCAACTCTGCGGGAAGGCGAGCAGCAGCTTGCGGCCAAGCTCCGGAGCCTTCTCCGGATTGGTGGCCAGAAGCAGTTGCAGGGAGTGGGTTGCGGTATCCAGGTCAGCGGGATGCTGTGCGAGTGCCAGATCGAGGATTGCAGCAGCCTCCTGGGAGTTGCCGAGCTCCATTAGCGTATCGGCGAGTTCATTGGCTAGCGGGAGCGAGCCGGGTGATGTATTCAGGCCATCGCGCAGAACTTTGGCCGCTACGTTGAGTTTTCCTGTCTTGGAATATGCCGACGCAAGGTTGAGGCACTGCGTTGGCGTTCTCTGACCACTAATAGCTGGATTCTCCAGAAGGGCAATTGTTCCCGCGTAGTCATTGTCTAGAAGCAGGTCGTTGGAAAGCCCCTCCAAGGCTTGCGAAGATTCCGAGTCGAGCGCCAAGGCCGCGCGCCACTCGACTTCCGCGTTGCCCGTCCAACCGAGCTGATCGGATGCCGCGGCAAGCATCAGATGGAGTTTGGCATCGTGAAGACCACGCCGCTCCGCTTCCTGAAGCATTGTAACGGCTCTTGCTGCGTCGCCTGAAAGGTAAAGGCTCGACCCGTACATAAAAAAGACATTGCCGGCGTCTGACTGATCCGGCTGCCGGTCGAGAGATTCCGCGAAGGATTTGGCCGCGCACGCGTACTGCTTCCGGTCGGCGAACCAGACCCCGAGATCGGTGAGTGCTTGAGCGCTGGGGTTCGTCTGGAGAGCCGGTGTCATGGAATTCGGGGGGGCGCAAGACTGTGCTGGAAGGGACGGCGCCAATGCCAGGATGATTAACGTAACGAGGCAGTTACCGACGCGAGGCGGCGGGCAACAATTTCGCACACGTCTACGCGTGACCGATGTTGCTAAAAGCTGTGCGGCTGACCTGCCGCGGGCGTTCCAATTCATTCGCATCGTCCTCAGTGAGGACTTGTGCGTGACATTTCCTCAATTGTGACTTAGACGGAAGTTTTGCGAACGCGGTTACGCTTCAAGAGGCGTTTTATGGGGCCGCGCTGGCCGCAAGCGGGTTGAGCGGCGTAGCGGCTGGCTTGTCGCCCGACGCCTGGTTTGCGCCATCGGCGACGTGAACCTCAATGTCTTCGATTCCGTCCGCATCGATGTTTACGAATTCGGGGATATTGACCGCGCGATTGGCGGCCGTGGCATTGTCGATGAGAATGGCCGGGCTATCGTTGCCGCCGGCGTCAAGATGCGTCAGATACATCTGCGTGTAGTAGGAGCGGGCTTTCGAAGAAAAGACCATCCAGCGCCCGTTGGGCGAAAAACTATGCCAGGAGTTCATCAGAGTGGTGTTGGCGCGCATCTTGCGAGCAACGCCGCCTTCAAAGGGAACGATATAAAGTTGGCTGTCGGGACGCATCAATTGGCCGTTGTGGCACTGGACAAAGACAATCCAGCGGCCGTCGGGCGAGATCTTGGGGAAGTTGTTGCTCATGCCGTTTTGCGAAGCCCCAACGATGCGCTCCGGCGTGCCGCCTTTTCCGTCGTTGAAGGGGATGCGGTAGAGATCGTACTGAATCGGAGTTTCGTTCGGATCGTTGGCGCGCAGAGCGGGCCTTTGGCCGGGAGGGCGGGGATCGCGCGCTTCCGCGCGGGCAAAGACAATGTACTTGCCGTCGCGACTCCAGACACCGTCGGTCTGCACGTAGCGCGGATCGTCGGCTCCTGGCAAAGGCTGGCGCAAGCCCGTCGCGCGGTTATACCACTCCAGGATGCCGCGGGTTGGATAGAACACCTGAAGGAAGCGATAGTCCAGGAAGTTAGTAACGTAATAACTCTGAAGAAGCTTTAACGAGGGCCCGGCAAAGGTGCTCAATACATAACGGCCGTCGGGCGAGACCTGCGACATGAAGCCCACTCTGACTTCGCCGACCTTTCCATCGACATTCCAGTGCACCATGTCTTTGCTGTGGATCGTCATGTGTTTTTGCACCGGCACGACCGCGTAGAGCCCCTTGTCGTTGGCCGGCCCATCGATATCCATGCCAAAGGTCTTGCCGTCCGCTGCAAAGGAGTGGCAATTACCACAGGTAGGCATGTTCTTTAAAACGGTGCGGCTCTCAGGCTTGCGAATATCGCGGAGCCGCCATTGAATGAGGTGAAGGGTGGATGGCGCGAGAGGTTGCACGTTTCCGCCCACTGCAATGGTCGGCATTAGAGGAACATCGCGGTAGAAGATCGGCGCACCCACTGGATCGGCGGAGGTAAAGATGGCAGTGTGCGACTTGGAAAAGGCGACCTGGCCATCGCGATAGCCGGTGATGGTGATTGTGGCGGGCTGATCGATGGAATGCGATTGAATGGCGTTCCATGTGGCTGCATCGGGAGTCCAGGTTCGGGTTGCTGCCTGCTGAAGGGTCAACTTGGGGAGATCGTCGGGGTTGCCGATGCACTCCGGATCGATGGGGCCGAGGCGCATGTGTTCACCGTTGGATAGGACGTGGATAGCTGGAGCTTTGCCGGCAAACGAGATATCGATGCTCCAAGATGTGCCTGCGGCGTCGCGCCAAAGAAATGTGGGCGGGATGATGCCGGGCGGAAAGATGGAGCCGTCTTCGGGGTAGTCGATCGAGATGGGCAAGAGAGTTTGTGTGGAGGAATCCTGCGCGGCGTATGCGGGGCGAACTAATTCTCGAATCCCAAACAATCGCAGTTGCGGCCGCGAGGACCCGATCAACAGCAGCGAATGAACCAGCACTGCGCAGACTGCTACCATCGCGCGCGCTCTCCTTTGTTCAGACGCTCGAGGGGAAACTCGCATTGGGGAATCCTCGCCCACATTGTTTGCGGACGGGTTGCTGGTTATTTGGACGCGTCGATCGATGAAAAAGTTTACATGCAGCAGAGAGTTCTGTATTTGTGGTGCAGTGCTTTAATTGACGGGTTTCCGTCGGAAGGGACACTATCTCAATGAAGAAACAGAGGGCGACGGTCGATCACCCTCGATCTTAAGCCTGCGCAGTTGAAGGATAATGGGATTCCTAATAAAAATGAGCGGAAGCTGGGTCAACGTAGTAGAGTGCGAGCACTATTTCAATGCTTGGGTTTTTTCCGGGTCTCGGCGTCGAGGCCCGGAAGACCACTTCCCCGCCGAATATCTTTGTTACGCCGTGGCCGTTCTGGCGACATCCTGTAGGCCGCGGGCCTCAATCTCGAAGTCGCGGATTTTGTACTTTTGGATTTTGCCGCTAAGCGTGGCCGGGAACTCGGTGACGAAGCGGACGTGCGCGGGGATCTTGTAGTAGGCGATCTGGCCCTCGCAGAACTGCTTGATCTCATCTTCGGTGGCTTCGACGCCGGGCCTGAGACGAATCCATGCGCAGACAATTTCGCCGAGGCGCGCGTTGGGGATGCCGACGACCTGCGCTTCCCCTACCTTGGGGTGGGTGTAGAGGAACTCCTCGACCTCGCGGGGATAGATGTTTTCTCCGCCGCGAATGATCACATCTTTGGAGCGGCCGGTGAGATGGATGCAGCCGTCGTCGCGCATCACTCCCAGGTCTCCGGTGTGCAGCCAGCCGTCTGGCTGGATGATCTGCGCGGTGGCTTCGGGATCGCCGTCATAGCCCTTCATCAGCGCGTAGCCTTTGATGCAAAGTTCGCCTTGTTCGCCGATGGCAACGATCTCGCCGGTGGAGGTGGAGACGATCTTGATCTCTGTCTGAGGCATGGCGCGGCCGACGGTTTTGACCCTGATTTCGATGGGGTCTCCGGCGTCGGACATGGTGGTGACGGGTGAGGTCTCCGTTTGTCCATAAGCAATGACCAGTTCGCCGATGTGCATCTCTGTGAGGACGCGCTTCATCAGCTCGACCGGGCAGGGCGCGCCGCTCATCATGCCGGTGCGCAGGCTCGTGAGGTCGAAGCTGGCAAAATCGGGCAGCGCAAACTCGGCGACGTACATCGCAGGCACGCCATAAACCGATGTGGCCCGCTCGTCGTGAATGGCTTCGAGCGTGGCGCGAGCGTCGTAGGTCCAGTTGGGCAGGATGAGGGCCGCGCCGGAGTTCACGGCCGTCATGGTGCCGATGACGCAGCCGTAGCAATGGAAGAGCGGCACGGGGACGACGATCTTGTCCTGCTCTGTGTAATGAAAACCTTGCGCCAGGAACTGGCCGTTGTTGACGATGTTGTGATGCGAGAGCAGCACGCCCTTGGGCAGTCCGGTGGTTCCGCTCGTGTATTGGATGTCGGCGACATCGTGGGGGTCGACGTAATCGGGCAGACGACCCTCGGCATCGAGGAGAGCCGGCCAGGCTGAAGAGTCGAAGTAGATGGTGTGCCGCAGCTCAACGTCGAGGCCATGGCGGGCGCGGCCGAGGATCTCTTCGTAGTCGGCGTGCTTGTCAGTGTGCCAGAGGAAGAGGGCCTTCATGCGCGAGCGCTGGAGGGTGAACTGGAGTTCGTGGGAGCGGTAGGCGGGGTTCACGTTTACCAGGGCGACTCCGGCGCGGGCGCAGCCCATGTGCATCATGATCCACTCGACGCAACTGGTGGACCAGAGGCCGACCCGGTCGCCTTTGCGAATTCCGAGCGACCAGAGTCCGCGCGCCACGCTGTCGGCGGCGGCGCTCAGCTCGGCCCAGGTGAGGCGTTTGTTTTGATGGCGGGAGGCGACGGCCAGGCGGTCGGGAAAGCGGCTGGCGGTGCGGTCAAGAAGACCGCCTACTGTCAGATCGAGGAGCGGGCGGCTGGGACCGCTTGTGTGGCTCCGGGTCAGAATTTCTTCTTCAACGGGCATAGTTGTGGCTCAGAGACAATGAAGGGAAGTTTATACCAGCCGACCCCATGCCAAAATGTGACACAGACCACAATCATGAACGCCTTATTATGCCCTTTTCAATCACTTGACTCGGCCTCTGACTCCTCTTCACCGGTTGTCTTCAGGAGGAAGGGCGGGTGTCTGAAGCTCAGCTGCATCAGCTGGATGAAGGATTTATCGGGATGAATGTCCAAGCGATAGTAGAGGATGCCGCCGATCACCGCATAGATGAAGGAAATAGCAGCGACGATCGGGAGGACGCGGGTGACGAGAAAGACGATCAACTCCCATGGTCCCCAGGGGCCTCCGACCTCGACGACCTGCCCGTATTGAGTGAGAACCCAGTAGTCGCCTCCTCCATGGCCCTGCAGCCTGAAGTAGAGTCTGCCCTTGTCCATTCTGGGGTGGTTCACGTCGGAGGTGATGGGAATCTTGACGCCGGCTGCGGTCTGCAGAAAGGGCCGCCATCCGGTGACGGTGGTCAGCGTGCCCTGTCGATTCCACCCGAGCCTGTCCATGTGAAGCACGCAAGGGCAGAGATTTGCCGGGAGGCGAGGAAAGGGAAACTTGGGCAAAACTACCAGAAAGTAGACTTCGTCCGGCATCGCCTGATAAAAACCTGCTCCGGCGACTGGATTTTCTTTGTCATCCAGTTTCATGGTCTCGCCGGGCTGGACGAAGAGCTGGGCGACGACTCCATGATCGGCGTCCTCGATGTCGACCACGGCATGAGGATACTTGCCGTCGTTTCTCACCGGCTCCAGGTGAAGGGAAAATGCCGGTGGAACCCATGCGAAGGCAAGGAGGAGGAGCAGCGCCGATTGAGGCTTCATTGCCCATCGTTTTATCACACGGTGGAGCGGCGGGGCAATTGCGGGCGTGGGATTGAGCCGGGTTCGGTGAATCCACTGGCACAGAGGCGGGTCATCTGTCGTAGAATGGCATCGCCGCCGGAAAACGTTTTCGGGTGAAGGGAACTTGCCCGCCAGGGAGCCGGCTCCGGAGATACTAGAGCGGTTCTCCGATAGATATACCCTGACCAGCCTTATCGAAGGTGGATTTTTCTTAAGGAAAAATCCACTTGAGAGCATTGGTTTCGGGGTACAGCAATCGGAGAACCGCTCGATTTCAATTTCAGGAATGGATGGAGATGAAGATCGTGATGCATGTAATCGCCCAGTTGCCCGTTGCGCTGCTGCCGCTCGCCCTGCCGGTTCTGCTGGCTGGTTCCTTTGCCCTGATGGGCCACGCCCAGACCGCCCCGCCAACGGGCGGCGACCAAAAGGCGGTCGAGATTGGCGGCCAGAAGGTCGTCACCCTCACCCGCAAGGCCGTCAGCACCACCCAGCCGGAATTCACCTCGATCACCCTCGCTCCCGGACGGGGCATGGAGATTCTGCAGATCACCGCCAACTTTCCCGGCAAGGGCAGCGTGGATGTGCTCGACCCTATCACGCTCGATGAGGCCAAGAAGAAGCTCGACGTGGAGGACGACGACTTCGGCAACCTGGGCTATCGCCTGGGCTCGTGCTTCCTGTTTCCCTATCCGAACCGGATTCGCGGTAAGCTCTCGGCCGACGGCAAGACTCTGACGACGGAGTGGCAGGGCCACACGATTACGCTGCCGGCCAACAACATCGGCAAGCTTCCGACGGCAGAGCGCCACGCGATGCATGGGCTGATTCTCAAGGCCAAGACCGATGATGTCACGGTGAAGCAGATCCCGGGCGGGCAGCAGGTCTCCGGCATCATCAACGGCGGCGACTTTGGCGGCCACTGGCTCTCGAAGAGCCGTCTGGCGATTGTCATTCGGCTGACCGCAGACGCCGTCGATGCGAGCATCGTGGCGGAAAACGTTGGCAACGAAGCCGAGCCTGTGGCCCTCGCATGGCATCCGTATTTCAACCTGCCCTCGGGCGACCGCACGCAGGCCAGGGTACGCATTCCGGGCACGACCACAGCCCAGGTGGACAATTATGACAACGTCTTCCCCACGGGCAAGCTTGTGCCGGTCAAGGGAACGCAGTATGACTTGGACGTTCCCGGCGGCGTGGCGCTGGGCAAGAACTTCTATGACGACAACTGGAATCACCTGGAGTGGAAGGACGGTGCCGTAACCGTCGATGTGATCGACCCGGCCGCGCATTACGGAGTGAAGATCATTGGCCTCTCGCCGGAGATCAAGGCGATTCAGATGTACGCGCCGCCGAACAAGAGCTTTGTGGCCATCGAGCACCAGTTCAACCTGGCCGACCCGTTTAACAAGGTGTGGGGCTCAACCGACACAGGGATGGTGACACTCAAGCCGGGCCAGAGTACGAAGTGGCATGTGCGGTTGAATCTGTTTGTGCCGTAGAGAGGCGCCACCGCGAGCCTTTGGGAATACCCGACAGCAAATCTTCACTTCATCTCCAGCAAGCGCTTCTTGGTTCCCCATCCTTTCCGCCTCATCGCGGGAAAGGATGGGGGGATCACGAACCCAGGCTCCTCTTCCCCGAAGCTCTTCGTGAAGGCCTCCTTCCGGAGAACCTTTCCAATTTCTTCCAAGTGAACGCGGTCACTCAAGTCGGGCAGGATTCCGCCGATGAACCTTTCGAGTAGCTTCAGAACAAGAAAGGGTTCCCGCCATGCAATGGCTGCGCAACCTCCCTATCTCCCGCAAGTTCCTCCTCGCATTCGGCATTGTTTGCGGCTTATGCGTCGTGCTGGGCGCGTTCACATTCGAGACATTCCGCAGCATTGCGGCGAAGAATGCCGAGGTGAGCGAAAACGCCTTCCCCTCTGTGATTCATTTGGCCGATATGCGCGGAGCAGCCAACATCCTCCGCCGCGAAGATCTTGACTTGATGCTATGCCAGACTTCGACATGCACGTCCGGTCACTTGGCGAAACGCCAAAAGGCATTGACCGACTATCAGTCTTCTGCGAAAGCGTATGAACAGTACATCACCTATGCCGGCGAACGCGAACTCTATCAGAAGTTTTCCTCAGATTTTTCACAATACAGGGAGTTGAGCGACCGCTCCATGGCGTTGTTGGCTGCGGGCAAGACCGGGGACGCGCTGGACTCGCTGATGGCGGACTCGACCCTCCTGCTGGTGAGCTCGACCCTGGAAGGAATGGCCAAAGATATGGAACTCGACGCCACTAGCGGCATGGAGAGAGCGCGCAGCGCCACCGCCTCCAGCGCGCGGGCCATGTGGATCGGCACGGGCGCCACAATTCTGATCGTGGCGCTGTGCGCAATCACCGGGATGATTCTCACCAGAGAGATCGCGCCGCGTGTTGACCGGGCTACTGCCACCGTGGAGCGTTTGGCCGCCAAGGACATGACAGCGTGGATCCAGGTAACTGGAACCGATGAGCTCGGCCGGCTAGGGACCGCTTTGAACACCTGCGCCGAGTCGATGCGAAGCGTCCTCAAGTCCGTCGCGCAAGGTGCGGAGACGCTCTCGGCAGCCACCAGCGAGATCAGCGCCCGGGCCACCCAGAGCGCCGGTAACGCCAAGTCTCAATCCGCCAAGACCAACCAGATTGCGGCGGCAGCGCAGGAGATGACCGCAACAATTGGCGAGATCAGCCACAATGCGGAAAGCGCGGCCTCAGCGAGCCGCACCTCCGCCGAAACCGCCGACCAGGGCGGCGCGGTGATGCAGGCCGCCGCGGCAACGATGGAAAAGATCGCCTCCGCCACCGGTTCGGTGGAGGGAAAAATGAGCTCACTGGCCCGCCGCTCAGAGGAGATCGGCAAGGTCGTCAACGTGATCCAGGAGATCAGCGAACAGACCAACCTGTTGGCGCTGAATGCGGCGATCGAGGCGGCCCGCGCCGGCGAGCACGGACGCGGCTTCGCTGTGGTGGCGGGCGAGGTTCGGCGATTGGCCGAGCGCACGAAAAGCGCCACCGAAGAGATCTCCGGCACGATCCGCAGCATTCAGGAAGAGACTCGTGAGACTCTCACGGTGATGCAGGAGAGCCGCGCGGCCGTCGAGAGCGGGTTGGGAGAGACCTCGCGCGCACGGCAGAGCCTGGAAGCGATCATCCAATCCTCAAAGCAGGTCGAACACCAGATCCACCTGATCGCGACCGCGGCCACCGAACAGACCTCGGCCTCCGGCGAGATCTCTGAATCGGCCGGGCAAATGTCTCAATTGTCGGTGGAGAATGCGCAGGTCGCGGAGGAGGCGGTCGAGGCGCTTAAAGACCTGGCCTCGCTGGCGAGTCAACTGGACGGCATGATCCGACAGTTCCGCCTGGAGGATGACCGTCAGGCCGGCGGACGATTCAGCGGTAGCGGTCAGCCGGTGGTCCAGCCGGCGCTGCGAACCGCACACTCGTAAGCGACGTTTGTTGGCGGCAGCCGCAACCGGTCCGCGGTCCCGGCAATGGGCCTCAATGGCTGGGACCAAGCTGCCGCCTTCAATTCTTTCTCGGATAAGTTCTCGACAGCCGATCGTGCCAGCAGAGGCGATCATCGTCAAAGAGCGCCCATGCGATGCCGAGACCGACCGGAACCAACGAGAGCGTCAATCCGCCGAGCCGGCTGCGCAACTGTTCGCCGGTGGGGATCTGGCCATCGAAGGTGCAGAGCGAGATGCCGGCCAAGCGCATCCCCGGAGTTGTTCCCGTGAGGGTGAGAAAGAGCGTCTGATAAAGCAGGCCGGCAATCAACAGCCCGGAAACCACGCCGAGCTCCACAATCTTCGCCGCGTGCGGGTGGCCAACTCTGGCCGCAGCCATCAGGACCGGAGCCAGCATGGCGCCGATCAGCACCCCGTCGGCCAGGACGGCCCTCAACCGGTGACCGAGTGGCGCCAGGTGCAACAACGAATGCTGCATGGTGGGCTGAAGGTCGGCTTCTTCGCGCGCTTGTGGGTCAAGCACGATCTCCGCCCAGCCGGGCTCGGACCAGGATTCTAGAACAGCGGAGGAGGAGTCGGGCTGGGTGGAGATGGCGCTGGGATCGACCTCGAAGATGCTCAATTGCATCTCCGGCCTTGCCACAGCAAACGGCCCTTCGGCTCGCCTCGGCCGCATCTTGCGAGCGGCCACCAGCTCCCGCGGGAACTCGATGAGGTTGGCAGGGATAGGAAGATCGGGTTCGATAGGCTCAATCTCCCCGTTTTCGGGAGGATTCTGAACCGCCTCTTTCCAATCCCATTTGTCCGGCTCCGAGGTGTGAGGCAGCAATGCTGAAACGGGAACGACGATCGGCTCTTCCAAGATGCTCGGAGAAGCCGGGGCAGGGACCGAAGTGGCGCTCGCAGCCGCAATCGGGCATGGAACAGGCGCAGGCCGGAGCAAAAGAAGACCCGGCTCCTGGCGATGAAGAGCGCATTCGTTTTCCCACTCCTCGAGCGAGGCAGGCATGGCAGACTGGGACGATATCGCTGGCTCCCAATCTCGCACAGTGGATGGCGTGGGAGACGCGTTCTCAGCCGATTCGAGAATCGATAGGCTTGGGAGGTTGGCCGCGGCGGGCCACTCCTCGATCACCGGCTGAGCCTGGACCGCGGTCCTCGGAGGCGCCGCAGCCACGACGCTTATCGCGGGAGTGGCTGCGCGGCTTTGCTCGGCAAGTATCTGGCTATAGCTGGGGGCCTGGGCATAGCGCGCCGCAACGCGAGCGGCTGCCTCCGCGGCGCGGCTGCCGGCAGCCATCCAATTCACGGTTGGCGCAGCGGCCGGCTTGGCTGCGGGCCATCCTCGCCGGCTCTTGTGCTCGGCGAGGCGCAGGCTAACCTCTTGCTTCCAGGAGGCGGTGGTCTCGGGTTGACCAACAACAAGTGTGCTCAAGGCTGCAGATTCCCTTCCTTAGCGTCCTCCGGCCGCGTGCAGGCGCCGGAACAGCTGTGTCGATCTGTGAATCCCGATGTGTACGGGATCCTCAGAGGTTTTTCAAAAAAAGAGAAGGGAGGATCGAGGAGCGAACAGGCGCGACTCATTCAGCCAGACTCGGGCCGTTGGGACCGAGCGCGGTGAGGAGCGTCCGAAATGTGCCTGCCGCCAGAGCTGCGAGGCTCGCATTCCATGCCGGGCAGCCGGTTTTGCTATGCTGACCTTGGTCCCTGGGATGTGTGCTCGCACTCTAGTATTTATCACGATGCTGGCTCTCTGTCACCTGCAAATGCGCGGGCAGGCGTTGACCAATGGGGCACCTCGCGCGGCGCAGGAACCCGCCGCCACTCCCGCGGCCGATTTGCCTGACGACCCAGGCCAGGAGATTCTTCCTGTTGCCCAGCCCGAAGCGCAGCCTGCAAGCGGCGTGCCCGTCGACTGGGAGGCCAGGAACCAAAGCCGCGTGGGCGACACATGGACACTGAGCGGCGAAGTCGTGGTTCACTACCGCGATTACACCATCCGCGCGGACCAGATCGTTTATCACCAGGCAACGACGGAGCTGGAGGCGGATGGCAACCTCGAAGTGGCCGGCGGGCCAAACGATGTGCAGATCTATGCCTCGCGCGGCGACATGCGGCTCAACATGCATACCGCACGCTTCTACAACGTGCACGGCACGCAAGGGGCGCGCCAGGCAGGCCGGACGACGGTGTACTCGACGACCAATCCCTTCCTCTTCACCGGCAGGGTTCTGATTCAGACTGGCGAGGGACACTACCGCATCGTCGATGGAACGATGACCAACTGCCGCCTTCCCCGCCCCGACTGGCAGTTGATCTCGCGCAGCATCAAGCTGGAGAATGGCAAGGCCTCCTCGGCCAACATGCTGTTCAAGTTTCTCGGCGTGCCGATTTTTTACCTGCCCTATCTTCGCCACCCAGTGGACGATCTGGGCCGCGAAAGCGGGATTCTTATCCCCGTTATCAGCACGGGGTCGTCGATCAAGGGCACCACCGTTGGCGAGCAGGTCTACTGGGCGATCAACCGCAGCATGGATATGATTGCCGGAACTGAGTATTTTAGTAAGCGCGGCTGGGCTCCCAATGGCGACTTCCGATACAGAGGCGCTGGCTTGAACCAACTGACGGTGCGATGGAATGCCCTCTTCGACCGCGGCATTGTGCCGCCGGCCACATCGCCCCCGGCGGGCAATTGCCTTGCGGCGCCGACCAGCACAGGACTTGTGAACCAAGGCGGCCTGGAGATCCATATGCAAGGCCGCAACGATCTAAGCTCTGAGACGCGGCTTGCCGGGGACATCGACTACCTGTCGTGCTATGTTTACCGGCTGGTCTTCAACGACAACTACTACCAGGCGGTCGACTCAGAGGTGCAGAGTAACATCTCGCTGACTCACGCGCACAATGGCTTTGTGCCTTCCGCTGCGCTGGATCGCTTCCAGAGCTTCGCAAGCCCCACCGAGGGCGACGAGGTGAGGATTCTTCACCTGCCAAGCTTGCGCCTCGATGTGCTGGACCGCCCGCTGGGCGAATCGACGCTGTATTGGGGCATGGGATCGTCGCTCGCTTATCTGACCCGCGCCGAGCCGTCGGGAGTCGTGGGCGGAATAAACCTCCACGCGCGCAACGTGGGCCGCTATGACATCTATCCTCACGTCTCGATGCCTCTGGTGGCGGGCGGCTGGAGCATCGTGCCCGAGCTTGCCGTGCGCGAAACCGCGTATACCATCAGCCAGAACCCGGACCTGCCGCCTGCAAACGGCGGACCGCCCGTCAATGGCGGAACTCCCACGATCAGCCATGATTCACTGAACCGCAGCGACTTTGAAGCATCGCTCGACCTGCGGCCGCCGGCCCTTGAACGGGAGTTTTCGCTGACAGGCTGGAATCGCGAGCTGCGTCACGTGATCGAGCCGGAGATCGCTTATAGGTATGTCGCCGGCATCGGCGCGAAGGAGCGGAACGTGCTGCTGATCGACACAACCGACATCGCCACCAACACCAACGAAGTAGACTGGTCGCTCACGCAGCGCTTTTATCTGCGACCTTCGAACCGGCAACCGTGCGCCGAGATTGCGGCTGATCCAAAGGGCTGCCCGGCGCAGACTCGCGAGTGGGCGAGCTGGCAGATTGCGCAAAAGCTCTTCATCGATCCCAACTTTGGCGGAGCGCTGATCGCAGGCCGGCGCAACGTTTTCGACTCTACATTGGACCTGAGCGCGATCGCCTTTCTGACCTCGCCCCGCAACCTCTCGCCGATCACATCGCGGCTGCGCTTCGAGGCCATCGACAATCTGCGCATCGAGTGGGACCTGGACTACGATTCCAAGGCGGGGCGGCTGGGCGGCGACAATCTCTATGCGGGGTACAGCTGGGGCAGGACGACGGTCGGCATCGGGCATTCGCTGCTCAACGCAGTAGACGAACAAGGCACGACAGCGTCAACAATTCAGAGCCAGCAGGTGCAGCCCTACCTTAGCATCGGAAAGCTCAATGGCACGGGCTTCAACCTGGCGGCAAATGGCGGCTATGACTTTGTCCACGGAGCGCTGCAATACGCCGGTCTGCAGGCGGTCTACAACTGGAACTGCTGCGGCCTGAGCTTCGGGTACCGTCGGTTCGCTCTGGGCTCGGTCCGAGACGAGACGCAATGGCTCTACAGCATCACCCTGGCCAACTTCGGCTCGGTGGGTGACATCAGGCGCTCCAACACGGCCTTCCGCGATCCGAGCCTGCCGCCGGCTTACTGAGCCGGCTTTTTGTACGGGGTTGGGTCGCGCCAGATCTGCGATACCGCAAAGCCCGAGGCGCTTAAGCGCGGCCGCTCCGCCGCAAGGTGGCTGGAGTATCCTTTTCTCAAGAGGGTTTACCTTTGTTACGAGTTCACTTAGTTGCCGGCCTGCTTGCTGTGGGCCTTGTTGTGGGCTGCAAGGCCCAATCGGCGTCTCAAGGAGCACCCGATCCGGTGATGAACCGGCACATCGAGATCATGGTCCGCTCGCAGTACAACGTGCCGCAGGATGTGGACGTCACGATCGGCGGACGCAAACCGAGCCAGATTCCCGGCTATGACACGCTTTCCATCACGCTCTCGCACGGAGCAAGACAGCAGGCGATAGATTTTCTAATCTCGACCGACGGCAAGACACTGGCTCGCCTGGAGAAGTTCGATTTGGTCAACGACCCGGTCTTCTCGATCGACGTGGCGGGCCGCCCGATCCGCGGCAACCCCGATGCCAAGGTCACGGTTATCAACTTCGACGATCTGGAATGCCCATATTGCGCCCGACTGCACCAGGAGCTTTTCCCAGCCACCCTAGAGCACTATAAAGACAAGGTGCGTTTTATCTACAAAGACAACCCGCTGCCGCCCGACATGCACCCCTGGGCGATGCACGCCGCCGTAGACGCCAACTGCCTGGCCGCGCAGAGCGGCGATGTGTATTGGACCTACGTGGATTATCTTCACTCTCACGGCCAGGAGGTGAACGGCGAGAATCGGGATCTAACCAAGAGCTTTGCCTCGCTGGATCGCGTTGCCCGCCAGGAGGCGGCGCTAGGCAAGCTCGATGGCGTCAAACTCGATGCCTGCCTCGCCAAGCAGGATGAAACCGCGGTGCGCGCCTCCTCAAAGGAAGCTCAGTCGCTGGGGATCGAGGGCGCGCCTTACGTTTTCGTCAATGGTGAGCGCTTTGACGGCGCTCTGCCCCAGGAACAGGTGTGGATGGTAATTGACCGCGCCCTGCGCGCCGCCGGGGTGGCGGTGCCTGCAGCGCCGGGACAAGCGCCGGTGTCAGGTGCGGGCAGGTAGGCGACCAATTGCTTCTTTCTTGTTTCTTGCCCGCCCGTTGTCAGGACGGGCGGCAACGGGGCGGTGGCAGTCGAATTTACCTATCGCCATGCCGCCCTCGGGATTTATCCTTGATTGCCGGGAACTTTGGGTTCCCATGGGGGATATCAGGTTGCAGATGAAAGCTCTTTTCCGCACGCCCATTCGTTTGGCCTTACCCGTTTTCTGCTGTGGAACCCTGCTGGCCGTTGTGGGTGGATGTCACCGCCCCCCCTCCCCGGACGTGATGGCGACCGTGAACGGCAAGGAGATTTTGCGTTCGGATTTGGAGAAGTATTACAAAGCCAATCTCAACGACAACGCCCCGAAGCCCTCCGCCGAACAGGCCGATATTGTGCGCCTTAACATCCTGCGACAGATGATCGACGACGAGATTCTCTGGCAGCGCGCGACCAAGCTCAATCTTGTCGCCAGCGACGACGATGTCAATGCCAAGGTGACCGAGATGAAGGTGCCCTACACTCCTGAGGAGTGGGATAAGCAGCTGCAGGCGCGCAATATCACGATGGACGACCTCAAGCGCGATCTTCGCCGCTCGCTGACCAAGACTAAGCTGATGAACAAGGAGATCGAATCGAAGATCACGATCACCGACGCTGAGATCAGCGGGTACTACGCGGCGCACAAGGCAGAGTTCAACCTGATCGAACCACAGTTTCACCTGGCGCAGATCGCGGTCACCAGCGTACCAGCCCAGCAGGCCGGGAATCTGCAGAACAACAAGGCGGAAAACGACACCGAGGCCAGGAAAAAGATCGAGGCGCTGCGCGCCAAGCTCCTCAGCGGAGAAGACTTCGCCACCCTGGCGACGAACTTCTCAGAGAATCCGAGCACCGCCTCGAACGGCGGCGACATGGGCTTTATTTCCGAGACGCAGCTGCGTTCTGAACAGGATGTTTACAACGCAGTGAGCAAGCTCAAGCCGGGAGAGGTCACCGATATTATTCCTGTCTATGACAGCGCCGGTCCCGCCCGCCGAGCGATGGGATATGCCATCTACAGGCTGATCGCCCGGGAGCCGGCAGGGCAGCGCGAGTTAAACGATCCGCGCGTGCAGCAGGTCATCCGCCAAGGCCTGCGCGAGGGCCACTCGCAGTTGCTGACGAATGCCTACTTCGAGATGCTGCACAACGATGCCAAGGTTCACAACTACCTTGCTGAACAGATTCTGAAGCAGGGCGCGCAGTGAGACACAGCCCGCACTTCAATTGCGCAGCAAATCGCTGTAAATAAGCCGGCTGCCTGCTCTTGTCTGGAGCAACGGCGCATCCTTCGCCGTCCTTGGAGATTCGCAAGGACCAATCCACAGGCCGGAGCAATCAGGCGCGGCTCACCCGCCTCACATAGGCTCAGAGCTCAGCCAAGCGCGAGGGAAAAGCTGCAGACATCTTCAAACATGGAACGGCCCCCGCCGTGGCGGAGGCCGTCTGTCTCTTTGACTGATTCCGTTGCTTACTTCAGGTTGCCGCTGGAATCCATGGTGATGCCGCCGGGGCCTGCGTTCTTCTTCTCTTCGTTGGCCTTGCGGGTACCCATCGCCTTGGTGCGCCATTCCTCGGCCTTCGCGACATCGTCCTTGCGCGCCGCCTCATTGCCGTAATCCACATCGGCCTTGCGGCGGTAGATCAGGTTCAGATAAGCCATGGCATCGTCGTAGTTGGGCCGGTTCTCGACAGCCTGGTTGAGGTACTGAAGAGCTTCATCGACCAGCGGGCCATTCTTGGCCTTAAGCGGCTCCATGATGTTCTTGGGAGCCTTGGCGTTGCCTTCGCCATCGTCGTTGACGCCGGCGGGTAGTAGGGCCGTCAATGTGTTCTGGTGCGCCTCCATCCAGTCGATGACGCCGACGGTGTAAGCGGCCTCGGGATCCTTCGGATCCTCTGCCAGCACCTTCTTCTGCCAAGTCTTGGCGTCATCGAGCTTCTTGATGCTGAAGTCGATGCCCGCGATCTGCTTCATGCTATTGATATCGTGTGGGTTGTTCGTAAGAACATCCTGAAAGATATCAATGGCCTGCTGCGCGTTCTTCAGGTTGTCGGGTGTATCGAGCCCCGGCACTACGTTCTGGGCCAGCGCGGTGGCCAGGTAGCTCTTCGCCATAGGAAGGGTTGGATCGAGTTCCGTGGCTTTCTGGAAGTGCCCGATCGCCTCTTCATAGTGCGCGCCCTTGTAAGCTTCCACTCCCTTGTTCAACTGGTCACGGGCCGCGAGGCGGTCGCACCCGCTCATGGAAAGCACCATGCCGGCTAAAGCAATCGCGAGCGCCGTAATTCGTGCGGGTCCATTCATCTTCTTATCCTTCTCCTTCAAGCGAGCGCCTATCTGCCGCAGGCCTGGAATCTATTTGTCAGCTGGCCGCAAGCGGGAAGCGCCCGGACCAGGACGAAAAAATTGTACTCCCCGTCCCAGGCGAATGAACTGCCTCGGGACGGTGCTGGCCGAATCCGAGCTCCGCGCATTTCCCGCGAAGGAAGCTGGCGCGCGTTGCCTGCTATTCGCCGGCCATGATCTTGGGCGTCATCAAACCGATGTGGTCCACGTTTGCCGCGCGGCCAATATCGATGACCTCCGCGATGTAGTGGAAGTCCAGATTGTCGTCGCCCTTGACGAACATGATGCGCTCGGCGCGATTGGCGTAGATCTCGGTGAGGCGAGCCAGAAGCTCCTTCTGTGCCGCCGGGCCGCCGACGCCGTTGTTCACATCGGTCTCATTGATCTTGTAGTTCGGAAGTGCGCCCGGCTTGTGAATCACCTGGACGACAATCGTGCGATCCGTCGGGTTTGTCTGCTGCGGGTTCTTGGGCGGCTGGGGCACCAGCGCATCCAGGCCCTTGGGCGTCACCGGCACGATCACCATGAAGATGATCAGCAGCACCAGAAGAATGTCGATCATCGGGGTCACATTGATGTCGGAAGAGTAGCCCCCCGCGTTGCCTGTTGTCATTGACATTGCTAAATACTCCTCGTTTATTCAAATTCTCGCTCGATCGGCGCAAGAGCTACTTTACTCGCTGACCGAGCCCTTCGGCGTCATCAGGCCGACGTGATCCACGTTTGCTGCACGGCCAATATCGATGACCTCTGCCACGTAGCGGAAGTCGATGCCGTCGTCACCTTTGACGAACATGACACGTTCGGCACGGTTGGCGTAGATGGCGGTCAGTTTTGGCAGTAAATCGGATTTCGCGTAGTCGGTGTCGTTGATCTTGTAAGCAGGGGCCTCGCCAGCGCGATGCAAAACCTGCACCACAATGGTGCGGGGTTGCGGTAGCTGCGGTTCCTCGGTCTTGGGCGGCTTTGGCACCAGCGCATCCAGACCCTTGGGGGTAACCGGTACGATCACCATGAAGATGATCAACAGCACCAGAAGAATATCGATCATCGGAGTCACGTTGATCTCCGACGAGTAGCCTCTCCCGCTTCCCGTTGTCATTGACATGGTTTATCTCTCCTCACTTGCTCGAGACCGTTAACGAACCGGCGAGTAATAATCCCTACTCGCCGCCTGCGAGATTGCTTTCACGCTTCTGAGTCAGCAAGCCTACGTCTTCGACTCCTGCCGTGCGCACGGCGTCAATCGCGTCTTCGACGGCGCGGTACTGCGCGCGGGCATCGGCGCGGACGAAGATCGTCTTGCCGGGCTTATCGGCCAGCTTCTCGCGCACCTGCACGCCGAGCTCACTGATCGCCGTCTTGTTCTGTCCCAGGAAGACATCCCCGCTGCGGGTGATCGCTACGACAATTGCGTCTTCCTTGTCGGCGTCGGGCATGGCGGTGGGATTGTCGACCCTGGCCATCTCGACCTGCACCTTGTTCTGGAGCATGGGGGTGATGACCATGAAGATGATCAACAGCACCAGCATCACATCCACCATAGGCGTGACGTTGATGTTCGAGTTGACCTTACTGCCTTCGTTGCGTACCGAGATTCCCATTGTGAGGGCTCCGTTGGCTGAAAATATTTGTCCGGATGACTTCCGGCCTTGCGCGCGATCCCGTCCGCCGGCACTCGATTGGAACCGTCAGGCAGGAGAGACGATCGCTCGCTCTCCGGCCCGACGCAGATTCCCGCTCTCGCCGCGAAACGCCTCGCTTAGCGCCTGTGGCTCTGCTTGATGAAGTAGTCGACCAGTTCGCTGGAGGAGTTATCCATCTCCACGTCGAACGACTCGACACGTCCGGTGAAATAGTTGAAGGCCATCACGGCCGGGATGGCGACGAGCAAACCGAAGGCCGTGGTGACCAGGGCCTCAGAGATGCCGCCGGCAACCGCGCCGATGCCCGAGGTCTTCTGAGTGGCGATCTGCTGGAAGGCGTGCAGAATGCCGATAACGGTGCCGAGCAGGCCGACGAACGGAGCTGTGGCGCCGATGGTGGCCAGAACCGCGAGGCCCCTCTTGAGCTTGGCGTGAACGATGGCCTCGGCGCGCTCCAATGCGCGGCCCGAGCTGGCGATCGACTCGTCGGTGGCGGAGCCGCCCGAGGAGCGGAACTCTTGCAGGCCAGCGGTCACCACCTCTGCCAGGTGGGACTTCTTGTTGCGGTCGGCGATCTTGATCGCTTCCTCAAGCTTGCTATCCTTGAGAGCACCGGCAACCTTGGGCGCGAACTCGCGCGACTGCTTGCGGGCCGCGGAGAAGTACAGGTAGCGGTCGATCATCACGGCCAGAGACCAGATTGACTCGATGAAAAGGGTGATGGCAATGATGCGAACCGGCCAGCCCATGTGCTGCCAGAGTTCCATGGGGCTGAAGCCGACCGCCTGCTCTTCACCGTCGAAGATGAATGCCAGGTTGGCGGCCGTGTGCGAAGCGAAGTGTGTAAGCTGAGCGAGAATCACTGAATCGTTCCTCCTAAGGAGTTTTCTTGTGGACTGCAAAACCTTTTGCGGTGCTGGGAACACGGCCTTCGTGGAAAACCGCGTTCAGGTCAATAAAAAAGCTCTTTCCCCGCGCCGGCGGAAGGAGCCAGATACATTCTTCATCCACCCAAGGTGAAGATCACGTTGACCGTGGTCTCCACTTCCACCGGCTCGTTGTTGAGCAGGTAGGGCCTGTAGCGCCAGGACTTGACGGCATCCATGGCGGCCTGCTGCAACATGGCCGGCCCACTGACGACGTGCAGATCTTCGATAGAACCTGTCTTGGAGATCTTGGCCTGGAGCACGACCGTGCCCTGAACGCGCGCGGCCTTGGCGATCGGCGGGTAGATGGGCTGGGTCTTCTGCAGCAGCATGCCTGCCGCAACGCCGCTCGAAATGTTGATCTTCTTGGGCGGGGCGGCCTTTACCTGCGGGCCGGTTGAGCCGCCAAAGAGGCTGCCCATGACGCCGTTCGAGCTGCCGCCGAAGTCGGAGCCGGCAACGCCAAACGAAGCGACTGGCGCTTCCTTCTCGGCGACCATCTTGATGTCATGCGGGATCCGGGTAGGCGCCGTGAGCTGATTGTTCATCATCTCCGACTGCACGTGGACCACATGCACTGCCTCTGGCGGTGGCGGCGGTGGCGGCGGAGGTGGTGGAGGCGGAGGTGCTACCAACGCCATCTGCATGGCGGCCTTGGGCAGCGCCTCGGGATAGATCAGCGGAAGAAGGATCATCAGGAGCAGAATCAGGGCCTCACCGATGAACATCGGGATCATCCAGGGTCCGCTCTTGCTCTTGATCCTGCCTCCGGATTCAAATGTGGAATCTTCAAACATGGCCAGCCTCGAATCGAGTGATTGCTTACTTTTAGTTAGACACCGGGAAGATCGGAAATGTTCCCGGCATTGAAACGATACCACAGAAGCGCGACAGCCAATTTCAGGAAGTGCGCCTCCACGTGAAAACCCACAAAAAGCGGGGGTTCCAGCCTCTAAACCCTGGCTCTTTTTGCCGCCGGAAGCACCGCTGTCGAACCGCTTCGCGCACGCCACTCCTGCCAAGCCACCAACATCGGAGCGGCCACCGCGATCGAGGAGTACGTGCCGATGATGATGCCTACCACCAGCGCGAATGAAAAGCCCCTGAGCACCTGTCCGCCGAAGATATAGAGCGACAGAACCGTCAGAAAAGTCAGACCGGAGGTCAGCACCGTCCGGCTCAATGTCTGATTGATGCTGCGATTGACGACGTCGGGCAGCGACTCGCGGCGGCTCAGCCGCAGATTCTCGCGAATGCGGTCGAAGACGACGATCGTGTCGTTCATCGAGTAGCCGACCAGTGTCAGGATGGCGGCAATCACCGTCAGGCTGATCTCCTTGCCGGTCAGCGCGAAGGCGCCGACGGTGATCAGCGTGTCGTGAAAGCAGGCAACAACCGCCGCGACGCCATAGATGAGCTGGAAGCGGAACCAGAGATAGACCAGCATTCCGAGCATCGACCAGAGCGTGGCCAGCAAAGCCTGTTTCTCCAATTGCTTGCCGACCGTGGGGCCGACCACCGAGACATTGCGCATGGTAAAGGGATTATCGTAGTGCGCGTGCAGGGCGTCGACGACCTGCTTCTGGCCTTCGTCGAGCGCGGTCTCCACGTGCTGCTCCGGCAAGCCGATGAGCACCTCGTTGTTCGACGCGACATCGTAAGTCACCACGCTGGCATCTTTGATGCCGGCTGCGCTTGTCGCGCTACGGATCTTGTTCAGGTCTGGAGTCTGCTGGAACTGCACCAGGACCTGAGTGCCGCCCTTGAAGTCCACGCCTAGCGGTACCGGGCTGCCGATTTGCGCCCAGTGCATGCTCATCGAGATGATGCCGGCCACGCTGAAGATCAATGAAAAGCCGAGGAAGCCCCACTTCAGCCTCAGCCAATCCACATTTACGCCGCGAAACAATTCCACTGGTTCTCTCCGCTTCCTGGAGGCTGGAGCACCTGCTCGGGCTCCAGCGTTCTTATGTTTTCATGTGCCGGTAGATGCACTATCGGCACATCTTGCAGCTCTTAAATCGACACCAATTCGCCCGGCTTCATCTTGTTGAGATGCGCATCGAAGATGACCCGCGAAACAAAGACCGCCGTGAAGAGGTTGGCCGCCAGACCGACGGTCAGTGTGGTCGCAAACCCTCTCACCGGGCCGCTGCCGAAGACGAACAGAATGGCCGCCGAGACGATGGTCGTGACATGGGTATCGACGATGGTGACCCAGGCATGGGCAAAACCCTGGTCGACTGCGGCGGCTGCGGCCTTGCCGGCGCGCACCTCTTCACGGATGCGCTCGAAGATCAGCACATTTGAGTCCACACCCATACCGATGGTCAGAATGACTCCGGCGATGCCCGGCAGCGTAAGCGCCGCGCCCCAGAAGCCCAGCACGCCGAGCAGAATGATCAGGTTCATGATCAGAGCCAAGTCGGCGTTGATGCCCGAACCGCGGTAATAAAAGAGCATGAAAGCCATCACCACGAGTACGCCCGCGATGGCCGCTCTCACACCCTCTTTGATCGAGTCGGCACCGAGCGAAGCGCCGATGGTGCGGTTTTCAAGCGGCCGCAACGAAGCGGGCAGCGCGCCGGACTTCAGCATCTTGGAGAGGATCATCACCTCATCCGGGCTAAAGCTGCCAGTGATCCTGCCGGTATCGTGAATCGGACTCTCGATGTTGGCAACTTCCTTGACCCGGCCGCCCATAACCACAGCCATCCGCTGGCCTACGTTTTTGCTGGTGTAGTCGTAGAACTTCTCGCCGGCCTCGTTGGTCAGCGTGAATTGGACCTCTCTCTGTCCGGTGTTCTGATCGGTGCTCGGATCGGCGGACCGGAAGTCCTGGCCGGCTACGACCGAGACGCGATGGAGCAGCCATACACTGTCGGAGTCCGAGTTTGCGCCGACTTGTCCAGACCCATGAATAAGCATCTGGTCGGGCGGTACCGTACCGTTCAAACTGGACAGAGCCTCTTGCTCGTCTTTGTACGGACCGCCAATCACTGCATGAACCTCCAGCCTTGCCGTGGACTGGATGACGGTCATGACCCGATCGAGATCGTCGATGCCGGGCAGCTCGACCAGAATCTGGTTGGCGCCCAGCCCATACTCTTCGATCTTCGGCTCACTGACGCCCAGCGTGTCGACGCGGTCGCGGATGGTCTCAATGGCCTGCTGAACGGTCTTCTTTTCGAGAGCCGTTTCGATATTCGGCTTCATTGTCAGCGTGAAGCTGCTGTCGACCCCGCCGCCGGAAACGTCGTATTCATTGGAGTACTTCGACTCCAGCAGAGAGCGCACGTCGCTGGTCTTGCCGGCCGCCGCGCCTTCCACCCGTACGATCTCCGGCTTGGCCGGATCGGGCTTGTAAACCTGCGAGTAGCTCAGGTCGGCTGTCTTCAGGTCCTGTTGAATGCGTCCCACAGTGTTGTCGGTCTCGGCGTTGACTGCCTCCTCAACCATCACCTGGAGGATGAGGTGAACGCCGCCCTTCAAATCAAGGCCCAGGTGAATCCTCTTGGACATCGCGTCGAGCAGGGCCTTGCCGGTGACGCCCGAAGGCACTCCGAAGATGCCGTAGACGCAGATCACCAGGACCGCGACGATCGCTGCAATTTTACCGTTGAGATTCTTCTTCATCGTCCCGTTTCTCTAATTCCGATTCTCAAACTCACTCATTAAGATCCCTGAGGCCCATCCTGAGTTGTCACCGCTGCAATCGCGTTTTTGGCCACTTCCATCTTGATGCCGTCTGGCGCAACCTTAATCACAATCGCGTCGTCTTTGATGGAGAGGATGATGCCGCGAATGCCGCCCGCCGTCGTCACACGGTCGCCGGTCTTGATCGCGGCCAGCATCGCCTGCCACTGCTTCTGACGCTTCTGCTGGGGGCGAATCATAAAAAAGTACATGATCGGGATGATCAGCAGGATTGGAAGCATGGTCAGACCGCTTCCGCCACCAACCGCCTGCAAGAACATCGACAAACCTAGACTTGCTGCCACACTCATCCCCGCACTCATCTCTTGTCCATGCCGACGCATGCGCTACGCCTCGGCTGGACACAGGCTCCCGGCGATCTGCCGGATGCCTGCAAAAGGATTTTGTCTCCGGGAACATCCAGACCGATCTGAGCCGCCGATTGGGTTCCGGCTCAGGCGCTCAAAAGGAGGGTCCGGCTGGCGCTAACCCGGGACGTAAGATTCCATCCCGCGCCTACCCCTAAATTCGACCCAACTGCCGTCTGCTTCCTGTTCGACACAGCATTCTTCTGGAAGTCCGGAATCGGGGCCGCGCCGAATTTTGCGCACACAGCCCTGCCGGCCCTAAAAGAGTGCCTCACTAGATAAGATACGCGCCGACCGGGAGGTGTCAAGGAGCAACGCACCCTCATCTACCGGAAGACGGGACTCGCCGGGCTCCCGCACGGAGCTGCGCCTTCCCTTATGAATCTCTTACGGCTCAATTACACCCCACTTAGCGCTTCGGGACTCTACTGAAAAAAAGAGCTGCTCTCGAGTCCGTCGCTCCCGCAATTCTCCATCACGGCCGGGGCCAAGCAGCTAAAAGGAGGCCTGCCATGCTGGTCCTCGATCTCCGCATCCTGTTCGTCATTCCCTTCGCCCTGGCTGAGTTCTTCTTTCTATGGGCACTATGGAATTTCGCCGCAGAGAGCATCACGAGGAAGAACGATGCTCCATCGCGCTTTGTGAGCGCATCTCAATCGCCCACGGCTTTCGCCCAGGTCTTCGCGTTCCCAGCGTCGGGCAGCGCAGCTTCGGCCGCGCACAGCTCAGGCGAAGACGCAGGCCCGCGACCTCAACAAAGCAGCGGGGGGTCGCTCCTTCCCGGCCAACTGGCTCAGTTGCACACTCGTTGAGTTGCTACTTTGCTTTGGGTTCTGGAGCCGAGGCGGGCGTCTCAGAGTCGTCGCCCGAGTCCTCCACCAGTACGGCTGAGCCGGGAACGACGTCGAAGCTTGCCGCATCCTTGCCCATGGGATGAAAGGTGATTCGCAGCGGCTCGCGCTGCCACTCTGCCGCTTCACAAACAGGCTCAGCGTGACTTTCGGGATCAAAGGCGGCCAGTTTCCTGGCCAGCACGGCCTTGCGCGCCGCCACCTGCGCCACCACGGCGTAGAGGCTCTTGCCGCTGGCGGTCACACCACAATAAGCGCCGTAGTCGCGAAACCAGCTCACCTGGCTCACGCCGGGATCGTAGTCGGGCAGCTTGAGAGCGACAACGTGGCCGGTCACGCGATCCACCAGCAGCCACGGCCCGCGCTGCCAGACCCATCGGCTGGCCGCCGGGGCGGGTTTTTCGGTCGGTTTCTCGCCGGTTGCAGGTTTGTCGCTGGGCAAGGCGTCGTTGAGCTTGATTGCGCGCCGCACCACAAAGCTGCGGTCGGTCACGTCGTGGGCATCGCCGGTGGTCCACTCTTTCACAACGCCATCGACGATCAGGGCGCGAATCTTCAGTTCAGACTCGCCAGTAGCCGCGCCGGCCGGGTCGCCGGCCTTCGAGTAAGGGATCCTCCGCGCCGCGCCCAGGATCACGACATGCGGTTTGCGCGGGGCGGCATTGGCTGTTGGAACAACCGCTACGAGAGCCATCAGAACCACCGCAAAGAATCTCGCTCGGTCACTCATTTCGGTTACTCCTGAAGCCCTGCGGCTTCGACAGCCCGTGCTACACGGAAGGCCATGCCTTCATTCAGATGCGCGGCCAGCACCTGCATGCCTACCGGCAGGCCGGCCGCGGTCGCGCCGCAAGGCACATTGACGCAGCAGATTCCCGCGAGACTCGCTGTCACAGTGTAGATATCGGCGAGATACATGGCCAGCGGATCGCCGGTCTTTTCGCCTAACTTGAATGGCGGCATCGGCGAGGTGGGAGTTACGATTACGTCCACCTCGGCGAAGGCGCGCAGATACTCCTCGGCCAGAATGCGCCGCACCTGCTGGGCCTTCAAATAATAGGCATCGTAGTAACCCGCGCTCAGCGCATAAGTGCCCAGCAGGATGCGCCGCTTGACCTCGGCACCAAAGCCTTCGTCGCGCGAATGACGGTACATGTCGGCGAGCGTCTCCGAGTCCTTAGAGCGCGGCCCGTAGCGCACGCCGTCAAAACGGGCGAGGTTGGCGCTGGCCTCGGCTGTGGCGATGAGGTAGTAAGTAGGAACGGCGTAGCGCGTATTCGGCATCGAAACCTGCTTGATCTCGCAGCCCGCGGTCTTCAACGCCGCAATGCCCGACTCAATGGCTGCGCGCACCTCGGGATCGAGGCCCTCGGCGAAGTATTCGGCTGGCACGCCTACACGCAAACCCTCGACTGGTTTGTCACTCTCTGTGGCGTAGTCGGGGACCGGGGCCGGAGAACTGGTGGCATCCATGGGATCGTGGCCGGCGATCACTCCGAGCAGTGTCGCGGCATCGCGGACATTCGAGGCAAACGGTCCCACGCGATCTAGCGAAGAGGCATAGGCGATCAAGCCGTAGCGCGAGACGCGGCCATAGGTCGGCAGCACGCCCACCACTCCGCAGAAGCTGGCGGGCTGGCGAATCGATCCGCCGGTGTCGGAGCCCAGCGTGGCCACGGCCATGTTAGCCGCGACAGCCGCAGCCGAGCCGCCGCTTGAGCCGCCCGGAACGCGCTCGGTGTCGACGGGATTGCGCACCGGTCCGTAGGCCGAGTTTTCATTCGACGAGCCCATGGCGAACTCATCGCAGTTGATCTTGCCGAGCAGGACCGCGCCTGCCGCTTCAAGCTTTTGAACAGCCGTCGCATCATAGGGAGGCTGATAGCCCTTGAGAATCTTCGAACCTGCCGTCGATGGAGCACCCTTCACGACCAGCACGTCTTTGATGCCCACCGGAATGCCGGCCAGGGTGGGGAGAGGATCGCCTTTCGCGGCCAGTTGGTCGATGCGCGCGGCCTGCGCGAGCGCACGCTCTTTGGTGAGGCTCAGGTAGACATAGAGGCGCGGATTGACCTGCGCGATGCGATTGTAATAAGTGGCAGCAAGATCGACGGCCTTAGTGCTGCCCTCGGCGATCTCGGCGCGCAAGGCGGCCAGAGTCTTCGGTTTTTCTACAAAGGTTTCGGCTGGTTTTGCATTGCTGGACAATGAAGTCTTCCTTCCCGTGGCTTCCCGAGGCCTCGTTCGGCTCAGATACAACCAGTTACTTAGCTTCCCACCTAGCCGCAAAAACAAGAACGCGGCGAGGGTGGGGCACCCAATCCAGGTGGGGGCAAAAATGCTCTACCGCTCAATCACCTTTGGCACTTTGAAGAAAGCCCCGTCCGTCTCCGGCGCCTGGCTCATCACCACCGCACGATCGAGCGAAGGCCGCGGCAGATCGTCGCGCAGCACGCTCTCGCCTGCGGCATTCTTCAGTTCGCTCACCTGCGCAAGCGGAGCCACACCGGAAGTATCAAGCTCGTTGAGCTCGGCGACGTAATCCAGCATCGCGTTCAAATCGTTGAGCATGCCCGGAGTCTCCTCAGGCGTGAGCTCGAGGTGGGCCAGTTCGGCCACGCGCTTCACTTCTTCGACGGTTACTTTGGCGGTCATTGCTTTTCCCTTCCGAGGGCTCTATTGAGGCGGTTCACAGGGCTGACTGCATGCGTTTGCGACGCGGCTCGCATGCAATTCCAATGAAGATCTGAAGCTAAAGTATAACTTTTCGCGCCGTCTCAATCGACGGTGAGCGTGAGCGTGACCTGGTGCTCAATGCCGCTCGAGGTGACGGTGACGGGAATTGAGTAGGTTCCCGCAGGTGTAAGGCCCGAGTTGGGCAGCAAGCGGGAGACGCCGCCGCCGGAAGAGGTGCAACTGGAGACACCGCCGACCAGGATGGCGATGAGCGCAATCAGCGCGAGGGCTTTGCGGCGCTTCCAAAAAGCCAGCGGCACAAGCACGAGCCCGCAGGTGAGAGGCAGACCGGGCCACGAGGCCGGACGCGCAAGACGCGCCGATGTGGCGACTCCGGTGGCAACCTGCACGAGGTCGCCATTGAAGTTGCAAGTGGAATTGGAAGGCAGATTGCCGCACTGGAGGGTGAGCGCGCCAAGAGCGCCGGCGAGCGGAGCGATGGCCAACTGGTAGTCGGCGGTCTGGCCGCTGGCGACGGTCTGGCTGGAGGAGATGACGCAGGGCGAAGTCGTGTTTCCGAAACACACGGCGAAGTCGAAGCCCATGCCGGAGAGCGGCACAGTCACACCCGAAGCGAGCACGCTGCTGCCGGCGGTGAGGGTACCGGTCTGCGCTCCGGCGCTCGCCGGGTCAAACTCCACGTCAACGGTGCAGCTGGCTGCTGCTGCGAGCGTCGATGGACATGTGTTGTTGACGAGCTTGAATCCCGCGGTGACGGCGACGGCGAAGTTTGCAAGGCTTGCGTCGCCGGCCGGATTGGTCAGTGTGACGGTAACTGGCGCGCTGACAACGCTTGCGCTCGTCTGCGGGAAGCCGACCTGGCTGGGTCGAGCTTGCACAGCGCCGGGAGTTCCACCCGTTCCGCTGAGCAGCACTATTGCGGGTGTCTGCGCTGCTGTTGTTAGCGTCAGCGTGCCCGAGTAAGGCACGGCGAGCCCGGGAGAGAAGACCACGCTTGCCGAGCAACTTGCTCCGGCGGCCAGGCTGGCGCCGCAGGCCGTCTGCGCCAAGCTAAACGGAGCCGTGGCTGCGAGAGTCATCGAAGTTACCGCGGAGATGCCGTTGTTGGTAATCGTCACCGTCTGGGCTGCGCTGCTCTGCCCCGGGAGCACAATGCCGAACGTGAGCTGCGCCGGGTTCACGTTGACCCCAGCAGATGCTTGCTCCGTTCCGCTCAGCGGCACGCTGAGCGGCGCGACTCCAGGGGTCGAGGACGAGATGCCTAGCGAGGCCATCGCTGCGCCGGAAACGGCCGGGGTAAAGATCACCTGCACGGTGCAGCTGCTTCCATTTGCCAGCGTGGCGGCGCATGTCGTCGGGCCGGTTGAAAAACTTGTGGCGGAGATCCCCGTAATCTGGAAGCCCACGTTGGCCATCGGCGAGCCGCCGGTATTGCCGACCGTGAGCGTCTGCGGCGCACTGGCGACGCCCACCAGCTGCGCTGCAAAGCTGAGGCTGGCCGGATTGGCCGCGATCACCGCCGCAGCGATTCCCGTACCGCTCAGCGGCACCGTCTGGGTGCGCAGCAAGTCAGAGACCGTGAGCGTGCCTGTCTGGCTGCCGGTTTGCGTAGGCGCATAGACCACGCCGATTCCACACTCGGACTGCGGCGCGAGATTGGCCGTGCAGGCATTCGTCTGCTGGAAGGGGCCGCTCACCGAAATGGCGATCGAAGTTAACGGCTCGCCGCCGCCGTTGGCCAGTGTCAGAGTCTGCGCGGCCGAGGGCTGCCCGACGACAGTGGAAGGAAAGGTGAGCGAAGCAGGCGATAGATCGTCGGTTGGCGCGGCAAGGCCCGTTCCGCTCATGTCGACCGTCTGCGTTCCGATCGAGTCGGTAAAGGTCAGCGCGCCCGATGCAGTTCCGGCCTGCGTTGGGGTGAAGGTCAGCATGAGGTTGCAGGAGCCATTGGCAGGAATCGAAGCGCCGCAGGCGTTGCTGGCAATCGCAAACGGACCGGTAAGCGCACTGGTGAACGGAACCGCCTGGGGGCTGCTGTTGATGGCTGTGACCTGCAACGCCGTCGAGGTCATCCCCACCTGCCAACTGCCAAAGTTGATGCTCGCCGGACTCAGAGTGACAGTGCCCGGCGGTGTGCCGGCGCCGTTCAGCGAGACCGTCAGCTCTCCTCCGCTGACGTTGACGTCGATGGTTAACGTGCCTGTCCGGCTGCCGGTCTGGGTGGGCGTGAAGACGACCTGAATCGCGCAGCTTGCTCCGGCGGCGATGGTCGCATTCAGGCAGTTGTCAGTTTCGCTGAAGTCTCCGCTGGCAACAACGGAGGTTGGCGCCAGAGCTGCCGATCCAGTATTCTCCACCGTCACGGTCTGCGCGGCGCTGGAGCTGTCGATGCTCTGGCTCGCGAAGGTCAGCGATGCCGGAGTTACGGTTGCCGTGGTCGGCGTCTCTCCCGCTGTCCACAAGGGAGCCATCCAGATGCCGCGGCCATGGGTGGCGGCCACCAGATTCTGAACCGTGGCGTCTGAAGGACCGGCGTGGAGTTCCACCACCGGAGCCAGCGGCAATCCGCTTCCGAAGGCCGACCAGCAGCCGGGGGACGCACTCCCGCAGCTTGCAATCTGCCGGGTCGAATAGACTCCGGCATCGGTAGCGAGATAAACGGTGCTTGGGTCCTTCGGATCCACGACGAGGCTGTTGGCCGGCGACGCGAAGAGATTTGAAGTCAAGGCGGTCCAATGCGCGCCACCGTCGGTCGTGCCGTAGAGCACCTCCACTTTCTCGAATCTGTTCTCGATTCCTGCCACGGTCACGTAGGCCGTCTTTCCGGTGGCATCGTGCGGGTCGATCACGATGCTGGAGATATCCAGCCCGTAGAGGTTCATTGGGTTCGTGTCGTTGGTGACCGGGCTGACCGTCAGATCCGTCCAGACGGGTTGAGTCGCGCTTGCCGGGTCGAAGATCGCCGTGAGGACGTGGCCCGGGAGCGTCGAGCCTCCATCGGCCGAGCCGTACATACCCACGTAAATCGCCTCTTTCCCAGAGGGCAACGCGAGGGCGGCCATTGAACGAATCAGCGCATCGCCGTTGCAGTAAGGGCGCTTCGATCCATCGAGCATCGGACTGATGGCGTTCGCCGAGGTCCAACCAGTACCATTCGCCGCACCTCGCCACAGGCGGCAGGTCCCGATGAGCAGCTTCGAACTGTCGAGCGGATCGATCAAAAATGGCGCAGGCTCGGTCATCGTCAGTCCGTCCTCGCCCACATCCGCATCGCTGACCACCGGAGCAGATCCGAAGTTGGACTGATTGCACAGGCTCTGCTGCGAGCAGAGGTAGATCGAGACTCCAGGCTGGTTGTTGACGTACCAGTTGGAGGCATTGTTCGGGTCGATCTGGACCGGTCCGCCCTCGCCGCCCAGAATCTCCGGCCAGGTCGTTGTCGGGCCGGTGGTGCTCTTCACACCGGCGGTCCCGTCCGCGCCCAGGCCCGCCATGATCGTGTAAGGCGTCGCTCCTATCTGCGAGAGGCTGGCGACATCGGTCAGCGGGCCGAGGTTCCCGTTCAGGTTCTGAAAGTGAGTGGCATCGCTCGCCGAGCAGAGCGGCCCGGTCTCGGCGATTGAGTCAGTCGAGCGCCACAGCCCGCTGTCGTTGCCCACCAGAATCTCTTGCGGATTGGCCGCGTTCCACTCGAGAGCATGCTGGTACTCACCCACCTGCGCGCAGAAGCCAACTGTCGAGTTGGTGGTGTTGCGCCATGCACAGCCCTGAGAGTACGGGCATTCGCTCTTCCAAAGGTCGTTGGCGCCGGCTAGCACGACGGTGCCGTACTGCTGACCAAGTCCTGCAGGAAGCGCGGCCAGCGTCAGGTTATAGTCGCCGTTTGCGATGGTAGCCGAACCGAGCGGTGTATCGGTCTCCAGAGCCGTCGTATCCCACCGCTGAATCTGTGATGCCGTCCACAGCGCTGTGCTGGCGCAGACCCCCGCGGTTGCCGCGCACTTGTCCTGCCAGAGTCCCTGGTCCTGGTCGTCGCGATCGACCGCCCAGGCAAAAGTGTCGCCAGTCTGGGGATTCACTGCCAGAGTGCCGCGGAAGATAGGGCAACCCGGCGATCCTGTTTCGCCGGTATTGGCCGGGCAGAGCTGTGCGGTCAAGCCCGAGCCGGGCTGCGCTGCGATCCGCGTCCAGGTGACGCCGTCGGCCGACTGGTAGTAGCCGTGATAGCGCACCGCGGCCACAAACAGCTGCCGGGCAGGATTCCAGACCACCGCAGTGGCTGCATTGCCATCGGGCGGCGCAAAGACGTCATTCGGTCCCTGCACATCCTTACCGCTGCCATCGGCGATCGCCGCCAGCGACCAGCTCGCCCCGCCGTCCTGTGAGTAGTAGAGCCCCTCGTAGCTCGACCCGGAGTAAACGGCATTCACCAGCGTGCCCTCATATGCCTGGGAGACGGCAGCCACCACCAGTTGCGTGTTGGCCGTGCTCCAGGCGAATCCGGCAAAGCCCTCACCGTCGAAGCTGTACAAACCATCCGATGTGCCGGGAATCAGGGTCCAGCTCGCACCGCCATCGGTCGAGCGCAGAATTCCCGCGCCATAGTAGGAATCGAGCGCATCATTGGGGTCGCCGGTTCCGGCCAGAATCACGCCAGTGCCTCCGGGCTGCACCGTCAGCGCGCCAATGCTGACGGAGGCCTCGGTGACGTTGTGCAAGGCCGGCAAGTTGTCGGTGATGGGGAGAAAGTTGATGGTGGTCGCGTCGGCGGTATCGGCATTCTGCGACCGCCAGACCCCTCCGCCTGCGGTCCCCACGTAGAGCGTATTGCCGGAGGCGTCCGATGGGTCAAGCGACAGGGCGGAGACTCGTCCGGCAACCAGGCCGTAGTTGAGCGACTGGACCGCGGCTGGTCCCAGAGGCAGCCATGTCGCGCTCGACTGCAACTGGGCCTGGTCTTGCGGCTGGATCACGCCCGCAAGCGGGAGAGTGGTCCGGCGCGGCACTCCGAGACCACCACCCCGCTTCAAGCCACGGCGCGCCAGAAACCGCTGTGCCTCGACAACCCGCGGAGGCAGCGGTTGTTCATCGCGAGCGGCGACATTGGGGTTCTGCGCCTGCATCACGCCGCCTGTCGCCAATAGAAGCTGTGCAACCGCAATCGCCCCCAGCGCAGGCCATACCAGGACGCACCGCCGTGCCCTGCTCCAAGAGGCAGAGTTCCAATGCAGCCGCAGAAAAGCCCAATTGCTCACACGCATCCCGAGTACGTAACCGTGAGTGGATTCCTGTTTCCCCTCTCTCTGGTTTCAACCTCGTCCGAGGGGGACTTAACGGAAATCCAGTAGGTTGGACCGCGCCAAACACGCTGCAGACTGGATTGGAATTCGATTTGGATTATAGACCAGATTCGGGAACGCTTGCTCTTAGGCGATCGTCCGATCATGGAGCAGTCTACAGTTCGCCGGTCAGCGGCTGCGAATCTCAGACTTTGCCGATGGTTTTATAGCCGATGCCCAGTTCAATTCCACATGAGAATTGCCTCCTCACTCAGCCGCCTTTGAGGACCGCAAGAACATGCTCGCTATCAGGCTTTGCGTTGAGCGTGTTGGGTGCAATTACTTTGGTTTACACGCAGGTAACTTGACGATCTTTGGCTGCAGCGTTGATTTTCACTTAAACGTTTTTGTACGGGCAAAAGACGTGATTCGATCTTTTTGGCTGACTGGCTGGTTGGACTGATTTTCCGCCTGGCGGATTCCCTGGATTGCGAAGTTCTCTTACGCGAGATTTTCTGATTTCATAAGTGAATGCGGCGATTTCATCCAGGACGCCTACATCTATTCTCATCCTGCACCGGGCGTCATTTCATATCCCGCGTAAGGTGTTCCTCGATTTCTTTTATTTTGCGTCTCTGTTTTCGCCGTCGTGGGCAGCTGGCAGACTCTGACTCCCGCTTATATCCTCGACTGGCAAGAATCAAATTCGATACCGGCATCATGTTGCGAAAGGCGCTCGGCTTCTGAGTGCAGTTAATGGGCTATGTGGTGTAAAGGAGAAACCATGTCTCAGCAGTTCACCCCCTCCATGAGACGAGCACGCACTCGTCG
>Ga0181535_10000043_pt1 | contig 179069 bp, 135 predicted proteins | sample PEATcosm2014_Bin_44_FD_119774 | JGI IMG/M metagenome (GOLD analysis project Ga0181535, IMG submission 119774) | Peatland microbial communities from MTU Mesocosm Facility, Houghton, MI, USA - PEATcosm2014_Bin17_30_metaG | ecosystem: Environmental > Terrestrial > Soil > Wetlands > Peat | place... | reverse complement strand
TATGAACGGTAAGTCGGGCATTCTTGTGATAGTCCATTCGATCTCTCCTGGGAAAATCTGATTGCTCGTTACAACCAGCTTCTCGCGTTCAGATCGAATGGACAACCTCCTGAAACTTCACAATTAGGGAACAGGGAATAGAAAGGCCGTCTCTAATCTTCGGGCGCGTTATCGATCTCGATCTTTTCGAATTGACTAATCTCGGTCTTGAATGCAGACCTCGATAAAGCGCCGAACTGAACCCTGTTCCCTGATCCCTGTTCCCTGCTTTTCACATTGCTGGGCGGACAGGCTTTTTCTGCTGCGGGTCGAGTTCGGCGTCGGCAGCGTGGAGGTCGGATTGGCGGTCCATCCACTCATCCATGCGGCTGCGCTTGAAGCGCCAGCGGTTGCCCAGCTTGAAGGCGGGGACAAAGCCCTCTGATGCGTACTTGTAGAGCGTGTCGGGGGAGATGCCGAGATATTCCGAGGCCTGACGAATGTCCATGACCTCGCGCACCTCGGGAACGAGCAGGTTGGAGCGGACGGCTGAGCTGCGCATAGTTTCCCCCTGAATGGACAATTGCCCCAGGCGAGATTCCGGCTCTGTTGCCGGTACTCTTGTATATAACGCGGTTTTACCAGGCATTTCAAGGAATTTCAGGCAGTTAGAGGAGCCTCATTGGCATTCCGGATTCCGATTTGAGCGATGGAAGGCGCGGCTGCGGGAGATAGACCCAGCAGGTTGGGCCTCAGTTGCCGTTAGCCCCAAGAGCTTGGGGCATTATGCCAGATGGTGCACTTCGAAACTGCTCGGGAACGGGGCTAGTTGAGTTTCGAGGTTTCCCCGGCTGCGGAAAAAGGCCTGGATATGATCCGAACTCCGGAAAAACATCCCTCAGGGCCTGAAGGCCGCGTTGATTTTGCGGCACTTATGGCACGATCCGAGTTTTTATCAAGGTCCTAGTTCTGGTTGTCGCGGCGGTGGAGCGTGGGTTTGTCGTCGTCGCCGGAGGGGCTGGCCTTGTGCAGTGATGGCTTGTCGCTGTTCTTCGAGTCAGTGAGGCGGCGCTTGTTCTCGATGCGCGCCAAGCGTACCTTGACGTCGTCAAACTCCGAGGTGGTCACCATGTACTCGTCCCGCGCGGGCAGGATGCGGGCAATCTCCTCCTGGGTGCGCAGAATGCGGTCGGGGGTCTGCGGATGGTCGGCAAAGATCTTGGCGACAGCGCCCGGCTTGCGCTTTTCAAGCGCCCGAATCTTCTCAAAAAAACTGATGAAGGCTTGCGGATCGTAGCCGGCACGGTACATGTATTGCACGCCCAGATAGTCGGCCTCCGCTTCGAACTCGCGGGAAAACTCGACGAATGCGACCGGGACGGTGATGGCAGCGCCTTCATAGAGAACGAGGCCCGTCCAGCCGCCAATGAAGATCAGCGGCATGGCGGTCACCTGAGCGTAGCCCATGCGGGTCTGCTCGCGGACCGCGTGATGGGCGCAGACGTGGGCGATCTCGTGAGCCATGACCGCGGCCAGTTCCGCCTCTTCGTCGGCATTCAGAATCAGGCCGGAATTGACGAAGAAGAAGCCGCCGGGCAGCGCAAAGGCGTTGATCTCATCCGAATCGATCACCTTGATGGTGAACGGCACCTTGCAGTCGGAGTTTCTGACGATGTTCTGCCCGATGCGGTTTACGTATTCAGTGACCACAGGATCGGTGATGAACCGGGTGCTCTTCTCGATCTGCGTGGCGTACATCTTGCCCATCTTGATCTCGGTGTCGGTCGAGTACCAGTTCCTTACTCCACGGCCGCCGATCTCGCGATTGCCCGCAGCGTTGACGTCATCAATGGAGCCCGGCTTCACGCTGATCTTCTGACTACCTGGCTCGATCACCTTCTCCGGATTGACGGCAGCGGCAGGGGTGTCGCCCCCCACCGGGGCCGTTCCGGGCGCAGGCTGGGCTGTGGGGATTTTCGATGGTGGGGTGTTTGACGGGGACGTTCCTGATGGAGCGGACTGTGCCCAGGACAGCGCAGCCAAGGCAAACGCCAGCACCGCAACTCCGGAAGCTGTCCGCACAGTCTTCATGACCTTACCTTCGGCACAAATCCATTCTCGCAGCTTGGAGTCCAGCGGGTGGGTGGCTTCGCGCTAATATTTTGACGTCAAACTCCGACGGTTTGGCAATCGCAGGGAGAAGGGATCGAGAGTGTTTTTCCTGTTGGTGGAGAGTACGGCGTGGACCGGGAGGTCCACGCAACAGCCGGCCGGGAGGCCGGCGCTACCTGTTGCCGGCGCTACCTGTTCTTGCAGCGACCGGCAACCTTGAGCCAAGCAGGAGATCCACTCTATACCAACAGGCAAAATGCTCTGACGCGAAAACGAAAATCGCTGAATCACGGGGCGCCCACTCACACGAAAGCCCCACCCTTGCGGATGAGGCTTTCGCGCTTTTGGCCGGCCAATGGGAGGCATAAGCCTGGACGGCCAGTCCTCAGTCGTAGTACTCGAGGCCGAGGTGGGTGATGAGGTCCACGCCCATGATGTGGCGCAGGGTGTTCTTGAGCTTCATCGACTGGATGAAGAGGTCGTGCTCCGGATAGAGGCCGGGAGCGCTCTGCGGCGACTTCAGGTAGAAGCTGAGCCACTCCTGAATGCCGATGGAGCGCAGCGACGGCGTGCGCTTGGCCAGGTCCATGAAGAGCACCAAGTCGAGCGCGATGGGCGCGGCCAGAATCGAATCGCGACAGAGGAAGTTCACCTTGATCTGCATCGGGTAGCCCAGCCAGCCGAAGATATCGATGTTGTCCCATGCCTCCTTCTCATCGCCGCGAGGAGGATAGTAGTTGATGCGAATCTTGTGGTAGAGATCCTTGTAGAGATCGGGGTAAAGCTCCGGCTGAAAGATGTAATCGAGCGAGCCCAGCTTGGACTCTTCCTTGGTCTTGAACGATTGCGGATCGTCCAGAACCTCGCCGTCACGGTTGCCCAGGATGTTGGTGGAGAACCAGCCGGAGACGCCCAACATGCGCGCCTTGAAGGCCGGCGCCAGAACCGTCTTCATCATGGTCTGGCCGGTCTTGAAGTCCTTGCCGCAGATGGGAGCCGCGTTGCGCTTCGACAGCTCAATCATGGCCACCGTGTCCACCGTCAGGTTCGGCGCGCCATTGGCGAAGGGGACACCCTCGCTCAGCGCCGCGTAAGCATAAATCTGCGAGGGCGCGATGGCGATGTCGTCGTTCTCCAGACCCTTCTCAAAGGCCTCGATGCTCTCATGCACGGCCGTCGGCGTAATGAAAATCTCGGTCGAAGCGCACCAGATCACCACCACGCGATCAACGGTCTTCTTGAAGGCGCGAATGTCTGCCCGTATCTGCTCAGCCAAGTCGCGCTTGTTCTTGCCCTTTTTCACGTTGGTGCCGTTGAGGCGCTTCACGTAATACTGGTCAAAGACCGCCGGCATCGGCTTGATCGTCTCCAGGTAGGACTTCAACTGCTCCACAAGGTCCTTATCGAGCACCTTGGCGTGTGAAGCGGACTCGTAGACGTTGTCCTCGAAGATATCCCAGCCGGTGAAGACGAGATCGTTCAGATCGGCCAGCGGCACAAAGTCCTTGATCCGTGGAGAATTGTTGTCAGTGCGCTTGCCCAGGCGGATGGTGCCCATCTGCGTCAAGGATCCGATCGGCTTGGCCAAACCACGGCGAACAGCCTCGACTCCAGCGATAAACGTGGTGGCAACGGCGCCCAGGCCGACTACCATCACTCCCAGTTTGCCCGTTGCGGGTTCAATATTCGATACTCCGGCTGTCTTGTAGCCTTGCTCTTCAGTTCCCATCATTTCTCCTAACCTGATTTTGCTTGCTCAAAAAATCCGTGCCGTTCAACCGCTCTTCTACGCGGCCTGTGCTTGCCTGGCGCGCTTCACGTGCGACCACACAAACCAGGCGATCCCCGCTACCAGCACTACCAAAACGGCGTTATGAAAACGGTGAAAAAGTTCGTGAAAAGGCGAATGCGGATCGTTCCAGCTCTCGCCCAACTTCATACCCGCATAGGCCAGCACAAAGCACCACGGCCAAGATCCCACAAACGTATAAATGTGAAAACGAAGCTTGGGCATCTTGGCAATTCCCGCCGGAAACGCGATGAACGTGCGCACCACCGGCAGCAACCGCGCCAACAAGACCGTGATGGCGCCGTACTTCAAGAAAAACTCCGTCATCCAGTCCAGATCGCGGTGGCTCATCAACACCCATTTGCCGTAACGCTCGACAAGCGGCCGTCCGCCCCTGGCACCGATCCAATAAGCAACCGCAGAACCGAGGTTGCAACCGACGGCTCCGGCAGTGGCGACCCACGCCAGGCCTACCCAGGAATTTCCCGCGCCGAATTGCCCGGAATAAACCAGGAAGCCGGCAAAGGGCATGATGATCTCAGAAGGTAACGGAATACAGGCCGATTCAATGCCCATGAGCGCAACAAGGCCGGCGTAACCGCCCGCGCCAATGACATGGGTTATGAATTGAACCAGGAAGGCAAGAATTTTTTCGCTCATGAGCGTACTCAGTATAAGGCCCATGGAGCACTATTTATGGTCCTGTAACGCGATAGAGGCGGAAAAGAGAAATGCACACGTATGCAATTTCATTTTGCTACGATGAAGGGGATGATTGCGATCTAGATTTAAATCTAAGGAGGTTCCCTTGGCTGACTTTCCCAGCGTCCCGCTGACGCTTGAAGGCTCATTTCTGCTCCACCAGTTTTTCCGCTTCGACTGGAAGGCGTGGCGGTCTTGCGCGGACGGCGAACGCGAAAAGATTGCCGCTGAGAGCATCGCAGCGCTCAAACGGCTGGAACGCAACGGCCCCGACGAGCCAATCCGCACTGCGCTCTTTTCGCAGCTCGGCCACAAGGGCGACCTGATGCTCGTCCACTTCCGCAATTCGCTTGAGGCGCTCAATCAAGTTGAACTCGATCTGGCACAGACCAAACTGTACGACTTTTTGGAACTGCGCCATTCGTATGTGTCGGTTGTCGAGCTGGGGCTCTACGAATCGACGCGCAAGACGTATGAAGCCGCCGGCGCAAAGGGTTTCGACGAGCACACGCCGGAGTGGAATGCGGAGATCGCCACCACGCTGGAACGCCAATCAGCAGCCATGGCTCCGCGGCTCTATCCGGCCATCCCCGAGAGCAAGTACCTTTGCTTTTATCCCATGGACCGCAAGCGCGGCGAGGCGGTGAACTGGTACACCGTGCCGTTCGCGGATCGGCAGCGCATGATGCACGAGCACGGACTGATCGGCCGCCGCTACGGCGACGTGGTGAAGCAGATCATCTCCGGGTCGATTGGAATGGACGATTGGGAGTGGGGCGTGGACCTGTTCGCCGATGATCCAGTGGTCTTCAAGAAGCTGATCTACGAGATGCGCTTTGATGAAGTCAGCGCGGTATATGCGCTGTTTGGGCAATTCTTTATCAGCGTTAGGCTGCCGGTGGAGAAACTTGGTAGCTGGCTCGCAGGAAAGCTGATTGAAGCGTGAGTGATGGCCGTCATGCAAACTAAACTCGCAGATGCCAAGGCGCGGACCGCCAAACCAGCGGCAAAGGTGCAAACGCTCAATCGCGCCCTGGAGTCTGATCGCGTCGCCGAGATTTTGAAGGGGCTCGACGAAGCCTACCCCTGCGCAGAGTGCGCGCTTACGCACCGCTCGCCCTGGGAGTTGCTGGTGGCGACGATTCTCTCCGCGCAATGCACGGACGTGCGGGTCAACATGGTCACGCCGGAGTTGTTTCGCCGCTTCCCTACCCCGCAGAAGATGGCCAAGGCAACACTGGAAGAGCTGGAAGAACTGATCCGCACCACGGGATTTTTTCACAACAAAGCCAAGTCGATTCAGGGCGCCGCGCGCAAGGTGGTTGCAGATTTTGGCGGACAAGTTCCGCAGACTCTCGCCGAACTCATCACCATTCCTGGCGCGGCGCGGAAGACAGCCAACGTCGTTCTAGGCGTCTGCTTTGGCAAGGCTGAAGGCGTGGTGGTGGATACGCACGTCTTCCGCATTACGCGCAGGCTGGGATTGGCGAAAGGCGATACGCCACAAAAGGTTGAGCAGGAGTTGATGCGGATTCTGCCGCAAAGCCGTTGGATTGATTTTTCTCACCAGATCATCCAGCACGGGCGGCAAGTTTGCGAGGCCCGCAAGCCCAAGTGCGACCGCTGTAATCTGGAACAGCTTTGCACGGCGAAGGATAAGAGCTGGCGGTCGTGAAAAGGGCTGGCTGAGGCTGATCGGGGTTTGAGGTATCCCACCCTTGGCGCAAAAACAAATACGCGCCAAGGATGGGGCACCCAGCGGGATAGCGGTGTTCGCGGAGTTAGCAAGTTAGCGGAGTTAGCACCCAGCGTGGTCAGCGGTGGAGGACTTGCTCCACCGCGGAAATCAGGCCGGAAATGTCGGAAGGGTCGGCTTCGGCGGCAGGCGGCCAGCCCAGGTCACGCAGCGTCTGACTGGTAACAGGGCCGATGGAAACCGCCGATACCGCTGCTAATGGCCACGCAATTCCAGCCTGGCGGGCGGCTTCGGCCAGATGCGTTGCGCTGGAGCTGCTGGTAAAGGTCGCGGCGTCAATCCCTTCTTTCAACGCCTGACGAAGCTGCTCGGGCGCGGCTTCCGGCAGGATGTTCTGGTAGGCGTCTACCACATCAACTTCAGCGCCAGCCGCGCGGAGGGCGTCGGGAATCACGTCCCGCGCAACGGCGGCTCGCGCAATGAGAATCCTCTGCCCTGCTGCTTGCGCTACCAAACCCTTTACCAAACTTTCAGCTACGTAGGCTTCCGGAACATAGGCAATTTGCAAGCCTGCCAGCCACGCCGCGGTGGCCGTCGCATCGCCAACCGCCGCCACCTTCAATGCCGTCTGCGTCAGCGCAATGCCCAACTCAGCAGCACGCTCGGCGAGCGCACGCACCGTATTGGCGCTGGTCAGAATCAGCCAATCGTAGTGATCAAGCTGGCGTAGAGCCACATCCAGCGGCGCAAAGTTTTCCGGAGGGCGAATCTCCAGCACTGGAACTTCGACCGGCTCGGCACCCAATGCGCGCAGCCCTTCACTGAGCTTGCCAGCCTGATGCGCGGCGCGGGTAACCAGAATCCGCCGCCCAGCCAACGGCAGCGCACTCACCGCGCGCCCCCGGCTGTAGCCACAAGCAGAGGTCCCGCTCCGGCTTCGATCAGTTTTTGCGCCGTCAACTGGCCCAGCGCAATGGGGTCCGCGCCCGCGTGGGGCAGACGATGATGGACGCGCACTGCCTTCCCGGTCTCCGGCGCGGCGACGACCGCAAAGATTTCGTCCCAAGGCTCGGCGACGTTCCCCTGTGCTTGCCGGCAATGAATGCCGATGGGGACTTGGCAGCCTCCGCCGAGAGCCGCAAGCGCAGCCCGCTCGGCGGTAACGGCAAAACGCGTCGCCGCGTCGTCAAGGAAGGCGATCGCCGCAATTGTCGCCATGTCGTTCTTGCGGGTCTCAATGCCCAGCGCTCCTTGGCCTGCCGCCGGACAAAAGTCCTTGGGGTCCAGCCGCTCGCGCACCCACTCGGTTTTTTCAAGCCGGTCGAGGCCTGCAGCAGCCAGCAGAATTGCATCGACTTGCCCCTCGGCGAGCTTGCGCAGCCGTGTGCCCACGTTGCCGCGAAACTCGACGGCATCAATGTCAGGACGGAGCGCCTTCAACTGCGCGCGACGGCGTTGGCTGCTGGTGCCCACGCGCGCCCCTTGAGGCAGCGCCGCTAGGCTCTCAAACTTTACTGACACAAAGACGTCCCTGGGGTCCACGCGCTGGGGCGTAGCCGCCAGCGTGAAGGGCTCTGGCAACTCGGTGGGCAGATCCTTGAGCGAGTGCACGGCAAGGTCCACACGCCCCTCGGCCAGCGCTTCCTCAATCTCCTTGGTGAACATGCCTTTGGAACCGACCTGCGCGAAGGTCACTTCTTGCAGGCGGTCGCCGGTGGTCTTGATGATCTCGATCTCGACCGAATGACCCTGGGCACGGAGCAGCGCAGCAATGTAATTTGCCTGCCAAAGGGCGAGTTGCGAGCCGCGACTTCCGATGCGCAGTTTCATTTGCGGCTCACCCCACTGGTCTCGTTCACTTGCTCGCCCTCAGCTTTCTCTGTTTCAGAATTTCCGGAGTCCGTCCCAGCATCCGCCGCGCCCTGCTCGGAGGCACCCGCGGGCAGCGACCAGGTTTCACAGAGGGCATCCAGGCGCACGGCATCGTTCTCACGAGCGGCTTGCTTGAGCGCCTGCATGGGCGGATGGAGAAATTTGTTGACCAGCCCGCGGGTCAGCGCCTCGACCGCCGCAATTTGCTCCGCGCTCAACGAACCCAGCCGGGCCTGAGCGCGCTTCAGCTCCGCCTGGCGAATTTCCTCAGCCTGGTGCTGCAAAGCGACAATCGCCGGAGCTACATTGACGGCTAGCCGCCGTTGGTGGAATCGCTCGACCTCGGTCTCGATCAGCGCCTCGGCCGCCGTAGCTTCACGGCTGCGCTCGGACCTGTGCGCCGCGGCCACTGCTTGCAGGTCGTCGATGTCGTAGACAAAGATGCCTTCGAGCTTGCCCATCTCCGGGTCCACGTCGCGGGGCACGGCAATGTCAATGAAAAACATCGGCCGGTTGCGGCGTTGATGGAGGAACGCCTGACCGTGTTCGCGGCGGAAGATCGGATGCGGCGCGCCGGTCGAGCTGATCACGATGTCGGCCTGTCTGGCAGCTTCGTAAAGTTCCTCGAAAGGAATCACCTTGCCCTGGAAGGCCTCGGCCATTCGCCGCGCGCGCTCCAGGGTGCGGTTGGTCACCAGAATCGCCCCAGCGCCCTGCTGCACCAGATGTCGCGCGGCCAGTTCACTCATCTTGCCGGCGCCCACCAGAAATACCGTGCGGCCCTGGAGCGATCCGAAGATTTTGCGCGCCAGTTCCACGGCCACCGAAGCGATGGAAACAGAATTCGAGCCGATCTCGGTCTCGGTGCGAACCTTTTTGGCGGCGGCAAATGTGCTCTGCAACAGGTGTTCGAGCAAGCCACCGACGGTGCCCGAGGCACGAGCCACGGCGAAGGCCTCTTTCACCTGGCCCAGGATCTGCGGCTCGCCCACCACCATCGAATCCAGGCTGGCGGCCACGCGGAAGAGATGCCGCACGGCCTCCTGGTCGCGGTGTTCGTAAAGGTGCGGAGCAAGCAGAGCCGGGTCCAGGCCAAAATGCCGTTGAAGAAAGCTGGTCAGGTCGGCGCTGGGCGACTCGACTACGGCCAGAATCTCCACACGGTTGCAGGTGGAGACAATCATGCACTCGGTTACGCCGGGCACAGCGGCCAGGGCACGGGTAGTCTCCGGCAGATCCTCGCGAGAGATGGCGATCCGCTCGCGCAACTCGATGGGCGCGGTCTTGTGGTTGACGCCAATGAGGGCCAGGGTCATCGCGGACCGTACCTGTGCACGGAGCTGAAGACATTGGCCAGGAGCACGGCCATCATCACCAGGAAAACCGCGCCGGAGAGATAGACGGCCCGGCGGCCGCGAAGGCCGACGCTGCGGCGGACAAAGAGCAGTGTCACGTAGACGACCCAAAGGGCGAAGGAGGCGATGACCTTGGGGTCGAGGAAGTAGGCAGCGCCCAGAGGTGTCTCCTGCGCCAGGACCGAGCCGATTACCAGACCCAGAGTCATGCAGGGAAAGCCAAATTCGAGAGTGGAGTGAGCAATGCGCTCCAGGGTGTCGAGGGGCGGCAGCCAGTCCAGCGGAATCCACCAGGAGTCCTCGCCGGGCTTGCGCTTACTCTTCAGACGGCGCTCCTGGACGAGGTAAAGAACCGAGGAGAGCAGACTGAAACCGAGGGCAACATAAGCCGCCAGCAGCGCGGCAATATGAGCGACGAGCCAACTGACGCGCACGCCTTCCGAGGGGAAGGTGTAGCGGTCAGGACCCAGAGAGGGCACAAAAACCGTGAAAAAAGTGATGGGTAAGGCAAAGATTCCAAGGGAGATTGCGTCGTAGAGCCACCAGACGACGAAAAATATGCCGGCCACGGCAAAGCCCAGCAGCGACTCAATCTCACGGACGCCTACGGGCATCCAGCGATGGGCCTGGACGAGCATTTCAACAAGCGAGACGAAGTGAAAGAAGAAGGCCAGGCCTGCCAGGTGAACGCAGGTCTTGCGCCAGCGCACAATGCCATACAGCACGGCCGGAAAAACGGACACAGCGGCAGCAGCATAGAGAATCGCCGCAACTCGTAGCCAAAGAAGGTACATTCAATTTCCACCTTACCGGTGCAAAGGAGCAGCGCACTGTGATGCAAATCACAAAACGGAGCCCAGGACCCCGGTTTCCCGTTCTCCCACCCTATACGCTCGTTTCTTGATTGTCTCTCCAAAATGAGCGTGCGCAGGGGAATAAACCACACAATACAGGCCACATCCTCCCGGCAGCCTTCATCGCGTTGTGCGAAACAATCCTCCCCGGACGACAAGAAACGCTGCTTGACAGGAGATACAAGTTCTCAAAGGCTACTTCGCTGTTATTTTTGGGCAGTCACGATGGAATATTCGCTTTCCCGCGCATATACTTTACGAACGTAAGCCACTGGGCAAAGGAGGCATGGATTGCCCGATTCCGGCAAGGAAAAACTATTGGATCCCCTGGGTTGGAAGATGCTCATTGAGCTGCAAAAGGACGCCCGCATCTCCTTTGCCGAGCTGGGCCGCCGCGTTGGGCTCTCCACGCCGGCAGCCGCGCAGCGCGTTCGCCGCATGGAAGAAGAGGGCATTATCCGCGCCTATCGGGCCGAGATCAGCCCCTCGCATGTCGGTTTGCCCATCACGGCCTTCATTCGCATGAGCATTGTGGGCGACGTGCTGTCCAAACTGACCGCCCGGGTCCGCTCCATGACCGAGATCGTCGAATGCCACCGAGGGACGGGAGCGGACTCGTTCATCATGAAAGTGAATGTCGTTTCGGTTGAGCATTTGAACGACGTGATCGACCGCTTGACGCCCTTCGGAACCACATCCACTTCGCTGATCCTGGGTTCCATTGTGGAAAGGAATCTGCTGGGGCCGGAAAATCTCAAATGGCCAGTTTGATAGGAAAACAGTTGTATTTCTTTCAGGCGTTTGAAAAGCGGCAAAGGCCTGGGTCTGAGCAGGCTGCGGAAAAAGTCCAGATTTGGGCGAACTTGGCGGAAAGTGTTTTTCCGTGGCTAAAGTCAGCGTTGATTCTATTGGCTTTATGCGGGGGTTGAAACCCCCGCCTCCCTCCGGAATGAGTTTTTCCACAGCCTGTGAAGTACCCGCAAATTCGCTCTCTTTCAGGGTGCGGAAGCTCCCTGCTCCCTCTGAAATTCTCGATTGACAACTGTAGAACTCGAAGGCTGATTCCTAGTTGCGAATCCCCGCCAGGAGACCTTCAATCTCTGCCTTTTGAGCGGAGGTAACTGGCGGGAGCGGCAACCGGGCGCGGCCTCCGTAGTAGCCGTTGAAGTCGCAAGCGTATTTCACGCTGGCAATGCCCATCTCACCAACAATGCGCCGATTGGGGCCAGCGATACGCTCCTGCTTCTCTTCGGCGAGCTTCCGGTCATGGTCCTTCCAGGCTAGATAGACTTCCTGGCAAGCCTGGGGAGCGAAGGCGGCAAAGCCAAGGATGCCGCCGCAGGCGCCAGCCTCAAGGGCTGCAAGAAGTGTGGTCGCCGAGCCGGTGACCACCTGGAAGCCTACCTCTTTGGTGCGCGTCTTGATCGGTGGAACCGGCGGAGTTGCCTTGGCGGCCACGCCACTGGCCAGATCGACGGCGGAGATGAGGGCATCGCCAGCGCCGGCCGTGGGCGCCAACATGCGCCCGGTGACCGCCTCGAAGACGGGCGTTACGATCACGCTCCGACGGGGCGCGGCGATGGTTTGCTCTACCAGGGCGCGAATTCGCTCGACGTTGCCGGTGGAATCCTTGATGCCGAAAATGTTGGGGTGCTGAGCCAGTTCGGATACCACCTCAATGGGAATGTTGTAGGGCACGCAGTGGGGGACGTTATAGAGCAGCACCGGCAGCGGCGAGCGGTCGGCCACGCAGCGAAAGTAGTTGAGCACGGCCGCCGGAGACATCTTGCTGGCGTAGTAGGTGGGTGTGCGGACCAGAACGGCGTCGTAACGGAAGTCGGCCGCAGCCTCCGCCAGCTCGACCGTGGCCTTTACGCTTTCGCGTCCAACACCGGCGATGAGCACCTTTTCCGGCGCGGTGGCCTCGGCGGCGACACGCAACACGTCGCGGCTCTCGCCGTCGTCCATGAGCGGGGCTTCGCCCGTTGACCCCAACAGCAGTATCCCCGACAGCAAGCTGCGGGAATAGCGGGCCATATTGGCCTCAAGTTTACGGAAATAAACTCGCTCGTCAGAGTAAAACGGCGTGGAAACGGCAGCAAAAATGCCCTCTAGCAGCATGCTTGTATTGTAGTGCGCGGGAGTGAATCACAAGACGGGCGACGCTCTAAATGAAGTGCGCAACCGACACCAGGAGGCGGCGGACATCCTCGAAAAGCACAGCTGTCTCGTAGCACCAGAGAATGAGCCCCGCAAGGAAGAGTATGGGGTGTTTGTGATGCCATTTCGTCGCCATTCGCCGCACGAACTCTCGAATCGCCGGAATCCTGGCCATCTGTGTGAAGGAAACGCCAAGGACTGCGCCCGCGAGAATGTCGGTAGACCAGTGTGCGCCCAAATAGAGTAGTGGAAGGCAGATAAACAGAGTGACCCAAGCGATTGCAAACCATCCTACCGGGCGCGACACCAGAAGCAAGCCCGCAGCCAAAGAAAAGAAGAGCGTGGCGTGGTCACTGGGAAAAGCGCTCCAGTGAATCAGGGCCAGGACACCGCCAGCGGGGGGACGGAAATGCAGCATTGGAGTCGCGATCGGCCTAGCGCGGAATGGAAGGCTGAACGCCAAACCGCGGGCTGCCAATGTTGCCAACATGGAGAAAAAGGCCGATCCGAGCAGAAGCTCGAATCCCTTTCCCATGCGAGTGGGGTGGTCGCTGTCAGAAAGTACATTCCACAGGAAGAGAAGTATTAAGATGGTCGCCGCCAGTGCGGTTGCGGCGCAAAGGTAGACCATCTCGTCGAACCACGGATGACGTCCAACAAACTGGTTCAGAAACAGCTCAATCTGCACGTCGAAGCTGTTCAACCAGTGGATTCCACAGTTCTTTCCCATGCAATTCCCCACGATTCCTTACCCTATGAGGGCAGGCGCAAACGCGCCGTCGCCGTGAACGCTTGGGCAAAATGGCGAAGCAAATTTCCCACACGATGCGCCCGATACGCACATGGATTTGGTCAGTGATGTATGACCAATGTAATACACTTCGCTCTGTAGTTGTAATTATTGCTGGTTACTTTTAGTTACTTCTGTAACGGAGGCATCTCAAGCCCGAGACGCCTCGCTGCTGGCGCGCAACTGTTGCAGGGAGTAAACCGTAGTGTGGCGGCGCTGCATGGCAGCGATACCCTCAGCGGCGGCCTGCCCGGCGGCGATGGTGGTGATGGTGGGAATGCGCGCCATCACCGCGGACCGGCGAATGGCTTTCTCGTCGAAGAATGTGTCCTGGCCGCACTGGGTGTTGACGATGAGCTGAATGCGGTCACCCTTGATCAAGTCGACGATGTTGGGCCGGCCCTCCTTGACCTTGTAGACGCGCTCAACCGTGAGTCCGGCGTTCTCCAGAGCGTTGGCCGTGCCCTCTGTGGCGACGATTCGGAAGCCCAGGTGAACGTAGCGGCGCGCCAGATCAACGGCCGCCGGCTTGTCGATGTCGTTGACGCTGAAAAAGACCGTCCCGCCGCTGGGCAGAAGCTGACCTGCCGCAAGCTGGGCCTTGGCAAAGGCCTCGCCAAAGCTGGCCGCCACGCCCATCACCTCTCCCGTAGACCTCATCTCCGGGCCTAGAACCATATCCGTACCGGCGAATTTGCTCCAGGGAAAGACCGGCGACTTCACAAAGTAGTGTGTTCCGGTTTCAAAGTCTTTGCCGCTGGCAAGCTGGTCCGGCAACAGATCGCGCAGCTTGCGGCCGGTCATCAGCCGCGCGGCGATCTTAGCCAGCGGGATTCCGGTCGCCTTTGAAACATAGGGCACGGTGCGCGAGGCACGCGGATTGACCTCGATGATGAAGACGTGATCCTGGCCCTCGGCGTCGCGCTGAATGGCGAGCTGAAGATTGACAAGCCCGATCACGTTGAGCGCCAGGGCGAGCTTGCGGGTATAGGTGCGGATTATATCGAGCGTCTCCGCGCGGATGCTCACGGCGGGCAAAACGCAGGAGGAGTCGCCGGAGTGGATGCCGGCCTCTTCAATGTGCTGCATGATGCCGGCGATGACGACATCCTCGGAGTCGCAGAGCGCATCCACATCGATCTCGATGGCGCTCTCCAGAAAATGATCGACGAGCACCGGCCGTTCCTGCGAGTACTCGACCGCTTGCTTCATATATTGCGCAACAGCCTCGGCGTCATACGCGATGACCATGGCCCGACCGCCAAGCACGTAGCTGGGCCGCACCAGCACCGGGTAGCCGATGCGCTCGCCGACAGCCAGCGCTTCCTCGACGCTGGTAGCCGTACCACCCGCGGGCTGAGGAATCTTCAGATCATCGAGCAGCTTGCCGAAGCGCTTGCGGTCTTCCGCAAGATCAATTGACTCCGGCGATGTGCCGATGATGGGAACGCCTGCCGCGCGCAGCCGCTGCGCCAGGTTCAGCGGCGTCTGCCCGCCGAACTGAACAATCATGCCGATCTCAGCGCCCGACCGCGCTTCGTGGTTGTAGATGGCCAACACGTCTTCCAGTGTCAACGGCTCAAAATAGAGCCGATCGCTGGTGTCGTAGTCAGTGGAAACGGTCTCCGGGTTGCAGTTGACCATGATGGTCTCATAGCCGTCTTCCCTGAGCGCAAAGGCGGCGTGGCAACAGCAGTAGTCGAACTCGATGCCCTGGCCAATACGATTCGGCCCCGAGCCGAGAATGATGATCTTCCGCGTCGAGGTCGGCGGCGCATCGTCCTCTTCGTCGTAGGTCGAATAGAGGTAGGGCGTCATGGACTCAAATTCAGCCGCGCAGGTGTCCACCAGCTTGAAGACCGGCTTGATTCCCTTCGCTTCGCGCAGTTCCCTCACCTGCTGCGTGCCGGCGTGCCCCTCCAGCTTCCACTCGGTGGCGATGCGCTCGTCGCTCAGGCCCAGACGCTTGAGATGACGCAATTCTTCTGTCCCGATGGTCTCCGGCGTGGTCTCGGCAATCGCGCTTTGCGCTAACGATATCTCGCGAATCTGATGCAGGAACCAGGGGTCCATGCCGGTGAGCCGCGCCACTTCGCGCACGCTCATGCCGCGCTCGAAGGCAAAGCGGATGTAGCCGAGCCGCTCGGGCTTGGGCGTTACCAGCATCTGCGTCAGCCGCCGCGGCTCAAGAACCTCCGTGCCGGTCTTCTTGCCTGTTTCCAGCGCGCGCCACGCCTTCATCAGAGCTTCCTTGAAGGTGCGGCCAATGGCCATCACCTCGCCCACCGACTTCATCTGCGGGCCCAGCGTCTCGTCGGAGCCGGGGAACTTTTCGAATTGCCACTTGGGGATTTTGACGACTACATAATCAATCGTCGGCTCGAAGCAGGCCGGGGTCTTTCTGGTGATGTCGTTGGGAATCTCGTCGAGTGTGTAACCCACGGCCAGCTTGGCCGCGATCTTGGCGATGGGGAAGCCTGTGGCCTTCGAGGCCAGCGCCGAAGAACGCGAGACGCGCGGATTCATCTCGATCACCGTCATGCGGCCATCGACGGGATTGACGGCAAACTGCACGTTGGAACCGCCGGTCTCAACGCCGATTTCGCGCATCACGGCGATGGCCGCGTCGCGCATCTTCTGGTACTCGCGGTCAGTGAGCGTCTGCGCCGGAGCCACGGTGATGGAGTCGCCGGTATGCACGCCCATGGGATCGAAATTTTCAATTGAGCAGATGATGATGACGTTGTCAGCCAGGTCGCGCATCACCTCCAGCTCATACTCTTTCCAGCCCAGCACGCTCTCTTCGATGAGGCACTCATGCACCGGCGAAAGATCAAGCCCGCGCGCGAGAATCTCCATCAGCTCTTCGCGGTTGTAGGCGATGCCGCCGCCTGTGCCGCCGAGCGTGAAGCTGGGACGAATGAGCACGGGAAAACCGAGCTTGCTGGCAAATTCCAGGCCGTCACGCAGGTTATTCACCAGCGCAGATTTGGAAACGTCGAGGCCGATGCGCAGCATGGCATCCTTGAAGAGCAGACGATCCTCTGCCTTCTTGATGGCTTCAAGTTTGGCGCCGATCAGCTCGACGTTATAGCGATCAAGAATGCCCGCATCGGCCAGATCGACGGCGAGATTCAGCGCCGTCTGCCCGCCGACCGTCGGCAGCAAAGCGAACTTGCCCGAAGCAGGATTGGAAGCAAGCATCTCCGCTTCGATGCGGATGATTTCCTCGACGTACTCGCGGGTGAGCGGCTCGATGTAAGTGCGGTCGGCCAGCTCCGGATCGGTCATGATGGTGGCGGGGTTGGAGTTCACCAGCACCACCTCATAGCCCTCCTGCTTGAGAGCCTTGCAGGCCTGCGTGCCGGAGTAATCGAACTCCGCCGACTGGCCAATCACGATCGGCCCCGAGCCGATCACCAATATCTTCTGAATGTCATTTCTGCGTGGCATTTGTTTGTTCGACTTCCTTACCTAAACTGTGTGGTTAGAAGTTTGAAAGGTTCGGGCTTCAGCCCTTACATCAACCTCGCCAAAATTTGTGGGCTTTAGGCCCGGGTTGTCGTGGCCTTGAAAGGGCACGGCTTCACAGGCGGCGGAAAAAGGCCTGGATTTGATCCGAACTTCCGAAAAACATCCCTCAGAGCCTGAAGGCCCGGTTGATTTTGCGGCTCTTATGGCACGACTAAAGTCGTGCCCTTTCAAAACTTTGCCAGACGTTTCCACACAAACCGGTGCGTTTTCGGATTCCATGCTTTGAAAGGGCATGGCTTCAGCCGTGCCGCAAGTAGGCCCTAAAAATTCCTGGGGCTTTAGCCCCTGAGGGATGGGGTCCAGCTTCCAGCCTGGGTAGGCTGAGGAATACCGGTACTCCACCGGACTTGCACACAGATGTTTCTTGACTGGATTCAGAGGAATGTAATGGAGGTGCTTGTCATAGTCCTCGATGTCTCGAATCCTGTGGTCTGCAAAGCCGCGCTGCCATATCTCCATGTTTGATCCAAGTTCTTTCTTGGCCCGAAAAGAGAATCCTCCCTTTATGAGTTGGACCGCCCTCTCAAGCGCTATCGTGGGCGTAATCAACAAATGAAAATGATCGGGCATCAGAACGAATTCGTGCAAAAGATACGATTCGCCGCGGTGCGAGTACAGTTTTTTGAAAAAAAGGCGCGCCCACGATTCCACGTTGAAAAGCGCACGACGTTCCCACGTGTCGGACGTGACGAAGTAGGTCTGCGCATTGTTCGTTGTGTGTTCGCGTGCGGGTTTCAAATCTTCCCTCTGGGGCTAAAGCCCGGCTTCTATTCCCATTCTTGCGGCACGACTAAAGTCGTGCCCTTTCAAAACACTCCTTTGTGCAAGTTCTCAGCCGGTTTGACGCGGCAGCCATCTATTACAGCTCGATGGCGCTCAAAAAACAGCGGAGCCTCGGCCCCGCTGCTGTTACATAAACTACGCCTCGAAAAGGACTCATAGTGCTTCATCCCTTCCACTCCTCCATCAGCTTGCGGAAGTCGTGGAAGAGGTAGTTCGAGTCGTGGGGACCGGGGGCGGCTTCGGGGTGGTACTGGACGCTGAACAGCGGCAGCGTCTTGTGGCGCAGACCTTCGAGCGTCTGGTCGTTCAGGTCCACGTGGGTCAGTTCCACTTCATTGACGTTGATCGAATCGGGATCAACGGCGAAGTTGTGGTTGTGAGCCGTGATCTCCACCTTGCGGGTAGCGATGTTCTGCACCGGATGGTTGCCGCCGTGGTGGCCGAACTTGAGCTTGTAGGTTTTGCCGCCCAGGGCAAGACCGGTGAGTTGATGGCCTAAACAGATACCAAAAATCGGCACGCGGCCCAGCATCTTGCGAATGGCGCGGACGGCATAATCGACCGGCTCCGGATCGCCGGGGCCGTTCGAGAGGAAGACGCCGTCGGGCTCCAGCTCGAAGACATCTTCGGCGCTGGTTTCAGCAGGAACCACTGTCACCCGGCAGCCCTCGCGCACCAACATCCGAAGAATATTGAGCTTGATCCCAAAATCGTAAGCCACCACATGGAGAGGCTTGCCTTCCCACCCTTGCGGCGATGAAGCCGCGCCAAGGATGGGGCACCCAGCATTTTCCTTCTGAATAAAACCGATAGGCAGCAGCGGATCACCCGTCTGGTTGCGGCTGTCAGCGGCGTCGAAGGTGTAGACCGACTCGGTGGAGACCACGCGGGCCAGGTCAGTCCCGGCCATCTTCCTGATGCTGCGAGCCTTCTGGACCAGCGCTTCGGCGTCGGCTGTTTGCGTGGAAATCACGCCGCGCATGGCTCCGTATGTGCGTAGATGACGCACCAGGGCGCGAGTGTCGATCTCAGCCAGCACGGGGACGGAATAGCGCTCCATGTACTCGTCGGCGACCTGCTCGGAGCGCCAATTGGAGCTGATGGGCGAGAACTCACGGACGATCAGGCCCTCGATATAGGGCTTGGCCGACTCGTTGTCTGCCTGGTTGGTGCCGTAGTTGCCGATCTGGGGGTTGGTGAGAACAACGATCTGTCCGGCATAGGAGGGATCGGTGGCGATTTCCTGGTAGCCGGTTAGGGAAGTATTGAAAACGACCTCACCCTGACATTCGCCGGGTGCGCCATAGCCGTGACCGCGAAAGATGCGCCCGTCTTCGAGCGCTAAAATTGCCTGCATCGCCTCTCCGAGGGGTAGATCTTATCGATTTTAACAGCCTTTGAGATGGTTAGGCCGGTGGAATACCCGGCGTGGTTTTTCAGCACCCCTAGCGCACCGTGCCCGCGTCGCGCGCAGGCCAGTAAACGAAGGCAGCCTTTCCATAGATGAGCGAGCGCTCCACGGGGCCGAATTCGCGGCTATCGGAAGAAATCGACCGATGGTCGCCCATCATGAAGTACGTCTCCTGGGGAACGACCATCAGCGGCATTGAGCGGAGATCGCGATACTCCTCCGGGACGTAGTTCTCGCTCAACCGCTGGCCGTTGAGCCAGACTGTGCCGCGGTCGATGCGCAGCCGGTCTCCGGGCAGGGCGATGACCCGCTTGATATAGCTCTTGTCCGGGTCGCGCGGATAGCGGAAGACCACCACGTCGCCGCGCTCGATGGGCGAGAGGTGGTAGACGAACTTGTTGATGAAAAGACGGTCCTGATCCTCCAGCCGCGGCAACATGCTGGTGCCTTCCACGCGCACGGGCTGGTAAAGAAAGGTAATGATGAGCACCGAGGCGGCGGCAGAGACCAGCAAATCCCGTATCCACAGTCCAAGGCCGCCAGCCTTACGGGGCGGCGCGGGCGTTGGGACGAGAGCGGGCTGGTTCAAATCTGCCCCAGGCGCGATCATTGGTTCGCTGCTAGGGGGGGTGGGGGGAAGCGCTTCCATCTGCTCCTGCTCGTGTAGAATCAATCTTTTACGAGTTACATTCGGCGAAAAACAAGGTCCGAAAGCATCCCAGGGGTTAAAAACGGTCTCAAAAGATTTTTGAGGAATCCTGGGAACGGAATGCAACTGGTCGTCCGCCTATTGAGATTGTAATCTTTCGCCCGTAGGCAAGGTCCAGGGATTCTGGCATGCGCACTCGGCTACCCTGCTGCCGTCCTGCCGCGATACTCTTAAAGCCGACGTGATCAGGAAAGACAAACAACCCGGTACTCCGCTCTCCCCCCTTTTGGACAAGAGTTCCGGGGAGCCGGCGGCGCCCGTCCAGCCTTTGGATAAGAGCGCCTCGGAGCTGACGCCGTTTATGCGGCAGTGGACGGCGGCAAAGCGGGAGAATCCGGATGCGCTTCTGTTCTTCCGGATGGGCGATTTCTACGAACTCTTCTACGACGATGCCGTGACGGCGAGCCGGGAGCTGCAACTGACGCTTACGGCGCGAGACCGGGAGCGGAACCAGCCGATGTGCGGAGTTCCCTATCACGCCGTGGAGGGCTACCTGGCGCGTCTGCTGCGCATGGGCTACCGCATCGCCCTCTGCGATCAGATGGAGGACCCCAAGCTCACGAAAAAACTTGTCCGGCGGGAGGTGACCCGCGTGCTTTCGCCAGGGACGGCTCTGGACGCTGGACTGGGGCAGGAGCGGAACAATTTTCTGGCGGCACTTTTTGAGAGCGGTTCCCAGAAAGAACCGGTATGCGCGGTGGCCCTGCTGGATGTTTCGACGGGTGAGTTTCGGACGGCGGAGTTTTTGGGCGCGGCGGCGCAGCAGCAGGCGGTAGACGAGATTCTGAAAGCGGGATCTAGCGAAGTGCTGTTGCCCACAAGCGCCGAGTTGCCCGCGCAGTTGGAACGGATTCCGGCGCGGACGCGCGTGGAGGACTGGGTTTGGACGCGGGAATTTGCCGTTCCGCTGGTGGAACGGCAACTGAATGTGCAGTCGCTGGAGGGGTTTGGGCTGACCGGGCATCCCGCGGCGGCGATTGCGGCCGGGGTGGTGCTGCATTACGTACGGACGACCCAGAAGAACGAAGCGCTGCACATTGACAGCCTCCGATTTGAGGAACACTCGACGGCGCTCGAACTGGACCAGGTGACGGTGCGGAATCTGGAGTTGGTCGAACCGCTGTTTTCAGGCCAGGACAACGGGGCAACGCTCTTTCACACCATGGACGCGTGCCAGACGCCGATGGGCAAGCGGCTCTTGAGGGCGACGATTCTGCGGCCGCTGGTCAACGCCGAGGCGCTGGAAGCCCGGTATGAAGCAGTGGGCGAGGCCCATGGGAACCTGGTGCGGCGCGAGGAGATTCGGCGGGCGTTTTCGGGGCTTTTGGATCTGGAGCGATTACTGGCGCGGCTTTCTTTGGATTCTGCCGGACCGCGTGATGTGCGAGCGCTGGCCGCGAGCTTGAGCCGTCTGCCGGGACTGAAGACGGCGCTTGACGCGATGCAGGCGGCGCGATGGCGCCAGTTGGCGGAGCGTCTGGATACGCTCGAAGACGTAACGGCGCGGATTGCAGCGACGCTGGTCGAGGAGCCTCCGCTGACGCTGGTGGATGGTGGAGCGATTGCGGCGGGCGTGGATGCGGAACTCGATGAACTGCGGACGATTTCGACGACTGGCCGACGGCAGATTGCGGCCATCGAAGAGCGGGAGCGGGAGAGGACGGGGATCGGTTCGCTCAAGGTCAGGTATAACTCGGTTTTCGGTTATTACATCGAGATCACCAAAGCGAACATGGCCCTGGCGCCGGCTGATTATGAGCGCAAACAAACGCTGGTCAATGCGGAGCGGTTTACGACGCCGGAGTTGAAGGAGTATGAGCGCAAGATTCTGACGGCGCACGAACGGTCAATCGAAATTGAGAAGCGGCTATTTGCCGAACTGCGGCAGGCGGTTCTGGAGGCTGCAAGGCGAATCAAGCGGGCCTCCTCGGCTGTGGCGGAGGCGGACCTGCTGGCGAACTTTGCGCACCTGGCGGCGGGACGGCGGTATGTGCGGCCCACCATCTCAGATGATCCGGTGATTGAAGCAGTGGCGGGCCGCCATCCGGTGATTGAGCAGTGGATGGAGGAGACGCGCGAGGGACGGTTCATTGCCAACGATCTCTATTTGAATGCGGCGGACCTGGATGGAAAAGGCGATGGGCCGAGCCTTCTACTGATTACCGGCCCGAACATGGGCGGCAAGAGCACTTATCTGCGCCAGGCGGCGATGCTGGTTCTGCTTGCCCAGATGGGCAGTTTTGTGCCGGCTGAGAGCCTGCGCTTTGGCTTGGTGGACCGGATTTATACGCGCATCGGAGCCAGCGACAACGTGGCGCGGGGCCGCTCGACCTTCATGGTGGAGATGACGGAGACGGCTACGATTCTGAATACGGCGACGAACCGATCGCTGATCCTGCTGGATGAAATGGGCCGGGGAACGGCAACCTTCGACGGGCTGTCACTGGCCTGGGCGACGGTGGAGTATCTTCATGCCGAGACCGGGGCGCGGACGCTCTTTGCCACGCATTACCACGAGCTGACGATGCTGGCCGAAAAGTTGCCACGCGTGCGGAATCTCCGCGTGGGCGTGAAAGAAGCCGCGAGCGGGATTGTGTTTCTGCATAACATTGAGCCGGGAGCGGCGAGCAAGAGTTATGGCATCGAGGTGGCGCGGCGGGCGGGACTGCCGGCGGCGGTGATCGAACGGGCCAAGCATTTGCTGCGTCAGCATGAGAAGCAGGAACGGCAGAGCGTGCAGGTGGAAACGGCTCCGGAGCCTGTGCAGTTGACGATTTTCACGCCGCTCTCGCAGAGGATTGTAGACCGGATTGAGGCGACGGATGTGAACCAGTTGACGCCGTTGCAGGCGCTGAATCTGCTGGAAGAACTTCAGCAGGAGTTGAAGGAAAAAGGATAAAAACGAGGGAATAGGGGACGGGGGGCACGGCAGCATGAAAGCGAAGACGATGATGGTGGCCGGCATTATGAGCGGGACCTCGGCTGATGGAATCGACGTGGCCGTGGTTGAGATTGCGCCGGGGAAGAAGCGGGCCGGACTGGATCGGCCGGTGCTGACTCTGGTGGCGCATGAGGGATTTGCGTTCCCGGCCCCGCTGCGGCGCGCGGCGCTGGCATCAATGAACGCGGCTGAGACCTCGACGGCTGAGCTGGCACGGCTGAACTGGCGGCTGGGGATGGCCTACGCGGAGGCAGTCAACGCGACGCTCGAACGGCACAAGGTGAAGCTCGACCTGATTGGCTGCCACGGACAGACGCTCTATCATCAGCCACACGCTGAAAACTACGCGGGCCGGCGCTTCGGCTGCACCTGGCAGTTGGGCGAGCCAGCGGTGCTTGCCTCGGGCACTGGAATTCCTGTGGTTTCAAACTTTCGCCCAGCAGATATGCTCGCCGGAGGCCAGGGGGCGCCGCTGGTTCCGTTGCTGGACTATGTGATGTTCGCCGACCCCAAGCGGGGGCGCGTGCTGCAGAACATTGGCGGCATTGCCAACCTGACCGCCATTCCCGCCGGAGCGGCGGCGGATGCGGTGGTGGCCTTCGACACAGGCCCGGGAAACATGGTGATCGATGCGCTGGCGCAAGCACTCTTCGGCAAACGCTTCGACCGCAACGGGGAGTATGCCGCACACGGCACGGTGGTGGCGGAGGTGCTGGCGAGCGCACTGCGCAATCCCTACTTCAAAATAAAGCCACCGCGCACGGCGGGACGAGAGCAGTTTGGGCGCGAGTATTCCGCGAAGTTTCTGGCTGCTTGCCAACGGCACAGCAAGCGGCCCGAGGACGCGCTGGCCACGGCAACCGCGCTGACGGCCGAGACGATTGCGCAGAGCTATAAGACTTTTGCCCGGCGCGGGATGAAGGGCACGGGAGTGGATTACATTGTCTCCGGCGGCGGGGCGCGCAACGCGACGCTGATGGCGATGCTGGCCAAGCGGCTGGAACCGCTGGGTTGCGAGTTGGCGGCCAGCGAGCAGTTCGGCCTGCCCGCCGAAGCCAAGGAAGCCGCGGCCTTTGCGCTGCTGGCATGGCAGACGTGGCATCACCTGCCGGGGAATGTGCCCCAGGCAACCGGCGCGGCGCGGCCAGCGATTCTGGGACAAGTGACGTACGCGTAGGAAGCCGCTGGCGCTGCCGGGAAACTGCTGCTGGCAAGGTTTCGTGGTGTTCCATCCTTGCGTCAGAAATAGTCGCAAGGATGGAACGCCCGGCAAGTCAATGCGAAGTCTGTCAATTCGCAAGAATCCTCGGCTTTCACGAGAATCCCGCCACAGAACGGAACGCTCCGTTCAACCTTTTTGCCTTCTGCTTCGTCTACCCGAATAGAGATGATATTTTGCCCCCAGGACGCGAAGAGATTCGAGCCCTGGAGAGTTGGCTTATGAAGGACACGATGAAGATTCGATTTCCGTTGTGGATTGCGCCTGTATTGATGGGCATTGTCCTGCTGGCCGGCGCGGTTCTGGCCGGCGCGCAGACGCCTGTGCGATTGGTGGGCGCGATCACCGCCATCAGCGGCAACACGCTCACGGTGAGGACCGACGCAGACGGGGTTCACCAGGTGAACGTGCCCGTATCGGCAGCGATCAAGCGCATTACCCCTGGACAAAAAGATTTGAGCGCGGCAGAGACGATTCTGTTCAGCAACCTTGAAACCGGGGACCGCGTGCTGGTGAAGCTCGATCCCGACGCCCCTGCGGGAACTGAAGAGGCATTACAGATTATCGCCATCAAGCAGGCCGACGTCGCGCTGAAACAACAGAAAGATCGCGAAGACTGGCAACTGCGCGGGGTGGGCGGACTGGTGAAGAGCGTTGATGCCGCCTCGGGCGTCATTGTATTAACCAACGGCGCGGGAGCCACTGCTAAAACGATCACCGTGCGCACGACCAAGGCGACGATGCTCAAGCGCTATGCGCCGGCCTCGGTGCGCTTTGACGCCGCGCTTCCGGCGCCGATCGATGCAATCCACGCGGGAGACCAGTTGCGAGCACGCGGCGTGAAGAATGCGGACGATACCGAGATTGCCGCCGAAGAGGTGGTTTCCGGCAGCTTCCGCAACATCTCCGGAACCGTTGCTTCGCTCGATGCTGCAAGCTCGACGCTAGTGGTCAAGGATTTGGCAACAAAGAAGCCAGTCACCATTCACATCACAGAGGACGCGCAGATGCGGCGGTTGCCGGATCGCATAGCGCAAATGCTGGCGACACGGTTGAAGGGCAGCACGACCGGCGGCGCGGCGTCAGCGAAGCGTGGCGGCACCGGCTCACCGAGCGCCAGCAGCGGAGGCAGCCAGTTCCGTAGCGGCGGCCAAGGCGGGGGATGGAATGGCCAAGGCGGAGGCGGCGACCCGCAACAAATGCTGAGCAACTCCCCAGCTATTCAACTTGGCGATCTGAAGAAGGGTGAGGCGGTGATGCTGGTGTCAACGGCAGGCACAACCGAGGTAACGGCCATCACGCTGCTGGCAGGAGTTGAACCGCTGCTTGAAGCTCCCGCGGCCAGCCAGAACCTGCTTTCAAACTGGAGCATGAACTCTGGCGCGCCCGAAGTTGCGCAATAGGCTCACACATAACAAGCGGAAACAAGCGAGGAACAAGTGTATTCAAGATTGCATGGCTGCACACATTTTCTGATTGCCCTGGCGTTGGGCTTGGCGGGAGTATTCGCGGCGCAGGCGCAAACCACCGCAACACCGGTTGCGCCTTCGGCGGTCACGGCGACCAGTGCCGTACCGGCAACTCCCGTTACAACGGCCACCGTGCGCGGGCACATCGCCGATCCGTCAGGCGCGCTGATTCCGGGCGCAAAGATTGTCATCACCACCTCGACGGGAACGGTCGTGACCACGACAACTGCGGACGCGGTCGGACATTATGCGGTGAGCAATCTGGCTCCCGGCAGCTACATCGTACAGGCCACTTTTGCAGGTTTCGCGCCCTTTGCTTCGCCGGCGATTCAGCTTGCGGTGGGGCAGGTGAAGCATGTGGACATTTCAATGGCCATGGTGGCCGAGGAGCAGAGCGTGGTGGTCACCGACGAGGCGCCCGCGCTGGTCAACGTGGAAGCCGGCGGCAACGCCAGCTCCATCGTGCTGAAGGGCAAGGATCTGGACGCACTGTCGGACGATCCAGACGAACTGTCGAACGAACTGACGGCACTGGCAGGTCCATCGGCCGGACCGAACGGCGGGCAGATCTACATTGACGGCTTTAGCGGCGGGCAACTTCCGCCCAAGTCGGCAATCCGCGAGATTCGCATCAACCAGAATCCGTTTTCCGCAGAATTCGATCACATCGGCTATGGACGAATCGAAATTCTCACCAAGCCCGGAACCGACAAGCTTCACGGCCAGTTCTTTCTCATGGGCAACGACAAGTCCTTCAATACTGGCAACCCGTTCACGTCGACAATTCCCGCATATTACAGCTACCAGTTCAACGGCACGCTGAACGGTTCGCTCTCGAAAACGGCTTCGTTCTTTGTGAGCGCGGAGCAGCGCAACACGGAAAACGTGAACGCCTGGGGAATTCCGGACGCGGTGTTGGATGAAGGCACCAGCGGATACGCCGACTTCACGAACTACGGCGTCAATCTTTTGAATCGCCGCATTCGCGACAATGCCTCGGCCCGCATCGACTGGCAACTGGGCGCCAAAAACACGTTCACGGTTCGCTATGGCTTCTGGTCGGAGTCAGAGCACGGCGATCTGAACTCGGGATCACTCCCTAGCGCCTCAACGCATGAGTCGAACACCGATCATACCGTGCAGATGAGCGACGCCATCGTAATCAACGATCATGCAGTCACCGAGAGCCGCTTCCAGTTCGAACGGCAGAATGAGAATCACTACCCCGACTCAACGGATCGGACAATCGGTGTGCAGGGCGACTTCACGGGAGGCGGTTATTCCGGCCAGAAGAGCCTCGATCACACCACGCGGCTGGAATTCCAGAACCTGACTACGCTGAGCCATGGCGCACACGCCATCAAGTTCGGGACCCGCATGCGCGATACGCGGGATGCGAATCTGACCAGTTCCAACTTCAATGGCTCGTTTACCTTTGATTCATACGAGAAGTACATGGCAATGGCCAATGGGCTTGCGGCTGGCACGCCCTTCGACGACCTGGTGAACCAGGGCTATGGCCCGACTTCCGCAAGCTACACCAGCGGACCGGAATCGACGCTCGCCAACGTCTTCGACCTGGCTCTGTTCGCCCAGGACGACTGGAAGTTCAATTCGCGGCTCACGCTTTCCGGCGGCCTTCGCTGGGAGGCGCAGAACCACATCTCTGACCACAATGACTGGGCGCCGCGCGTCTCGCTTGCCTACGCCCTGGATGGCGGCAAAAACAAGAAAGCCAAGACCGTGCTGCGCGCCGGGTACGGACTCTTCTATGACCGGCTTGGAAGCGGCACCCTGCTGACGGTCAATCGCTCGAACGTCCAGAACCAGATCGTCTTCAACAATCCAGCCTGCACCTCGACGGCAACCTCTCTGAACACAATCGACATGAGCACCTGCTCGACTACCGGCAGTTCCGCCAACAACGCTTCAGTGCCCGTGAAGTATGAGATTGATCCTCACTTTCACTCTCCTTACATGGCTCAGACCGGTGTTGGCCTCGAGCGGCAACTGTCCTCCAGCACCAGTTTGACTCTCACATATCTGCGTTCTTTCGGCGTGCACCAGATGGCAACGCGCAACGCAAACCAGGCCACGGGTGGAACTCCGCAGAATACCTCGGGCGGATATTTATATGAGTATTACCCCGAAGCGGTATTCAAGCAGAATCAGCTTATCGCCAGCGTCAACTCAACGGTGACCAAGAGCCTGAACCTGATGGGCTTCTACACACTTGGATATGCCAACAACAACATGGGCAGCGCGCCGGACGCTTATGACCTGGACAAAGGCTACGGGCGCGCCGGATTCGTTTTGCGTAACCAGCTTTTCCTCATGGCCAATTACGCCGGTCCCTGGGGAATTCGCTTTAATCCGTTTATCATTGCGCAGTCCGGCCGCCACTTCAACATCACTCTGCCCACGGACCCGCTGAACAACCTGTTCAACCAGCGCCCGACCTACGCAACCTCGACCACGCCGGCAGCCGACCAAGTCTCGACACCCTACGGCCTTTTGGACAGCGCCGCACTCCCTGGTGAGACAACCATTCCGATCAATCTGGGCAATGGCCCGGCGGCGGTGGCCGTGAACCTGCGCATCAGCCGCGGGTTTGGCATCGGCCCCAAAACTACATCGGGAAACAACCAAGCCGGCGGCGGACCGCCTCCGGGTGATGGCGGCGGACGGCACGGGCCGGGCGGCGGCCTGGGACCGGGCGGACTTGGCGGCGGACCTCGCGGCGGGCCGGGCGGCATGTTCGGTTCAAGCAGCACCGGCCGAAAGTATTCGTTGAACTTCAGCGTACAGGCGATGAATCTCTTCAACGACATCGACTATGGAACACCGGGGGGAACTCTCGGCACCCCGAACTTCAACCGGTCCACGAGCCTTGCTGGCGGCATCTTCAGCACCGGCTCCGCGGCGCGGCGCGTGTTTGCGCAAGCGACCTTCTCGTTCTAAAGATTGGGAACAAAACAAACGGCGGGCCGGAGCATTGCGCTCCGGCCCGCCGTTCTTGCGCTAGATGTTTTTCCTATTGGTGTGGAGTACGGCGTGGACCCGGAGGTCCACGCAACAGCCGGCCAGGAGGCCGGCGCTACCTGTTCTTGCAGCAACCGGCAACCTTGAGCCAAGCAGGAGATCCACTCTATCCCAACAGGCAAAACGCGATAAGTACATGCCAAGATCTTTGGCTGGATGGTTTCTTTTCTTCAGGTTCGTGGTGTCCCACCCATTCCGCAGAAAACGCGGAATGGATGGGGCACGGAAGCTTGGTACGTTAATAAGCAGAGGGCTAGTGTCTTGCCGCTGTCACCGTGGCGGGCCGGCCATCGGTGGCAAAGGCATCGGCAAGGGAGATGACCTTCAGTTGCGCCTTCAGTTCATCAAGGGAAGCAGCACTGTTGACGGTGATCTCCGCCGTCTCACCCGGCAACAGGTCAAAGTAGTTGTCGGAGAGCTCGACGTCGAGATTGCCGAAGGAGAGATAAACACTGCGCGCCAGCACCGGGGACTGGATACGGATCTTGTAGCTGCCCTTCACTCCGGTGGTTTCCACCTTCAGTTGAGCCGGCTTCAGATGCACTTCCTTGACAGGAGCGAGATAGGCCAGGTTACGCGAGAGCTGGGCTCCGCCGCTGATGAGTTCGGCCACGACAAAGACTTGCGAAGTGTCAGCCGCGCCCGCATCGGTGAGCTTTTTGAGCGGCCAGTCGAGATAGACCTTGCTTGTGAGCGGCGCAACATTCACGGCGCTGGTTTCCTCCAGCAGCACCTTGCCATCGAAGTTCATCAGCCGCACACGCAGCGAGGCGGGCTCGGCAGCGGTCTTGTCGGAGACGATGTAGACCTTCAGCGCGCCGTCCTCGACGTGCGGAGATACCAGGATGGGCGCATAAAAGCGGCGGGCGTAGTATTGCAGCGCCTTCCAGCGGCCGTAGTAATCGATGGACGACCACGAGGCCACCGGCCAGCAGTCGTTCAACTGCCAGAAGATGGAGCCCATGGTCTCAGGCCGCAAGCGGCGGAAGTGCTCGGCGCCGATCTTGATGCCCTCGGCCTGCAAAACCTGGCTGACATAAAGGAAACTGGCGAAGTCCCTGGGCTCCGGATAATCCTTCGCAAGGTAATCGTGGATGATTGAGTTGCCTTCATTGTTTTTCTGATGGGCCAGCATCACCGGAGTGAAGATGCCGGTGCGGTCCTCGGGCTGAGTAAAGCTCTCCACCGTGCGCATTTCAGGGAAGGACTGAAAGCCATACTCGGTAACAAAACGCCAGTGGTGCTTCTCATACTCAGTAAATGGCACGCGACCGTGCCAGACGCTCCAGTCGTGCTGATCGCCGGACTGATAGTTCGGGCTCAGGGATTCATAATCGGCGCTGGGCGAACTGGGCCAGTAGGGCGTCTCCGCGTCTAGCCGTGCCACCACCCGAGGCAGAATGCCGCTGAACTCGGTGAGGTAGTCCTGCCAGAGATAAAACCTCACATTCGGAGGCAGATTTGCTCTCTCGCCCCAGTTCAAGGCCACTTCAGTCTCGTTGTTGCCGCACCAGATCACAATGCTGGGATGGTTGCGCAGCCGCCGCACCTGATCCTCGGCTTCGGCCTCTATGTTCTGCTTGAAGGCGTAGGTCCCCGGTTGCCAATCGTTGCCGAACATGAAGTCCTGCCAGACCATGATGCCCAGCTCGTCGCAAATCGCGTAGAACTCGTCGCTCTCGTAGTAGCCCCCGCCCCAGTGGCGAATCATGTTCATGTTGGCGTCGCGAGCGGACTCGAGGATGCGGCGGTAGTTGGCGGTGGTGACGCGATTGGGAAAGCTGTCGAAGGGAATCACATCCGCGCCCTTGGCGAAGACGGGAATGCCGTTGACAACAAGCTCAAAGGACCGGCCCCACTTGTCCAACTCCCGATGGAGCACGATGGAGCGCAGACCGGCTTTGGCCTTGCGCTCCTCGGCTTGCTGGCCGCCGGTGCTCACCTGCGCGGTGAACTCATAGAGCGGCTGCTCGCCGTAGCCGGCCGGGAACCAGAGTTTCGGCTGACGAATCTCGATGGGCAGATCGATGACGTTGCGGCCAGCATGGAAGCTTACCGTTTCAATCACCTGGACCGGCTTGCCGCTATCGGAGTACCGCACGTTTACCTTGGCCGGGCCAGCGCTGGCAGCTTCGACTTCGACCTCGGCATTGAGGTGGGCCACTTCCCTGCTCACGTCGCGCTGGCGGATGGCAAAGTCGGCGATACGGACCTTGTCCCAAGCCTCGATGCGCGCCGGCTTCCAAATGCCGCTGGTGACGAACCGAGGTCCCCAGTCCCAGCCATACTCAAAGGCCGGCTTGCGGATGTACGTCTTGTCTGCCGTCTTCGATTGCAGCCGGAATGGGTCGTTAGCCGCCGCCGCTTCAGCAGCCGTTATGGGCGAGGGAAAGACGACACGCAGCAGATTTTTCCCGGTGTGCAAGTGGCCTTTGACGGGTACGCGCCAAACGCGAAAGCTGTTGTCGGCGCTGAGCAGCTTTGCACCGTTCACAGAAACCTCGGCGGCCCCATCGAGACCGTCAAAGACGAGATCGACATGGGAACGGGCAAGCATGGCCGGTGTGGCCTCAAAGCTCAGCCGGTACTCCCAGCTCTCTTTCTCGATCCACTGGAGCTTGGCTTCATTGTCGCGAAAAAATGGGTCGGAAATCTTCTTGTTGGCCAGCAGATCCAGATGCACATCGCCGGGAATGGTGGCGGGAAGCCAGCCGTTTTCGCCCTGCTCGGCGCCAGCCGTGACCTGCCGGAACTGCCAGCCGTGATCGAGCACCAGCACCGCATTCTGCGCCAGTTTTGCCTGCGCCCACGCAACCCCGTTTGCCATACCAACAACCGCCCCCAACAGTGCACAACCCACCGCACGACCGGCACTTGCTGCTCGCATCCGATCTCCTCCAAGGCTTTCTCTGAACTGATTTATCGCCATGACAGGCATTTTGTCAAACCGCTGATAGAGGTATCATGGTCCGTTGGTGGGGCCGCCGATGATACCGCGTTCGGGGAGGCTTTGGCAGCATCCCGGTTGGGGTTGGTCATTGCCCGCGTAACCTTGTGTTCACAGAGAGCTGTGACCGGAGATACGGCCCTAACTTTACGTTTGATGATCTGCTAAACTTGATAGTGTTTTAAGGGAAGGTGAGGGGGTTCCATGGGCGTGGGCAAGTGGGTGAAATCCAATGTCGATTATGGCCGGCGGCTGGTGGGCTCCGGAATCGAGGGGGCGCGTTCCGGCCAGGAGGATTTCCTCAACGGAGAACCTCTTGCTCCCTATCTTGGCGAGTCGGTCAAGGGCGCGCTTCTGCCCGCCGCGATTGGCGTGTGCGTGGGCGTGTTGGCGGGCTATCCAATCTGGCGGCGGAAATCCAAGACTGTGACATTGGCGTATGGCTTGCTGGGCGGCGCCATCGGGCTTACCACGGGCATGGCCTGGAAAAGCCGCCATCTCAGCGCCAGCGTCGCCGGCAGCGCCATGAAGAACATCGGCAAGGTGCGCGATCAGCAGTGGCTGACCAAGCATCCCATCGACTACGCATAGAGCCAGTCAGCGAAGGAATTTTGAACGAAAAACCCGTCATAAGGCAACAACGCTGTTGCCTTATGACGGTTTTTTTGTGGTTTTTGCGGTCGGCTATAGCCCGACGGTCATCATGCCCTGTGTGAAGATGACCGTCATGCCGTGATCGATGATTTTCGGCCCCGTGGCTTGCCACACTTGCCGGCATACCCAAGACCGCCTTCCTCTGGTTGGAGGAAAGGCCTAGTTCGCTGACAGGATGGTTTCGTAACAATGAATCAGTGGTTTCCCAGGTCTCAAAATCGAGACCTGGGAAACCAATATTGGTACCTTCAAGCGGACAGAGAACTAGTATGACGGAGGCTGTGCGGTCGGCGCAGCGCCACTCTGGGACGCCTCACCGTTCACATCAGCTTCCGACTGATCGGCCTGCTGGGCCTGTTGCTGAATCTCAGCCCCGGCATTCGGGTCCGGCGGCGGAGCTATAGCGGCATATTGCGCCGGAGCAGGCTGGCTCTGCGCCGATGGCGGAGCTGGCGGCAACCCCTTCTTGCCCTGCGAATTCTGCAGTTCCTGGAGTCCCTGGTCGATCAACTCACGCATACGGTTCTGCATCTCCTGCAGGTCAGTCAACTGCACCGTCACCATGCTGGATTTCTGACACTCTGTGCCGCCTTTGCTGGCCATCACCACCAGATCCACCGCTATCGCGTCGGGCGGAGGCGGAGTCATCAGCCCCAGCACGTCGCCGTCGCTCAGTGCACACTCGGTCTGCGAGGCGTCCACCACATCCAACGCGCTGCCAACTACAAACACATGCCGATGACCGTCAGACAACAGGCGGGCGATTCCGCTGGAGCCGGGGTCCACGTCTTGCCCTTGCGCGCTCTGTTGCGCTTCCTGGTTCTCCAGCGCCAACTGGTTCTTCACCTCACTGGCGATCTGCTGCTTTACATCCAGCGTCAGCTCCGGAGGGCCTCCCGCTGCGATCGGCGCGCCGTCCGCTTCGCCAGCCTCCTGATGCGCGGCATAGGCGGCCTGCAAGTCCTCTGAGATCATGTAGTCCGTCAGCCAGTATGGGGCGCCCGCGTACATCGGATAAGGCGCAAAGTAACCGCCGTAGTACCCGTACCAGGGACTGCCTCCCCAACCCCACCCATAGGTGATCGGCATCGCCCACGGGTTGTACGCCCATCCATAAAAGCCAGGGGCAAAGAAGAAGCCTGGGGCATACACGTTCAGATAGAGTCCGCGGAAGCCATAGCCGCGATAGAAGCGGCTGTACTCGCGGCCATGGTAGAAGTAGCTGCGCCGCGCGAAGTCGTGGCCGTGGAAGCTGTACGGGCGCTGCACAAAGCCCGGACGGCCCCGCTCGGCAAAGACGCGGCTATGATCGGCGCGTTCCACCGAAATGCTGCGGTTGCCGTTCAGCCCGTGATGCACGTCCATGCCCCGTCTGGCGTCATGCACGTCGCTTACCCTGCCGTTGGGCCGGGTGCGAATCGCGCTGCCGCTCCCGGCAGTGCGCGTATTGCTTCCCCTGGGCGCTGGACCGCTCCCAATCGCCGTGTGGCTGCCGCCGCTGGCGGGTGTCCTTCCACCCATCTCTTGGCGGTTATTCGAGGGAGTGACATTGCCCGGTGTGGGCCTGCCTCCACCAGTCGTGGGAGTGGCCGTGTGTGTGGCTGGCCCATTCGTCGTAGGCCCATGTGTGGCTGGTCCATTTGTCGTAGGCCCATGTGTGGCTGGTCCATTCGTCGTAGGCCCATGAGAAGCCCCGCCGGCGCTAGGTCCGTGCATCGCCCCGCCGCCGGGATTTCCGGAAGGCCGCGCGGCCGGCTTGGGCGCGGGCGCGGGCGCTGGTCTGGAGGGAGCCTGAGCGGGCTTGTTGTTCGCGGCAACTGCGCTGCCCACGCCGCCGAACCCCAGGAGTCCAGTGAGAATCAGTGCTGCGAAGCCATTTCGAATGGCCCTGTGGAGAAATTGCATCGTCATCGAATCCTCTTTTCCCTTTCAATCTCTCGGTTCCGCGCTCCATCCCTGAAGCGCGGGACCAGCCGTGCGAACCGGTAGCTACACGAACGCCCTACTCGACATTGGAGACTTTTCCGTTGGTGAAGGTCACTTTCATGTCCTTGTAATAGAAGATTTCCTTCACCCCCAGCTTAGCAACTCTCACCGGCTGCCCAAAGGCAGCGGTCACTTGATCCCTGGTTTGGCCAAGAGCGATGGTCGCGGGAGGAGCGTCTGCCGGTGGCGGTGGCGGAGCAATCTCCGGCATCGGAGTCAGAGCGGGGGCTGGAGCGGGAGCCGCTGCCGGAGGAGGAACGGGCGCTGGAGCCGGCTGTTCGCCCGGATTGTCGGGTGGCACGACCGTGAGCACCTCGGCCACCAACTGTTTGACCGCATCCACAGACGGCACTTCCTTCTTGTTGGGAAACGGTATCTTCAGGTTCGCATAATAGCGAATGTAGCCGTAGGGATCGCTGTAAAGCTGGAAAAGCACTCCATCTTTTTGCACCTGAATCCCGGTAACCCAGCACTTTTCCTCGGGCACAAACTGGCGATGCGGGTAGTTGGCCGATGTTCCCCCTCCCGGCGTCACCATGGTGATCGCCAGATCCTTCCCGAAACCACTCCAGCCCTGTCCAATCCGCCCGTTCTTGTAGGTGTTCGATGGGGGCATGGGCGAGGCAACGGCATACATGACCAGTCCGGGCTTGTGGATCACCGCCACGTCTCCAGCCGTAACGATATCCGAACGGTCAGCCGTCGTCGTCGTCAGTCTGAACTGCTTGTAAAGCTGTTGCTGAATCGCTGCAGGGTCACCCTGCGCCACCGAAGTAAGACTAAATGCCAATGCGACCGCAGCCAATCCGAATACACAAAACCACCGCACCTTCGTCATTTGCCTCTTACCTTTCATGAGTTGTGGGGGGAACATTCAAAAGTCGCAGGAATTTTAAAACGCTGCCCCTACCCTGTCAAGAAAAGCAGGGGCGCACATTCGCAACCCCTGACGATACAGACACGTCCTTCGACCAGGAGTTTCGGTCATTCTCGCATTTCTTATCGAGCGGACGATGAGCCGCCTTTACTCCCGCTGGATTTATCGGCCTCGGTGGATGGGGCTTTAGCTTCAGCCTCGGCCAACGCCTCGGTGTCTAACCCATGTTCGTCGCGATAGTGCTCGACCGGCATCTTGCCGTCCCACCACGCCCAGTTCATCGGATAGACATCGGGATCGAGAAACACCTGATAGAAGTGCCACACCACAATCGCCAGCGTGGCGAGAATCGCTTCGTAGAAGTGGATGGCTGTGGCCACATCGACCCACCAGCGCGCCAGCGTGTCTCCGACCCAGACCTTGGCCCAGATCATGATGCCTGTAAGACCCATCAGAGCCGTGCCCCAGACCAGAGCCCAGTATTCAGCCTTCTCTGCATAGTTGAAGCGGCCATACTTCGGCTTTTCGCCGCCCAGGCCCAGGTAATAGCGCATGGTCGCCCAGGCATCGAAGAGATCCTTCGGCCGCGGAGCAAAGTCCCAAATCAGCCGCCGCCCTTCCTGGGTTATCGCCAGGTAGAAGACGTGATAGACGCCGGCGCCGATGAGAATTACACCCGCGATGCGGTGGATGACGCCGCGCAGATTCTCGCCCATGCCCAGCACCGCGGCAAACCAGGAATCAGGGAACTTAAGGGCAAAGCCCGTGATCACCAGGATAATGAAGCTGCTGAGCAGAATCAGGTGCTGCCAGCGCTGGTTGGTGGTCATGCGCGTCATCATGGGATTCTGCATCCTGTGGCGCGCGGCGGCCTTGCTCCGCCAGATAATCGCGTTGTGCAGGAACATTGCGCCAATCACGAGCAGAATCAAAACCACATAAATCAACCGCACCCACCGCACCACGAGCGCACCGAAATCCTTGGGATGAACACCACCATCCAGATGCACGGGGGTGAGTGTGAACTTCCGCGTCACGCCCTTGTGGCACTTGCCGCAGGTCTCGTCGAGGTGGGCGGGATTGATGGAGGAACGCGGATCGCTGGAGGGCAGGATGTCATGGACGCCGTGGCAACTGGAGCAGTTGGCAGCCACCACAGAGCCGCCTTCAGCGGCCAGCCCGTGATAGCTATCAAAATAGGTCCCGACCCGGTTTCCGGGAATACCAAACTCCTGCGATAGCCGCACCCCCTGGTGGCAGCGCGCGCAGGTATCGCGGGAAAGATTCTGCTCCGAATTCGGCGAGTTGGGGTCGGAGTGCGACTTGATCGAGTGGATTCCGTGGCAGTCCGTGCAGACCGGGGCCAGCTCGTTGCCCCGCGCAATTGCCTGCCCGTGAATGCTCTGCATGAAGGTGTTCTTGACCGCTGCATGGCACTTGCCGCAGGTCGCCGGAACATTGAGCTTGTAGATCGGCGATTTGACTTCATTGGCGGGAAGAATCTCGTGCGAACCATGGCAATCGGTGCAGACCGCGGCCTGCTGCGATCCCTTCTCAACGGCGCGCCCATGCACGCTTTCCTGGTAGGAGATGAAGGGCTGGTTGCTTTCGCCGTTCGACTCCATCAGAAACTTCTGCCCGTGGCACCTGCCGCAAGTGTATGGAATGTTGGCGTGATTGACCGGCGATTTGGCATCGTCGGCAGCCAGAATCTCGTGCACGCCTCCGTGACAATCCTCGCAGCCGGCAGCCGGCGCGCCGGTCTTGCTTGCCTTGGCATGAGTGCTATGCGCGTAAGCCTGCTGCGCATCCGCATGGCACTGTGCGCAAGTGACCTTCTGCGGGGTGGTCTCATGGACCAGGCTCTTCACGTCCTTGTGGCAATCCACGCAGGAAAACATCGTGCCGTGAATCGAATGCTTCAGCTTGTTTTGATCTACGAACAAGCTGACATTCTTGCCGTTCACTTCCGTGGTCAGGGTTGAATCGGAGTGGCAGGCAAGACAGTCCGCGTCCTTGAGCTTATGCTCGGCGCGGGCCGCACCGGCCCCAACAAACAGCGACAGAACGAGAGTTTGAGCAAGGATGCTTTTGACTGGGTTCACGCTTTGAGGAGATTCTCTGGCGTGAAATCTCGCTGTGACTGGAATCACATAGCGCAAAAGAGCGACCCTTGCGGAGTTCCCTTTCCGCGCCAAGCAAAGCGGCATGGCGAGAGACAGCCGGAGACCTTAGCTAACTGGGGGTGTGCGCGATCACCAACACACTCAGGCTCCGGTTATGCGCCAGAGGGCGAATGCGTAAGGTCCAGTTCTTAGCATTTTTAATATTTCTGTAATGCCAGAGTCGTGGTATCCCACCCTTGCCGCAAGAACAAAAACGCGGCAAGGATGGGGCACCCAGAACCTTGCACGATCTCTAGAAATGTTCCAGGCAGTTCGTGTCAGATGAAATATGCGCTCAGGGTCAGCACCAGAAGAGTCAGGCCAATCGCAATAGCAGTGAACCCGACGACTTTGGAGAAATTGAGCAGCCAGGTCGGCGGCGCCTGCGCGATTCTTCCTTCCAGTGTCCCCTGGGCTGCAACCCTTTGATACTCTTCCGGGCGCTTGGTCTTGAACTCTTCCTCGCTCTCCACGCCGGTAAAAATCACCATGTCCATGGGAAAACTGTCTGGGCGCAGATGGGTGTTGACGAAATGGATGGAAAAGATGAACAGAATGGCCAGCAGCCCTTCCTCGCTGTGAATCACCAGCACGGCGTTCAATGCCCAGCCGGGCAGGAACGTGGCGAAGAACGGAGCGAACCACATTGCATATCCTGAAAAGCCGATGACGATCATGCCCCAGAAGACCGCCCAGTAATCGAACTTCTCCCAGTAGGCGTAACGCTCGAATCGCGGCTTCGGCCCCAAGCCCACGAACCAGCGCAGGTGGCCCAGGAGGTCCTTCACATCCTTCCAGTTGGCCACCATGGAGGTGGCTCCCCAGAAGATTCCCTTTTCGTGATTGACCAGCGAGCGGGTGAAGACGTCTTTCACGTGGACCAGAAACGCCAGCGTCAGAACCACGGCGCAGAATTTGTGAAAGAAGATAATTGTGCCGAATCCGCCCACGCCGCTGGCAAATTTTCTGGCCCAGATGCTCTCGCTGAAGCGCATGGGCAGCCCGGTCGCCGCCAGTCCCAGGAAGGTGGTGAACAGGACGGCATGGAGGTATCTCTGCGCCCGCGTGAAGCGCATGAAATACCGGCCCCCCGTGTGGCTTTGCTCTCTGATTACATCTGCCGCTTGCTCCAAATCAGCCATTCTTTCCTCCATTTGCCGACCGTGTTTTGATCTGGTGATATCGCGAGCGGATCAACCACAGGATGGTGTGAATTACGAAGAACGTCAGTGTACCGGCCAGCAGCAGATTCATAAACAAGCGAATAAAGTAGAGGGCCGGATTCAGCTTGCGATTGTGCGCGTTGGCATGCGGCTGATACTGCACGAAGCTGGCGTTGGCGCCCGCATGACACTTGCCGCAGGTCGCCACCAGGTTGGCCTTGTTGATCGGCGAGCGGGGATCGGATGCTGGCAATATCTCATGCGCTCCGTGGCAATCCCAGCAGCGCGCCGTCTCCACATAGCCGCCCAGCGAGCCCAACTGCGAGTGGAAGGTGTCGCGGTAAGTGCTGAACTTATCCTTGTGGCAATTTCCGCAGATGGGCGTGGACTGCATGCGAAAAGCCGCCGCGGTGGGCTGCTCGATGGCATGCGCGGTGTGGCAGTCAGAGCATACCGGCGCATTCAGATGGCCGGCAGCAACAGCCTTTCCATGCACGCCGCCCATATAGTCGGCGGCAATTCCCGCGTGGCAGGTTCCGCAGGTCTTGGGAACATTGGCCTTGTAAGTCGGACTCAGCAAGTCATTGTGGCTCAGGATGTGATGCGATCCATGGCAGCTTTGGCAGTTTGCCGCCACCAGCAACCCTTCCTTGCTGAGCGCAAACCCGTGGATGGAGTCGATGTACAACGGATAAACGTTGGGCAAGCCGTGCTTCTTGGCTATCGAGTCATTGCCGTGGCAAGCGCCGCAGGTGCGCGGAATGTTGAGCGGATAAACCGCCGACCGGGCATCATCCTTGGGAAAGATGGCGTGGGCGTCTCCGTGGCAACTGGTGCAGGGGTGCTCGGCGCGGTTGGCATGCACGCTGCCGACAAGCCCTGCCGCCTGGTCAGCGTGGCAGGCATCGCACTTGACCGGCGTCACTTGATCCGGATGGGGATATTCCTTGATCGTGGTGTGGCACTCGCCGCATTTCAGGCTGCCGTGCAGGCTGGCGCCGAACTGGCCGGCGTCCACGCCGACACTGTGTCCGGATGCGTCTTGCAGGCTTTTGTCCCCGTGGCAGGAGAGGCAATCCGTCTCCGCCCTTGCGACGCTTGGCGCCGCCACAGCCAGAAGCGCCCCGAGGGCGAGCGCAATGGAGAAGGCAGTCTTCATGTCGGCTCCGATCCGTCTTTACGTTTCCAAGCCAGCCCCTTACACAGGCACGGAAGAGACAGGATTGCGACCCGCCTCTCCCGGTTCACGCCTTGCGGCCAGGGCTTGCCCTCTGGCGCGCTGCTATTTCTGCAGCGTGCGAACGTACGCGATCACATCCTTGATCTGCGCATCTGTCAATTTGCCGGCGTAACCCTTCATCGTGCCCTTGCCGTTCTTCGTCGATGCGATGAACTGGGCATCGGACGCCTTCATCATCGCCGGAGCCTTGAACGAGAGGATCTTCATATTCTTTGCCATCGGCGAAGTGGCCAGCCCGTCGGCGCCGTGGCACATGGCGCACTTGGCCTTGTAGGTATCCGCACCGGGCGCCTGCGCGAAGGCTGGTACCGCAATGGAAGCGGCAAGCAGAATCACGGCCGCCGCGCTAAGTCTTAAAGTCATCATCTTGCTCCCTGACCGGAGGTTGATAGTTTCCCGGTCACGTACCTTTCATATAGGCTGCGTTGCGTGATCGGAAGTGATGCCTGTCACAGTTCGAGAGGTAAGTTCCTGCGCTCCGGGCAAATCATCCGTGTTTCTTCCCAAACGATTCGCTCCTCCTTTCAGATCCCGATAAACCCAACGACCGGCGCGCCAAAGTGATTCATGTCACATCCTATGGCATGCCCAATCGTTCACAATATGACGGCTGCTTGAGGACAAAAATATATGGGCACGGCACCGGTATCCGAGGTACAAACCATGCTGACTCTTCCTGGCGACGCGGTGCGCCAAATTCAATGGCGCTTCGCTGACCGTTTCGACCTGCAAATGCTGGTACAGTCGGCGCGCGGCGTGGCGCGGGGAACTGTGGCGCAGTTGGTGGCCGCCGGAGAGCGCAACACCCACGAATGGACCCCGGGGAAGAGCGGGATGATGGAGGCGTTTGACCGCGCCGGCATCACCGCGGCTTTCATGGAACCGGAAGAGGGCGGATTCATTGTCGGCCCCAAGAACCTGGCTCTGTCATTGGCGGCCTTCGAGCTGGCCTGGGTAGACGGCGGCGCGGCCACGGCCAGCCTGGCTGGTTTTCTGGCACTCTCGCCCATTCACGAGCGCGGCACAGCGGAGCAGGTGAGCCGCTACAAGAGCCTCTCAGCGCCACCGCAGCCGGGCGAGGACCGCAAACCCTGGCGCGGCGCCTTCGTGCTCACCGAACCCCTTCCCTACGTGGGCGTTGATACCGGCATGTTGAGCGGCAAGCTCCGCGTGGCCGAGTGGAAAGACGGCGAGGAGCCCTGGCTGCAAGTGGATAAGCGCGGCCGCTTCATCACCAACATCGCCTTCGCCAATTTTGTTACCGCCGCGGTCAACTCCGACGATCCTCGCGTCAAGGGCAGTTGCTTCGTCATCCTGGAAGAGACGGATGAGGGCATCTTCGACCATGGGACTGCGACGAAAAAGCTGGTTCACCAGCTCTCCTCAACCGGCGACCCCATCTTCAACCTGAAGGTCCCGGCCAGCCGCATTGTGGGCGGATACACCGTGAAGGGCGGCATCATCGTCCCCAACTACAACCACACGGAGGTCCTGGAAGCTGTCTTTCGCCGCACCCGTGTGGCCGTTGGCGTGATGACTTCAGCCAAGCTGCTTTCGGCCATCGAGCCGGTCATCCGCTATCAGCGCCAGCGCTTCCGCGGAGCCGAGGGCGCCAAACCCGGCTCAGTGCGCTACGAGCAGGGCATCCAGCAACGGGAAGACGCATTGCATCGGCTGGTCGACGTCTGGGCCACCGGCGAGGCGGCCACTTCGCTGGGCTTTGCCACCGCGCGCCTCTTCGACGCATTGGACCCAATCGAGAAGCAGAAGACGGCCATTCTCAAAGAGTGCGGCGTTCAGGGCGGACGCGCCGAACTCAAGGCGCTCAAGGAAAGTGACAAGCGGGCCATTGAGTTGCTGTCGCTTAAGGCCGACGACCCGCGCCGCCAGGAACTCGAAGCCGACCCGCTGGTTCAGTACGTGCTGATGGACGCCGAAGCCAACGTCATCTGCCCGGCCACCAAGCTGTGGAACACTGGCCACGGCGCCAATATGATGCGCGAGGCCGTCAGCCTCATGGGCGGCTACGGCATCACCGAAGACTGCCCCGGCTTCCTTGCCAACAAATGGATGGACGCCCAACTGGAAGCCACCTACGAAGGGCCTGAAGCTGTGCAGCGCCGCCAGTTGACCGTCACCATGACCTCCGAGGTCTTTCTTGCCGAGTTCAGCGCCTGGACCGCCGAGATGCGGCGCATCGCTTCAGAGAGGCCCGGCACCGGCGCCTGTACCCTGGCATCGGCGATGCAGATGTGGCAGTGGACGCTGAACCACCTGCAAAAGGCAACCGACCCCAAGGGCAACAAGCTCTATCACGGACAACGCCAGGGCGTGACCTTTGCCCTGGCAGACGCACTCTGCTGGCTGGTGGCCTCGCGCTGCCAGATTCTCGACGTGCTCGAAGTCGAAGCGCGCGGCCCCGACGACGCGGTCGCTGCCGAGGGCCTGGAAAGCACCGTCCAGTTCCTGAGCGATCTGTGCCACACGCAGGCGGCCGCAGCAGCCGGCGAGGTCTCCCGCATCTGCGCCGAGCTGGTCTTCGGCTATAACTGCCACCCTTCCTGGAACGATGACCAGCACGCCAATTGCTTTCTGGCCGGCGAACTCGAAGATCTGGAAGAAACCATGCCGGGAATCTCGGCCGTGGCCGTCGATGTGGTGGCCGAAGACGGCAGCCATCCGCAAAAAGCCGGCCCCTGCGCAGGTTGTGCCGGAGCGAGCGACTTTTTGCGTATGCAGAGCAAGCTGACCTGCTGCCTGAGCGGCGCAAGACTGGCCAAGGACCGCGCGGCGGAGACCGTCAACAAGGTTATGATTCCCGAAGCGCTGGATTATCCCGCATGAGCACAAGCGCAATCGTAGAAGAACAGACAGCACCGGAGATCGAGCGGCAATCGATGGAAGTGGACATTGCCTGCGCCGGTTTTGGCCCGGCGATGGGCGGCTTTTTGTCTACGCTGACTCGCGCCTGGACGGAGAATCCCGCCGATCCGGCCTTCGAGAGCAAGGCCGCACCGGGAATGCCGCTCCAGGTCCTCTGCTACGAGCGCGCCGATGACATCTCTTCCGGCGTCAGCGGAGTGGTTACGCCCGGCAAAGCGATCCGCTCCAGCTTTCCTGACTTCAATCCGGCTGAGATTCCCATGGCCGTTCCCGTCAAGAGCGAGCGGGTGATGTACCTGCTGGACCCCATCGGAGCCAGCCGCCGCTCCGCGCTTTTACGGCTTGGCGATTTTTTCCTTCGCCTTGGAGGAAAGCTGGTGGGCGTGAAAGATCACGCCTTCACGCTACCCTGGACGCCGGCATTCCTCAACAAACACGGCGGCCTGGTACTCGGAATCGGTCAGTTTAATCAGTGGGTCGGTTCACAACTGATGGCGACTGGCCTGGTGCAGATTTGGCCGGGCACGCCGGTCAGCAAGCCGCTGATCACAGGCAGAAGTGTCGAGGGACTCCGCCTCGCCGATCAAGGCGTGGACAAATCCGGCGAGGCGACCGACGGCTTCATGGCCGGAATGGATGTGCGCGCACAACTCACCGTCGTGGGCGATGGCCCGGTTGGCGCGGTTGGCCAAGCGCTCGACGAACAGCTCGGCCTGCCGGAGGGTCACGCGCACCGCGAGTGGGCTCTGGGCATGAAGTTCGTCATCGAGCTGCCCGAAGACTCGCCGTTGAAGCCGGGCACAGTCTGGCACAGCTTCGGCTACCCGGAACCGGAAATCTTCGGCTTCCTCTACGTACATCCCGACCGGCTGGTTTCCGTAGGCATTTTTGTCCCCTCGTGGCTGAGCGACCCATCGCGCACCGCGTATCGCTATTTGCAGCACTACATTCAGCACCCCGCCCTGTGGCCCTATCTAAAGGACGGAACGCTGCGCTCCTGGGGCACGAAGTCGCTGGAAGAGTCGGGCCGCCACGGCGAACCGTACCTTGTGGGCGACGGATATGCCCGTATCGGCGAAGGCTCCGGCTCGACCAATATGCTCACCGGCTCCGGCGTGGACGAGGCATGGGCGACGGGAACGCAACTCGGCGAAGCGGTGATTGAGCTGCTGCGCGCGGGCAAGCCCTTCACACAGGAAAATCTGGCCTCCACCTATGAAGCCCGCCGACGCGCAAGCTGGGTCGAGCGCGGCGCGCGTGAAGCCGAGAACGCCCGCAACGGATTCCAGGACGGATTTATCAAGGGCCTGATCGGCATGGGTCTGGCAGGGTTGACGCACGGAAAGCTTTCGCTGAACGCAAAGCCCATCCCGGCACACAAGCAGATTCGCCCCTTCCCTGCCAACTCGGCCGATGGACTCAAACTCAAGGAAGCAGCGGCGTTGGCCGTGGCCGATGGCCGCCCGCTGCACGATGCACTGCTCTCAGCGCGCGGCTGGCCGGAGATTCCCTTCGATGGCCGCCTGCTGGTCACGCAACAGGATGCGCTGCTGATTGGCGGCAAGGTCCAGGCCATGCCCGGATTCGCCGATCACGTCGTCTTCCGCAATGCGGGCCTCTGCATCGCTTGCCCGGAAAAGACCTGCATCGCCATGTGCTCCGGGCAGGCCATCACGCTGGGCGAAGACGGCCTGCCCGCCTTCGAACGCGAGAAGTGCGTCCACTGCGGCGCATGCCTGTGGAACTGCGGCCAATCGCCAGACGGCGTTCGCTCGAACATCGAGTTCAGCGCCGGATCGGGCGGATTGCACTCCGCGGAAAACTGAGCCCTGAGCAATTAAAATAGTTGGAAAAGGAAACCTACATGGCAAATGTTTTGCACATCGTGGTTTGCGCGGGGATCGTTCCCGATCCGCTGCAAACTTTGGAGCCGGTAACCGGGCCTGCGGGTCCGGGGCTGAAGAACGAGATGGTCTTGCCCGCGGTGCTGGACCCGTGGGCTGCGAGCGCGCTCTATGAAGCGGCGAATCTCGTCGCGAAGAACCCCGGCAGCAAGCTCTGGCTGGTCTCGCTCGGCCCCAAGGCCAAGCTGCAACAGGTGATGATGACCATCGCCCAGAAGGTCGCCTTCGAGCTGGTTCCCGTCGACGGGCCCATCGGAGGCTTTCCTGATGCGCATGCGACCGCGGCCGCGCTTGCTGAGACCATCGAAGCAATCCCAGGATTGGACCGCACGAAGTGCCTTTTGTTCGGCGGGTGGGAGTCGGCCACGAGGGGCGCGGGCGTGACCCTGCAACTCGTCGGCGAGCGGCTCGGCATCACGGACCAGTTTCAGGGCGTTGACCAGATTGACCTGCGCGACGACGGCAGCTTTGAGGTTCTGGAGCGCGTGGAAGGCGGCAAGCACCAGGTTTCCGCCTGCGCCGGAACTCCCGCTGTTCTCGGCTGGGCCACGGGCAATCTGGCTGAACCGAGAAACAATCCGCAAGTCGGCATGGCGAATATGCGCACCATTATGCCCGCGCTTGCCAAGGCCAAGAAAGCGTCGCTGGAGGCAAACGGGCTACGCTATGTCTCCGTCAGCCTGCCCAAGCAGCAGCGGACTACGCGCGTCGAAAAGAACATGACCCCCGACGCGATTGCTGCTGAACTGGTCGAATGGATTGGAGCCGAATAATGGAAACGATACTTGTACTGACTCATACAGATGAAAGCGGCTCCGCACTCACCAAGGCTTCGCTGGAAGCCGTAACCGCAGGCCTGGATCTGGCTGCTCAGATCAAAGCTGCGCTGACCATCAGCATTGTCGGCGCTGGCGCCAAAGCAGCCGCCAGCGTTTTGGCTTCAACTGGAGCACGGTTGCTCGCCGTGACCGGCGAAGCCTTCGCGCAGGCGCGCTATGCGACGGACGCTGCCGCTTGCGAGGCCCTGTGCCGCGCGGCGAATGCCACCATCGTGCTCGCCCCCGGCACTTCGCGTTTCACGCGCGTTGCGGCAGGCGTGGCGCACCGGCTGGGTGGATTTATCGACACGCACATCACGGCCCTCGGCGGCGCGGAGACCATCGAAGCCTCCCGCTGGTTCTATCGCCAGCGCGTCGAAGCGGTCCTCAGCCGCGATGCACGGCCCTGGTTCCTGTTGCTCGACGCCGGAACTCACACGGCCTTTGCAGGCGAACCGGCAACCGCTGCGGTCGAAGAGATTGCCGTTCAACTCCCGGCGCTGCGCACCACGGTCAGCGGCTTCCGCGCCCCCGCACAAGACGCGCAGACCATCCGCCCCGACGCGAAGCTGCTCTTCGTTGCCGGCGCGGGCTGGACCAAGAAGCAGCCTGACGGCCAGACGCATGCCGCAGAAGCCGGCGAGTTGATTCTCGGCTTCCTGCACGCCACCAGCGCGTCACTGGGCAGCAGCAAATCGCTAGTGGATCAGGGCGGCGAAGGCGAGCCGGTGCTTCCCTTCCTCACGCACATGAACCAGATCGGCCAGACAGGCGCCACGCCGCGCCATCCGAAGGGCCTTTCCACCTGCTGCCACGGCGAGGAGCCGCATGTAGTGGGCTGGCGCTTCATCGGCGACCGGCGCGCCATCAGCCTGGACCCCAACTGCGGCTGGAGCCGAGGCAAGGCCGACGTCGTCTATGTCGCCGACGCCTTCCCGGTGATGGCCAAGGTCAACGCGCTGCTGGAAGCTAAGAAAGCCTGAACGTTCGCTGAAAGCCTTATTGGTTATTCGCCAAACGAGGGATTGCGGGTTTCCCAGGTCTCAAAATCGAGACCTGGGAAACCCGATCATTATTGGGGTCAGTCAGACCTCCGCCACCCGCCCGCTCATAGCGATAAGGCCGCTATGAACAGGGCACAGCTTCTCACTGCTCATAGCGATTCTTCGGGGTTGATGAGCGGGCCGCGTGCCACCCTGAGAAGTTGTGCGGGGTTTGCTTAAATCTTGAGCACTGCCGGCAGCGAAAGGGTCTCCATGATCTGCTGCATGGCTCCCTCGTCGTTTCCAATCGCCGCAAGAAGCTTTTTCTTCAGCTCGTCGCGTTTGGCGTAGAGGCGCAGCGGCTCTGGCGGGTTATGCAGCAGGTCCTTGCCGACGAGTGCGCGCACGATAAAAGGCATATAGGACGAGTAATCGCCCTGCATGCTGACTGTCTGCGTGGTGTAAGTTTCCGGATTAACCTTGCCCCAGGAAACCGCTTCGGCCGGCGCGCATGAGGAGAGACTGCCATCTGTCACGGGCGCTGAAACGATCTGCGCATCAAAGTCATAACCACGAATATTCTCGAGAAAGAAGATTTGCGAGAGCGTCGGCTCCGGTTGCAAAGAATAATTTTTGGGAACGCCGCCGCCCAAAATCAGAATGGCCATCGTTTTCGGTTCGGAGTCGAACAATCCCCAGTGATGGTAGGCGCAGGACTCGAATACGTCTTCGTGAAGATCGTAATCGAAGCCATAATTAATCTTCCCAAGCCGCGCGAGCGTCCAAAGCTTGAGGGAGTTCAGGAAGACGCTGCCATCCGCGGGCGCTCCGATGAAAACCGGCAATTCAAGATCGGCGCATGTGCTCAGAAGGCCCGGGGCAATGCCGAGCGCTTTTTCCCGTACGGCAAATTGCTTGCCGAGCAGATAGTTGCGTTCGGTGGTCGTCATCCGCTTCTGGAACTCAGGCCTTTGGAGAATCTCAGTCATTACGGCGTCCTGATCGAAGAGCACCTGTTCGTCGAAACCGGTGTCGGTCACGCGAATCACGCCGTTCTCACGCAGCTCGGCATCATCGCCGAAGAGATCCACCTCGCGGATCGGACGCTCATCGCTCTTGCGGAGACAGTCGTGTCCGTCGTGGTAGCAGATCGCGTCAGTCACCGTGATGTACGCCGTATTCGCCGCTCTGAGGAGCGGAATGAGCCACGCGCGATGCTGATCGGAAACCGTGATCGGTCCGGCGCACGTGACGACCAGCGGAATACGCTTATCGATCACCTGCTTCAACACGTCATAGACCCGCCGCAGGTAAGCGCCGCCGAAAGCCGGTAGAGAGGCGGAAAATACTTCGTTCAAATCCTGGCATTGCGTAACCGGTTTTCCGGTCACTGCCCTGCCCATCAGTCCGCTCTTCATGGAACATTTGCTCATAGCAATCCCATCATATCAATTGAACTTCTGTATCCGCCTTCCCACACGGGTGAGTGAGCAAGCGCACACATCCGGTCTCCATCTTTCCAACTTGAAACGAGAAGACGGAGAGCTTTCGCATACTGAATTGCAGAAAATTGGTATACCTGCTAGACTAGACCTAGTCAAGTAGGAGATATGCCATGCCGTCGGTCAACATATACGAAGCCAAGACGCAACTCTCCAAGCTTGTCGATCTGGCCTCTACAGGCACGGACGTGGTGATCGCACGAGCGGGAAAGCCCGTGGCCCGTTTGACCCGCCTCAAGAAAGACAAGCGCCCTTACCGGCTTGGGCTCCTTGAAGGTAAAGGCTGGATTGCGGACGATTTCGACGCTCCGCTGCCGGACGATCTCCTGGCACAGTTCGAGGGACGATAATGCGCCTTCTGCTCGATACTCACATCTTCTATTGGTCGTTTTACGAGCGAGGCCGCCTATCGCGAAAAGCCTTGGAACTGATTGCAGGAGCTGAGGCGATTTTTGTTTCATCGGCCTCCCTTTGGGAGATTGCAATCAAAACCCGTCTGGGAAAAATCAAAGCCGATCCACAGGAACTCCTAGAGCAACTTGACGCGAGCGGTTTCCAGGAATTGCCGGTCTGGTCGAGGCACGCTATTCTGGTCGCCGACCTGCCGATGCATCACACCGACCCATTTGACCGTTTGCTGATTGCTCAGGCAATCAGCGAGCCTCTGCATCTGGTCACTGCCGATGAGAAGTTACGGCAATACTCGGAACTGGTCATCCAGGTTTGATAGCCGCTGTGAATTTGGCAAAACCTTCAAAAAATCTACAGCACTTTGGCCAGCCACTTTCCGGTGTATGAGAGCAGATTGGCCGCGATCTCTTCGGGAGGGCCTTCCGCCACGATGTGGCCGCCGGCTTCGCCGCCTTCGGGGCCGAGGTCGATGACCCAATCGGCGCTTTTGATCACGTCCAGATTGTGCTCGATGACGATCAGCGAACCGCCGCCGTCGATGAGCTTGCGGAAGGCCGTCAGCAGCTTGGAGACATCGTCGAAGTGCAGGCCCGTAGTGGGCTCGTCGAGGATGTAGAGGACGCGGCTGGCCTCGGAGGGTTTGGCGTTGGCGTTGGCAGCGCGGACCTGGGACAGATGAGCGGCCAGCTTGACGCGCTGCGCCTCGCCGCCTGAAAGCGTCGTTGCCGACTGGCCGAGGCGCAGGTAACCTAGGCCGATCTCGTCCAGCACGGCGAGCTTTTCCAGCAGGCGCGTCTGTCCGGAAAAGAAGCGCAGAGCCTCCTTGACGGTCATCTGCAAGACCTGGTGGATGTTCTTGCCCTTGTACTCGACACCGAGGACCTTGGCCTGATAGCGCGTGCCGTTGCAGTCCTCGCAGGGCAGCTCGACATCGGCCAGGAACTGCATTTCGACGGTGACTGTGCCATCGCCTTCGCAGGTGTTGCAGCGGCCGCCGGGCACGTTAAAGGAAAAATGACCCGGCGTGAGCGAGAGCCGTTTAGCCTCAGGCTGCGCGGCAAAGAGCTCGCGGACCAAGTCGAAGCCTTTGATGTATGTAATGGGGTTGGAACGCGGCGTGCGGCCGATGGGGGTCTGATCTACCAGCACCACGTCGTTGATGCGCTCGACGCCGGTGAGGGATTTGTAGACGCTGGACGGGTCAGCGCCGTCGCCCTGGCCTAGCGCCCGCGCCACGGCACGATAAAGCACCTGATGCACCAGCGTGGACTTGCCCGAGCCGGAAACGCCGGTGATGGCCACCAGCATACCCAGCGGAATTTCGACATCGAGGCCGTGCAGGTTATTGGCCGTGGCTCCGTGCAGGACCAGGCGTTCACGACCCGGAACGCGGCGGCGCGTGGGAATGGGGATGGAGAGTTGGCCGGAAAGATAACGGCCGGTGAGCGAATTGGGATTGGCCTCGATCTCCGCCAGCACGCCCTCGGCCAGCAGCTTGCCGCCAAACTCGCCCGCGCCGGGGCCCAGGTCGAGCAAATGATCAGCCGCGCGGAGAACGTCCGCGTCGTGCTCGACAACGATGATGGTGTTGCCCAGGTCGCGCAACTTTTCCAGAATCCGAATCAGCCGCACCGTATCGCGGGAGTGCAGGCCGATGGTCGGCTCGTCCAGCACATAGAGCGTGCCCACCAACTGTGAGCCAAGCGAAGTGGCCAATTGAATGCGTTGCGCCTCGCCGCCGGAGAGCGTGGAGGCAAGGCGGTCGAGGGTGAGGTATTCGAGGCCGACTGCATCAAGGAAACTTAGCCGCTGGCGGACCTCTTCAAGGATGGGGCCGGCAATCTCCTCCTGCATGGGCGAAAGGCGGAGCACGCCGAAGAAGGCCTTGGCCGCCGCGATGGTAAGCGCGGTGGCCTGGCAGATATTCAAGCCGTTGAGACGCACGCTGCGAGCCTCGGCGCGCAGACGCTGGCCGCGGCAGTCAGGGCACTCGGCGTAACCGCGATACTTGCTGAGCATGACGCGCACGTGGAGCTTGTATTTCTTGCGCTCCATCTGCGCAAAGAAGCCAAAAACGCCGGCAAAGCTACCTTTGCCGCGCAGAACCGTTTCACGAGCCTCTTCGGGCAACTCACGCCAGGGCACGTCCAGCGGAACGCCGAGTTCGGCGGCTTGCTTACGCAGCTCGGTGAACCAGGGCCGGCACTTGGGCCGATTCCAGGGATCGATAGCGCCTTCGTTGAGGCTGAGGCCCTTGTCGGGGATGACCAGATTCAGGTCGAAGTCCACCGTGTTGCCGAAGCCCTGGCAGCGGGGACAGGCACCGAAGGGATTGTTGAAGCTGAACAGGCGCGGCTCCGGCTCGCTGCCGGGGCGATGGCAGCTCCTGCACTCAAATGCTCCAGAGAAGCGGTGGCGCGGGCGTGGGGCAGCCTCGTCGCGCGGGAGTTCCTCGAAGATGACCTCGCCAGCCTCGCGGTAGGCGATCTCAGCGGCATCGACGATGCGCGCGCGGTTGTCAGCACTGACGACAATCCGGTCAAGAAGAATGAAAACTGGAAGCGTGAAGTCGAGGTCGAGGAGCGACTCGGGGGTGGAGAACTCGAAGATGCGGCCCCGCTGGTAAAGGCGATTGAAGCCGGAGGCGCGCAACTCAACCAGCCGCGCCTTCAGGGCTTCGGTCAGAGGAGACTCAACCGCTGTCTTGGCCGGAGCCTTGGCGGCGGATTTGCCTGGGGGCTTGCTTGCGGGTTTTGGAAGGCGATGGGCTGGCTTGGCTCCCAGAAGCTGCGCAGGCTCCACGTGACGCACTGGAAAAAGCACATTGAGCCGTGCCCCCTCGCCCAGCGCCAGCGTAGCCTCGGCTACTTCGTCGATCGAGTCGCGCTGGACCAAGCCGTCGCAGTAAACGCAGTGGACCGTGCCGCAGCGGGCGTAAAGCAGGCGCAGGTAGTCGTAAACCTCTGTAGCTGTGGCGACGGTGGAGCGGGGGTTGCGCGTCGAGTTCTTCTGCTTGATGGCGATGGCCGGCGCCAAGCCGTCGATCTCGTCCACGTCTGGCTTCTCAATGCGCTCCAAGAACTGCCGGGCATAAGCGGAGAGCGACTCGACGTAGCGCCGCTGCCCCTCGGCGTAGATGGTGTCAAAGGCCAGCGACGACTTGCCCGAGCCGGAGACGCCGCTGATCACCGTCAGCTTCCCGTGGGGGATCTCGCAGGAGATGTTCTTCAGGTTGTGAGTCCGCGCACCGCGGATGATGATGGCGTCATTCAAAGGGAAGCACCGGGCAACAAGTCGGCCGACCGTGTCTCTCTCCACTCAGCGAGGTTCCGGACCCAGACAGCCATCCTTCATTATAGGGTGCGCTCCAGTCTGCGGGAAATCGAGCGGCAGCAGCCCGAGCCTCATTTCAATGGAATCTGAGAGGCTTAGGCCGCCAGCGCGGGAAACAGAAACAGATTCGACTCTTCGGCCTTTTGTTTGCGGTCAAGGACACCCGCCAGCCGCATCACTATGGACTCTCGAATGCGTGCAGTTCTGGTCAGTTCTGCTCTTCTCGCGGTCCTTGCCTGATTCCCTCTATCGCTTCCGCGCGTCGAATCCTTAACTGCCGCGTCAAAGGTTAGCCCGTTAAACTGATTCATGAGGTATCCCGTGCTTCGTCTCGCTGTTTTCGTCGTGCTCCTAACCTCGATTTGCGCTCCGGTTGCCGCGTTCCCCCAGAACTCCAGCCAAAATCCGGATCAGCAGGCTCCCGCCGCCGCCGAGCTCCAGCCCATCTCCGAGGAAGTTGCGGAGGCTGAGGCAGCCATCGTCAAGTCCGATTGGAAGGCCGCTGAAGCCAAGCTCGTTCCCTGGCTGGCTGTTCACTCCGCCGATGCGCGGGCGCTGTTTGACGCGGGCTACGTGGCCGACGCCCAGAATCGGCTGGACGATGCGGCTGGGCTCTACCGGCGGGCCGTGGAGGCCAATCCGCAGTCGTTCGAGGCGCATGTGGAGTTGGGTTTGCTGCTGGCCCGGCAAGGCAAAGTGGCCGAGGCAAAGCCCGAGTTGGCGGCGGCCACTACGCTCGACCCCGGCGAGGCCGGAGCCGGAGCCAAGGCGCGGGCATGGCGAGCGCTGGCGGAGATTGACCGCGCAGCCGACCCAGCCAAGGCGTCTGAGGATTTATTGCAGGCGCTGAAGCTTTCGCCCGAGACGCCGGCCGACACGCTGCTGGCCGCCAGCCTTGCCGAACAGACCGGCCAGTTCGACGCCGCAGAGACGGCCTATCGCCGCGTTTTGGCCAAGAACCCCAAATCCGCACAGGCCAATGCAGGATTGGCCCATTTATTGATTGCACGCAAACAGTATCCCGAAGCCGAAACCCTCCTCCGCGCGGCCCTTGAACAGTCGCCCGGCGACACGGCGCTGACCGCGCAACTGGCCACCGTGCTGGCCGCGCAGGACAAGGCCGAAGCGCTGCCGCTGATCCAGAAACTGCACGATGCCCACCCCAAGGACGCCGCCATTACTCGCATGTTGGCCGAAGTGTTGGCCGAGGCTGGAGACGCCGCCGGTTCGGACCACTTTTACATCGCGCTGCTGGCAGTCAGCCCCGAAGCGCCGGACCTTCTGGTAGCCCACGGTCAGAACTTGATCCGCCAGCTCAGGTACGCCGAGGCTTTCGCGGTTTTTGACAAGGCCACACGGCTAGACCCGGCCAACGCCGGCGGCTGGAGCGGCCTGGCTTTTGCCGCCTCGAAGACCGGGCAGCCCGCCGTCACTCTCCACGCCCTCACCATGCGGTCAAAATCGCTTCCTGAACTCCCGTCCACCTACTTCCTTTGGGCGACGGCTTACGACGCGCTCCACGACAAGGCGCAGGCCGCAGCCTACTACCATCACTTTCTGGATTCCTCCGCAGGAAAGTTCCCGAATCAGGAGTGGCAGGCGCGCCAGCGGCTCTCGTTGCTTGAAGGCAAAAAATAAGCTGACAGCCGACAGCTCACAGTTCAAAGCCAACTGCGGCCAGCGAACTGTGAGCTGTCGGCTGCAAGCTGTAAGCTGTATTCAGTGGCTGCCGATTTTGTTCCCATCTTTCAGGAGGAGTACCGGGTATTGCGCCCCAGGGCGCCGATGCCGCCGATGGTGGTTCGTTTCAGGCGGTTTACCTCTCTGAATACCAGGATTCGCCTGCGCGACGGGCAGATTCTTGCCAGTCTTTCCGATCTGCTGGAGGGCGCGCCGGAGTCTGTCATCCGCGCCATCGCGCACATCCTGCTGGCCAAGCTCTATAAAAAGCCCATCGACGCCGCGCACAATCTGCGCTACAAGCGGTTTTCTTCCAGCACCGCCGTCACCCGGCAGACCGAGTTGATTCGCGGCGCACGCGGCAGCAAGCGGTTCTTCGGCCCCGAAGGCCGATTTTTCAATCTGGATGAGGTTTTCGACTCGCTCAACGTGCGCTTCTTCGGCGGGATGCTGGGCCGGCCCGAGCTGACCTGGAGCGAGGGCATCGCCAAGCGGTCGCTGGGCCATTACGATGCCGCCCACAACACCATCGTGGTGAGCCGCGTCTTCGACCGGCCCTCAAGCCCGCGCTACGCCGTCGAATACCTGCTCTACCACGAGATGCTGCACCTGAAGCACCCGGTGAGGATGCGGGGGCTGCGGCGGTGCGTGCACTCCCGCGAGTTCAAGGCCGACGAGAAGCTCTTCCCGCAGTTGAAAGAAGCGCAGGCGTTTATCAAGCGACTGTAGCGAAACGAGACACTGCCGGGATTGCCAGAGCTTTTTCGGAAATGGTATAGACCAGAATTTTTCGGAATCCCACCCATCCCGCAAAAAACGCGGAATGGATGGGGCACGGAAGTTTATAGCAAAAGCTAAAATGCACTAAGACCGCTCAGGCTGAGCGGCCCTACACCGCTTTCGAGACGGCTTCAGCCGCTTTGCCCTGCGCGGCAACCGGCCGCGTGGCGGCCAACACGATCAGAATGATCCCTGCGATTGCACAGCCGGCGCTGGCCAGTTGAGCGTTCGATAAGCCCCATAGAACCTTGGGGTTGCGGCGTATAAATTCAACCGAAAAGCGAGCTATTCCGCTGAGCAGCAAGTACTGGCCAACGATGGCTCCCGTGGAATGGCGCTTGCCAGCCCTCCACCATAACCACCCGCCGATCAGCAGAGCGACGGCCAGTTCATAGAGCGGCGTGGGATGCACGCGAACGAAGGGCGCGGTCGGCTCAATGCCGTTGGGGAAGCTCATGCCCCAGGGCAGGTTGGTGGCGATGCCATAGCAGCCGTCGCCGGAGAGGAAGCAGCCGATGCGTCCGATGCCATAGCCGATGGCGGCGGCCGGCGCGGCCAGATCGAGGGTCCGCAGACCGCCGATCTTCGCCCACCAGCCCTGGAAGACGAGCGCGGAGATGCCCAGCAAGAGCCCGCCGAACCAGGCGTATCCATCCCTGGCCCACAACACCTGCCAACCCAGTTCACGAAATTCCATGGGCGTGTCGATGACGTGCCAGAGTTTGGCGCCCACGATACCAGCCACCAGGGTCACAGCCACCATGCTCACGGCATCGGCCGTGACGCGCGCGCGGCGAAAGCTGCGGTCCATGACAAATGCGCCCGCTACGGCAGCCAGCCAGAGCATTAGCCCGAAGGTCGGCAGGGTAAGGTGCCAAAAGTGCAAATAGGGAATCATCGCTTCTCAAGTATAGACGGGCCAAGCGGCGGAAATAGCGCGCCGGCCTTGCGGCTTTGGAACCTAACGGCCAGGATTTGCACAGGAGCATTTGCCCAGCGGCGCTCGATTCAGGCGATACTGGATGCATGGCTACCAACAGCTACCAGGATCTTGAGGTCCTCTATACCCGCCAACAGATTGCCAAACGCGTTGCCGAAATGGGCGCTGAGATTACCCGTGACCTGAACGGCGAAAAGCTGGTGATGGTGGGCGTGTTGAAGGGCGCGGCCCCGTTTCTGGCCGACCTGTCGAGGGCCATACAGGCCGACGCCACATTTGACTTTGTGGCCACCTCCAGCTACGGCCAGGGGCAGCGGTCTTCCGGCGCGGTCAAGCTGATCAAGGATCTCGATGAGCCGATCGAGGGCAAAAACGTACTGGTGGTCGAGGACATCCTCGACACCGGGCTGACGCTCTCCTATCTGCGCAAGCTCTTTCTGCAACAGAATCCCAAGTCACTGCGCATTGCCACGCTGCTCGACAAGCCTTCGCGCCGCATTGAGAAGATCACGGCGGATTACGTGGGCTTTTCCATTCCCAATCTGTTCGTCATCGGCTACGGAATGGATTACGCGGAGCGCTACCGGAACCTGCCCGACATTTGCCTGATGACGCCCGACCATCCGGAATAGGGAGCGCGGCGGCGAAGCAAAAGCCTGTGCGCCTACCTCGCGCCACGCCCGCGCAGGGTCGCGCCCATCCGTCTGGTCGCGCGCTTTGTCAGGCACTATACTTACTCGTGAAGTACATCCGGTGAACCGCCAACCGAAAGCGGCATCTCACCGGGAAGGAGCATGACCTCATGACTGCAACCACCCTCATTCAGGACGCGGATGTGAAATCCGACAACGGAAGCTTCGATTCAGCCGCGTTTGCGGCGGCGACTCTGGCGAACTGGCAGTCGCTGGCAGCCGTCATCGACCACACGCTGCTGAAGCCCGACGCCACCCGCGAACAGGTGGAGAGCTTGTGCGACGAGGCGATTCGCTACCGCTTCGCCTGCGCCATGGTGAACCCGCTGTGGGCTTCCACGGCCGTTGGCGTGCTGTCTGGCACCGGCATTCCCGTAGGCGTGGTGATTGGCTTTCCATTGGGCGCGTCGCTGGTCTCCACGCTCCGCCAGGAGGCGGCGGCGCTGATCAAGCTGGGCGTGCGCGAGCTGGACATGGTGATCCCCATCGGCCTGCTCAAGAGCGGGGACAACCAGGCTGTGCAGCAAACCATCCACACAGTGGCCACCGTTGCCCACCATCACGGAGTGCTGCTGAAGGTCATTCTGGAGAACGCGCTCTTAACCCTGGAAGAGAAGCTGCGCGCGTCGGAACTCGCCATCCTGGGTGGAGCGGACTTTATCAAGACTTCGACGGGTTTTGCCTCCGGCGGCGCAACTCCGGCCGACGTGGCGCTGATGCGCGGCGTGGCCGGCAGCCGATGCGGCGTGAAGGCCGCGGGCGGCATCCGCACCCTGGCCACCGTGAAGGCCCTGCTTGAAGCTGGCGCCAACCGCATCGGGGCTTCCGCCTCGATAGCCATTGTGCGCGAGCTGGGAGCGGAGTAAGAACGAGGGAATAGGGAATAGGGAACAGGGAATAGAGTTCCCAACCGAATCCAGCAATTATGCAACCAGCAGTGGCCGGATAATTCCCGCTTCGGCTCCAAAGCGGATTGCTTGATGCAGCTTTTTCCCTGTTCCCTGATCCCTGTTCCCTGCACTGCTATGATTCCCTTCAACACACATGATCTCCACTCCACCATCTCCGCGTAACGAACCCGAGCTTGAGGGCGACTACCGTCCGGCTAACCCGGCGACCCCTGGGGCACATCTCGACCCCATGAATATCCGCGTGGAACCGGCGGATGTGGCGTACCTGATGCAGCTTGCCGACGCGCTGAACACCACACTGGACCTGAAAACGCTCTTCCAACGCACAGCCGAGTTGGTGCGCGTTGTCATTCCTTATCGCATCTTTGCCATTCTGCTGGTCAACGACCGCACCCGCGAACTGCGCATGCGCTTCCAGATCGGCCACACCGCGGATGTGGAGCGGCTGCGCATTCCCATGGGCAAGGGCGTGGCCGGCCAGGTGGCGCTCACTCGCCAGCCGGTGATGCTCAACGACGTATCCAGCGCGGAAAGCTATATCCCGGCTATTCCCGGCGTGCGCTCCGAACTGGCTGTGCCGCTGATCGCCAAGAACCGGCTGATCGGCGTGATGGATATCGAAAGCGAAGAGGCCGGCTACTTCGGACCCGAGCACCTGCGCCTGCTGACGCTGACCGCCTCGCGCATCGCCCAGGCAATCGTAAACGCCAGGCTCTATGCGCGCGTCTCCCGCCAGGCGCAGGCGCTTACGGTGCAGAATGAGATCGCCACGGAGTTGGCCTCGATTCTGGACCTGGACCCGCTGCTGGAGCGGGTGGGGCAACTGCTGCGCCGGTTGATCGACTATCAGATGTTCACCATTCGATTGCTGGACGAGAAGGGCGAGACGCTGATTACGCGCTACGCCTGGCGCTTCGGTTCCGCGCAAGCGCCGCTGCGCCGCGTTCCCGTCACCAGCGGACTGGTGGGCGTGGCGGTGCGCGAGTGGAGGCTGGTAAACGTGCCCGACGTGCGCAAGGACGCGCGCTACGTGCCCATGAACCCCGAAACCCGCTCGGAGCTGATTGTGCCACTCTTTCGCAAGGGGCGCATCATCGGCGTGCTGGATCTGGAGCACACACGCGTGGGCTTCTTCAACGAAGAGCACGAGCGCGTTTTGACCACGCTGGCCGCGCAGGTGGCCATCGCAATTGAGAATGCGCGGCTCTACCAGGCGGTGCGCTCACAGGAGCGGCAATTGGAGCGCGACCTGGCCATGGCACGCGAGGTGCAACTGCGCCTGCTGCCGGCCGCGCCGCCCCAGATGGCGAATGCAGAGATGGCGGTGCGTTTTCTGACCGCGCGCACCATCGGCGGCGACCTCTACGACTTTGTGGACTATGGCCCCGGACACACCGCCATCGTGCTGGGCGACGTGAGCGGCAAGGCGGCGCCGGCGGCCCTGTTTGCGGCCCTCCTGAGCGGCATTATGCGCTCAGCGGCGCAGCAGCGGCCGGGTCCGGCCCAGATGCTTGCCCAGTTAAACGACGCGCTCCAGGTACGCAAGCTGGAATCGCAGTACGTAACCATGCTGTTTGCCCTGTGGAACGATGAGAGCCGCACCCTGCAAGTGGCCAACTCGGGCGCGGTGCAGCCCGTCTTCTGCCGCTCAGGCCAGTCAACTACAGTGCGCGCTGAGGGCTTCCCGCTGGGGATGTTTCCCAACGTGACCTACGACGAACTCAGCGTGGCCGCAGAGCCGGGAGACGCCTTCGTCTTCATCTCGGACGGGATTCTGGACGCAGAGAACACCAAGAGCGAGATGTACGGCCAGGAACGGCTCACCGCGCTGCTGTGCAGCCAGCGCAGCCACTCCGCGCAGGAGATCGCCAACGCCATTCTCGCCGACGTCAGCCGCTTCCAGGGCGAGCAGGAACGCTTCGACGATGAGACGATCATTGTGCTCAAGGTGCGGTAAATACAGTGGACAGGGGTTAGTGAACAGTGGTCAGTTTTGCCTCGGTGGCACGAGTAGATTCAGGCTTCCCTCAGAAGTTGCTTGAATTGCAGCAACAGTTGCCAACAATTCATTTGTGCATTGACCACTGCTTTTATTGATTAAACTTGAATAAAGTCCAGCCCCGGAGCCGCCTTGCATCCTATGACAGAAGAACGCATCATCCGCCCGGCACGCAATGTAAGCGGAGCCCTGCGCCTGCCGGGCGACAAGTCCATCAGCCACCGCTATGGAATGTTGGCCGCATTTGCCGAAGGCACTTCGCGCTTTACCAACTTTTCAACCGGCGCCGACTGCGCCTCGACGCTGAGTTGCATGGAGGTGCTGGGGGCCAGGGTGCACAGGCTCGAAGACGGCTCGGTGGAAGTGACGGGCGTGGGCGGACGCGTGACGCCCGCAGAGACTCCACTGGATTGCGGCAACTCCGGCTCGACGATGCGCATGATCTCTGGCCTGCTGGCGCCGCAGGAAGGCCGCTTCACCCTTGTGGGCGACGCCTCGCTTTCACGCCGGCCGATGGACCGGATTCTGAAACCATTGGCAGCAATGGGCGCACGGCTTACGCTCACCGAGGGCCATGCGCCGTTGACGATTGAAGGCGGCGCGCTGAAGGCCATCGACTACACCATGCCTGTTCCCAGCGCTCAGGTGAAGACCTGCGTTCTGCTGGCCGGCTTGCAGACCACAGGCACGACCACGGTGCGCGAAGCAGTGCGCACCCGCGACCACAGCGAACTGGCCTTGCGGGCCTTCGGCGCCATGTTGACGCGGACCGTGGATTCAGTATCGATCCAAGGTCCACAGGCGCTACACGCAATCGAGGCCGCGGTGCCCGGCGATATCTCTTCCGCAGCGTTCTTTCTCTGCGCGGCGGCCTTGTTTCCGGGCTCCCGCCTGGTACTTGACTCGCTCGGCCTTAACCCCACGCGCGCCACGCTGCTGGACGTGCTGACCGCGTTGGGCGCGCGCATCCGTGTGCTCAGCCTGGAGGAGAAGAATTCGGAACTGGTGGGCACGGTGCAGGTCACAGCGCCCGCTGAAGGGCTGGGGACGACAGAAATTTCGGGAGCACTGGCCGCGCAACTGATCGACGAGCTGCCCGTGCTGGCCGCGATTGGCCCAACCACCAGCGGCGGAATCCGCATCCGCGACGCCAGGGAACTGCGCGTGAAGGAATCCGACCGGATCGCCCTGGTTGTGAAGAATCTGCGCGCAATGGGCGCCGAGGTCGAGGAGTTCGAGGACGGCCTGGATGTTCCCGGCGGCCAAAAACTGCATGGGGCCACTATCGATTCCGGAGGGGACCACCGCATCGCCATGGCCTTCAGCGTGGCTGCACTGCGCGCCGAAGGGGAAACATTGATTCAGGGCGCGGAATCGGTTGCCATCAGCTTTCCGGAGTTCTTCGACCTGCTGGACCTGGTAGCGGAGCGGTAGGGAGCCAGCCTGATCGCTCAGAACAAAAAGGCTCGGCCAGTTTCTCAGGAAGCTGGCCGAGCTTTTTTGCGTGGATAAGAATCACTCCTATTGCGCTGCCGGAGGGTTGGTTGAAGGCTCCGTGGTCTCCTTGGCCGGCGAGACTCCGGGAACAACAGGCGCTGTCTTCACTTCGCCCGAGGCTGCCTCATTCAGGTTGATGCCGTAATGCTGCAACGTCGTGGACAGCGTCTGGTAGAGGCCGGCGCGGTCTTTGGCGTAGGCGGCGTGGGCGGCGATCAGGGCGTCCTCCGCCGTTGCCAGATTGCGTTCCTGAAGCAGGACATTGGCCGTAGTCGAAGCGCCGAGGTGCAGCTTCTTGATCTCGGCATCGACGCTCTGTTGCTGAAAATCCCTGGCGGACATCGAGGCCTGAACCTGCGCCCGGTCGTTGATCAGCGCGAACTGGGCATTGACCACCTGCATCCGAATCTGCGTGTACAGTTGCTCCAGCCGCAATTCGGCCTGGCGGTACTCCATCAGCGACCGAGCCTGCACCGACTGCGCGGTTTTGTTGCCCAGAGGAATGGTCAAGTTGAAGCCAATGCCCTTGTCGGGAGCCGAGTTGTTAAAAGTATTATTGAGCGCCGTTCCAAATCCGGTGGCGGGAATCGTCGGACAAACGCCGTTAGTGTAGTAGGAACAGTTCAGATCCTTATTGCGCGAGCCGGCAATTCCCTGCCCGGCCAGGTATCCGAAGATGTCGAATGTCGGCAACAGCGCATTGCGCGCCCCCTTCAGCGTAATCTCATCGTTCCTGAGCGTAAGCACGGCCTGTTCCAGTTCCGGCCTTCGCTGAAAGGCCTCCTGCACCAGTTCCTCAACCGGCTGCTTCTCTTCGGGAATTTCCTCGATGGTCACGCGATCGGTGGGAATCACCGGGGCAACCGACAGCGCCGCATCGTTCAGATTGCGGGCAATCGCCTGCTTGATGATCTGCTGCTGGTAATTCAGGGAGCTTTGCGCGCTGATGAGGGCCTGCTTGTCGCTGGCTACACCCGATTCGTCCTGCACCACCTGCAGCGGGGCTACCGTGCCGATCTCCAACTGCTTGCGGTCGTCGCTGGCCAGTTTGGTGCTCTGCTCCAGGGCGTGCCCCTTGGCCTGTACATCCTCGTAAGCCTGGACCAACCCCCAGTAGATGGTTTCCACCTGGTTGACGGTGTAGAGAATCTGCTGGCGGAACGACGCATCGGTAATGCGGCGATTGTTGCGCGCCTGATAGATGAAGCGCTTATTCACCCAGATTCCGGCTCCCTGCAACAGGTGCTGGGTCACCGTAGTCTTGAAATTCGAACTCAACTGCGGGCTGTAGAGCGTGACACCGTTGGACGTTGAGGCGTATGTGTTGTCGAGGGCAAACTGGAACTGCGTGCCCGTCACAAAGCCCTGGTTGTACGTGAAGTTGTAGGTGTTGGTCGTGCTCGTGCCGCCGGCAAAGAAGCTGGTCGAGGGCGCATGATCGCGATCAAACTGAATGGCAGCCGAGACGGAAGGCTCCAGCGCCTCCGGCGTTGGCCCAGCCCCCTGAGTGGTCAGCACCAATCCGGCGCTGCCGGAACCCGCGCCACCCGAACCCACTGTCGTACCACCCGGACCGCCGCCCGTGGACAAAATCGAGGCGGAGCCACCCAGCGTGCCGGTAATCAGTCCAGAAGGCGCGCCCAGCGGCGCTGCCCCGGTGCGCGTCCGCAGAAGATCCGTATCCGCAATGTCCAGGTCGTAGCGGGCAATGGCGATGTCGTAGTTGTTTTCAAGAGCCAGCGCGATGGCGTCGGAAAGGCTGAGGTAGATCTTGCCGTTCTTCACCAGGTCAGTGAGCCGCACGGAGTTTGAAAAGCTGGCCTTGCCGATGCTCGTAGGCCGGTACATGTTGATCGGATCGCCCAGGAGCCTGCCCGCGGGCTTTGAAAAATCCCGCGCGGACGAACGCAGATTCATCGGTTCCGTCAGCGCCACTGCGGGAGCCGAGGGCAGCTCGGAGGCCGCCTTGTCTGGAGTCTTTTCCCCAGCCCCAGTCTGCTGGGCAAATCCGCAAGGCACTGCCACTGCCAAAGTCAGCATGAATGCCGTTATCGCGCACAGCCCTTTGTTTGCCTGCACGCGCCCTGCCTGTCCACGACGGCTAGCCGCGGTCTCCTTCTGCTGCTCAAACACAGATATACCGAACAAATGCATGGTTCCTCTCCGCGACATGGTTCCTCATTGGGAATTGCTGAGGCATGTGGGGTGTCATTCTCAAAGACGCCCGGAGTGTCTCCCCGGACGCAGATTTGTGACTTCCAAGGACAATTTTAGCTTGTGGCCCGGCGCACGGCCTTCCACTTACCCTTCAATACGCGCGCGACTCCCGTTTCGTTCCAGAGCGCCCGTTCCAGGGAACTGGTCTCATTTCTCAAATTTTCTGCCGTTCCGGGCTGTTCGGCCACCATCGGATGCGAAAAGCTGAGTATATCCCACCACCTGCGGTGCGGCAGACGCCGCTGATGCGGCGCAGTCATTTACGCTACTGTCAATGCCCTTTGCCATGGCTGAAAATCCCCAACCCGCGCCCGCGCTCCAAACTTGGAAGCTGACCCTGTCCTACGACGGCACCGACTTCCGAGGCTGGCAGGTGCAGCCGGGCGAAGTTAGCGTCCAAGGCGAAATCCAGGCCGCGCTGGGGCGGATTACCGGCGAATCGCCTCTGCCCCAGGGCTCGGGACGCACCGACGCCGGCGTCCATGCGCTCGGCCAGGTAGCCAGTTTTCAGCTTGCGGCTCCTATTCCGGCGGAGAACCTGCAACGCGCCCTCAACCGGACTCTTCCCCCTTCCATTCGCATCCTGGAAGCGAGAACCGCGCCAGAGACATTTCACGCACGGCACTCCTCCGTGGCCAAGACCTATGAGTACCGCATTTATCGAGGCGAGATTTGCCCGCCTTTTCTGGCCCGCTACGTCTACGCCTGCCGCTGGTCCATGGACATGGAATTGCTTCAAAGATCCGCACGGCTCTTTGAAGGCGAACACGATTTTCTGAGCTTTGCGGCCACCGATCCCGATCTGACCACACGAATCGCATCTTCAAGTCACGATCTCGCCGAAGAGATAAATGCGCCCACGGTCAGGACGATCTACTCGTCGGGATGGGAAGAGCAGAAGACCGAGGCCGGCGAATTGCTGGTCTACCGCGTCCGGGGCAACGGCTTTTTGCATCACATGGTGCGCAATCTGGTGGGGACGATGCTGGATGTGGGCCGTGGACACCTCCGTTGCGAAGAGACTGCTGGAATTCTTGCCGCTCGCAACCGCTCTGCCGCCGGGCCCACCGCTCCGGCACGGGGGCTTTTTCTGATTTCGGTGGAGTACGACGAGCAAGTGGACAGACCCCCGATGGACGTCTAAATCAGGCTGACAGAATCTGTGCTCTCCCTCTTTCGGAGCTTCCCTGCTACCCTGAAACCACCCGTATGGCTCTTTTTTCTCCCAACTCGGCATTTTCTCGCGTGACGGCGCTGGCCAGTCAGCGGCCAGTTCACGCGGCCTTTGCATGGCTGCACGGCAATCCCAAGACGATCATGGACTGGCAGGCGGAGGTGACGGCCATTCCGGCGCCGCCCTTCGGCGAGCAGGCGCGCTCTGAGTGGCTGGCGGCTCGCTTCATCGAGGCCGGCCTCAGCCGGGTAGGAGCCGACAACCTCGGCAATGTCCTCGGCTGGCTGTCGGCCGCAAAGCTGCCGCCGGAGAGCACGGGCCCGGTAGTCGTGCTTTCAGCGCACCTGGACACGGTTTTCCCGGCCGAAACGCTACTGAACCCAGTGGTGGACGGCGACCGCCTGGAGGCTCCCGGAGCGTGCGACAACGGCGCGGGAGTAGCGGGAATGCTGGCCATCCTCCACGCGCTGACCCGGGCGGCGGTCGAGTTGCCCGCGCCGTTGCTTTTCCTGGGCAATGTGGGCGAAGAGGGTGAAGGCGACCTGCGCGGCGTGCGCCACTTTTACGATCAGAAAGCACTGGCCGGCCGGATCGCAGCGCATATTGTGCTGGACGGCGCAGGCGCGGACTCCGCCGTGACCCAAGCCCTGGGCAGCCGCCGCTTCCGGGTTACCATCACCGGCCCCGGCGGGCACAGCTTTACGGATGCGGGGACGCCCAACCCCATTGCCGCGTTGGCCGCGGCAATGGCTCAAGTGGCCGAAACTCCGCTGCCGGAGGAGCCGCGCACCACGCTCAATCTGGGAACGATCAACGGCGGCAGCAGCGTGAACGCCATCCCCGAAAACGCGCGAGCCTCTGTCGATTTCCGCTCCACCACTCCCGAGCAGCTTACGAGGCTGGAGGTCGCGCTGCATCGCGCCGTGGAAGACGCCGTGGAGCACTGCAACACGCAGGCAAAGTCCAAGGCCGCGCGCGACGGAGTTCCGGGCAGGGGCCTGCTGAGCTTCAAAATCGACAAGATCGGCGACCGGCCCGCCGCGCAACTGCCAACTGGCTCGCCGCTGCTGGAAGCCTTGCGCGCCGTGGACCGCCATCTGGACCTGCGCACCGATCTGCGCATGGGCTCAACGGACGCTAACATTCCGCTCTCGCTGGGAGTTCCGGCATTGTCCATGGGCGCGGGGGGCGAAGGCGGCGGCGCACACACCCTGGCCGAGTGGTACTCAGCCAAGGATCGCGAAACGGGTCTGAAGCGCGTGCTGCTGCTCACCATGGCCATGGTGGAATGGGCGGCCGAGCAGTAGCAGCGGTTTGATACACTTCGCCCATGCGCGCCTTCCATCTGCTGCTTGCCGCAACCCTTGCCGCCTCTTCTCTCTGCGCCGCCCAGAGTTCCACTTCCCCGCAAACGCATTCGAAATCGGTAACGCCCACGCCTGTACTGGGCGTTCCGCCGGATGTTATCTTCTTCGACGCCGTAATCTACACCGGCATTGGATTCTCCGAAGATAAGCCCGAGATCGTCCAAGCCATGGCCATCGGCGGCGGCAAGGTGTTGGCCGTGGGCACGAATGAAGCGATTACCCGGCTGGCCGGGCCCAAAACGCGCCTGCGCGACCTGAACACCGCCCGGACGGGCGTCTTCATCTTTCCGGGGTTCAACGACGCTCACGCCCACCTGGGAGAAGCGGGCCACACCAAGCTCAACGTCGATCTAACCGGTGTACCGTCTCTGGCGGCGATGCTGGCCAAGGTCAAAGCGGCGGCCAAGCAGGCTCCCGTCGGCCATTGGCTCACCGGCGGAAACTGGGACCATACGCTATGGGCGCGCAAGACGCTGCCCACGCGCCAGGATCTGGACCAGGTCACTGGCGGCCATCCCGCCTTTCTTGGCCGCATCGACGGCCACATCTCCATTGCCAACTCGGCCGCCCTGGCGACTGCCGGCATTACCGGAAGGACCCAGCCGCCGCAGGGCGGAGCCATTGATTTGGACGCCCGCGGCGAACCCACCGGCATTCTGCGCGAGTCGGCGCAAGAGTTGGTTTCCAAGGTCATTCCGCCGCCCAGCCAAGAGGAGCGCCGCAAGGGCGATGAGTTGGCCATTGCCGATGCCCTGGTGCACGGCGTTACCAGCGTGCAGGACTTCAGCGATTGGCAGGATTTTCTGATCTACGAGGAGTTGGAAAAGGAGGGCAAACTGCATCTGCGCATCAGCGAATGGCTGCCCTTTGCCGCGCCGCTGGAAAAGCTCAAAGAGATGCGCGCGCACCACGACCCCGCCGATCCGCTGCTGCACACGGGAATGTTGAAGGGCTTCATGGACGGCTCACTCGGCTCGCGGACGGCTGCCATGAAGGCGCCGTATGCGGACGACCCAGGCAACACCGGCCTACCGCAATACACGCAGCCACAACTGAACAAGATGGCAGTGGAACGAGCGCAGGCAGGCTTCCAGTTGGGCTTCCACGCCATTGGCGATCAGGCGGCCGCGATGGCTCTGGAGGCATACGCCCAGACCTACGACGCCTGCCCCGCCGTGCCCGCGCATAACAAGAATATGCAGCAGTGCTGGCGCACAGTGGCAAAGGGCGCCCGCGACCGCATCGAGCACGCCCAGGTAGTCGATCCCGCGGACATTCAACGCTTCGCCAAGCTGGGCGTCATCGCCTCCATGCAGCCCAACCACCTGCTCACCGACATGAACTGGGCCGAAGACAGGCTGGGACCGAAGCGAGCGGCCTACTCCTACGCATGGAGGGCCTTCCTCGACGCCGGCGTGCCGCTGGCCTTCGGCACCGACTACCCGGTGGAACCAATTACGCCCTTTCGCGGGCTTTACGCCGCGGTCACCAGAAAAAATCAGGCTGGAACCAGGGAGTACTTTCCGGAGAACAAGCTTACCCGCGGCCAGGCGCTCTACGCCTACACCCAAGGCTCGGCCTACGCCGAGTTTGCCGAGAAGCGCAAGGGCAAGCTCGCGCCTGGCTACGATGCGGACTTTATCCTGGTGGACCGCGACCTTTACACCGTGGATGCGCCAGCCATTTTACAGACCATCGTGCGGCAGAGCTTCGTCGGCGGAGAGGAAGCCTTCGCGGGCAGCGCAGTTGGGCAGTAGGCAGCACCCGCTGATGGCCGCCAGCGCAAGCGAACGCGCCCCATTCTGCGTCCAGTAAATGCATTCGCAACTCAATCCGCTTTCAGGTCGAACGAATATGTGCTCTCGCCTTTCTTGCGCAGTTCTTGCCGGTATCTTCCTGTGTTCGTTGCCGCTCGATGGGCAGGTTCATCACCCGCGCCACTCGCGTTACCCCAACTCGCCCTCGAATGACCCGCAGTTGCAGATTCCCACCGACCAGGCGCAGTCCTGCTATGTGCCGGAAGACGGCGTCAGCGCCTACGAGCAATACCAGCAGTTCGACACCTATCCGCAGCCGGCGAGCAAAGGCTATCTGTGCATCGCCATTCCGGCGGGCAGGACCTTCGTCATCGACCATCTCTTCGCCGAGGCCGATTACGACCAGGTGCTACCAACCGCGGCGGAGTGGTATCTGGACACCGTGACCGGAGACTATGAGTCGATGACCGGCTTTGCGGCCAACAGGGCGGGTTCCACGACGGCCAATCCGCATTACGTGCTTTCGCAACCCGTGCATATTGCGGTCACCGGAGGAACCAGGGTGACGCTGATCATGCACAGCTATTTCGTGAGCGCCAACAACTCAATCACTGAGACGCCGGGAACCGCCAGCCTGCTGCTGATCGGACATTGGGAGTAGAGCCAGCCTGCTGATCAGTCGAGGAATTACGCTCCGCCGCGGAACTGGATGATGCGCCGCCGGTCGCGTTTGGAGGGACGGTGCTCCGGCAAGGGCGCGAACTGCTGCATCGCCTTGCGCTCTTCGGCCGCTTTGGCCCGCGCCTCCTTGCTTGCCTCGCTCTCGCGATAGAGCGTCTGCGCCACCGCTGCCGGGCCACGCATCTGGCTCAACGCAAGCACTTCGATCTGATACTCGCCGCCCTCGTTCTTCACTCCGAGCTTGTCGCCTACATGAATTTCCCGGGCGGGCTTGGCAGCGAGACCGTTCCAGTGAATACGGCCCAGATCGCAGGCCTTCGACGCCAGCGCCCGCGTCTTGAAGAAACGCGCTGCCCAGAGCCACTTGTCAATGCGCATGGAATCCATAGCTTTATTGTCATACAGAAGACCGGTTTGGTTGTGCGACAGATTGCCCAGCGTTCGTGGATTCACAGCCTTAACCGCGTAATATATAGCTCCCGACCACCCTGTTTCTTGTACACCAGCGGGTGAGAATCTACTTTAAGGTCAAGACAGACGTTGTTGTTTCTGTTTTATAAGAAAGGCCTTGGTCTGTTTCGAAGCCATTGAATCCCTGAGGGGCCTTGATCGCCCAGAGCTTCTTGTTGAGCATCCCCTCAATCGAGATGCCGCGAATCAAGTACACGTAAATTTCGTCACCAACCCAGGCGGCGAGGTAGTTATTTGAGGCGTCTTCACGAAGTTTGCCTACTGCAATTTGTTTCACCCTCGAGAACTCGAATGATTCGCAATCATGATTCTTCGAGGGCAATTTGACGCCACGCATATCAATAATCGATGGAGAACCGGTACGACTATCCGCATGGAAGAAAGAATCGTAAACTACAAGTCCATTCATGCCATTTTTGGTCATGATTTGCAGGACGGCCTCGGGCTTTCCATTTCTCCCTGGAACCTCGAAGTCTACCGCCCTCCCCAAAGTGTGAGAATCAAGGTAATCTCCCGATACTTTTTGAAATGGACCAGGCGCAAGGCCCTCCACTACCCTTGTCACCTTCAGGTCTGGACTAATCTTGTAGATCACGATGGGAGCCGACTGCCGGTAGTGGGGAAAATACAGAACGACGATTTCCTTTGATCCGTCGTTATCTACGTCAACATCAAGAACGGCTTCAATGCGAGTTTTGTAATGATCGTTTCCGAAAACCTCTGGGTAGTCTTTTTCGAGAATATACTGCTTAACCGCGTCCAAACGCGGGTTACTCTGCTGCCCGAAAGCACATCCTAAAAGTGAACTGTAAATTAACAGGAAGAGCGCAAATGCACGCCTCATAACGTAAACCTTCCCTTATCTTTGGCAACGAATGAGCAGAATACTCTTCCCGTCAGTCGATGCGCAAGAAGTTGTGAAAAACGTTCGTTTGACTCCAATCCGAATGATTCCGCTTGAATGAAGAAACACCAGCGCTTTCTTCAGGAAGCTACAAGGCAGTTCCCTTGCCGCCCTAAAGTAAACTGATCCATGGAGCCAACGATGCCGAGCCTGTGGGCCAAAATGCGGACGACGCTGGAGATGATCAAGTGGGAACACTCGATCTTTGCACTGCCCTTTGCGCTGACGGCTGTGCTGCTGGCCGCAAACGGCCTCCCAAGCGGGCGGACGCTGGCGTGGATTCTTGTCGCCATGGTGGCGGCGCGCTCCTCGGCGATGGCCTTCAACCGCTGGGCCGACGCGAATCTGGACGCCGCCAATCCTCGCACGAAAGACCGCGCCATTCCCGCTGGCCTCTTGTCGCGAGAGTTTGTGCTGGGCTTTACGCTGCTGTCGGCAGCGGTGTTTGTACTGGCCGCTGCTGAACTGAACCGGCTCGCGCTGGCTCTGTCGCCCTTGGTGCTCGCCGTGCTACTGGGCTACAGCTACATGAAGCGCATCACGCGCTGGTCGCACCTGGTGCTGGGCTTGGCTCTGGGCCTGGCCCCGTCGGCCGCGTGGATTGCGGTGCGCGGCTCTCTGGATGCGCGCATCCTGGTGCTGACCGCGGCGGTGACGCTGTGGGCGGGCGGCTTCGACGTGCTGTACGCCTGCCAGGACTTCGAGCACGACCGCGCCGCGGGACTCCACAGCCTGCCCCAGGCGGCTGGCCTTCCGGCGGCTTTCTGGACGGCGCGCGCGATGCATCTGGCGATGTTGGTGCTGCTGCTTTGGCTCGGCGTACTGTTTCAATTTCGGACACTTGGCTGGCTGGGCATCGCGGTTGTGGGGCTGCTGCTGGCCTATGAGCACTCCCTTGTGTCGCCGCGCGACCTGCGCCGGCTGAATGCGGCGTTCTTCACCATGAATGGCGTGATTGCGATGGTTTTTCTTGCCTTTGTGGCAGCCGATTTATGGCTGCGTTGAGCCACCTGCGGTGGGGCTATTCGCCTTCGGCGCGGAATGATGAACAGCATTGCTTTCCCACTCTTGCGCCAGAAACAAAGCGCAAGAATGGGGCACAGAGCATTTTGGGTTGACCGGGAGTTTCATTCCAGTTGTAACTCGCCGGGGCAAGTCAACTTGCTTAGAATGACAGATGATTCAGGTACGGAGAATCGTGAGTCACATGAAGATTGCAATTCAGGGAGAGCCCGGCTCATTCAGCCACGAAGCAGCGATGAAACTCGTCCCCGGCGGGGTGATCGTTCCCTGCGCGCTTTCAGCCGACGTCTTTGCGGCGTTAGAGAGCAGAGCCGTGGAGATCGCGGTGATTCCCATCGAAAACAGCCTGGCCGGTTCGGTTCTGGAGCACTTCGACCTGCTGCTGACCCACAATGTGCGTGTGGAACGGGAGACGCTCGTGCGCATCCGGCACAACCTGATCGCCCTGCCCGGCGTCGCGATGGGGGAGATTGAGCGCGTTTTTTCGCACCCGGTGGCGCTGGCGCAGTGCCGGCGGTTCCTGGCTGCGCACCCCACGATGAACGCACTCGCCGCCTATGACACCGCGGGCAGCGTGAAGCAGTTGGTGGAGCTGCGCGACCGGCACGCGGCGGCCATCGCCAGCGAAGCGGCGGCCTATTATTACGGCGCGCAGATTCTCGAAGCCGGCATCGAGGACAACTCGGAAAACTTTACGCGCTTCTTCCTAGTGCGGCGTGCGGCGGAGGCCGTCACCGATCCGGAGGCGAACAAGATCAGCCTGGCGTTTTCCGTGGAGAACCGCCCCGGATCGCTGGTGGCGGCGCTGGCCGAGCTGGCGGGCATCGGCGCCAATATGACCAAAATCGAGTCGCGCCCGGTACACGGCAAACCCTGGGAGTACATCTTCTATGTGGATTGCCAGATTCACTCCGCCGGGGAGGCTTCACGGGCCGTGGAGGCATTGGCGCCTCATTGCGCGATGGTCAAGGAACTGGGCCGCTACAGGGAAGCAGGGCGTTAGAGTGTTTTTAATGTTTCTGTGATGTCAGAGTCGTGGTATCCCACCCTTGCCGCAAGAACAGAAACGCGGCAAGGATGGGGCACCCAGAACCTTACACGATCTCTAGAAATGCGGCAAAAAGACGAACGGCCGGGAGCGCAGGCGATTCCTTGCTTGCGCCCCGGCCGTTCGAGGAGGCCACACACATTCTGTCTCTGCGTTTGCCTATTTCCTATTGTTGCAGCAAGTTGCGCAAAAGAGCGCAACTATCAAGCCTATATAAATCAACATGTTAGGTAAAACTATGATTGACACAACGAGCTAACATGGAGAATCCGTGCCGGGATTGTGGGAAAAGGTGGTAAATTGCTTGTCAATCACCCAACCCTATCTATCGCGAAGCTCTGAAAATTTCGCGAGTGACCATGCGAGGAGATCCCGATGGCTGGAACAATCAAATGTACATCCTGCGGCGTGGAGATTTCACCCGACGTCTCATTCTGCGAGTTTTGCGGAGCCGCCTTAACACCTGGCTCGGCTCCCATCGGCGAATCGGAAGCAGCACAAACTCCGCCCGTGCCGCCGAATAGGCCAAAGAATCTATCCAATGAGTTTACTGAGCGCTACTCTTCGATGTGTGATGAGGACCTTCTGCGTCTTACACGGGACCTACAATCTCTGGTTCCGCCTGCGAGAGAGGCTTTGTGGTTCGAGATAGATCGTCGACACCTCCAAGTCGAAACCCGTGACTGGGCGACTCAACCAGCCACGTCTTCAGACCGAGCTTCTCTGGTGATGGCTCGCTATAGCGATGGCTACCGCTATGCCAGAATCATCGATGGTTTCGGAAGCTTAATCGAAGTGCTTGCCTGTCTCTTTGGCGGCTTGATTGCGCTGATTGGAATCTATGGCTGCTTGAGTTCGGCCCAAGAAAATCCCTTTGGCGGCCAATTAGTGGCAGCCGGTGGTACTGCAAGCTTCATAACCGGCGTACTTGTCGGAGTCATAGGTTATTTCCAGGGAGTCATCGTAAAGGCGGCGGCACAGTTTTTGAAGGCACATTTCGATTGCGCAGTATGCCAATCGCCTTTTCTGAACGACGACCAGAGAGCAAATGTCATGTCGCTGGAATAGCAATTGCCCAAGGCCACCTACGCCCTCAGCTTTGTCCGGCCGACGGTAAAGGTGTGGGGCGTGGGAACGCAGCGCCCTTACGCCACAAAATACTTGGCCTGCGGATGATGCACCACGATGCAGTTGGTGCTCTGCTCCGGCTCAAGGTGAAAGCCTTCGGTGAGATGCACGCCAATGTTTTCCTCGGGTTTGAGTAGGCGGAAGATCTTTCTCTGATCCTCCAGATTCGGGCAGGCCGGGTAGCCGAAGGAATAACGCGAGCCGCGATATTTCTGATGGAACAGGTCCGCGACGATGGGCGAATCTTCTCCTGCAATGCCTAGAAATTCGCGCGCCTGCTTGTGCGCGAACTCGGCCAGCGCCTCTGCCGTTTCCACTGAGAGGCCGTGCAGATAAAGATACTTGGTAAAATCGCCGCTCTCGAAAAGGTGCTGCGTGCGGCGGCTCGCTTCGGAGCCGATGGTCACGATGGAAAAACCCACTACATCGCGCTGAGCTGCGCTCACAGGCTCGAAGAAATCGGCAATCGAGAGTCTGCGGCCTTGCGCCTGACGCGGAAACGTGATGCGCTCCAGCTCGCGCTCGGGGTCCTCGGGATCGAAGACGATCAGATCGTTACCGTGGCCCGCGCAGGGATAGAAGCCGATGATGGCCTTGGGCTCGAACCAGCCCGCAGCCTTCACTTCCTCTTCGAGGTCGAGCAGAATTGGGCGGTATTTTTCTTCCACCAGCCGCAGATAATCACCCTGCGCGGCGCTCTTCAGTTGCCACTGATTTTTGAAGAGGGCGGTTTCATTCAAGTACGGAAAGATTTCGTCGAGTTTGTAATTTTTGAAGACGCGCGCGCCCCAGTAAGCAGGCTTGGAAATTGCCGAAACACGCTCGACAACCGGCGAACGGCCCTCCGGCGTAAGTTCGACGAGGGTTAACTCGGGAGTATTTGCATTGCCTTTATTGAAGACCTTCACCGTCTTGCCTTCCGCTTCGCGGCTCTCGCGCACGGCCGCATCGCCGGAGGTCAGGTCGGCCATTGCATGCAATCCGGCGAAGGCGTCCTCGGCATAAAAGACCGGCCCCGCGTACTCCTTGCGCAGATCCTCTTCCACGTACTTACGGGTGAGCGCGGCGCCACCGCAGATGACGGGAACGGTGAGCCCCAGTTGCTGCAAATCCTGCAACACGTACTTCATTTCCAGCGTGGACTTGACCAGCAATCCGCTGAGCCCGATAGCGCTGGCGTTCGCTTCTCGCGCAGCGGCAATGATCGTATCCGCCGGTTGCTTGATGCCCAGGTTGACGACGCGATAACCATTGTTGGAAAGGATGATGTCCACAAGATTCTTGCCAATGTCGTGCACATCGCCCTTGACCGTGGCCAGCACCATGGTCCCTTTGCCGCCGCCGTCGGATTTCTCCATTTTGGGTTCGAGGTAGGCGACCGCGGCCTTCATTACCGCGGCCGAATCGAGCACCGAAGGCAATTGCATCTTGCGCGCGCCGAAGAGATCGCCGACGATCTTCATGCCGTCGAGCAGGACGGTGTTAATCAGTTCGAGAGGCGTGTGAATTTTGAGCGCCGTTTCAAGCGCCTCTTCGAGCGATTGCTTCTGCTCGCCCAATCCGATGGTTCGCTCGCCGCGAATGATCAACTGCTTGAGCTTCTCGTCGGTGGTGAGGCTCTCAACCGGAGTCTCTTCTTCCTGCACCGATCCTTTGCCCAGGCTGGCGAAGTATGCCATGTAAGCCTGCAAGGGATCGCCGTTGTCACGGTCCTGAAAGATTAGGTTGCGCGCTAACTCGACTTCTTTCGCGGGGATTTTGTAGAGCGGATAAATCTTCGAGTAGTTGACGATGGCGGCGTCGAGCCCGCGGTCCACTGCCTCCTTCAGGAAAACAGAATTAAGCACGCGGCGCGCATAAGCATTCAAGCCGAAGGAGATGTTGGAGACGCCGAGCACAGTGCGCGAACGCGGCAGTTCAAGCTTGATGCGCCGCACCGCTTCAAGCGTCTCAATGGCCGCAGAACGGTAGTCCTCCTGGCCGGTGGAGATGGGCAGAGTGAGCGCGTCGAAGATCAGATCCTCGGAACGCATGCCGTATTTGTTGACGGCCAGATCGTGGATGCGGTGGGCGATGGCCACCTTGCGTTCAGCGGTGAGCGCCATGCCCTGTTCGTCGATGGTGAGCGCGATGACCGCGGCCCCGTAACGGCGCGCCATGGGCAGCACCTGGCTGGTACGCTTCTCGCCGTCTTCCAGGTTGATGGAGTTGATGATGGGCTTGCCGGGGATGCGCTTGAGCGCCTCCTCGATGACGCCGGCCTCGGTCGAGTCCACCAGGATGGGCGCGGGCACGCGGGTGGCAATCTTTTCGAGCACCGCGTTCATGTACGCCTGCTCGTCTTCGCCCACGATGGCGCAACAGAGGTCGAGCATCTGCGAACCTTCGCTGGCCAGCCGCTTGGCCATGGCCAGAATGCCATCGTAGTCGCCCGCACGCACCATGTTGCGAAAAGTATCGAGGCGAGTGGTGGTGTTCATCTCCTCGGCGATGATGACGGGCTGCGCGTCAGCTTCTAGCGGAACGGCAGAGAAGGCGCTGGCCGCGACCGATTGCTGCGCAACAGCGCGTCGAGCGGGCGTTAAATCCTTGACGGCCTCGACCACGGCACGCAAATGCTCGGGCGTGGTGCCGCAACAGCCGCCGACGACCTGCACGCCGTATTCAGCGACGAAGCGCCGCAGATACGCCGCCAGTTCGGCCGGAGTGAGCTTGTAGACCGCATGGCCGCCCTCGTTCCGCGGCAAGCCGGCGTTGGGCAGCACGCTGATGGGCGTGGTCGAGTTCTGGCAGAGAAAGCGAACCGTGTCGTTCATCTCCGCCGGGCCAGTAGCGCAGTTGAGGCCAATCACGCCGGGCTGAAAGCTCTCCAGCACAGCCAGCGCCGCGCCGATCTCAGAGCCGAGCAGCATGGCGCCGCTGGCTTCAAGGGTGATCTGAACCTGGATGGCCACATTGCGGCCGGTCGAGGGAATCTTGCCTTCGCGGGCGTCGCGAATCGCATCCTGACAGGCGGCAAGGGCAATCTTGGCTTGCAACAGGTCCTGGCAGGTCTCGATAAGCAGCACATCCACGCCGCCCTCGACGAGCGCCTCGGCCTGCTCGCGATAAGCGGCGGCCATGGCATCGTAGCCGATGTGGCCCAGCGAGGGCAGCTTGGTGGTGGGGCCCATGGAACCAGCCACAAAGCGGGGCTTCTCCGGGGTTGAGTAGGCGTCGGCCACTTCGCGTGCGAGGCGCGCCGCGGCCAGATTCAGTTCGCGCATGCGGTCCTGAAGGCCGTACTCGGCAAGGACGATGGTGGTTGAGCCAAAGCTGTCGCTCTCGATCACATCGCAACCGGCCTCAAGAAACGAGGCGTGCAGGCCGCGGATGACGTCTGGCCGCGAGAGTACCAGCAGCTCGTTGCATCCCTCTTTGCCCCAGAAATCCTCCGCTGTGAGGTCGAGCTTTTGCAGGTTGGTGCCCAGCGCGCCGTCATAGACCAGCACGCGCCGCTTCAGTTCTGAAAGAAAGTCCGCCAAAATCGCTCCTGCCCCAAGGCCACAGGGAAAATGGGGATAACAGCCAACATTCTAGGATATACGGTTACCGAGTCTGCGCAGGAAGAACGGCGCCCGGTTTGGGCCGGCGCGGGAAATGGAGGGCCGCACTCCATCTGAAAGAGCGGCGGATCTTGAAGGTGGGCGGATCTGGCTTCGGGGGAAAAGGCCAATTTTTGAGCAAGACTTCCGAAAAACATCCCTCAGGGGCTAAAGCCCGCGTTGATTTTGTCGCATATACGGCACGACTAAAGTCGTGCCCTTTCAAAACGCCGAGTTTTTCCGCAGCCTGTGATGCCCGTCTTCTTCAAGATTCGCTCTGATTGATCGGGCTACGAGAGCAAAACCAGAGTGAATATGCCCTTCTTAAGAGTTTGCGAGGTGGCTTTTTCTTAAGGAAAACGCCACTTGAGGTCATTGCCTCTGGGTACAGCAACTCTGGTTTTGCTCTAAACCGCTTCGAGCGCTGCCAGAATCTGCGGGGCCAACTGGTTCACGTTGCCTGCGCCGAGGGTCAGGATCAGGTCGCCGTCCTTGGCCTGGGCGGCCACGGCGGCTACAGCAGCGGGAAAATCCGGAGCACACTGGACCTGCGGGCCTTCGATCTCGGCTGCAAGCAATTCGCCCGTCACGCCGGGGATGGGTTCCTCGCTGGCGGCATAGATGGGGAGCACAATGACGGTGTCAGCGTCAGCAAACGCACTACGGAACCGCTCCAGGAGATCACGAGTACGGGAGTAGCGGTGGGGCTGGAAGATGACGTGAATCTTTCGGTAGCCGCACTCGCGGGCGGCGGCCAGAGTGGCGCGAATTTCGGTGGGGTGGTGGCCGTAGTCGTCCACCACGGTGACGCCGCGCGCCTTGCCGCGAAGCTGGAAGCGCCGATCCACGCCACGAAAATGATTGAGTCCCTCGGCAATCTTCTCCGAGTCAACATCGAGCTGGTCTGCGATGGCCACGGCAGCCGTGGCGTTGAGCACGTTGTGGTGTCCGGGCACATGCAATTCGAAAGGCCCGAGCGGCCCGGCGGCGGTAACCACATGGAAGCGCGAGAAACAGCTTCCCTTCTCTGAATCAAGAAACTCCAGCCGGTAGTCGGCCTCTGGCGCAACTCCATAGGTGAAGACGCGGCGCTGAGCGCGGGGCAGGATGGCGGCCAACAGCGGATTGTCAAGGCAAGCGGTGACCGCGCCGTAAAACGGCAGTTTGTTAATGAATGTCAGGAAAGCCTCTTCGACGTCGGCCATGTCGTGGTAGCAATCCATGTGCTCACGGTCAAGATTGGTGACCACGGCCAGGATGGGTGAGAGCTTGAGGAAGGAACGGTCGCTCTCGTCGGCCTCGGCCACCAGGTATTGCGAACTGCCCAGCTTGGCGTTGGAGCCAAGAGCGTCCACGCGGCCGCCGACCACGACCGTGGGGTCCAGACCGCCGGCAGCCAGCACTGCGGCCACCATCGACGTGGTAGTGGTCTTGCCGTGCATGCCAGCGATGGCGATGCCGTACTTGAGGCGCATCAATTCGGCAAGCATCTCGGCGCGCTGAATGACAGGAATCTTGTGGGCGCGGGCTTCCAGCACTTCCGGATTGGTCGCAGAGACCGCGGAGCTGGTGACTACAACCGTGGCCCCGGCGATATTCGCGGCATTATGGCCCTCATAGATGGTGGCGCCCATTTGGGCCAGGCGGTCGGTCACCGGCCCGCGGCGCAGATCCGAGCCCGAAACCTTCATATCGAGGTTGAGCAGAATCTCTGCGATGCCGCTCATGCCGATGCCGCCGATGCCGATGAAGTGCGCGTGCTGGGAGGTAGCAAACATAGGGGGTGAAACTCTCCTTTAACATTCTTGCGGGCAGTGGCCCTTTAGCTTGCGAAAATGGTTGAGCCCTTGCGGTGCGCCAGCAAGGGCAGCACCTGGGCCTGGGCCTCGTCAACGGAGACGCCGTACTTGGCACGCAGGTCATCGACCCTGCCGTGCTCGATGAATTGATCGGGCCAGCCGATGCGAACCACCGGGACCGCACTGCCCAACTCGGCAAGGGTTTCAATCACCGCCGAGCCGAAGCCGCCCATCTTCACGTGGTCCTCGAAGGAGACAAAGGCGGCCACCCGGCTGGCGTACGCGGCGAGCATCTCGCGGTCAATCGGCTTAATGAAGCGGGGGTTGATGACCGCGGCGGAGTAGCCGTCGAGTTCCAGACGCTCGGCGAGTTCCTTCGCCAGGGGGGTCATGGGACCCAGGCCCAAAATGGCCACGTCGGAGCCATCCTTGAGAATTTCAGCCTTGCCGATGGGGATGATTTCCGGCTCGGGCTTGCGAGCCACGCCGGGCACCACCCCGCGCGGATAGCGGATGGCGCTTGGCCCCGGGAGCTGGAGCGCGGTCTTCATCATGTCAGCCAGTTCGTCCTCGTCCTTGGGCGCCATGAGAACCATCTCCGGGATACCGCGCAGGTACATGATGTCGAAGAGGCCGTGATGCGTGGGGCCATCGTCGCCGGAGAGGCCAGCGCGGTCCATGCAGAAGAGCACGGGCAGCTTTTGCAGCGCCACGTCGTGAACAATAGGGTCGAAGCCGCGCTGCAGGAAGGTCGAGTAGATGGCACAGACGGGGCGGTAGCCGCGAGCGGCCATCCCGGCGGCAAAGACGACCGCGTGCCCCTCGGCGATGCCCACGTCGAAGTAGCGCTTGGGAAAGTGGGGCCGGAAGAGATCCAGGCCGGTGCCGCTGGGCATGGCCGCGGTGATGGCCACAATGTGTTCGTCCTGGTTGGCCAATTGGACCAGCGTGTTGGCGAATGCCTCGGCGTAGGTAAGCTGACCGGCGGGCTTGGTTTCGCCAGTCTCGGGGTCAAAGGGACCGAGGCCATGAAACTTCTTCTGCCGGTCGAGCGCTGGCTGGAAGCCGCGGCCCTTCTGCGTGAGGACGTGGAGCAGCACTGGGCGGTCAGCGGTCTTGAGAAATTTGAAGGTCTCTACCAGTTGAGGGATGTTGTGTCCGTCGATGGGACCAAAGTAGTGCAGGCCGAACTCCTCGAAGAGGATGGAAGGCCACAGCATGCTCTTGGCCGCCTCTTCGGCTCGGCGCATGACCTCGATGGCCGTCTTGCCTCCGACCTTCTCGATGATGCGGTGGGCCGAATCGTGCAGATTCTTGTAATGCTCGTTGGTGACGATGCGGTGAAAGTAGCGCGCGATGGCGCCCACGTTGCGGTCGATGGACCACTCGTTGTCGTTGAGCACCACGATCAGCCGCTTGGTCTGCTCGGCGATGTTGTTCAGCGCCTCGAAGGTAATGCCATTGGTGAAGGCCCCGTCGCCAGCCACGGCGATCACATGCTCCTTGCCGCCGGCCAGATCGCGGGCCACAGCCATTCCCAGGGCGGCCGAGAGAGCCGTGCCGGCGTGCCCCGCACCGTAGCAGTCGTGCTCGCTCTCAGTGCGCAGCATGAAGCCGTTCAGCCCGCCCGGCTGGCGCATGGTGTCCATGCGGTCCAGCCGCCCGGTGAGCATCTTGTGGATGTATGCCTGATGGCTGACGTCGAAGAGAATCTTGTCGTCGGGGGTGTTGAAGACCGTGTGCAGGGCCAGGGTCAACTCGACGACTCCGAGGTTGGGGCCCAGGTGGCCGCCGGTCTTGGAGAGCGTCTGAATGAGGAATTCGCGGATCTCCCCCGCCAGCACTTCCATCTGCGCAAAGTTCAGGCGCTTAAGATCGGCGGGCGAGTGAATGGATTCCAGCAATGTTCCCATGGTCTTCCTTCCCCCGGTAAAAAAGGGCCGGGCAGCCAAGCAAAAAGCCCCTGGACTCCGGGGCCGTCGAAGCAGCTTTGCCAACCGTTAGTATACCAATGCGGCGGATTCGGACGTAACCTGAGGGGGCAAGCCCTTTGACACAGCCGAACGGCCCTACACCGCAACGCCTGAGCGGAAGTTGAACTCTGAACCCATCCGCCGCGACTCCGCCTGCGTCTACGTTTGTGACTTGAATAAATTCTGCTCGACTATATCGTATTTTAATTTGACAAAATCAATCGTTCCTGAAAGCATCCTGCCGTATTGTGGAGACGCAAGATGGATGGGTTGAAATTTCTAGCCATAGCCTTCGTTTTAAGCTCTGCCTTGTGTCAGGCGCGGGCTACTTCACAGCCTTCGCCGCAGCCTCCGAACATGATGGATACGCTCAATAAAGAGGCGAAGGCCAGCGATACTGCCGGGATTCATGCATACAGTAATGATCTGATTCAGATGCTTGCTGGTGTTCGTGGTGGGGGCGTTGTTTATGCCAACTCACTGACCGATCGCTTGGCCCGATCCGAACTGATGGCTAGACAGGGGAAACGGAAGCTCATTTCTGAAGCAGATATTGCAAAGGCTTTCAATAATCTCATGAGCGAAATTGGCGCACCGGATTCGTTGAAGTCAGATATTGCCGGCGTGGAAAAAGAGAGAGACGCATTTAAGAAAGAATTGCCCGCAATGATTTCTCAGAAGGAGAATGGGCGTTACTGTAACCCTGGCGAGGCGGTTTTTGTTCTTGAAATGATGATTGAAAATGTGGGCAGACCTCTCGGGCCAACTCCGGATTCTGCTCCCAAAGCTTTCGTTGCAGGAATCAATCCACCAGTACGTGTGCGCTTAGATCTGTTTTCTGCAAGACATTCCCAATCGGAAGTCAAAGAGGTTTTTAATAGTCTGTTCAATGTTTTTCAGATCTGAAATCTGAAGTGGAGAGACGAATAAACTCGGGTTGCGGGCCATCGAAACCAGCTTTGCCAACCGTTGGCATACCAATGCTGCGGATTCGGACGCAGAACGGTTGATCGGCGGCAAGCTTCTGCGCTGGCTGCTGATTCAAGGCCAAGCCCTCATGTGATTGGTAAAGTTTTGGAGAACTCTACTGATCGGAGGGCTCAGCCTCTTCGTTCAACCCCTATTCCTTCGGCAAACGCTAGCATGGACAAGAGTTGCGCGCTATAATTCCCTATTCATCAGGGTTTCGTTTATCGGTGGTGACTCGCCATGCAGTCTCACATTGGAAGTGTTTCTTTTCTTCTTGGCGCACTCGCTCTGCTCGCCCCGTGCGCCGGACAAGCGCCCACGCCCGCGCCTAGCCAGGCTCAGATCTTCGACAAGGCCTCTGCCTCGGTGGCCCTGGTGCTGGCCACGCAAACGCCCGGAGACACAACGCCGTCAGTTGGCGCTGCCATCGTCGTCTATCAGGATGGCGACTTGCTTACGGCCTACCACTTGGTCCGCAATGCCTATGCCGTTCAGTTGCGCTTCAAGTCCGGCGAGGTCTTTGATCGGGTCCAGTTGCTCGGCTTCGATGCCCGGCGCGACATCGCCGCAATCCGCATCCCCGCCTCCGCAATGCCCGTCCTCCCTATTGGCAGCGCCAGCAACGCCAACATCGGGGATCGGGTTCTTTCCATATTCCATCCCCTGACTCTGCCATGGTCGACCTCCACCGGGATCGTCACCGCTTACCGGCTGGCCGACGAGATTCCCGGCGCAGGCAGCGGATTCCGGGTCATTCAGTTCACCGCTCCCGCTTCTCCCGGTGCAAGCGGCGGAGTCTTGCTTGATGCCCAGGGCCGCGTGCTGGGAATTGTCACCGGTCAGCTCAGCGCTCAGAATCTTAACCTGGCTGTGCCTATTGAAAATGTACTCGGCCTGGCGGATACGATTCCGGTCAAGACCTTCGCCAGCGGCGCTCTGCTGACTCCGCCCAATTCTGTTGCACCGCCGGCCCTACGTCCGCCCAGCGAGCCAGCGCAAGCTGCTTCCGTCGCCGTGCCCGATAAGTCCGAGACCCTGAACACATCCAAAGACCACGACTTCATCTTTCATCACTTCGAAACCATGTATGTGGACGCCCACGCGGCAAAATTCTTTGATAGCGACCAGATGAAGGCCGCTCTTGTCCGCAACAAGGATTTTGCCGCGCTGCACATCAGCATCGTCGACGATCCCAAGGCTGCCGACACCATCCTCGTAGTTGGATATACCTTTGCGTGGGACTTTCCCTTCGAACTGAAGCATCAGAAGTCTTCCATCGTGCTTCTGGCAGGCAAAGGCATAGGACCGTTCTCCGGGGTGGCGGGAGCGGCCAGCGTTGCAAGCGAGTTTGTCAAAGCGGCCAAACCCTATCGCGCAACCGCGGCGGGGCAGAAGTAGCCTCTTAGAGCCTGGATAGCTATTTTCGGGCGCAGTTTATTGCGTCATTGTGATTACAGAAAGCAAACGAGAATTTGGTGCGGGGGATTTAGGCCGTAGAGCGCCGCTCTACGGCCGATCCTGCTGCGAGGGCGCTGGCCAAACGGAAGCCGTGTCCTGCTGGCCCTTGGAGGCGAACCAGTTATGGTCCCAGAGATTCTGGTAGAAAGCTCCCGTCAGCTCGGCGGCGCGGGGGCCGAAGGTGGGTCTGCCGCCTTCGAGGAAGAAGACCGTGACCAGACTGCCTTGCGGCGAATCGGACCAGGAGGCGAACCAGCCGAAGCGGGTTCCCTTGTCCGAGCAGGTTCCGGTCTTGCCGAAGACTGGCAGCTCGTGGAAGTTGGCGCGCAACCGTCGCGCGGTTCCGTACTCGACCGCACCTGCCATGCCGTCCTGAAGGTCAGGAACGAACTTGGCAATATCCAGGGTGCGCTTGACCTTGGGTTCGAGTTTGGCGGCCTCGTCGGGCGTGGCTGGATGCTGCAAATAGTAGAGGGTTCCACCGTTGGCTAGAGCGGCCACAAAGGCGCCCAGTTGCAGAGGGGTAAGCGAAACACCCTGGCCGAAGCTGCACATGCGGCCCACGCCACCCTCTTTCGCGGGCAACTCCTGATCCGGATAGACGCCCAATTGTTCGCCATCAATGTTGTAGCCGGCCAACTCGCCGAGGCCGAACTGGTTGGCGTAGTGGCGCACGCGCTCAAAGCCCAACTGACGGCCCAGCTCCTCAAAGTAGAGGTTGTTGCTCTTGGCCAGCGCCTGGGTCATGTTCATGTGAAAACCGTCCAGGCGAACGGGCGTGTCGCGCGTGACCAGCCCCTCGGAAAGCGCTGCCATGGCGACGGTAATCTTGATGGTCGAGCAGGGCTCGGCGCCGGGCGAGAGGGCCAGCTTCTGGTTGACCATGGCCAGGATGCGCCCGTTCGCGGGGTTGATGACAACGGCGGTGCCGTTCATGTCGCCCAAAGCTTCGATAGCCGCCTGGCGGACCACGGGATCCTCACCGGCTGTAACATCGCCGGCAAAAATGTCTCCTTTGGCAAAGGAACTGGCTGTAAACCGCTCATGGGAAATGCGGTGGTGGCGGGAAGTGAATGCCGCACGGCGCGCTGTGGCTCTGGCGCGGCCTCTGGTGGTCAGATGAGCGGTGTTTCCGGCGGGTGCGGCCTTCCGTGCTGCATGGGAGGCGCTGCTGCGAGCCGTCCCGGCATGAGACGCGGCGGAATGGCTGGCGCGATGGGGCTCTGCCAGGTGGGATTCGGTTGCCTTTGCATGATGCAACGTATGCGGCGCGTCCAGCGCCGTGGCTACCCCGGCACCCATGCCGAAACCGATCAGAACCAATGCACTTGCCCAAACGCGGGGAAATTTCATTCAGCCAGTGTCCTCTCTCCTACTGGAGTGTCGTGCCGCTCGTCTTTTGGAGACGGGCCTTTCATGCCATTCCTGGAGCGGCTCTGCAAAACGGGCCGTCTCGGCTACTCTCGTCAAACGGCCATTTCCCACAGGAAAAGCCGCTGACGATCACTGGTTTCCAACTACAACAATAGGTAAACAGCCCCTATCGGCCACTCCGCAAACAGCTTACAGTCCTTGTTGCGGATTAAGCCGACTCTCATCCTATCGCGCCATCCGACCGGTGCGATAGGAATTCTTGCATTTGTAGAGCCATTTTCATTATACAATCCCCCAAAATCGCCCCAAAACGCAATCGCGCCCCCTAGAACTGGAGCCTGCGCATGAAGGCTGGCTTTTCAAGATCCGGCTGCGCCTCTTCGTCGGCCTCGGAGACGAGCGTCACGGCCGGCTGTGCGTGGTACTCGTCCAGCGCCGCCGGGCTGCGCACGCCGCTTGTGAACGCTGAAGCGTAGTCGCGGGGCAGCGGGGTGTACGCCGGCTCTTCAGACAACTCGGCAAACTTCGGCGGCGCCGGCGCGGCTGCCCGTTCCATCTCTCCGGGCTCATAAGCCGTGGACGCCCCCACCAGCGGTGCCGCAACATCTGCGGAATCCGCGGAAGGCGCCTTGGCGGAGAAAAAGTCGGACTCAGCCGCGTCTTCCTGGTCTTCTTTGGTCTCTTCATCCTGGCTAAGGAAGCGTGGCGCCGCGGGAGCAGGCTCACGGAGCCAGTTGTTGGAGGCGACCAGAGGGACCGAGGCGACAGGAACCGAAGCCAGTGGAATCGAAACCACCGGCGCCTCTTCCAAGGTCAACATGCGTGCGCGCCGCTCCGGCAACTGGTCGCGGAAGCCGGTCGCAATGACGGTAATCTTGACCTCTTCGCCCATCTTCTCGTCCAGCACCGCGCCAAAAATGATGCTGGCGTCCTCATGAGCGGCCGACTGAATGAGTGACGAGGCCTCGTTGACCTCGGAGAGCTTCAGCGAACTGGAGCCGGTGATGTTGATGAGGATGCCACGCGCGCCATCGATGGCGCCGGCTTCGAGCAAGGGTGAGGCCATGGCCGCCTGGGCGGCTTCAACGGCGCGATTCGCTCCCGAGCGGACCGCGGTACCCATGACCGCGTGGCCCATGCCAGCCATGGTGGTTTTCACGTCGGCAAAATCGCGGTTGATGATGCCGGGGATGGTGATGATGTCGCTGATCCCCTGCACGCCCTGGCGCAGCACATCATCGGCAATGCGAAAACTTTCAAAGAAGCCGGCGTCCTTGGCCACCGCCAGCAGCTTCTCGTTGGGGATCACGATCATCGTGTCCACGCTTTCGAGCAGTTCCTTGAGGCCGCGGTCAGCCTGCTGCAGGCGGCGCTTGCCTTCAAAGCCGAAGGGACAGGTGACCACAGCCACGGTCAAAATACCCATTTCGCTGGCCAGCGAGGCGATGACCGGAGCGGCGCCCGTACCCGTGCCGCCGCCCAGTCCAGCGGTGACGAAGACCATGTCCGCGCCTTCGAGGGCCTCGATGATCTTTTCCGAGTCTTCAAGAGCGGCGCGGCGGCCCACGTCGGGGTTGGCCCCGGCGCCGAGCCCTGAGGTGAGCCGGACGCCGATCTGCAACTTGACCGGGGCCTGCGAAACCTTGAGCGCCTGCACGTCGGTGTTGGCGGCGATGAACTCCACGCCCTCCATGTGCGCCTGAATCATCCGATTGACGGCGTTACCGCCACCGCCACCCACGCCGATGACCTTGATGCGGGCTCCGCGCACATCCTCGTCGTGATACTGAATGCGCATCTCTGCGGCTTCATTCCTCAACTCTTCCATCTGGGCTACGGCCTCCTGATTCATATCCTCGAACGCAATCGTTAAAAGCTGGCTGCGAAAATGGCGCGCAACTTCGAGCGTAAATTGTTACCTTCCGGATCTCGATTCACCCGCGTGCGGTGAGCGTACAAGAGCATGCCGATGGCGGTGGAATATGCGGGGTAAACCAGTTCAGCGGGCATATTCGACAAGCGAACGGGAACTCCGGTGCGCGCCGAAACCCGCAACTGGCTTTCGGCAATGTCGAGCATGCCGGGCAGCATGGCCCCGCCGCCAGTGAGCACGCAGCCAGCGCCAAGAGCTTCCACCACGCCGCCCATGCGCAGGCTTTCCTTGACAAAGTAGAGCAGCTCGCGGGCCCGCGGTTCCAGAATTTCGGCAATCGTGCGCTGGCGCAGCCTCAGCGGCCGGGGGTTGGCAATTTCAATCTCCGCGCTCTCAGGCACGGCCGTCACCACGGCGTTACCGTATTGACGCTTCAGTTCCTCGGCCTCGGCCACGGGGATCTGCAAACCCACCGCCAGATCGTTGGTAAAGTGCTGCCCGCCAATCGGAACAGACGCGGTGTACGCAACCGCACCCTCAAAAAACACCACCAAGTCGCTGGAGTGGCAGCCGATGTCGACCAGGCAGACGCCCAGCTCCCGCTCGTCCGCAGTGAGAGTGGCCTCAGCGGAGGCGATGGACTCCAGCACCGCCTCGGTCACCTCAAGCCCGGCCCGGTTCGCGCAGGTCACCGTGCTTTGCAGCGCGCTGCCGGAGCAGGTGGCGATGTGCAGATCCACTTCAAGCTTCTTGCCCACCATGCCCACCGGATCGAAGATGCCCGGCTGGTCGTCAAGGATGAACTGGCGGGGCAGCAGGTGCAGAATCTCGCGATCCGGAGGCCGCTCGACGCTGCGCGCCCGCTCGACAGCGCTGCGCACATCCTCCTTGTCAATCTCGCGCATGCGGCCGCCCAGCTCGATTCCGCCGTTGCTGTTGAGCCCACGAATATGCGGCCCGCCGACGCCCACAACGCACTCGTCGATGTTGACGCGCGCTACCCGCTCGGCTTCCTCGTTGGCCGCCTTCACCGCCTTGGCCGCCGGAGCAAGGTCAGAGATCAACCCCTTACGCATCCCCGCCGACTCGACGCACCCGTGCCCACAATAGCGCAGGGCGCCTTCATTGAGGTCCGCCGCCAGCACGCGGGTCCACGCGCTGCCGATGTCCAGCACCACAATCAGGTTGTCAAGTTTCTGGTTCATTGCGCTCATTGGGCCTCACCGGTAGACGCGGCCGGACGGGTGGTTGGGGCAGTCTTCTGCCTGCTCATATTCTGCGTGGTGCGATTGACCTCCGCCGCGCGCTGCTTTTCGTTTGCCTTGGCTTTATCCATCTTAACTTTTGCGGCCCCACCCTTCGCCGCGGCGGCCTTGGCCTTGGCAGAACCATTGCCGGCTGGCTTTGCATCCGTCTTTCCTGGCTTCACTTTGGCGGCAGGCTTGGACGGGTGGGCCGGGACTTTGGAGGCCGGAGCTTTAGCCTTGGCAGAGTGCTTCGCATCAGAGATGGCGGAATCAGCGTGGGCTTTAGCCCCGGAGGGCTGCTTTTCCGGCAATTTGCTCGCAGCGTTTCCGTTTCCCGCAGCTTGCGGCGCCGATTGCTTCCCCTCCGCGGCACTTGCCGCTGCCTGCTCGTCAGCCGCGGCTTGCGCTACGTTGGTGCCGACAGCCATCTCCAGCACTGCCTGCTGGTCATAGCGCAGATCCACCGCAGCCAGCCTTGGATAATGCTGACGCCATTCATTGATGTGCGCCTTGTAACGCTGGTAGCGCTCCAGAAAATGGTCTTCGCCGAAATGGGCCAGGATGTCGCTGCCCTGCTCGGGCATCAGCACCTGGGCGTCCTCGGGATTGGTCAAGTCAATTTCGGAGATTTGGTCGGAGATGTGCTGGCCGTTCGCGTCCAGCTCGGCCAGCAGACGCTGGTAGACCGCCATCCGCGCCTTGCGCAAAGTGGGCGTGTCGTGGGCGTCGATCCCCGTCACCACCGGGAACGAGTAGTGGCGCTGGGCCATCATGGCCGGCGGCATGGTGAGCAGAATTCCGTTGGCGTCCACCAGGCCGATCTGTTGCCCCTGGCGCACGAAGGCCACCGGCTTCCGCTCCACCACCGAAACGCTAATCCGGTCCGGGAGCAGGCGCATCACCGTGGCCCGCTCGACCCAGGGGATCTCTTCCAGTTGACGGCGCCGCTCGTCGAGCGGAACGAAGAAGATATTGCGCCCGATGTCTTCGCCGAAGACCGGCAGAATCTCCGCGCGGCTGACCTCGGTAAGCCCGCTGGCCTCAATATTGCTTGCCCCATTGATGCGGAAGTGCTCGTCGCGGCCCAGGTAGGTCTTCAGAAGGTAGGCTGAGGCGGCAAGCCCGCCCAGCACAATCAGAGTGGCCAGCGTGAGAAAAACGCGCCCCGCCGTGCTCGCAGGACGCCACCATGGGTTGCGCGGCCAGCCCCTGCCCCTGCCCGACGAGCCTCCACCCTGCCAATCGCGGCGAGGGCCGCCAGGGCGCGACTCGTCGTCGCCATCCGGGTCTTCCATCTCCAGCGGCATGCCGGGCAGCGCGCGACCGGGCCGGGGCACACCCTGCTGCACGCGCCGGAAGCGGGGCTCCGCGGGCGCTTCATCTTCCCACACGAGGGGACGGTTTCTGGTAATACTTTGTGTCGTCACGCCTGAGCAAGGTCGTGAGAATCGCCAGCTTTCACTATAGACCGGGCTCGACCGGCCTTTTCCGCAAGGGCAACAGGGGGAACCCGCATTGTTACGAGCGGGCGTTTTTCAACAGTGGGCGGAAGGAGGAGGAATCAGCGGGTAAGCGGGCAGCAGGATGTAGCTAATTTTTCTAATTTGACGCTTCACATATCACGTCATGCGTTATATTCTGTTTAAAGATGATCCAGAGCTTCAAAGACGCCGATACGAAAGAACTCTTTGAGGCTGGCTCCAGTAGGCGTTGGTCAACCATTAGGGTTGTTGCTCTCCGCAAGCTGGACCAAATCGAAGCTGCTGTAAGCCTGAGCAATCTGCGCGTTCCTCCGGGCAACCGACTGGAACTGCTGAAGGGGGACCGTATCGGGCAGTACAGCATCCGAATCAAAGATCAATACCGCATTTGCTTCGTCTGGAGTGTTGACCGCGCGTACGAAGTTGAGATCACGGATTACCACTAGCAGTAACGCCAATGGAGTGGCAAAGCATGACTATCAGCAGACCGGCTTCCGGATGGAATCTTCAGAGGGTAACCACTCCTCCCGGCGAGATGCTGCGGGAAGAGTTTCTTGTCCCTTTCGGCATTACACAGAACGCCTTGGCGCTGAAGATTCGAGTGCCGGCGACTCGCATCGGCGAAATCGTCCACGGCAAGCGAGCGATCACGCCCGATACTGCGCTTCGCCTGGCCCGTTTTTTCGCGAACAGCCCGGAGTTCTGGCTGAACCTTCAGCAGATGTACGACCTGTCCAAAGCTAGACTTGAATTGAACAAAACGATTGAGCGCGATGTCGAGGCTTACGCCAGAGCGTGATTGCCGACCGCGGAAACCACTCACCTGAAAGAAAGCCCGGCAATGGCATGCACCCGCGGGTCTCACAATCGAGACATGAGGGGCCTGTTTTTTGATTGGACATTCAGATGCGACCCACCCACAGGTTGCCGCTCTTAGCAATTCTCTCCCATACACTGAATCATCGAAATGGTTGTGAAAATCGACAGAGCGCCTCCGAAACACGCGGGCTTTTCGATGATTGCGTGAAGCCAATCCGAGGCTGAAATCATCTTATGGAATGTGACCTCCTGCGTTCCCTATCTCTGCCTTGCTGGCAGGCGAAATCCGGCGGTCCAATTCGGCGCGAGCAAAGGCGGAACCCAATCTGATGGCTTTACCGGAACACATTTTGCTGATTTATGGTTATCTTTTGCTCTTTGCCTGGGTTCTGGTGGAGCAGCTCGGGATTCCGCTGCCCGCCATGCCGGTGCTGCTGGCTGCCGGAGCCCTCTCCGCTCAGCACGAACTCAGCTTCCCGCTGGCGCTTTTGGCCGGTCTGGCCGCCTCGCTCATGGCTGACAGCGCCTGGTTCTTCATCGGCCGCCGCTACGGCCACCACGTGCTGCGCATCCTGTGCAAGTTATCCCTTGAGCCCACGACCTGCGTTCGCCGCACACAGGACTCGTTTGGCCGCCGCCGCTCCATCACCCTCATGACTGCCAAGTTCGTGCCCGGACTGGCCACGCTGGCCCCGCCCGTGGCCGGTGAAAACGGAATGGGCTACTGGCCATTTCTCCTCTTTGACGGCATCGGCGCCCTGGCGTGGCTGGGGGCTCTGCTGACTGCCGGCCGCTTCTTCGGCGACTTGCTCAAGCGCAATCCAAACTTGCTGGACTGGGTGGGCCGCTTCTCGGGAGCGCTGCTGGTCCTGGGCATTCTGGGCTTCTTTGTGGGCCGCATTGTTCGCCGTTGCCTTGTCCTCAAAAAGCTGGTGGCCGCGCGGCTGGAACCGGAGGAGCTGAAGAGCTGGCTCGACGACGGCGAAGAAGTCTACATCGTGGACCTGCGCCATCCCCGCGAATTGCTGACGGACCCCTTCACGCTGCCCGGCGCTCTCCGCCTCTCGCCTAAGGATCTGGCTACTCGCCACCACGAGATTCCACGGGACCGCGACATCGTGCTCTTCTGTTCCTGCCCCAGTGAGGCCACTGCCGCCAAAACTGCCATGACCCTGCACAAACTGGGCATCGAACGCGTCCGGCCCTTGCGCGGCGGCTACGACAAGTGGAAAAGCCTCGGATTCCCTGTGGACGCGGTCCAGCCGGACGCCCCGCCGGTACAGATCTGAACGAAAAGCTCTCGGCTAATTTCCACTTTCCAAACCAGAAAGGCTCCGTACCCCATCTTGCAAGTTGTTTCTGTCGCAAAGGTGGGAACCCACAAATTTTTATCGTTGCCCACTTATCGGAAGCCGACCCTTTAAGCTAGAGGATTGAGAGCGGAAGATGCCGCTTGAGGAGCATCCCATGGCCTACGACGATCTGCGCGACTGGATCCAAACCCTCGAAAAGCACGGCGAACTGAAGCGCATCCGCGAAGAAGTTTCGCCGGAGCTGGAAATCACGGAGATTACCGATCGCGTTTCCAAGAGCGGCGGGCCTGCGCTGCTCTTTGAGAATGTGAAAGGCCATCCCGGCCACAAGGTCTTCATCAACCAGTTCGGCAGCGAGCGGCGCATGGCGCTGGCTCTCGGCGTTGACCGGCTTGACGAGATTGCCGAGCGCATCCAGGGCCTGATGAACATGAAGCCCCCGGAAGGCTTCCTCGACAAGCTCAAGATGCTGCCGCAATTAAGCGCGCTCACCAGCGCCTTCCCAAAAACAGTGAGCGCCAAGGATGCTCCCTGCAAGGAAGTCATTCTTCGTGACAACCTCGACTTGAACCAGTTTCCGATCCTCAAGTGCTGGCCGCACGACGGCGGCCGCTTCATCACTCTGCCCTGCGTTGTCACGCGCGACCCGCGATCCGGCAAGCGCAACATGGGAATGTATCGCATGCAGGTCTACGACGGCCAGACCACCGGCATGCACTGGCAGCGGCAGAAGGTTGCCGCCGAGCATTATCGCGAGGTCCTGCGGACGGCAGCATCTTCGGCTGCGGAAGCTGATCCGAAAACCGCGCGCGTGGCGGCGATGGCCGAGTCGGGCGGCGGTGCGTGTGCCATTCCAGACGGCCCCATCGGCGGCCTGCCGCAGGTGGCACTGGGGAATCTGAAGGGCTCGCGCATGGAAGTTGCCGTGGCCATCGGCACTGATCCGGCCACCACCTTCGCCGCCATCGTGCCCGCGCCGCCGGAGGTCGAGGAATATCTCATCGCCGGTTTCCTGCGCGGCAAGCAGGTCGAGATCGTGCAATGCGAGACGGTCGATCTTCAGGTCCCCGCCCATGCAGAAATCGTCCTCGAAGGGTACGTGGAACTGGGCGAACTGCGCACCGAAGGCCCCTTTGGCGACCACACCGGCTTCTACACCATGACCGATGAGTACCCGGTCTTTCATCTGACTTGCATCACGCATCGCAAGGACCCTATTTACGCAGCCACCATCGTGGGCAAGCCGCCGATGGAGGATGCATGGATGGGTAAGGCCGTCGAGCGCATCTTTCTGCCCGCCATGAAGATGCAGATTCCGGAGTTAGTTGACATTCATCTGCCCGTCGAAGGCGTCTTCCATAACTTGATGTTAGTTTCCATCCGCAAGAGTTATCCCGGCCAGGCGCGCAAGGTGATGAATGCCATCTGGTCGCTGGGACAAGCGATGTTTACCAAAATCATTGTTGTGGTGGATGAGGATTGCGACGTGCAGGACGTGGGCGAAGTGGTGCTGCGCGTGGCCAACAACATCGACCCGGAGCGCGACATTCAATTCACGCTGGGGCCGGTTGATTCGCTCGATCACGCCTCGCGTCTACCCAACTACGGCTCCAAGATGGGCATTGACGCCACGCGCAAATGGAAGGCTGAAGGCTTCACTCGCCCCTGGCCCGCGATGATCGAGATGGACCGCGAAACCAAGGCACGCGTGGATGAGTTATGGGGCAAGTTGGGGCTGTAGCCGTAAGGCGCAATCGGCGCATGGAAGATATGAAAGCCTCGGCGGTCAATTGAATAAAGCAGCCGCATTTCCCGGCTCTAAGAGGTTCTTGGCGGGAAGGCCACCCGCATCTCCGCGATCTCGATCCGGTTTACGCCGGTTTTGACGCTAGGATCGGCGGACGCCAAGGCGCGCGCCTCCGTCTCGTTAGCGGCCCAGATGGCCAGAACGCCATACACGCCTCTCGCGTCGAGCACTGGCCCTCCAAACTGGCAAATCCCCTTCGCGGATAAATCCTTCCAATAAAGGAAGTGCTCTTCCATCAGCTTCCCTTCGGCCTCGTTGAAATCCTTGTCGAAGGTGGGCCGGGGCGGGATGAGGCGAATGAACCAGGCTTTCTTAACGGGTACTACAGATGTGCTCATGCCCAAAAGCATAGAACCCACACACCAACCCTCGCAACCGCATGGAACAACTTCTTCGCCGCCTCTCTGCGATACCCTAGATTCATGCGGTTTATTTCTTCTTTATTACTGAAGGTCTTGATTGTGGCTTTGCTGGCGGCGGCAGTTCCCATGCACGCCCAGCAGGCGCCCGACACTTTTCGCTGGATTGATTTCCACTCCGCCAAGGACCAGGATGTCGTCGTCTGGGTCACACGGTCGCTGGAGCCGGAGAAATGGACCGCGATTCGCGAGATCGGCGTGGAGTACGATGCGGCGCTGGTTGTCACCACAACGCGTCCAACGCCGCAGTCGCTGCCCGCCGCGGACACCTTCACCATTTGGAGCCTCTCGCTCACCAACCACAGTCTTACGCCGCTCATCAAAGGCGTGAATCTGCGCCTGCTCGACTGGATGCTCTTTGCCGATGACGCGCAGCGGGAGTTGGGCGCGCTTTACGACGACTGCAACGAATGCGAGGCGTCCACATTCTTCACGGCCTTCCATTACGACTTTTCGCAGCATATGTGGACGGCTCGCTGGATGCGCGGCAGCCAGGCCGCGCCCATCTGGAGCGTGAATGTTCCGGCGGGCGTTGCCCTGACCCAGGTCTACGCGGGCCTGAACGAGCCGAACGGACGGCAACTGGTGGGCACATGGAACCACTTCGACTACGGCAAGCAGAAACCTGCCGAGGATAGCATCTACCGCTACGATCTGGACCCGTACAGCGGCCTGGAGCGCACCCAGATACTCAGCGGCAAGGAAGCCGAGTCCATGAAGCAGCGGATTTGCGGCGCGCAGAACATCATCCCCGCCCTGGCGCGCGGGCAGGACTCAATGCTCTGCCAGCAGACAATCAAGCCGCACTACGAGCACAAGCCCGTCACCACCCCGCCGGCCAATAGTCACGGCAAATCCGTGCCGCCGGGGGCAAAGCGCTGAGATCGCCCTGGACACGCTCAATCCATGACATGGTCAATAGTGGGCTGTTTTGCCCTGAACTCTTCGGCTAGCATCCAAGCTGACGGGAGAGTGAAATGAGCTATTTGCCAAAATTTGGACCATTGCCGCTGTTTGCCATGGCGGCAGTGCTTTGCATCACCGGATGCCCTAAGAGTCAAGACCAGGTGGCCGCCTCTGCCAACCCGGCCGTCGCACAGGACCAGGCATCCGATCCGGCCGCTGCTAATCTGGCCCCGGCCGATTCAAACACTCAGGCGCCAGCAACATACGCTGGCCAGCAGAGCGCCCCGCAAGCCAACACAGGCGGCTCGTACGATCAGAACTCGGATGATCCCGGCTATGGCGCTCAGCCAGTGGCCTATGCCGATCAGCCGCCGCCGCCGCTGCCCGAATACGATCAGCCTCCGGCTCCTGGCGACGGCTATCTTTGGACGCCCGGCTACTGGGCATGGGCTCCAACCGGCTACTACTGGGTACCCGGCGGGTGGGTTCAGGCTCCTTACGAGGGCGCTCTCTGGACCCCCGGCTATTGGGGCTTCTGGCATCACCGCTACGGCTTCTACCGCGGCTACTGGGGCCTGCACATCGGTTACTATGGCGGCATTGATTACGGCTATGGCTACCAGGGCTATGGCTACCAAGGCGGCTACTGGGGCGGCGGCCATTTCAACTACAACCGCTCAGTGAACAACATCAACACCTCTTATGTGCACAACGTCTACAACCGCTCCGTCGGCGGAAGCAGCCGGGGCGGCGCCCGTGTGAGTTTCAACGGCGGATCGGGCGGCGTGCAGGTGCGAGCCAGACCAGCAGAACTGGCCGCGCGGCATGAACAACACACTGCGCCCATGACGGCACAGTTGCAGAACGAGCGCGCAGCCAGCACCAACCGGGCCCAGTTTGCCAATGTGAATCATGGCCGCCCGGCCAACGCAGCCGTCAGACAACCTCTTGCGGCAGATCGCAATGTGAGGGCGCCGGCTGCGGTGCAGACACGCAATCAGGGTGCCCAGCAGCAGCGTCAGGCGGGTCAGCAGCAACAACAACGCCAAGCGGCGCCGCAACAGCAGCAACAGCGGCAAGCAGTTCAGCAACAGCAGCGCCAGGCAACACCGCAGCAACAGCGTCAGGCTGCACCGCAACAGAGGCAAGCGGTTCAGCAGCAGCGCCAGGCAGCGCCGCAGCGTCAGGCGGTTCAGCAACAGAGGCAAGCTGCACCACAGCAGCGGCAAGCTGCACCGCAACAGCGGCAAGCAGCGCCACAGCAACGCCAAGCTGCACCACAGCAGCGGCTAGCTGCGCCACAGCAACGCCAAGCTGCACCGCAACAGCGGCAAGCGGCTCCGCAGCAGCGTCAAGCGGCACCTCAGCGCCAGGCGGCACCACAGCAGCATCAGGCAACTCCGCCGCGCCAGGAGGAGCACCCCAAGAAGTAAGTATCCGGTAAGTATCCCGCAGCGAATCCACACTGGGTTCGCTGCGGGCGTCAGGGCAACGGGCGCACAATCACTCCGCCGTCAGCACCCGAATAGATCCCAGCCTCCATACGCAACGGGAAAGCCCTTTATCCCCAACGGCAACAAGCTAAAGAGGGCCGCGACCCGCAAGAGGCTTTCCGTCCAGCATGTCGGCGACGATCACTGGGACGGTCTAATGCGGCAGTGCGGCCAGCGTTCCAACCACGAACATCGTTCCTGCCGTGAGCCGGAAAATTGCCGTCCAAATCCTCATTCGCACGGTGAAGCCCTACCGGAATCCATCGTATACTGGCCTCATGTCGATTGTGGGCAACATCGCCGGCATTGCCAAGGGCATGAGCATCACCTTTCGGGAGATCTTCCGCCCCACGCTGGTGGAGAATTATCCTGACGGGCCGAGCGCTCTGCGCGGAGCGGTCCTCGAGCAGCGCTACCGCGGCGCCCACGTCCTGCAGCGCGATGAGAACGGTCTGGAGAAGTGCGTGGCCTGCTTCCTTTGCGCGGCGGCCTGTCCCTCCAACTGCATTTATATCGAGGCCGCGGAAAACACCGAAGAGCACCGCATCTCCTCCGCAGATCGCTACGCCAAGGTCTACAACATCGACTACAACCGCTGCATCTTCTGCGGCTACTGCGTGGAAGCCTGCCCCACCGACGCCATTACCCACGGCCACGGCTTCGAACTGGCCACGCTGAACGCAACCAATCTGGTGATGCGCAAGGAAGACATGCTGGTTCCGGTTGAGAAGCTGACCGCAAAGTAGAATGCCACAATAACTTTTCGCATGAAAAACGAGCGCCCCCGCGTGTCGCTGAAAAGTCGCACGGCGGGTCGTAGCAGGCGAAGGCCTGCCTGAACTGGGCGCCACTCATGAGCGAAGCGATCGTTGTACGATGAGCAGATAGACCTTTGTTTGTGTCGCTGGAGGGTTGGAACGTGGCTGGAAGCTGGAGAGTTTTTCTTTGTGCGGCGGTACTGGCGGGGGTGGGGTTGGGTCTGGCTCCGCGAGCGGCTCAGGGGCAGTTGGGATTCCCGGATGCGAACGCGCAGGCCGCGCCCAATCCCTTGACCGACACGACAGTCAAGCCGGGCAAGATGCTGCTCTTCGATCTGGAGGCGCGCTTTGCCAAGGACGTGCTGGCGCGGGGCGGAGCGGGCTTTGCGGAGTGGTTTGCCGAGGACGGCGTACTGCTGGGCAACGGAGCGGCGCCGGCGGTTGGCCGCGTGGCGATTGCCAAATCCGCAAACTGGCTCCCTGAGGCCTATCAACTGACGTGGACGCCCACCGATGCCGTGATGGGCCCCTCCGGCGACATCGGCTGGACCTGGAGCCACTATGAGGGACACAGCAAGGACGCGAACGGAAATCCCGTGGTCGTCACCGGCCGCTTTATCACCATCTGGCGCAAGCAGGCGGACGGAAGCTGGAAGGTCGCCCTCGACGCTGGCGCCAATGAGCCTGTCGCCGCCGGGGATTGCTGCAAGCTGCCGCCGGGCCAACACTGAGCCACCTGCGGTGGGGCCAACTGCTCGCTATCCGCTCGCTTGAGGTTCGTGGTTTCCTACCCTCGCGACAAAAGTGCGGATAGGATGGGACACACGGTACCCCCACCCATATTTTGCGAACAAATTCCTTGTTTTCTTAAGGTTACGGGCAGGGTATCGCTGTAAAATTCTGAGAACAAAGAAGTTCCCTGCAAATTCGTCCAGGATAAGGAGTTACGCGAAGTTTCAGCCTTTGCGGACTGAAAAGAGGCAGGAAGAGCTCGTGCCGGGACGATGATTTGAAGGAAGACTTCTGAGGATTATTGTGCGACGAATGGGGGAAATCATCTGCAAGGACTGGCCGTCCAGCAGAGACTCGCTATTCACTCGCTCAGGCATTTGTGGTTTCCCTGATCCCAAAAGCGGGATCTGGGAAACCCGCCACGATCTGACCCAAGACCCGCTCATAGCGATTATTTGGGGTTGATGTGCGGGCCACCTGCCCCCTACATCAGTTTGTCTAACCGATCTCGCAGTCTAGTCGCTGCATAATAGTCAGTGTCTATTTCTAGTGCCGCTAGCACATCATCATATGCCCCTGGGATATCGTTCAAAGCGGCTTTTGATTCAGCACGGTGCACAAGGACGCGCGGATTGTCCCGCAGCCTCAGTGCAGCGGAGAAATCAGCGATCGCCCCCTGAGGATCGTTTAGACTGCTCTTGGCAAAGCCCAAAACGTCGTAAAGGCGATGCCGAATACCATCATCATTGGCTAACTTAAGCCCTTGGTTAGCCACTTCGATGGCTTCCGTGTACTCTGCTTTTCTATTCAATGCAAACCCAAGATTAGCATGTGCCGCTGCGTACTTAGGATCCTTCTCGAGTGCGGTTCGATACAAATCTATTGCTTTGTCCCAGTCGTTGCTCCGAGTGCATTCGAACCCTTGTGCGGTCAATTCCTCAGCCGTCAATTCGGTTGCCCGCGGCCCTGCCAGTGCGTGTTCCGGTGCTCGAATAATCACCAGAGAGTTACCGCACTGACCACAGAATCTGTTGCCCTTAGGGTTCGCCGCTGTACATTTCGGGCACTGAATCGAGTCGTCCTTCGATAGAACGCCCAATGGTTCCACTAAGTTCTGATATCGGGTAGCCCTGTCTTTCTGAAGCATCCGATGCAGAACCTCCGCAATGAACGGCTTTAACGGCTTACCATCCCATGCAGTTGCTTTCGGGCATGGATAGTTCTGATCCGCGATCAATTCCTTCTCGGTCAAGATTCCAGATGGATGGTTGAACGGATGACGACCTGTGATCAACATATAGGCAACTATTCCAACAGACATAATGTCAGTCTGATGGTTCAGGGCCTCTCCGCTTGCTTGCTCGTATGACATATATTGCGGAGTCCCAGTCCATGCCAAACCGCCTGGAGACTGCCTTGCTTCTTCCGTCATCGCCCTTGCTAGACCAAAATCTACTAGTTTCACCGTGCCAACTGTAGAAATGAGGATATTTGACGGCTTGATATCACAATGGTAGAGTCCTGAAGAATGAGCATAAATCAACCCCTCGAAAATCTGTTTGATGTAGTCGAGAGCTTCATCTTGTTCGATCCAAGTGGAACTCTTAACATGCTGTTTTAATAAATCATTAAGCGTCTCCCCATTTACATACTCCATGACAATGAAACCTTCATCGCCTTCGGTAAAGGTTTCGTAGAGTTGCACTATATTCTTGTGCCCCTTTAGCTTCTTCACCTTCTCTGCCTCAGCAAGCAGGGCATGGATGTCAGCCGAACCCGTAGAATTTCGCAAGAGCCTCTTGATTGCGACATCTCGGCTTTCGACCTTGTCAGTCGCACGCCAAACGGTTGCGAATCCTCCTGAGCCGCACATCTCAGCGATCACATAGCGTTGGTTAAGCTCAACCCCTTTCCTCAACTCAAGGGGTGGTCCACTAGGGGTATTGTCAACAGGCCAAATGGATTCCATTAGCGCCCCGCAAATTTAGCCATTTTCCTCCCCTCGGGGCGCGGCCCCAGTATATCCCGCGGAAAGGTCATGACAGATTCGGTAACAATCACAATACTCTGCCATGGACATGCATGCAATACCCGCTGCTTGTGACAAAACCAAGCCAGCGTCTCGCCGCCGTACGATGGGCTTGGCAGGCCTGGTGCCCCATCCTTTCGCGTACTGAGCGAAATGGTGGGAGACCACGAAACTTGACCGTCGATCTCTTCTTCATCTGCAAATGTCGCTCTAGTACGCCTTCAAATCAACGATGGCTTTGAGGATCGTCTCCGGCTGCGGCAGGATGGCGTCTTCGAGGATCGGCTGGTAGGCGACAAAGGTGTCCAGAGCGCCGACGCGGCGAACCGGAGCATCGAGATCATCGAAAAGTTCATCTGCGATGCGGGCGGCGATCTCCGCGCCGTAGCCCCAACTAATCATGTCTTCGTGAGCCATGATCACCCGGCTGGTTTTGCGCACTGAGGTGGCGATGGCCTCCCAGTCATACGGGTTCAGAGTCCGCAGGTCGAGAACTTCAACATCGATGCCGTGCTCACGCTGGGCGCGTTCGGCGGCCTGCAAGGAGCGCGGCACAAGAGCGCCATACGTGACCAGCGTAAGGTCAGCGCCGGGACGGACGATTCTGGCTTTGCCGAAGGGAATGGCAAACTCCGGCCCCGGATAGGGTGCGCGTCCGTAGGGCTCGCGATAGAGCCGCTTGTGTTCGAGGAAGAGCACCGGGTCATCGCAGCGAATGGCGGTGCGGAGCAGCCCGTTGGCGTCCAGTGCGTTGGAGGGCATGACGACGCGCAGGCCGGGGATGTGGGTAAACAGGCTCTCGCCCGATTGCGAGTGGTAGATGGCTCCGCCGGTCAGATAGCCGCCGATGGGCACGCGAATCACGACCGGGCAGTCCCACTGGCCATTGGAGCGCCAGCGCATCAGGGACAGCTCGTTGTGGATTTGGTGAAAGGCGGGCCAGATGTAGTCGAAGAACTGAACTTCAACCACCGGCTTCATGCCGCGGGTCGCATAGCCGATGGCCCGGCCTACGATATTGGCCTCGGCCAGGGGCGAATTGAAGACCCTCTCGGAGCCGAATTCGGATTGCAGGCCGGAGGTGAGCTTGAAGACGCCGCCCTTGCCCTTGACCTCGGCGAGCGCGGCTACACGGCTGGCGTCGGCGACATCCTGGCCGAAGACGACAATGCGCGGGTCGCGGCGCATCTCGTCGTGGAGGCAGGCGTTGAGGAGGTCGGCCATGGTGCGCGGATCGCTGCTGACCGCGCTGCCAGCCTTGCCGCCGGCCACCGTCCCCGGCTCAGCAGCCTGCCCGGTGGCAAACGCTGAACTGGTGGGGTCCAGATCCTCGGAGTATACGTGCTTTTTAATTCCCGCAGCCTTGGGCAGAGGCGCACGAAGCGCACTCTCGGCTGCCTCTGCGACCTCGTGGTCCAGCGCGTGCTCCAGGGCTTCAACCTCCACGCCGGTCAAAATACCTTCGTTCAGCAGGCGCGCCCGCATCTTGACCAGCGGATCGCGCAAGGCGTCGGCCTCGCGCTCGGCCTTGGAACGATAAAGCCGGTCGTCGTCGGAGAGTGAGTGGGAGTAAGGCCGCACGCAGTGGCCATGCACAAAAGCAGGCCCCAGGCCGGCGCGGCAGTGCGCCACCGCAGCCTCGAAGGCCCGCAAACAAGCTTCGGCGTCAGTGCCGTCCACTTCGGCAAAGTAAAAGTTGGGGAAGTTGGCCACCAGCCGGGAGATGTTTCCTCCGGGCGTGTTCACCTCCACCGGAGTGCTGATGGCGTATCCGTTGTCTTCCACGCAGAAGACCACGGGGAGTTTCTTGTTTGAGGCGGTGCTCATCGCCTCCCAGAACTCACCCTGGGAGGTGGAACCCTCGCCCACCGAGGCGTAGACCACCTCATCGCCGTGAAAGGTCACATCACGGAAGGCGCGGTAATCGCCCTCGGCTTTGGCGGCAGCCTCGGGATGGCGGCTGAAGTAGCGTCCGGCCTCCGCACAGCCGACGGCGTGGAGCAGTTGAGTGCTGGTGGACGCTGAGAGGCTGACGATGTTGAGCGAGCGACTGCACCAGTGGGTCGGCATCTGGCGGCCGCCGCTGGCCGGATCAGTGGCCGCGCCCACGGCTTGCAGCATCATATCGGCGGGCGTGAAACCCAACGCCAGGCAAAGCGCGCGATCCCGATAGTAAGGAAAGAACCAATCGTAACCGGGACGCATAGCCAGGGCCGCACCCAAGCCCAGCGCCTCGTGGCCTGCGCCGGAGATCTGGAAGTAGATCTTCTGTTGGCGCTTGAGCAGAATTTCGCGGTCGTCCACGCGGCGGGATAGAACCATCAGCCGGTAGATTTCCACCATCAGTTGCGGGCTCAAGCTGCCGGAGCCGGCAATGGCCGACACGGACTCAAGAGCGCTGGAAGCTGCCGATTCCATTCCCTTCACTCCTCAAAAATCCTGTTTTCCTGTATTGCGGGGACGTTGAACTTACAACCATGATTGTAGCAACCTGGGCAGTGGAGGCAGTCTAGTCTAGAGAGAGGAGTTTAAGAATGCATCCCTTTATGTTCTTGTTTGCGGCCCGAACCGGCTTGTTTGCGGAAGGGCGGTTCCTGGGCAAAGTGCTGGACGGGTGGGCTATCGACGCCCAGGATTTCGTCCGCGCCAAGCTGCCGCACCTGGTAATGGTAGCGATTATCGCCTTTGTTCTCAGCCGCCTGCTGCACATGATCACGGCCAGAATGATCCATGTTGCCGAGCAGCATGCGCCTGGGCCGGCCCGTGTTGCGCAGGTAAAAACCTTGGCCGGCGTGATCCGCACCTCCGGGCTGGCCGTCATCGGCGCAATCGTCAGCTTGCAGTTTCTGGCTGCCGTGGGGGTCAATCTTGCTCCTCTGCTCGCCTCGGCCGGAGTGGCTGGAGTGGCCATCGGCCTGGCAGCGCAGAATATCGTGCGCGATATGCTCAACGGTATTCTGATCCTCCTTGAGGACCAGTTCAGCGTGGGGGACTCGGTGCGGCTTGCCGGCCTGGCTGGGACCGTGGAGGCGATGACCCTGCGCAAGACTACGGTCCGCGATGCGGACGGCACCCTGTACGTCATTCCCAACTCGCAGATCACCACCGTGGCCAACTTGAGCGTGGGCTACTCGGTAGCCACGGTCAACGTGAGCGTGGACTTCTCCGCCAACCCGGACCAGGTGCTGGAGCTGTTGAAGGGAATTGCCATGGAGGTTCGCAACAGCGAAGAGTTCCGGGAGGTTTTTGTGGCCGACCCGCAAATCCTGGGCGTGGATGCCATCAAAGGCTCGGAGTTGATCTTCCCGGTGATCTTCAAGACACTGGCCACCAAACAATACGCGCCGGTGCGGGAGTTTCGCCGCCGGGTCCGGTTGGCGCTGGAGGAGCAAGCTCTGCTGCCGGGCGACCCCAACCGGGTGTTCAACACTTTCCTCGACACCGTGACCCGTGACCGCAACCAGCCAACCGTGGAGGCTGCACAGAAACACGACCCAACTACGCTCAAGCCGAGGGAAGGCAATCCCCTCAGCGGCGAGTGAGAGGTATGGAGCAGGGAGTAGCCTTGCTATTCCCTGTCTTGCGGCTCGCTTCCGTAATCGGAAGTGGAGGTTTGCCCCTGCGAGTCCTGCTTGAGGTCTGAGCCACCGACCGGGCGAAAGACGACGCGATTGCGGCCCTCGGCTTTGGCGTCATAGAGTGCATGGTCGGCAATCACGAGCAACGATTCGACGGTAGCGGGTCCATCGGATGGGTCGAAGACGGTCGCGCCCATGCTGCAGTTGAGCTGGAACTCGGATCCGTGTGCACAGATCTTCAGGTTGGAGATCGCACCATGGAGGGTGATCAATCTGCGCTCGACAACTTCGCGCGGAAGCTTGGTCAAAACCATCAGAAACTCCTCGCCGCCGTACCGGCCGGCAAGGTCATAAGGGCGAATGGCGGTTCCGACCGCGGCGGCGAACCAGCGCAGCGCTTCATCGCCGGCCAGGTGCCCGTAGTCATCGTTGATGCCTTTGAAAAAGTCCAGATCGACCAGCGCCACAGCGACGGTCCGGCTCTCCCGCTGAGCGCGGTCCAACTCTGCCGCCAAAGCCCGCAGGATGGCGGTGCGATTCAACATTCCGGTAAGCCCATCATGGGTCGCCTGGATGCGCAACTGCGCACGGCTGGCCTCGAGTTCCCGGGTGCGCTCAGACACCAACATCTCCAGTTGCCGGCTTCTGGCGCCCATATTCCGCGCGTAAAGATGAATGACTGCGGCCAGAAGAAGCAGGAAAACCAGGACGCATGACGCGTAAAACCAGTTGGTTCTCCACCAGGGCGGCAGAACCTTGATGTCAACCTTCACCGGGGCGGAACAGGCGTTGAGGCCCGGATTGCAGACCATGGCCATGAACGTATACTCCCCCGGAGGAAGGCGAGAGAAAGTTGCGTTGCCGTCACGGGTTTCCATCCACTCCGACTGATACCCCACCATCCGAATCTTCACGGCCAGTTCGCTGCGGTTGCGCATCGTAGGCGAAGAGACGCGGAAGTGCAACGGCGAACCCGCCCATGTCATCGTGATCTGCTGCGCTCCAAGGTAGCTCGCCTCGCCGCGCCGGATCTCCGTCAACGAAACGACAAGCGGTATCGAATCGAAGACTCGCTCCGGATGCCGCAAGTGGGCCACGCCGTTGCTGGTTCCAATCCACAGTGAACCGTCGGGAGCTTCGCTCATGATTCCCTGGTTGACATCGTCCCAGATCAGCCCGCTCTCCTGGGTCAGATGGCGCCAGTCATGGCCGTTCCAAACCGCCAGGCCCAGATCGCTTCCCAGCCATACCCATCCGCGGCGGTCCACCAGAACGGCCAGGGGAGCAAGGGTGCGCAATCCCGGGGGAAGCACCAGTTGCCAAGCCTGCAACCGATCCCCGCTCAGCGTCAGCCGCCATGTTCCTCCCTCTCCGTCGACAAGCCACAACACCCCATCTCTGGCACAAGACAAGGCCGTCAGATTTCCGTCCTGCTTTGGCATTCCCTGGATGACCGGCGCCGTCCATCGGCCCGCTTTGAAGCGCAACAGGCGGTCGCCAACCCCAAACCAATCCGTACCGTCAGCCGATTCGCAGCTTGCCGCCGCCCAGGCGGAATCTCCCATCAGCGCATCTGCCGCCGGAATCCGATGAGGCACAGAGTTTCCTGCCCCGGCTTCGCGAAGATAAAGGCCATGCGCCGTTTCAAGAAACAAACGCCCTGAGGCATCCTTGGCGGCTCGGAATATCAAGTCCGGTATCTTGGCCGTTTCTTCCGTACGGCCCGTCTTTGGATCGATGCGCAGCACAGCCCCCGAATGCGTCCCAACCCACCAGGAACCGTCGCGATCAGTGCCCATCCCGCTTACCTGGCCATAGTTCCACCGCCGCAGGGCTGACAACGGACTGGGCGAACCCGTGCGCTCATCGATCCATGCAAGCCCACGCTCGGTTCCCACAAAGACGCGATCCGCGCCCTGTGGCGCGATGGCCCAAATGCCTGCGGAGGGCAGGCCTTGCACATCACTCCAGCCTTCCCAGTCCCCATAGCCCGCCCACTCGAAGAGTCCATCCCCGCGGCTTGCGAACCACAGGTCTCCTGCCGCATTGAAGACCATGCCCATGATGCGGCGGGCCCGCTCCATCCCGTTAGCACGCCCGATGATTCTCCAGGCGCTTCCGTCCCAGCGGGCAATTCCCTCTCCGGAGGGCGTCAGGATACGGCCGTCCCCGTCCTCAATCAACGGGGAGTGGCCATAGCTGCTCTCCGGATCGGAGCCGTGAATGCTGCGATCAACAAAGTTCGCGGACCCACGCGGCAGAACGGCCACATGAGCGACCCCCCCGGCCCAAAGAGTGCCGGCGCGATCCAGGAGAACACCTTCCCATCGGTCGGCGGCCAAGCCTTTGTCCTTGCCCCATTCGGTCACCGTGCCGTCGTGCTGCTGGCCGGCGTTCCCAACCTCCTGCCCCAGCCAGGAACAGAGGCTAGTGCCGCAGCCAGCCCAGATGCGAAGGCCATTCCGCGTTTCGCGCACGGCACTCAGGCTGATCACATGCGTCAGATCCGGCATGGAGGTCAGCATGCGGTCAGAAAACAGGGGCAGAAAAGAGAGCAGCTTTCCTTGAGCATCGTGCTCCAAGCGATAAACACGCCCGTGTTGGACGACCAACAAGTGATGCGCATCTTCGACGACCATGCGCCGCTGGCCCTCGATGCGAATCGGATCGTGTCCGGCGGGAAGGAACCGCTGACCGTCCCAGTGGTAAAGGTTTCCCTCAGTGGCCAGCCAGATCGTGCCTTCCGGGTCCGCGACCACATCCAAGGTGTCGAGTTCGGCAACTCCCTGCTCCGCGCCGTAGCGCTGAAAGCCGGAACCCAGAAAGCGGTAGACACCGTTCTCCGTGGCCAGCCACAAAAAGCCGGAGCGGTCTCTCGCCAACGCATTGACCGCAAGGTTATTCAGCCCTTCGGCTTGTCGAAAGGAGCGAAAGACATACTGCTGCGCCTGCAGGGCGGCCGAAAAGACCAACAAACAGGCCAGTACCCGGATTGAGCCAGACCGTTTCATGCCTTCCCTTGCACAGGCCAATCGCCGACAAGAACTGTACCACTTAGATTACATCGGCTGTTCGGGGTAAAAGCTACAGAGCGCGCAAAACCTCAGATACTGGCTTTTCATCTGTGGAAAACTCGTCCCGGCGGCACGTCGGCGGAATTCTCGTTATTAAACCGGGTTATCCAGCGCTTTCGCTAGCGCCCCGGCATCGGTGATCGGCGGCAGGCAGGTGCGCCCGCGGCAGACGATGGCCCACGCCTGCGCGCCTTCAGGCTTCGGAACCTGAAGCAGAACTTCGGCCAGCGCCTCGGGAATGCCGCCTGGAACCAGCCGCCGCGGATCAATGCTCACCACAGTCTTGTTGACGGCATAGCGGGCCACGGCCAGCGCCTCAAAATGTTCGGCCTCAAGGCCGGAACCGACCACCACAACCTGCACCGGATCGAGCAGCAGCCGCTCCAGGGCCAGCCCGTAGGAACCGGCGTAGAGGCCAAAGTGCTCCACGATTCCGGCAAATGAGGCGAGCGTCTCCTCGGCGATCTCGCGATACTCCCTGCGTCCGCTGAGGCTCTCAAGACGCAGCAGGGCCGAAGCCGCGGTGGGATTGCCGGCCGGGGTGGGAGTGTCCTGCAGAGGCTTGCGCCGCGCCGCCAGCGCACCCAGAGCTGGAGCGCCGCCCGTTTGCGCGGCAGCATCATAGAACCCTCCCGCAGTCCGGTCCAGAAAGCGGGCAATCATCGCATCGGCCAGTTTGACGGCCGCATCGTAGAAGCTCATTTCGCCGCTTGCAATCCAGGCGTCGATGCAGGCGTGGATCGTGAAGGCGTAGTCATCGAGCGTGCCCGGAGCCTTTTCCGTCGGCTGCGCTCCCCCGGCAGGCTGGGCGCCGTAGGCGATCACGTGGCCCAAAGTCTGCTCACCGTCCCATGCTTCTCGCAGTAGCCGGTTCAGCGTAAGCAGCGCAAACTTCCGCGCCGAATCCATGCGCAGCACTCGCGCCGTCTCCAGGCAGGCCGTGACCGCCATCGCATTCCAGCCGGTGTAGAGCGTGCGGTCAATGAACGGCGTAGGCCGCTCGGCGCGCGCCGCCAGCAGTTTGCCGCGGGCCGAGGCCAGAAGTGGGCACAGTTCCTCCACACCCCGGCCTCTCTCAGCAGCCAATTCCTCCAGAGTCTGCTTCACATGGAGGACATTCTTGGCCGGGTTGTGGTGCATATCGCCCAGTTCGCGGATATCCCAATAGCGCAGAGCCAACTCCATCTCGTCCGGGGAAGACCCCGCTGCACGCAGCGCATCGCGCGCCTCGGCCAGCGTCCATGTGAAGTAATCGCCGTCGTCGTCCAGGTTGATGTCGGCGTCCTGCGAGGCATAGAAGCCGCCCAGATCGCGGTCGCTCATGGTCGTCTGAAGCCAGCCCACGATCTCCCTGGCGGTAACCAGAAAATCCTCGCGGGCCAGGCTCTGGAAGCCGTGCAGGTAGTTGCGCAGCAGTTCCGTGTTGTCGTAGAGCATCTTCTCGAAGTGCGGCACGCCCCAGCGCTCGTCCACGCTGTAGCGGTGGAAGCCGCCGGCCAGATGGTCATAGACGCCGCCCCGCGCCATTTTTTCGAGTGTGGTGGCGAAGGCCTGGCCCGCCTGCCGGTTGCCGCGATTGAGAGAGACTTCCAGCAGCAGGTCCAGCGCGCCCGGATGGGGAAACTTGGGCTGCGAGCCAAAGCCGCCGTTGCGAGCGTCAAACTGTGACTGGATTGAGCCGACAATCTTGTCCACCAAGGCCAGCGTCAGTTGCCCGCCGCGCCCTGAAAAAGACTCATTGTGCTCGATGGCGGCCATGGTGTTCGCGGCTGTTTCCAGCGCTTCATCGCGCTGCTCCCGCCACACCTGGGCCATGGTCGTGAGCACCCGCCCAAAGCCCGCCCGCCCATAGCGGTCGTCGCGCGGAATATACGTGCCCCCAAAGAAGGGCCGCCCGTCGGGAGTGAGGAAGGCCGTCAGCGGCCATCCGCCCTGGCCGGTAATGGCCGAAATGGCGGCCTGATAGCGGGCGTCCACGTCAGGCCGCTCGTCGCGGTCCACCTTGATTGCCACAAAATCTTCGTTGATGAGCGCGGCGATCTCCGGGTCCTCGTAGGACTCCCGGTCCATGACGTGGCACCAGTGGCACCAGACGGCACCAATGTCCAGCAGGATGGGCTTGTCCTCGGATTGGGCCTGGGCAAAGGCCTCCGCGCCCCAGGGATGCCACTGAACCGGCTGGTGGCGTGCCGAGCACAGGTAGGAAGAGGCTGAGTGTTCCAGCAGGTTGACATGGCTGGACTCGGAGTTGGCGGGCGTGGAAAAAACGTCCTCGGGCATGGGCTGAGGATACATGGGTTGCGCCCAGGGCAGCCAGCTTGCCAAATCTCGCCGCCACAGAATGAGTTCCATCCTGCTGATTCGCTGCGAAGCGATTATGATTGCATCGGCACCAAACGATCAGATAGGTTTTTGAACGGAGAGAGACAATGAAACGATTCCTTCTATTGCTTTGCGCAGTTCTCACGGCAGCCCCCTGCCTGCGAGCTGCGCCGTTAGCCCTTTTTTACATGACCAGATCCCCGGATTCCGTCCGTTCTTTCCTGGCGCACTCCTCGCAGATCGATCTGCTGGTGCCCACCTGGTATCAGGTGGACGAAAATGGCCTCGTCACCGGCGCCCCCGATCCGGCGGTGCTCAAGCAGGCGCACGGCGAAAAGCTGTCCGTAATGCCCATCGTGGCCCTGATGAGCAAGAAGGAGTTTCACACGCTGGTTTCCAGCCCCGCTGCCCAGATCAAGATGAACGAGGCGCTGATTCGCGAGTCCCGGCTCAACGGCTACACCGGCTTCCAGTTCGATTTCGAGGACATCGACTGGATCGATCGCGATCTGTTGACGGCGCTGGTGAAATCTTCGGCCGAGGCAATGCATGGAGCCGGTTTGCAGTTGACCATCGCCACGGTGCCTAATGCGCCCGGCTACCCCGGTCAGGGCGGCTACTCCAAGTGGATGTTCACGGACTGGCGCGGCGCCTACGACATTGCGGCTCTGGCCAAATACGCTGATCTGATCTGCCTGATGACCTACGATCAGCATTCCCGCGGGACCGCGCCCGGTCCTGTCGCCGGCTGGCAATGGACCGTGGAGAATCTCAACTACGCCCTGAAATCCGTCCCAAAAGAAAAGCTCTCGCTGGGCATTCCGCTCTACGGCTACCACTGGTATACCGGCTCTCCCATCAAAGAGACCGACACCGGCAAGGTGAAGATGAATCCCACCGCCGACTCCATCAGCGCGCCCAACGCCCAGCAACTGGCCGAAACCTACAACGGAAAAATGCAGTGGGACACGGAAGACCACAGCGCCTGGTTCTTCTTTTATCGCGACCAGTTGCGCGAGTGGGTTTTCTTCACCGATCAGCGCACCTTCAAGGACCGCTACGACCTGGCGCAACAGAATGGACTTGAGGGCTTCTGCTCCTGGGTCCTGGGCGAAGAAGACCCGGCCATCTGGAAGGTCCTTCCGCAGCGGCACTGACACATCGGACCGTGAAACAGAAAGGGGGACAGGCTGTAGCCTGTCCCCCCTTGCTCATGAGCAATAAATACAGATACTTCCGCAATCCTTAGAAGTGGTACGCCACGCCGATCACCGGGTTGTAAATGTTGTACCACTTGTTCGTGGTGAACTGCGCCATGCCGAAGGTGGGCACCTTGGTGACCATGCCGCGGAACTCGGCGCGAATGTCGAAGCTCGGGCTGACCTCATAGGCAACGCCCGCTCCGTAGATGGCGCCCATCTGGGTCTGCTGCTTGACGTCGAGATTTGTGGTGCCGGAGTTGCGGATGGGCAGGAAGATGAATGCGCCCGGGCCTGCCTCAATAAAGGGATTGTACTTGCGGAAGTTGAAGGTGCGGACGTAGGCGGCCGACATCTCCTGGGTGCGGGTGAGCACCTGATAGTGGTTAGTGTTTTGCATCACGTAGTGGATCGAGTTCTGATACGTCATCCCGTAGTTGGCCTCGATGGCGCTCGATGGCGTAAGCATGAAACGGTAGCTGAGCATTGCGCCAAAGGCGCGGTTCGCGCTCACCTGAACATCGGTGGACGAGGCAATGAACGGCTCAATAAGACCCGTTCCGCTGAGGCTGATGTCCTGGCGGCTTTCCTGAGCGCGGCCTGCTGCCGCGCATACGACCAACAGAAATGCAAATAAGGCGATCTTCTTCATTCGGTCCTGAACCTCACGACTGCTCAACCGTCCGGCTGGCAACGAGCTCTTCGATTCCGGTGCGCCGGTTCGAGCCGGGCCCCACTCTCAGCATTGTAACTGGCCGGGGCGGTCCGTGGCGCAAGCGGTTCCTGTGGAACGATCTGAGGCTATAGACGCAGGGGGAGCCAAACGGGTGCCCTGCACCAGCTAATAAGCCGGAAAATGCAGCTTCTTTGACTCCATTTGGCGCAAAAAATGCCCAAATTCCGCACGGAATGACAGCAATTTGAAAATATTCAGCCAGCCCGCTCCACATGGTAGTGGAACGGCGGCCCCTGCTCCTGGGCCAGCGCCCTAACGGTGCGCAAGAAGGCTCTGGCGGCATAGGAGAGCGTAGCCCGCCGCCGGTGGACCAGCCGCAGCACGCGTTTGGCCTCCAGTTCGTCCACCGGCACTTGCACCAGGTCCCCGGTCTCCAGTTCCTTGGCCACACTCAGATGGGGCACCAGCGCCACCCCGTTGCCCATGGCCACAAACCGCTTGATGGCCTCGATGGTGGGCAACTCGATACCCATATTGAGAGGCGTCCTGTACTTCTGAAAGGCCCCGATCACCCGGCGCCGCAAGGGCGAGGCCACGTTGTGGGCGATGAAGACCTCTTTGCCCAGGTCGTTGATGGAGACGCGCTTGGCCCCGGCCAGCGGATGGTTGGGGCTGACGATGAACGCCAGGCTGTCAGCGTAAACCGCGATGCTGCGGTACTGCGCCGGGTCTGGACGGAAGGAGAGCATCCCCATTTCAAATGTGCGCAGGTCCAGTTCCTCGGGAATCCGCGAGGCCAACATACGGTGAACGGTGACGCTGATGTGAGGAAACTCCCGCCGGAAGCGGTCGATGGCCTGGAGGAGATAGATGCAGGTGTACTCGTTGGCCGCCAGTTGCAGCCGTCCCCGCTCCAGGCTCTTCAGTTCATCCAAAGCGCTGGTGGCCTCGCGGCGCAGAGCCAGCAGGCGCTGTGCATAGTCGCGCAACAGCACCCCGGCCGCGGTCAGCGCCCCGTCCCGCGCCGCGCGGTCGAAGAGAATCTCATCTACCGACTCCTCCAGCTTGCGGATGACCTGGCTGACAGCCGGCTGCGTGCGGCGCAACCGCACCGCCGCCCGCGAAAAGCTGCGCTCCTCGGCCACCGCCAGAAAGGTTTCGAGTTGACTCAGATCCATGAGAGCCTCCGAAAAGCAGTGAACAGTGATCAGTGAACAGTGGTCAGTTGTCAGCGGCGATCCATCGGGATGCAACGAATTCCAAGTCTCCAATGCGAGACCCGGTGTACCCGGCTAATCGCTGGCTACTGAACACTGACCACTGGAGTATAAACATTTCTAATCATGTCCACAAGAATTATAACTTTGCCTTATATCGTGAAATGCGGGAGACTTGAGTATTGGTACAGTTTTCCCCGGAGGCCGGTACATGATCTCAAATCGCATCGTCTTCTTCGACACCACGCTGCGCGACGGCGAGCAGTCGCCCGGCTGCAGCATGACGACGCAGGAAAAGCTGACCATGGCCCACGCCCTGGAGGATTTGGGCGTTGACATCATCGAGGCCGGCTTCGCCGTGGCATCGGAGGGAGACTTCAAGGCCATCTCCGCCATTACCCAGGCCGTGCGCAAGCCGCGCATCGCCTCGCTGGCCCGCGCCAAGGCCGAAGACATCCAGATGGCAGCCCGCGCCGTGCAGTGCGCCGACCGCGCCCGCATTCACGTTTTTCTGGCTTCGAGCGACCTGCACCTCGAGTACAAGCTCAAGATCAGCCGCCAGCAGGCGCTGGATCAGGCGGCGGAGTCGGTGCGTCTGGCGCGCTCGCTGGTGGACGATGTCGAGTTTTCGCCCGAGGACGCCACCCGCTCGAACCGCGATTTTCTGGTGGAGATGGTGCGCACAGCGATCGAGGCCGGCGCCACTACCATCAATATGCCGGACACCGTTGGCTATTCGGCCCCCGATGAGTATGGCCGGATGTTTGCCGAGGTACGCGAGCGCATCCCCTCCATTGACGCTGATGGCATCATCCTCTCCTCGCACTGCCACGACGACCTGGGACTGGCCGTGGCCAATTCGCTGGCCGCCATTCATAACGGCGCACGCCAGGTGGAGTGCACCATCAACGGCATCGGCGAGCGGGCTGGCAATGCGGCCCTGGAAGAGATTGCCGCCGCGCTCTATGTTCGCGGCGACCACTACGGCGTGAGCAATGGCATCAAGCTGGAAAACCTCTACCCCGCCAGCCAGGCGCTGGGCCAGATCATCAGCTTCCGCCCTTCGCCCAACAAGGCTGTGGTGGGCGACAACGCCTTTGCGCACGAGTCCGGCATTCACCAGCACGGCATGTTGGCGAACCCGCTCTGCTACGAGATCATGACCCCCGCGCTGGTGGGCGTGGCGCGCACCAACCTGGTGCTGGGCAAGCACTCCGGCCGCGCGGCGCTGCGGAATCGCCTGAAGGAGTTGGGCTTTACGCTTACTGGCGATGAGTTGCAGCACGTCTACTCCCGCTTTGTGGCGCTGGCCGACCGCAAAAAGAACATCTACGATTATGATTTGGTCGGTTTGTTGCCCAATCAGCTTCGCGAACGGCGTCAGGAGCCGGCATTCGGACTCGCTTGAGGATCGGCACAATGCGGGCCACCGACCGTAAATTAGTGAAATACTGAACGCGGAAAGAGCACAAATGAAGCTTAAAATTCTCGTCACTGCCGGCGACGGCATCGGCCCCGAAGTTACTAACGAAGCGGTTGCTGTGCTGCGCGCTGCTACCGCGCCGGGCGGCCATGAAATGGTGATCTCCGAGCGTCGTCTTGGTGGCGTGGCCATCGTCAACGACGGCACGCCGCTGCCGGCTGAAACCGTTGCAGCCGCGCTCGCCTCAGACGCGGTGCTCCTCGGTGCGGTAGGCGGCAACGAGTTCAATTCCCTTCCCCCGGACAAGCGCCCCGAGGCCGGCCTACTTGGGCTGCGCTCCGCGTTGGGCGGCTTTGCCAACCTGCGCCCCGCCTTCGCCTTCAAGGAGTTGGCCGCCAACACTCCGCTGCGCCCCGAGATTGTGGATGGAGCCGACATTCTCTTTGTCCGTGAGTTGCTGGGCGGTCTCTACTTCGGCCAACCCCGCGGATGGAACCATGCCACAAAAGATGGTGGCGGCGAAGCATGGAACACCATGCGCTACACGAAAGCAGAAATCGAGCGTGTAGCCCGCGTAGCCTTCGGGCTGGCCATGAAGCGCCGCAAAAAGCTGACCAGCGTGGACAAGGCCAACATCCTAGAAGTCTCGCAACTGTGGCGCGCCACGGTGAACGAAGTGGCCGCGGAGTTTTCTGATGTGGCCGTCGAGCACCAGTACGTTGATGCCATGTCAATGCACCTGATGAACCGGCCGCGCGACTTCGACGTGGTGCTGACTGAAAATCTCTTCGGCGACATTCTCACCGATGAGTCCGCGGTCATCACCGGATCGCTCGGGATGTTGCCCTCGGCCACTCTGGGCGGCAAGGTCAATCTCTATGAGCCGGTCCACGGCTCCGCGCCCGACATCGCGGGCAAGGGCCTGGCCAATCCGCTGGGCGCGATTCTGACCAGCGCCATGATTCTGCGCTACTCCGCCGGACTCGAAGCCGAGGCCGCTGCCATTGAATCCGCCGTCCGCAAAGTGCTGGCCCAAGGCTTCCGCACGCCGGACCTGGTGCGCGGCAATGCACAGGGTCTCACGGTGCTTTCGACCAAAGAGATGGGCGCCAAAGTTCGCGATGCGGTTAAAACATTGCTCGTCAACGCATAGGCGTCTGTTCAGAATTCGTTTCGCATGAAGCGTACGGGCTGATAGGTCAGAGCTTTAGCCCTGACAAAACTGAAGCTGTATGAAGCGGGGCTTCCGTCCTGAGATAAGAACAAGAACCGGGGCCCCACCCTCGCCGCATTCTTGTCTTTGCGGCCAGGGTGGGAAATACAAGCATTCCACTTTTTGAAACAGGGAGTCGAATGAGCACCGAACCAAAAACATTATTTGAAAAGGTCTGGCAACAACATGTCGTGGTCGAGCCGGAAGGCGAGCCCACCGTGCTCTACATTGACCTGCAATTGCTGCATGAGGTCACCTCGCCGCAGGCATTCGAAGGGTTGCGCCTGGCCGGCCGCAAGGTGCGCCGCCCTGACCGGTGCATCGCCACCGTGGACCACAATGTGCCCACAACCGTCGAAGGCCGCCTGAAGATCATCGACCAGATCGCCGCCAAGCAAATTTCCACGCTGCGCAAGAACTGCGCTGAATTCGGCATCGAACTCTACGACGTGGACTCGCCCAACCAGGGCATCGTCCACGTAATCGGACCGGAACTAGGCGTCACCAAGCCGGGCATGACGATTGTCTGCGGCGACTCGCACACCTCGACCCACGGCGCATTCGGCGCGTTGGCCTTCGGCATCGGCACCAGCGAAGTCGAGCATGTGCTGGCCACGCAGGCGCTGCCGCAATCCAAGCCTCGGACCTTCCGCATCGCGGTCGAAGGCAAGCTGCCGAATGGCGTCACAGCCAAGGACATCATCCTGGCCATCATCGGGCAGATTGGTACGGATGGCGCGACAGGCTGCGTCGTCGAGTACGCTGGCTCGGCCATCCGCGCCCTCTCGATGGAAGGCCGCATGACCCTCTGCAATATGAGCATCGAAGCCGGCGCTCGCGCGGGCATGATCGCCCCTGACGAAAAGACCTTCGCTTATCTCAAGGGCCGCCGTTTCTCGCCGCAAGGCGCTGCGTGGGACGAGGCTGTCCGCGAGTGGAGCAAGCTGCCCAGCGATCCTGGCGCAAAGTTCGACCGCGAACTGGTCATCGACGCGGCTACGCTTGTTCCCTACGTCAGTTGGGGCACCAATCCGGGCATGGCCGCGCCAATTACGGCCAGCGTACCCAACCCGGCCGCCGCGCCGACCGAGCAGGAGCGCAAGGGGCTGGAACGCGCCCTCGAATACATGGGGCTGAAGGCTGGCACGCCGCTGGAAGATGTGGCGATTGACCGCGTCTTTATTGGCTCCTGCACTAACGGCCGGCTCGAAGACCTGCGCGCCGCCGCCCGCATCGCCGCTGGCTACAAGGTTTCGGCCAGGGTGAAGGCGATGGTGGTTCCTGGCTCACAGGCGGTGAAGGCGCAGGCCGAAAAAGAAGGTCTTGACCGCATCTTCCGCGAAGCCGGTTTTGACTGGCGCGAGCCCGGCTGCTCGATGTGCCTGGGGATGAACCCCGACATCCTCGCACCGGGTGAGCGCTGCGCCTCCACCAGCAACCGCAACTTCGAAGGCCGCCAGGGCCGCGGCGGACGCACGCACCTCGTCTCGCCGGAGATGGCCGCGGCAGCCGCCATTGCCGGCCACTTTGTCGACATTCGCAACTGGCCCGTTCATGAGGAGGTAAAAGCCTGATGGAACCCTTTCGCACATTGACCGCACTGGCCGCGCCTCTGGACAGAACCAACGTGGATACCGACCAGATTATTCCCAAGCAGTTTCTCAAGCGCATCGAGCGCACCGGCTACGGTGAGTTTCTGTTCTACGACTGGCGGCGCACCGCCTCGGGCGAGCAGGACCCGACATTTGTGCTCAACGAGCCGCGTTACAAGGGCGCGAAAATTCTGATCGCGGGCAAGAACTTCGCCTGCGGATCGAGCCGCGAACACGCCGCCTGGGCGCTCAGCGACTTCGGCTTCCGCGCGGTCATCGCGCCCTCGTTCGCTGACATCTTCTTTTCCAACGCGGGCAAAAACGGAATCGTGCTGGTGAAGCTGAGCGAAAAGCAGGTCGCCGAGTTACTGAACAATGCCGGGACGCTGCCGAACTATCAGCTCACCGTTTCGCTTGAAGAGCAGACGGTCACCGACAGCCAGGGCTTCAAGGCAACCTTTGAGATAGATCCTTTCCGCAAGTTCTGTTTGATCGAAGGCCTGGACGACATTGGCCTCACGCTGCGGCATGAAGCGGCACTGAACAGTTTTGAAGCAAAGCACAACGAAGCCGGTTGGCTGAAGGCAAAATAACAGCGGAGTTAGATGTTAGCGGAGTTAGCGGTGTTAGCAATGACGGCCAGTAGACGGTCTAACTCCGCTAGCTCCGCTAACAGCTAACACCGCTAACTACACTAACACCGCTACAAGGAGCAAGATGACCATCGAAGGCAAGCGCCAAAGCATTCCATTGACCGAAGGACCCGACCGGGCCGCCGCCCGCTCTTACCTGCGCGGATCAGGCTTCTCTAAAGAAGACCTGCATAAGCCCATCATCGGCATTGCCAACACGTGGACCGAGATCGGCACCTGCAACGTGCATCTGCGCGAACTGGCCGAGGCTCTCAAAGAAGGCATTCGCGAAGCTGGCGGCACGCCGATGGAGTTCAACACCATCACCATCTCCGACGGCATCACCATGGGCACAGAAGGCATGAAGGCTTCGCTGGTTTCGCGCGAAGTGATCGCCGACTCCATTGAGTTAGTGGCCCGCGGCAACCTTTTCGACGGCCTGGTGGGTATCGGCGGCTGTGACAAGAACATGCCGGGCATCATCATGGCGCTGTGCCGGCTCGATATTCCGGGAATGATGCTCTACGGTGGTTCGATCAAACCCGGCAAACTCAATGGCGCGGATATTACCATTCAGGACGTCTTCGAGGGCATCGGCTCACGCGCCGCCGGACGCATCGACGACGCCGGGCTTGAAGCTCTTGAAGCCAACGCCTGTCCGGGCGCCGGGGCTTGCGGTGGCCAGTTCACCGCGAACACCATGGCCATGAGCGGCGAGATTCTGGGCATCTCGCCGATTCAACTCTCCGGCGTTCCCGCCACCGCGGAGAACAAGCTGGCCGCCTGCCGTGAGGCCGGACGCATCCTGATGGACGCGGTTCGCGCCAATCGCCGTCCCTCTCAGATCATCACCCGCAAATCCATTGAGAACGCAATCGCCAGCGTGGCCGCCAGCGGCGGTTCCACCAATGCGGTTTTGCATTTGCTGGCCGTTGCGCGGGAGATGAACATTCCGCTCAACATTGATGATTTCGACATCATCAGCAAGCGCACGCCGTACATCTGCTCACTCACTCCGGCGGGCAAATTCGTTGCCAAGGATTACCAGGAGGCCGGCGGTTCGCGGCTTCTCGCCAAGCGGCTGATCGACGCGGGTTATGCCGACGGCTCGACGTTGACCATCAGTGGCCGCACGCTGGCGGAAGAGGCTGCGCTGGCAGAAGAGGCGCCCGGCCAGCAGGTGATCGGCACCTTCGACAAGCCCATCAAGCCCAATGGCGGCCTGGTGATTCTCAAGGGCAATCTTGCCCCCGAGGGCTGCGTGATGAAGATCGCCGCGGCCAATCGCTACGAGCATCGCGGCCCAGCGCGCGTCTTCGACTGCGAGGAAGATTCCTTTGCCGCCGTGCAATCCGGCCAGATCAAGCCCGGCGATGTGCTGGTCATTCGCTATGAAGGCCCCAAGGGCGGCCCGGGAATGCGCGAGATGCTGCAAGTGACGGCGGCCATCAGCTCGAACGCGGAACTCAGCGCGACGGTTGCTCTCTTGACCGATGGCCGCTTCAGTGGCGCGACGCGAGGATTCACCGCGGGCCATGTGGCCCCCGAAGCCTTTGTTGGCGGACCCATTGCCGCGGTACGCGAGGGCGACATCATCCATTTTGACGTTCCCAACCGCAAGCTCAATGTTGAAATCAGCGACGAAGAACTCGCCGCGCGGCTGAAGAACTTTACGCCGCCCGCATTGCACTATCCCAAAGGCGTCTTCCGCAAGTATGTGGATCGCGTAACTTCCGCCTCCGAGGGCGCAACGACGTAGATGCAACCGACAGCGAACAGTTGACAGCTAAAAGGCTTGTCCGATTTCAGTCAAAGGAGTCTCACATGGGAACCAGCGCCACCGCACAAGCAGCCAATGTCCTCCTCGCCGAACCGACTCGCCTGACTGGCGCGGAGATCGTGTGGGCCACGCTGGTGGGCGAGGGCGTCACGGACGTCTTCGGCTATCCCGGCGGCACGATTCTCCCTGTTTACGATGCGCTGCGCAAGTTCCCCATTCACCACACCCTGGTGCGCCACGAGCAGGGCGCGGCGCACATGGCGGACGGCTATGCGCGCGCATCGGGCAAGGTGGGTGTCGCGATTGCAACCAGCGGACCAGGAGCTACCAATCTGGTCACAGGCATCGCCACAGCCATGCTGGACTCGATTCCCATCATCTGTATCACCGGCAACGTCTCCAGCAAGGTGCTGGGCACCGATGCGTTTCAGGAAGTGGACATCACCGGCATTACTCTGCCGGTAACCAAGCATAACTTCCTCATCCACCGTGCTGAAGACATTGCGCCTGCCATTCGCTACGCTTTTCAGATCGCGAAATCCGCCCGCCCCGGCCCGGTGCTGGTGGATATCACCAAGGACGCGCAGCAGGCCACGGCCATCTTCGACTTCGAGGCCGCCAAGCCGCGTCCCCGCCGCCCCCACCCCATGCGGAACGTGGAGGAAGATGGACTGGCACAGGCCGCCGAATTGATCCGCAACGCCAAGCGGCCTGTCATCCTCGCTGGCCACGGCGTCATCGAATCCGGAGCCGGGGAGCAGGTACGCACGCTGGCCGAGCGGGCGCAGATTCCGGTCGCCCTTACGCTGCTCGGTCTCGGGGCATTCCCTGCCTCGCACGCGCTCAATCTGGGGCTGATGGGCATGCACGGCGAGAGCTGGGTGAACCACGCCATTCAGGACGCTGACCTGCTGATTGCCTGCGGCATGAGGTTCGATGATCGCGTCACCGGAACCATCTCGACCTATGCCACCAAGGCTAAAAAGATTCACATCGAGGTTGATCCCGCCGAAGTGAACAAGAACATCAAGGTCGATGTTCCCTTGACCGGCGATCTGCGCGAAGTCCTCGAACAGTTGCTTCCACGCATCCCCAGCCGCGACGGCGCCGCTTGGCTCAAGACCATCAATGCCGGCAAGGGCGCGGTAGCCGTGCGCGACATCAAGAACCTGCCCGACTCCGGCCATCTTTACGCCGCCCATGTCATTCACGACATCTGGCGCATCACCGGCGGCAACGCCATCATGGTCACCGATGTAGGCCAGCACCAGATGTGGGAGGCGCAGTACTATCACCACGAAAGTCCACGCACGTTGATTACCTCGGGCGGCCTGGGCACCATGGGATTCGCGCTGCCCGCGGCCATCGGGGCAAAGTTCGCTTGTCCGGATAAGGAAGTCTGGGTCATCGCCGGCGACGGCGGCTTTCAGATGACCTCCCCGGAGCTATCCACCATCGCCCAGGAAGACATCAAGATCAACATCGCCATCATCAACAACGGCTACCTGGGCATGGTGCGCCAGTGGCAGGAGTTTTTCTACGAGCGCAACTACGAAGCCACGCCGCTTGTCAGTCCCGACTTCGTCAAACTGGCCGACGCCCACGGCATCGCCGGCCGCGCCGTTCGCACGCGCGCCGAGGTGGCCTCCGCCGTCGAGTACGCCCGCTCAGCGCCGGGCACGTTTTTGCTCAACTTCCTGGTCGAGAAGGAAGACTCGGTTTATCCGATGATTCCCGCAGGCTCCTCACTTCACGAGATGATCCGCCGTCCCAGCCAGGATTCGCTGATGGAAAATGCGGATGACCAATAAGCGAGTTACCCGGTTAGCGAGTCAGCAAGATTACCAACTGCTGATCACTGACCATCGAAAGCAGGGGCTATGATGCTGCACACATTTGTCGCTTACGTGGAAGACCTGCCGGGCGTGCTCACGCGTGTGGCCTCGCTTTTCCGCCGCCTGAACATCAATATCAACTCGCTCACCGTGGGCCGCAGCGAGCGAGCGGGCCTGTCGCGTCTGACGCTGGTCTGCGAAGCATCGGCCCTGGCTGGCCACCGCATCCGCGCAAGCCTCTACAAGTTGGAGAATGTCGTCGATGTGGACGACATCGCCCAGGCCCCGGCGGTAACCCGCGAGCTGGTGCTCATCAAGGTAGCCGCCACGCGCAGCAACCGTTCGCAGATCTTCGAGCTGGCCGAGGTCTTTCGCGCCCGCATCGTGGACCTGGCGCCGGAGTCGCTGACGATTGAGATGACTGGCGTCGAAAGCAAGATCGAAGGACTCATCCAGGTGCTGAACGAGGGCGACGACCAAATTCTGGAAATCTGCCGCAGCGGCAAGATGACGATGCGCCGCGGCCATCACACGTCGAGCGTCCTGAAGGCAATGGGCGCTGGATCGGACGAGGCTCCCAACTCGGCGGACGAGCGAGCGGAAAGCTTTGAAGAAAGCGAAGCCGTCGAGCCGGAGTAACAGGCCTCCGTCGACTTTCAGATGAAAGTAACAATGAACCCAACAGGCCTAACGCCACCTAAATCGAGATCCAAGCTGCCGGCAAGCGTCGTCACGCTGGGATGGGTTAGTTTCTTCACCGACATGGCGTCGGAGATGATCTACCCTCTCATCCCGCTGTTTGTGGTGCAAACGCTGGGGGCTTCTCCGGCGCTGCTCGGGCTGATCGACGGCGTGGCCGAGGGGATTGGCAGCGGCCTGCGATGGTTTGGCGGGGCATGGTCGGATCGCATCGGCAAACGCAAGCCTTTCGTATTTGCGGGCTATACTCTTTCCGCGCTCAGCAAACCGGTCATGGGAATGGCCGCGGCGATTGGCGGCTGGCCACTCTTCATGGCTGGGCGCTGCTCGGACCGCTTGGGAAAGTCCATCCGCACCAGCGCCCGCGACGCGCTGATTGCCGACAGCACCGACCCCTCCATCCGTGGCGCGGCCTTCGGCCTGCATCGCGCCATGGACACCGCCGGTGCGGTCGCCGGCCCGCTTGTCGCTTGGTTGATCCTGCACACCTGGCCGAAGACCAACCTCGCATGGATCTTCATTGTCGCTCTGCTACCGGGCCTTGCCAGCTCCGGCCTCATCGCCGTGGCCGTGCCGGAAAAGAGCAAGGCGCGCGGGCAGGGCAATTCTCCGGGCATCCTGCAGAGATTCCCCAAGGCGTTCTGGCTGGTCTTGATCGTAATAGGCGTCTTCTCACTGGCGAATAGCAGCGATGCGTTTCTTATTCTGCGGTCGAGTGAGATGGGGCTGACCAGCAGCGCCGTGATCCTGGCTTTTGCACTGTACAACGTGGTCTACGCCCTCGCCTCGGCGCCCTTCGGGGCGCTCTCTGACCGCATTGGCCGCCGGTCCATCATCGTCACGGGATGGTTCGTCTACGCGGCGGTCTATCTGGGATTCGGTCTCGCCCATGGCGGCCTTGCGCCGTGGATTCTCCTGGCGGTTTACGGCCTCTATCAGGCAATGACGGATGGCGTAAGCAAGGCGCTGGTCAGCGATATCGTACCTGCCCATCAGCGGGCGGGAGCTATTGGGCTGATCTACACTGTCGCTGGCTTCGGCCAACTTTTCGGAAGCATCCTGGCGGGAGTTACCTGGAACCACACCGTTCCGGGAACTCCGCTGCGGGTTCCGTTTGCCATTGCCGCCGGGTTTGCCGTGCTAGCCGGCCTTCTGCTTCTGCTCATCTCCCGCGTGCGTCGAGAGCCCGCCATTTTGTCCGGCGCGTGACTCTTTCGCTCCATCCAACCACGCATTCAACTTTCGGGCCGTGCAACTGAGAGCCCGCTCCACGAAAGATCAACCAAGCAACGAAATATCAACCAAGCAACGAAATATCAACCAAGCAACGAAATATCAACCAAGCAAAGGAAAAGTGAGAAAAACCATGGCGAAGACTTATTACGATCAAGATGCCGACCTCTCTCTCATTCAAGCCAAGAAAGTGGCTATCATCGGCTACGGCTCTCAGGGCCACGCCCACGCCCTCAACCTCAAGGACTCCAGCGTCCACGTAAAGGTGGGCCTGGCGCCCAACTCCAAGTCCATCGCCAAGGCGCAGAAGGCCGGTCTTGAAGTGGGCACCGTTGCCGCAGTTACCAAGTGGGCCGACGTGGTGATGATCCTGACCCCGGACCAGTCGCAGGCAAAATTGTATGCCGAAGAGATCGGACCGAACCTGACTGCAGGCAAGCTGCTTATGTTTGCCCACGGCTTCAACATTCACTACAAGACCATCGTGCCTGACAAGGGCATCGACGTGGGCATGGCCGCGCCCAAGGCTCCGGGCCACCGCGTGCGCGAGGTCTTCACCGAGGGCGGCGGCGTACCGGGACTGATCGCCGTGCAGCAGGATGCGACCGGCAAAGCTCACACGCTCTGCCTCAGCTATCTGAAGGGCATCGGCTGCACCCGCGCCGGGGTTCTGGAAACCACTTTCAAGGATGAGACCGAGACCGATCTCTTCGGCGAGCAGGCCGTTCTCTGCGGCGGCGTGAGCGCGCTCATCAAGGCGGGCTTTGAAACGCTGGTCGAGGCCGGATATCAGCCGGAAAGCGCCTACTTCGAGTGCCTCCACGAGCTCAAGCTGATCGTCGATCTGATCTATCGCGGCGGCCTGGCCTATATGCGCTACTCCATCTCCGACACCGCCGAGTGGGGCGACTACGTGAGCGGCCCGCGCGTCATCAACGACGAAAGCCGCAAGGCCATGAAGCAGATCCTCACCGAAATTCAGGACGGCAGCTTTGCGAAAAGATTCCTTGCCGACCAGAACTCCGGCCGCAAGGAGTTCTTGGCCTTCCGCGAAGCCGAAGCCAAGCACCCGGTTGAAGTTGTCGGCAAGCAACTCCGCGCCAGCATGCCCTTCCTCGATCCGGTGACCGTCGAAGAAGTCGCCAAGACCGTGTAACTCACTCAATCCGGGCACCCCGCTCTTGCCGCAAGAACAAAGATGCGGCGAGCGTGGGGCGTCCGGATTTACGCACTCGGATTTACGCCAAGAGGGCAAAAAAGCGCCTCCGAAGGATGAACTCTCTTCGGAGGCGCGTGCATCACACAAGATAGACGGGAACCAGTAGTCGGCACTGGAGGTCGGTAGTGCGCGACTACTGGCGATCCCTGCACAAACGAAGCTAGCTGCGGCTTCCCCTTTCCACGGCTACTTCGTGTCGCCCGGCTCAAAGAGAGCGTTATAACATGCCCTCCGAACCATGTTGACAACTGGAGTGTCTCCCATGCGGAACAGTCGTTCCGTGACGGTCGTCACAGTCCTGCGCAATGACTTCAAAAAATCAAAATGCTGAGCAAATTGACCGGATTCTCAACAAATTTTGCTGCCCAGCATGGACACCTTGCGCTGGAGGAGCGCACTCTTCTTGCTCGAATCGTTTTTTTCTCCACAGCCGCGAAAGAGTGATTGACAAAGTATGTACCTGCTTTGAGAATCGGAGTTTCAGTTTCCTCTTGGGCAGGTCTTCTCGTGGCAGCTCTACTGCGCACGAATCGGAGCCTCCCGCAGGACGTAGAGGAAACTCGGAGAGCGCCGAGGGAGCGCTGCACGGAGATGGTGGACCTGGCTATCGTGTTGGTGATTTTGCTGGCTGTCTTCGGAGGGTTGAGCGAAGGCTTCTTCCGTTCTGCCTGTTCGCTGGGCGGCCTGCTGCTGGGCTTGGCGCTGGCGGCCTGGAACTACGGCATCATCGCGGCGCTGTTTTTACCCATGGTGCGCCTCGAACCGGTGGCCAATGCAATCGGCTTTTTGTTGATTGCGCTTATTGTGATGGGGCTGGCCGGAGTTGCCGGTAAAATTATGTCCAAGACCTTCCACTACATGGGGTTGGGTTGCCTGGACAGGGTGGCAGGGGCGATCTTCGGTTTTTTCCAAGGCGCACTGCTGGTGACACTGGTTATTCTGGTGACCGTGGCCTTTTTCCCGAAAGCCCACTGGCTGACAGAAGCCTATTTGCCCCGGCTATTTTTCGGGGCCTGTCATTTGAGCACGCACATGAGCCCGACAGATTTGGCCGAGCGCATCCGGGTGGGGCTGAAGACGCTGGAAGAAGAATCGCCGCTGTGGCTGCACCCTGGCAGCACCGCATAGTGATTTAAGGCAGGACACCGCCCAGGGAAATATGGCAAGCTAGTAGAGCAAGCAGAGGTGGACGTGAGACGAGAACTGGACAGCCTGGTGACTCAAATGCATTCCAGCGGCATCCGCTACGAGGACGCCGTGCGCGAGTTCAAGAGGCAATACCTGCGCGAAGTGCTGGTGGCGCACCGGGGAAACCAGTGCAAGGCCGCCGATGAGCTGGGCATGCATCGCAACACGCTGAGCCGCGCCATGGCAGAGCTGAAACTGAGCCTGGCCGAAGTGCGCGCCGGCCTCAAGCGTCCGCCACGCAGTGAACGTCCTGTCTATAGCGCCGTACGCCAGATCTTCCGGCAAGGCTGACAGCGCTTCTCAAGGACATGCAAACCATCCCCCAGGCCGACGAAGCTCGCGTACACAAACCGTACCACTCGTTCAGGCGATGGGTGAATCTCTGTGCCTCCGCACTGTTGCTGGTGGTGTTTCCCGGCGTTCTTCAGGCCCGAGCGGCAGCTCCTCTTGCCCAGAGTCAGGTTGCGCCGGCAATCCCCGCGCAGAGCCAAAGCCCGGTGTCCCCGACAAATCCAACCCAGGACGCCAAGCAGGCCAGACCGGCACGCAACTCCGACCAGCGGCGCGCAGCCAAGCTCTACCTCGCCTCCAGCAAGCTTTTCGAGAAGGAAGCGTTTGAAGAGGCCATGCGGGGCTATGAGCAGGCGGCCAGGCTTGACCCCGGCAATGCTGACTACGCGCTGGCGGCGAGCGTGGCGCGCAGTCACGCGGTGACGGCGCTGATTCAGGCCGCGGCCAAGGCTCGAGTGCGCGGTGATGCGGCGGCCGCCCGCGCGGCCCTGGCTCATGCCATGGAACTGGATCCGAGAAACGCCCAGGTGAACCAACACTTGAACGAGATGGGAGACGATGCCCTGCTCGGGCAGTCAAGGCCCATCTACGAACAGGGCGCACAGACGGTCGGCGAAGAGGTGGAACTAGCGCCCTCTGCGGGAGTCCACAGCTTCCACCTGCGCACCGCTCAGCGCCAGATCATTCAACAGGTCTTCAAGGGCTACGGAATTGATGCCATCGTGGACGACAGCGTCGGCAGCCTTCAGGCCCGGCTGGACCTGGATAACGTCGATTTCGCGGAGGCGGCGCGAGTCGTGGGAATGGTGACGTCCTCGTTCTACGTTCCGCTGGATGCGCACCGCACGCTGGTTGCCCGCGACACCCGGGATAACCGCCAGCAGTTTACGCGCCAGGAACTCGAGACGGTCTATTTGTCGGGGTTGAGCGCGACGGAGTTGACCGACGTAGTCAACCTGGCCAAGAATGTTTTCAATGTGCAGCAGGCGGCGGCCGAGCCCACCTCCGGGACGATCTCCATCCGCGCCCCCCACAACACACTGAACGCCTTCAACGCCACCATGAGCCAATTGCTCGACGGTAGGAGCCAGGTGCTGCTGGAGGTGCGCATGATCCAGCTTGCGCACACCAGCGCGCGTGATACCGGGGTCCAGGCGCCGCAGACGATGGGAGTCTTCAACGTTGCGGCGGAAGCGCAAACCGTCTTTAATGCCAATCAGAGCCTGATACAGCAGATCGTCTCCTCCGGGCTGGCCGCTCCCGGTGACTACATGACGATTCTTGGCATTCTTCTGGCTTCCGGCCAGGTGTCGAATCCCCTGCTCTCGAATGGATTCGCCACGTTTGGTGGCAGTCTCACCGGCTGCACGAACGGCTTGACTTCCTGCAAAGGCGCTCTGACTACCTTCGGCCTCTCTCCGGGCACAGCCACGGCCAACCTGAACCTGAACTCCTCGGACTCGCGGGAACTGGACCAGATGCAGTTGCGCCTGGGCGACGGCGAGGCCGCGACCCTGCGCACCGGCACGCGCTATCCCATCCAGACCTCTTCGTTTTCGAGCCTCGGCGCCAGCACCGCCACCATCGCCGGACTGACCGGCGCGGGAAGCTCCAGCAGCCTCTCTTCGCTGCTGGCTTCCTACGGCGGCAGCGTGCCGAATATTCCGCAGGTGGAATACCAGGAGCTGGGCCTGACGCTGAAGGCGACCCCCAAGGTGATGCGCAACAATGAAGTCGCGCTCACCATCGACATGAAGATCGATGCTCTCGCCGGAAGCTCCATCAATGGCAATCCGGTGCTGAACAATCGCGCCTATTCCGGGGTGGTGACGCTCAAGCAAGGCGAGTCAGTGGAAGTGGTGAGCGAGCTGGACAAGTCAGAGAGCCGCGCCGTCAGCGGTACGCCCGGAATCAGCGAGATTCCGGGACTGAATGATCTGACCGGCAATGATACCCAGAAGAATTACGCGACGCTCCTGATTGTGATGACGCCCCACGTGATTCGCGGCACACAGGCAGCCGGCCACTCGCCGATGATGCGCGTGGAGCGCGGGCCGGCGCGGTAGCGAGTCGGCAAGTCAGCAACTCTGATTGTGCATACAGATCGCAGAGTTCCGCCAAACGCGGCAAGGGCAGACAGGCTGAAACTCCCTGTCTGCCCTTGCTGGATGGTCTGTTCGCAGGCAATTCAACTGACTTGTCAATCCAATGACTCGCCCTTATTACTGGGCCACGACGCCGTCCAACCGCGCCTGGTACAAGATGACTTGCTTGATGGTGTCGTAGGGAGCGCTTGCTGGAACCTGGCGCCCGTTGACCAGCAGCAAGGGCGTCTGGTTGATGTTCAGATCCTGGCCCAACTTAACTGAAACCTTCACTTGCTCGGCGACGTCGGTGGTTTTCGCACAGGCTGCGATCTTGTCAGGATCCAGGCCGGCCTTGGTCACGGCGCTGTTCAGGGTCAGCGTGGCGCCATCAGGGGTCATCAATCCATCCTGCCCCTCAAAGACCGCCGCGGCAAAGGTGAAGAACGCCGTACTACCACCCTGCTTGGTCACGCAAACGCCGTAGGCAGCCGCCTCGACCGCCGCGGGATGCTGAGGCAACGGATAGTTCTCAAAGACGATGCGAGCCTTGGGAAAATCCACCGCCAGCTTGTCCATGTTGGCCTGTGCGTCCTTGCAATGGGGGCACTGGAAATCGGCAAACTCGATGATCTCCAGATCCTTCGAAGCTGCGCCACGGTAAGGGCCATCGGCGCGCTTCTGCGCCTGGGCGCGGTACTCGGCATACGGATGCTCGCCAAAGGGAATAATGTCCTCGCTGACAATGATGTGCTTGCCACCGGGGAGAGCGTAGAACTGTAGCGCGGCAGGCTTCTGCTTTCCGGTCTTGTCGCCGAGGAAGACAATCACTTTGCTGATGCCCTCCGCGGGGGTCTTCAGGATGGCCTGAACTTGCCAGATGCGGGTCTCATCGTAGCCCCAACTGGCCTGAAGGAAGGCGTTGACGGTCTCCTTGGTAGGCGCCGCAGCGGTGAAATTCGCGGGATCGGGTTTGGGAAAGACGGGCGCGGCGGCGGGAGCCGGCTCGGACAGGGCTGACGCAGGCGCGGCGGGCACATCCTGCTGAGCAGCGGCCTGGAAGACGGGCAGGGACAAAGCAACCAGAGCAAGAACGCTGGCAAAACGAGCGGACAGACGGATCAAGCTGTTTCTCCTTAAACTGTGGAAAAGCTAAACTGCGGGATGGCTCCCGACTTCTAGCTTATACCGGAACTTTGACCTTATACCTGAACTTTGACGGCAATGGGGAATCTGCGGCCCATGCCGAACGACTTGGCGGTCACCTTCAGGACCGGGGCGGCCTGCTGGCGTTTGTACTCGGAGCGCTCGACCAGGCGCACCACTTGTTGGACGAGCTCCAGGCGAAATCCGTGTGCCTGGGCGATCTCTTCGGGCGTCTCATAGCGCTCGACGTAGCCTTCGAGAATCGGGTCCAGAACCTCATAGGGCGGTAGCGAGTCAGTGTCCTTCTGGTCGGGACGCAGTTCGGCCGAAGGCGGTTTTTCGAGAATGGCCCAGGGAATCACCTCGCCGGAGCGGTTGATCCAGCGGCAGACTTGGTAGACACGGGTCTTCACCAGATCGCCGATCACCGCCAGGGCGCCCACCATGTCGCCATAAAGCGTGCAGTAACCCACGGCCATCTCCGACTTGTTGCCGGTGGTGAGCACCAGTGCAGAAAATTTATTGGAGAGGGCCATCAACAGGTCGCCCCGAATCCGCGACTGGATGTTTTCCTCGGTGGTGTCCGGCTTCGTTCCCGCAAAGAGCGGCTCCAGGGCGTGGGTGAACTCCTCAAAGAGGCTGCTGATGCCAATCACTTCAAAACGAATGCCGAGGTTGGCCGCCAGCCGGCGGCTGTCGTCGATGGAGCCGGCCGAAGAGTACGGGCTGGGCATACCGATGCAGACGACATTTTCCGCGCCCAAAGCATCGGTGGCGATGGCCGCCACCAGCGCCGAGTCAATGCCCCCGCTGAGGCCCACCAGGGCCTTGCGGAAGCCGCACTTGCGCATATAATCGCGCGTGCCGAGGACCAGGGCGTTGTAAGCAGCGGCGGTGTCATCGTCTTCCGGCTCGGGCACAGCCGGCGCATCGAATGGATCAACCACCACCAGGTCCTCTTCAAACGAGGCGGCCTGGGCAATCAGTTCGCCACGCGCATTGAGGGCCAGCGAAGAGCCATCAAAAATCAGGCTGTCATTGCCGCCCACCTGGTTCGACAGCAGCACAGGCACGCCATCCCGCTTGGCAATAGCAGCCAGCATCTCACGGCGAATGGCGCGTTTCCCGTGCCAGAAGGGCGACGAGGAGAGATTGATATGCACGCCAGGCTGTTGGCGCATCAACTCTCCCAGGGGATCGACGGTGTACAGGCGGCGACGCCAGAAGTTCTTGTCGTTCCAGGCGTCCTCGCAGATGGTGATGGCCAGCCGGACGCCGTCCAGTTCGACGACCTGTTGAGGCCGCGACGGGGCAAAATACCGCTGCTCGTCGAAGACATCGTAGAACGGCAGGAGCCGCTTGTGCTGCTCCAGCAGCAGGCGACCGCCATCCAGAAGAACAGCGGCGTTCACGGCGGGCTTGCCATTCCAGCAACCAAGATCAGTGGCTGGCGACCCCGGCTCACCGCTCGCAACCCCGGCCGACAGAGCCACGCCCGCCAGCACGGCGGTCGATAGATCGCGGGTGGCCTCGGCCAGCTCATCGACAGCCGCGCGGCAGCGAGCCAGGAAGCTGGGCTTTTCTAGGAAGTCCGCCGGAGGGTAACCGCAGAGAACCAGTTCAGAGAACACGGTGAGCCGTGCACCCTGGGCGGCTGCGCGGCGGCTGACCGCGATAACCTTTTCAAGATTTCCGGTGAAATCTCCGACAGTCGGATTGATCTGGGCCAGTGCGATCTTCACACTTCCAGTTTAATCTCCCAACAACGGGTGAGCTACATTCCCGTACCGGCAACGACCGCCCCAATGGTGCGCAGGATGATCTTGATATCCAGCCAGACGCTCCAGTTTTCAATGTAGGTCACATTCAGTGATATATAGCTCTCGGATGAGGGGTCCTGGCGCCCCTGCACCTGCCACAGGCCGGTGATGCCTGGAGTCACGGCGAGCACCCGCAGATAGGCGAGTTTGGAATCCCGCACATCTCTGGCGGGAAGCGGACGCGGCCCGACAATGCTCATATCGCCGCACAGTACATTGAAGAACTGTGGAAACTCATCCAGCGAGTGCTTGCGCAGGAAGCGGCCCAGCCTTGTGATGCGGGGATCGTCGGCGATCTTGAACAGCACGCCGTCGCGTTCGTTCAACTCTTCCAGTCCGGCGCGCCTCTTCTCCGCGTCGCTGACCATGGTGCGGAACTTGATGCAGCGAAAGACCCGGCCCTTCTTGCCCACGCGATCCGACATATAGAAAACCGGGCCGTGGGAATCCAGCTTGATGGCGATGGCGATGGCCAGCAGCGCCGGCGACAAAAGGATCAACACCATGCTGGACAACACGATGTCGAGCGTTCGCTTGAGCGCCATTCCAACCTCGTGTACCCGGCCGCGGTACAACGGAATGGTTGGGAAGTGGCCGATGTATTCGATCGTGCTGTCAAAGGCCAGGCCATCGTACATATCGGGAACCACGCGCAGATCCACGCCGCAGGTACGAGCCTGTGCAAGGGCCTTCTGGATCATGCCGCGCTCACAGGGCGTGGTGAAGAATATCTCATCCACAAACTGCGTGCGGACGTGCTGAAAGAGCGTATCGAGCGTACCAATCACATCGCCGGAGGCCGCCGGGAAATGGGAATCGGAACCTCCGGATTCAATGAAGCCCTTGAATCTGTATCCCAGGTGGCGAATGCTCTCCAGGTAATAACGAAGAGCAATTGCCTCCGGCCCGGTGCCCACGATGAATACGTTGCGCGTGCCGATCCCGCGCTCGAAGTCGCGGTAGAGCAGGAGGCGATAAACCAGGCGGCGCAGGCTGAGGCCGACGGTGACCAGCCCCACCGTGCCCAGAACGATGATGCGGGAAATATCCTCGGCATGCAGCAGGTAGAGTGTGCCGGTGAGCAGCAAGCCCGATGTCAGGCAGGCCTGCACGCTGAGGCGCTGTTCATGGAGAATATTGTTAAGCCGGGTGGGCGAATACAGATTCAACCGCCGGCTGGTGATCATCAGCGTGACGGCGAAGAAGCACAACAGGGTCAGCAGGATTCCTATGGAACGGCCGTGGATGAGTGTGCCGTTCCAGAGCCCCCTCGCGCCAGCCAAAGGGCTCGTATGCATTCTATAAATAGTAGCAAGCATTGCAGATACGACGATGGTGACCGCATCCAGGAACATCCAGAGCTGCGCCTTGCCCCGCGCCCCGTGCGCAGTGCCCTCAGCCGGCCCTCCGGCCAATTCTTGCGAAGAAAATACTGAAGCGGATATTCTCTGCCAAAAATCCGATGTTGCCATTTGCGTTTCGCTATCCTCAAACGATCAAAACGCTAAATACCCAGGGATTTCATAACCACTTCAAAACACCCAACCAGCCAGAAACCAGGTGCGCAGATGAGCCCTTCCCAATCCCGATCAGAATTCCTCTGGTCAGGATTGCCAATCAACTTACCAGGGTTCTCGCCGCCAAAGGCAAGCCAAGCCAGGTCGATCTTACCCAGCCAGGACATTCAATTTGCGTCGTCAACCACCATCGCCAGCCAACCGGGCACAGCTTATAGTCCTTGACCATGCGGAACTGTTTCGCCGCAATCGCGCCAACTCAATCAAAGTCAATGAAACAAAAGCAATTGTACCGCACTTCTCCGGTTGCGGTACGCCCGCTGTCGTGAGCTCTCGCCTCAGACGCCCGTCGGCTGGCCCTCACCAAAGCCAACTGAACCGGCATCACCCGAAGCGGCAATTCCCGGCAAGTAAAATTCTTGGGGCCGTGATTACGACGTAAGAATCACCTTATGCCGTAGGCAATACGTAGGCATCCAGGGAGAGAAATTGCTGAATATTTGGATCCGGAGACGCAATAAACTCCTTGAGCGGACCGAAAAATTGCGCGTGGCCTTGATGAAGGAAGAGGACCGAGTCGGCGAGCCGCTCAGCAAAACGCATATCGTGGGTGACTACAATGCTGGTGAATCCAAGTTGACGCTTGAGCCTCTGAATGAGGTCGCCCAGGTGGCGAGCGATGATGGGATCGACCATAGTGGTCGGCTCGTCGTATAGCACCACCTCGGGCTGGGCGGCCAGGGCCCGGGCGATGGCCACGGCGCGTTTGCGCCCTGTAGAAAGGCTGGCCGGCAAGGCATCCACCACATCCTCCGCGCCCACCAGGCCAATTAGCCGGTCCACCAGCTCCTGCACCTGCTCCTCGTTCAGATCGCCACGTTCGCGCAGCGGAAAGGCCGCGTTTTCGCGCACGCTCAAGGAATCGAAGAGGGCGCCATTCTGGAAGACCATGGTAATGCGTTTGCGGATGGCCCTCATACCCTCTTCGCTCAAGGCGGTGATCTCCTGACCTTCGACGCGGATGGAACCCTCATCCGGCTTGAGGAAACCCATCAGCATGCGCAGGGCTACCGACTTGCCCACGCCGCTGCGGCCGAGAATGCAAAGGGTTTGGCCGCGATTCACGAAAAAACTCACGTCCTCCAGAACGGGCCGGCCATCGAATGCGATGCTGACATGACTGAAGTCAATGATGGGTTCCGGCGGCTCGGAGGGGACCGTAGCGGGCTGTTCCAACTCTCCGGCACCTGCTTGTGCCAGCGCCCCGCAAAGCTCTTCATTGGAAGGGGAATCGAACATGGTCGTAGATCCAGCTTACGCGACCGGAGCCAAGGCGGCTGCTTCTTCCTGCTCATAAATCCCTGAGGAGTAATTATCTGCAAGGTTTTGAAAATAAATATAGGGGGGAGGGGGGGTATCCAATGGTCTGTGTGCCAGTGGTCAGCAAAGCCCCCCTTTGACGACTGTTTCCATTGTGCGCCGGGAGAACGGAATTATCTGCATGGAGTCGCAGGAAGAGATTGTGGTCTCGATCGGATGCATAGGTCTTGGCGCTGAGTTCAGCTTGCCACCCGCAACTCTTCGCGCAATACGCGGCGCAGAGTCTCTTCCAGCTTTGGCGCTTTGCCTTCCACGTACTGACGCAGGGCTTGGTTGATGAGTGTCTGATAGCCCGTTGCTCCACCGGTGGCGCCGGACTCTTTCAGGAAGTGATCCACCAAATCTTCATCCAGCCGAATCGTGATGCGCGTCTTGCCGCGCGGCTCCGGCTCCGGAGCCGCAATCCGGCCTCGCTTGCCTTGACTGAAATCGTAACTCTGCTTCATCTGTACTCCTCGTATTGCTTGCGCTCATGCGCCTCTGCCAGGCATGCGGAGATGATGCGAATCTTTCTGCCGCGATAGCAGTAAACCACCACCACAACCCTCCCCTTCACGCCCGTTCCAATCGAGACATACCGCAACTCATGCGGGTCCGATTCATCGTCGGTGTTCGTAATTGCAAAATCGTCCTCGAAGACCGGCTCCGCCTCAGCAAAGCGAACCCCATGCTTGCTGAAATTTGACTCATCCTGCGGGGATCCCATTCGCAACACATGCCGCCCTTACCGTATGCACATATTGTGCACTATAAACTTTTTGCAGAGAAGAGTTCTCAGGAAACTGGCGAGTCCCCAGGCCTCGAAATGAGACCCGGGGCTCCCATTTTATGTTTTTACTTTCCGGCTTCTTCCATAAAGCGGATGACCGACTCGATCCCCAGCTCGAAGTTCTTCAGGCAGAACTTCTCGTTGGGCGCGTGGATGTTGTCGTCGGGCAGGCCGAAGCCCATCATCACGCTGGGCGCTCCCAGGTTGCGCTCAAAATCGCCGACGATCGGCACTGAGCCGCCGGAGCGGATGAAGACCGTCTCCTTGCCCCAAACCTCGCGCAGAGCCTTCGTGGCCGACTGCACGTAAGGGTTGTCGACCCGAATCAGGCTGGGGTCGCCGGAGTGAATCAGCCGCACCTCGACATCCACGCCCGCCGGCTTGATCTGCTCCACGTAGCTCTTGTATTGAGCAAATGCTTTGGCCGGTGTCATGCCCGGAACCAGGCGCATGGAAACCTTGGCCAGCGCCTTGGCGGGAATCACCGTCTTGGCGCCTGCGCCGATAAAGCCGCCGGGCATTCCATGCACATCCAGCGTCGGACGGGCCCAGGTGCGTTCCATCACGCTGTAACCGGCTTCGCCCACCAGTTCCTTCGAGCCCACTTCCGTCTTGCGGTAGTGCTCTTCGTCAAAGGGCAGGCTGCTCCATGCCTTCAGTTCCTCTGGACTGGGAGGAATGATGCCGTCGTAGAAGCCGGGGATGAGGATGTGGCCGTTCTTATCCTTCAGGCCAGTCAGGATCTCCGCCAAGGCAAAGAAGGGATTGGGCGCCGCTCCGCCGTACATACCGGAATGCAGATCCTGCTTGGCGCCGCGCACCTCCAATTCGGTGTAAATCATGCCGCGCAAGCCCACACAAAGGGTCGGCAGGCCGGGCGCAAACAGCTCGGTATCGGAGATCAGGGCAAAATCGCATTTCAGATCCGCCGGTTTTGACGCCACGTAGCTCGCAATGCCCTCCCCTCCCATCTCTTCATCGCCTTCCAGCAGGATGCGGACATTCAACGGCAATTTGCCATTGGCAGCCAGCAGGGACTCCAGCGCTTTCGCCTGCGCCCACACCTGGCCCTTGTCGTCCGCCGTGCCGCGGCCGTAGAGGTTGCCGTCCCGCTCCGTTGCCTCGAAAGGCGGCGTCAGCCACTCGTCCAGCGGATCGACCGGCTGCACATCGTAATGCCCATAGCAAAGCACGGTGGGCTTGCCCGGCGCGTGGAGCCAGTCAGCATACACCAGCGGATTTCCAACGGTTTCAATCAGCCGCGCGTGTTCCATGCCGATGCGCGTGAATTCGGCAGCCAACGCCTCGGCGGTGTGACGGCAGTCGCCCTTGTTCTCGGGCAGCGCGGAAATCGAAGGAATGCGCAGCAAATCCTTCAGTTCATTCAAAAAACGAGGTTGGTTCTGGCGTGCGTAGGTTACAGCGGGTGAAGACATAGGTGGACTCCCTCTCAAAGAATTCGACAGTGGAGAGTATAGTCCGTTGAGGCCCTTTGCGGCAGCGGCTCAACAAGGGAACTCCATCGTGGGAGATCGCGGGGGCAGTCTTCACCGGACGAGAGTTGATCCCGACCAGCCTCAAAACGCAGGCCCATATCTTGCGCGGGAAGCGAAGATCATCGGGGCACACAAGCTCAAAGGCGGCAAGAATTTGCGATGCCCCGCCGCCGTATACAAATTCCCGCAGATCACCCGCTTTTTATGTCTTCTTGGACAAAGAAAGGCAAGTTGGTGATGACCTTCTGCGCCCTTCCCGAGATCTCCTTGGTCCAATAAAACGTCAAAACGCCAGCTTCCACGTTCACCTTGATAGGGTCAAGATATGTGACTGGATCCGAACCGGGCTTGTAGACCGTAATGGTTTGCACGCCGACTCCTTGCCTTTGGATTATAGGACGCCAAAAGGTGGATTGCGTTGCTGCGTGGAACCCGGCAATACATTTTTTTGAAGCACGAACCACGCTTGATTGTCTGGCCCCAACCATCTTTCGGCAGACAGCCATGGTGGCCGCGCCGGCTCCATTTCACCGAGAATCCGTAAATCCCCTGGAATGCTGCTGTGCAACACACTGTACTCTTGGAAGAGATGCCTCCTATTCTCAACGCGCAGTCGGTAACCAAACAGTTCGGCGCCACGCCACTCTTCCAGAACATTTCGCTCACCGTCGAAGAGGGCGACCGGATCGGCCTGATCGGGCCCAATGGAGCAGGCAAATCCACGCTTCTGGCCATTCTTGCCGGGCAGGTCGAGCCAGACTCCGGCGAACTGGCGGTGCGCAAGCGCGCCCGCGCCGCCTACGTGCCCCAGGACTCGCGCTTTGCCCCCGGCCTCAGCGTCCGGCAGGTGCTGGAGCGGGCGTTGGCCGCCGCTCATGTGAACGAAAGCGAACGGGAGGGCCGGTTGCGCGAGCTTTCTGGCCGCGCCGGTTTCGCGGACCTCAACGCTGAGGCGGCCGCGCTCTCCGGCGGCTGGCGCAAGCGGCTGGCGATTACCGAAGCCCTGGTGAGTGAACCCGAAGTCATGCTGCTGGACGAGCCAACGAACCACCTGGATCTGGCCGGCATCGAGTGGCTGGAGGAGTTGCTTACCTCGTCCTCGTTCGCCGCCGTTACCGTCAGCCACGACCGGTATTTTCTCGAATCCACTTCGAGCGAAATCATTGAACTCAATCGCGTCTATGCCGATGGCCTCTTGCGCGTGAAGGGCAATTTCAGCCACTTCCTTGAAGAAAAACAGAATTATCTCGAATCGCAAAGCCGCCAGCAGGATAGCCTGCGCAATCAGGTGAAGATTGAAATTGAATGGCTCAGGCGCGGTCCCAAGGCGCGCGCCGGCAAGTCCAAGGCGCGCATCGGCACCGCCCACGCGATGATCGGCCAACTGGCCGCAATGGATGCGCGCACGGCGGTTTCGACGGCTGGCATCGACTTCGACGCCAGCCATCGCAAGACCAAGCGGCTGGTTGAGTTCAAGAATGTCGCCTGCGACGTGCCGGACGGCGATGATTCCACTGAAGCGAATCCAACGAGTCAAAGCAGCCAGCGGTTGTTTACCGGGCTCAACTTCATCCTCACCGCGGGCATGAAAGTCGGCCTGGTGGGCCCGAACGGCAGCGGCAAGACTACACTCCTGCGCCTGCTGCGGGGTGAGATTGAACCGGCCGCCGGCTCCATTCGCCGTGCTGAAGCGCTGCGCCTCGTCTATTTCAGCCAGACGCGCGAGCTGGATGAGAGTCTCACCCTGCGCCGTGCGCTGGCTCCCGAGGGCGACTCGGTCATCCATCAGGGCCGCGTCGTTCATGTGGCCAGTTGGGCCGCGCGCTTCCTGTTTACCAGCGAGCAACTCAATCAGCCGGTCAGCAATCTCAGTGGCGGCGAGCGGGCGCGCGTGCTCATCGCCAAGCTAATGCTGGAGCCGGCCGACGTTCTGCTGCTCGACGAGCCGACCAACGATCTGGATATTCCTACGCTGGAAATTCTGGAAGAAAATCTTCTCGACTTTCCCGGCGCGCTGGTCCTGGTGACGCACGACCGCTATCTGCTGAACCGCGTCTCCTCAACCGTTCTGGGCCTCGACGGCCGCGGCCACACCGGGCGTTTTGCCGACTATGCACAATGGGAGGATTGGATCAAGGAACAGGACGCGACCGAACAGAATCAATCCGCGCAGAGCAAGAAAAACCGCAAGGCCGACGGCTCAAGTTCCGCCCAGCGATCGGGCACTGAACAGGCGCCGGGCGCGGGAGCGAAAAAGAAGCTCTCCTACCTTGAAGCCCGCGAGTTCGCGGCCATTGAAAAGCGCGTCGAAAAGTCCGATGCGCGGCTGGCCGCCGCCCGCGAACACGTCGAGGACCCCGGCATAGCCACCAACGCCGCCGCCCTCCAGGATGCGCTCAAGGAACTGGACGCGGCGCAGCACGAAAACGACGCGCTCTACGCCCGTTGGGCCGAATTGACAGAAAATGCTGGCTAGGAAACCTCTGAAAGGTTGATGCCTTGGCGGGCGGGGCTATACAAAACCAGGCGGGCTGATGGTTCAACTTGCTCTACCGCTCGCCCCAGCTCAGCTTGTTGCGCAACGCCTCAAAGAACCCGCTCTCACTCATCCGGACAAGGTTGACGGCGTGCGAGGATTTCTGGCAGCGAACCTCATCGCCCAAAAGCAACTCGACGGCCCTCTGGCCGTCCACGGTGAGCAGCGCATGATTTGCGATGCCCTCGACCCGAACGGTGAGCGAGGCGTCGCCGCGCACCACGATGGGCCTGAGCGTGAGCAGATGCGGACAGATGGGCGTGACCACCATCGCATCCACGTTGGGCGTCAGGATGGGACCATTAGCGGCCAGCGTGTAAGCCGTGGAGCCGGTCGGAGTGGAGACGATGACGCCGTCGGCGCGGAAGCGGGCTACGCTCTTGCCCTCCAACTCGACGGCGAACTCTCCCATGCGGGCAACATCGCCTTTCGAAATGACGACATCGTTCAGCGCTTCATAGCAGGAGCGGCGCGCGCCGTCACGCCACAGTTCTGCATGGAGCATGGCGCGCGCATCCAAATCCAGGTGACCGCCGCGCCACTCCTCCAGCGTCGAATAGAGGTCGGCCAGGCGGACCTCGGTCAGGAATCCGAGAAACCCCAGATTCACGCCGAGAATCGGCGTTCCGGTCGAGGCAAAGATCTCCGCCACGGACAGCAGAGTGCCGTCGCCGCCCAGAACGATCACCAGCCCGGGCGCCTGCTCGGGCATCGATGCGCGATCGACGGCCGGCGCTGCCGCGGTGTAGCTTCCCCCCTCGCGGTCCAGGAGCGGCTCATAATCGTGCAGCCGTAGCCAGGCAATCAACTCTGGCAGAAGCTGGACCAGCTCCTTCTTCCGCGGTTTGCAGACAATCGCGACACGAACCATGCGTTTCAGTGTAACGGATGAGGCTGGGAGTCAGGTACGCCTGCCGGCACACCGGTTCATGCCAGGGGACGCCGCGCATAGAGCAGAAACTCCCGGTTGCCTTCCATGCCGGTGATGGGCGATGGAATCGTCTCCACCACCTCCCAGCCGAGCGACCGGACGCAATCAGCCACCCTGTCAATGGCCAGTTGGTGCGCATCGGGATCGCGGACGATCCCCCCTTTGCCGACATGCCCACGCCCCGCCTCGAACTGCGGCTTGACCAGAACCACAGCTTCCCTGAGTCCGGGAGCCGCAGCAAAGACCGGCTCCAGCAGCAGCGTGGCAGAGATGAACGAGACATCCATCACCAGCAGCGTCAGCTCAGGACTTCCCTGCTCACTGGCCAGCGCGCCCGGCTCCAGCAGGCGGGCGTTGGTGCGCTCCAGCAGGCGGACACGCGCGTCGTTGCGCAGCTTCATGGCAATCTGGCCGAAGCCGGTATCCACGGCGGTGACGTGCGCAGCGCCGTGCTGCAAGAGGCAATCGGAAAATCCACCGGTCGAGGCGCCCACGTCCAGGCAGGCGCGGCCCTGGACGGCAATCGGCCAATGTTCCAGCGCCGCGGCCAGCTTGATTCCGCCGCGGCTCACATAAGGAAGATCGTCGCCCAGCAGGCGGATGGGCGCCTCCACGGGGACGGGCGTGCCGGGCTTCTCCACCTTTTGCTCGCGGACGAGAACCCTGCCGGCCAGAATCATTGCCTGCGCGCGCGCGCGGCTGGGAACCAGACCTCGCTCGACCAGCAGTAGATCCGCGCGCATTTTCGCTTCGCCGGACATTCTCTCTATCGTTTCACACGCCAGCCGAAACAGCCCCCGCAGTTGCCAAATCGGGCAAAAAACAGCCAAAGGAGCATCCCCTTACGGGAAAACCTCTTTGGCTGTCTTGATCCCTACCGATTCAACGAAATGCCCTATGGTAATGGCGGAAACTGCTGGCAAGCCTTGAGGGTCGCGGTGGCAGCAACACCCGGCTGGTTGCAGGGCTGGCCGTAACCTGGAATTCGGCTCACGTTGTTGTTGTTGCCGCTTGTGCCATTCTGGTAGCTCACGCGCACATCCACAATGTTGCCCGTAACTGGCACAGTAGTGTCCACGGTGTCTGGATTTGTGCCACCGGTGCCGATGATGGTCAGCACGTTGCTGTCCGGCGAGGCCACGTAGACCTTGCCGTAGGTCGAATTCTGCGTCGAAACTACCGTGCGCGGATGACCGGTGACAGGCAGCGTCTTTTCCACCTTGTAGCTGCTCAGGTTCGCGATGGTCACTGTCTGGTCGGTCTGGTTAGCCGTATAAGCGCGGCTGCCATCAACCAAAACGGTAACGCTGGCGGGGCTGTTGCCCACCGGAATCGTGTAGGTGGTGCCGAAGGTCGGGCTGTCGTTGCCGTACTCGTCCAGGCTCACATCGATGACGCTGATGGCATTGCCAGCATAGTCGGCCACGATCAACAGGCTCTTGGCGGCGTTGTACTCGGCATAAACCGGGCCGGCTACCGCTGGAACGTCGTTGTAGGCGTCTTGCGCAAGCCCCGCGGTGGTCGAAAGCGGCAAGGTGGGGTGGCAGGTGTAGGCCTGGTTGGCCTGGTTTACACAGCCGGTGGATGGGCAAACGCATTGGTCCAGCGTGCCATTCGCTGCGTTAATCACCGAGACCGTGTCGCTGCCCCGGTTGAGCACGAAAAGCCGCTGGCTATCGCCGCTCTCGACGGCATAGACCGGGCACTTCCCAACGGGTATTGCCGGCGTGTCAGTCGCATAGCTGGCAACCTCGATTCCTGTCACCTCGCCGAGGGGGGCCGTCGCGGGCGAGCTATTGCACTCCACACCCGTTGGACTGGCAATGTTCTGGCTCACGGCGAAGTAGCGTTGGCCGCGAAGGCCAGGCCCCACCACCATCACCGGGGTGGGCGCCAGCGGAATGGAAAGCAGAAAGGTCTGGGGACTCCCGGTGAAAACATCGGCAGCGCTTTGGCACACGTTCGCGGGGGGGATGGTAGCACACAGATCGGCAGCCCACAGCCCAGACGATGGCGAGAACAGATTCAACGGCTTCGCCTTGCTGGGCAACGTGGTGTAAACCACATTCTTTTCCTGCAGAGAGGTGGAGACGGGGAAGTTGGTCAGGGTGCCGTCGCTATTGATGGTATAGCCGCTGGTACCGGTTTCATCCACGGTAAACGCGGATGGACCGGGACCGATGGGAGCCTCGGCCATGACCGTATCGCCGGCGTAGTCGATGATTGTGGCGATGCCGGCCGCAGCGGTTGAAGGGGCTGAAACCACCGCCACAAGCGACTCCGGCTGCGAGGCGGGGCCGCTCGGGTTGACAGGCGTAACAACGGGCCGGTAGTTGTTGCCGCAACCGGAGATCAGGGCGGCAGCCGTCAGGACCGCGCCCGCCAGAACCAACCGCACACGCGCCTGGCCAAAATTCATGCGAAAAGACCTCATTCAGTTCTTTCCTGCTTACTTCGTGATTGTAAATCAGGCGACCGGGGCACGAGCATTGCCACGGCTTCCACAAACTCGCACTCGATGGCCGGGAATCAATGACCGGCGATTTCCACAATTGCGCTGTCCGGACCGCTCCAGGCTGGATCGCCCTGGCGGGTCAGCTTCTGCAGGCTCTCATCCCAGTGCAGCCGGGTCACGCTGCCCGCGCCTTTCTCGTAGGCGTAGGTCTTGCCGTCGTCAGAAAAAAGCGTGAAATCCGCATCCCCGCCAGGATAAACGCGGACCTGGTCAATCCCTTGCGCCTGATGCGTGCTCTCCACCGGGGCACCAAACGGAACGATCGAACCCGCCCGCACAAACAGCGGAATCGTGTCGATGGGGGCGGCAACTGCGATGGTCTGTCCGCCTTTTATCCGTTCATTTGTCCAGAAGTTGTACCAGTCAGCTCCGGCGGGCAGGTAAACCTGCCGGCTGGTCGCGCCTTGTTCGGTAACCGGAGCCACCAGAAAGGCCGGGCCGAACATGTACTCGTCGCGCAGGTCGGCCACCTTGGAGTCGTTGGGGAAATCCAGCGGCAAAGCGCGCAGGAACGGCGCTCCGGTGAGCCAGGCCCGGTAGCCGAGCGAATAGATGTAGGGCATCAGTTGGTAGCGCAGGCGCAGGTATTTCTCCAGAATCGGCTCGGCTTGTTTGCCGTAGGACCAGACCTCGTTGGCGGAACGGCTGCCGTGAGTGCGGAAGATGGGCAGAAAGGCCGCGTACTGGAACCAGCGTGTGTAGAGTTCCGGGTAGTCGTCATAGCCGCCCACGTTCTGCCGGGCGTCGGATGGGTCAAGCAGCGGCTTGTGGGCCGGGTGGTGCTCTTCGGGCAGATACTGCCAGCCGCCCGTGTCGTTGGACCAGTAAGTCAGCCCGGAGGCTGCGAAATTGAGGCCTGTAGGAATCTGGCGCCGGAGCGTGTCCCAAGTGGGGTAAATGTCCGAGGACCAGAAGATGGTCCCGTTGCGCTGCGCGCCCAGGTAAGCGTCGCGGGAGAGAATCAGGGCTCGCCGGTCCGGTTCGTCCTTGCGGAAGCCGTCATAGAGCGCGGCGGTGTGGAAGAGTGGGTAAACATTGAAGAACTGCGTTCCAGGGCCGATGTGGAAGTAGGCGCCATCAGGAGGCAGGTCGGGCTCGGTCTCGTCGGCCCACAGGGAGTCGAAGCCCTGGCTGATTATGTTGTCGCGGATGGTCTTCCAGTACCACTGGGCTGCGTCTGGGTTGGTGGTGTCGATGTCCGATCCGGCGCGGTCGTACGGCAATCCATCAATCGGCGTGCCGTCGGCCTGGTGGATGAACCAACCCTTCCGGCGCAACTCGGCGTAGTAGCGGTCTTCTGGAACAAAGCGCGGCCAGACGCTGATCATGGATTCGAAGCCCAGGTCGTGGAGTTGCTTGTTCATGGCCGCCGGATCGGGCCAGAACCTGGGGTCCAGGTCCATCTGGCCCATCTTGGTGTAATAGAACCAGTCCAAAACCAGCACGTCGGCTGGCAGATGGCGGTTACGGTAGCCCGCGGCAACGTCCAGCAGCTCCTTCTGGCTGGTGTAGCGTTGCTTGCACTGGATATAGCCGTAGGCGGCCTTGGGCAGCATCGGCGTGGAACCGGTGAGCAGCCGGTAGCCTGCGTAGATCTCGTCCGCCGTCCCGCCGACGATCACGAAGAACGAAACCCGGTCACCTACCTGGGAGGTCCAGCGAGTCTGCTCGTTGAATCCGGGCTCGATGGTGGTCTTTGAAGGGTTGTCCCATATCAGCCCATAGCCCTTGTTGGTGACCAGAAACGGCACGCAGACGCTGGGTCCGGCCGGGGCTAGATAGTCCTGCCAGCAGTGAACGGCGTGGCCGCGATGGTCGAGAAAACCTTCCTGGTTCTGGCCCAGGCCGTAATAGTGCTCATCGTCGGGCGAGGCGAAGGTCGCGCCGACGGTGAAGAACTCGGGGTCCGTGGGACGGCGGTCGCGGGCCACATCGGCGGTACCGTCCTTGGTGTTGGGCACCGCCTGTGACCAACCGGTAAGTTCGAGCAGCGTCTGGCCCTCCGGAGTGCGCAGCGTAATGTGCGCGCCGGGAGCCGAGCCGTTGAAGTACTTGCCGATATCCACCTGGGTCTGAATAGGCGGCTGGGGGCTGGGCCGGTCGCGGTCTACGGTGGCCACGATTCGCGCCGAGCGGTAGACGTCAGCCTGCGGGCTCTGGTTGTAGCTCCAGCCGGCGGCTGCAGGCGCGGCAATGAAGCCATAGCCGGGCGCGGCCAGGGCTGGCGAGCGGGTGAGGCTCAGCGTCACCCGGAGAATGTTCGGAGCATACGGCTCCAGCACGATGGTCTCGCCCTTGCGTTCGAATTCGACGCGTTGGCTGGGATTCTGTGCCAGAACAGCCGCTGTGGTGAAAACGATTCCGGCAAAAACGGCAAGAGCGGGTGACGAGCGTTGCATGAGAAACTCCTGGGCGCAACGAATTCGTGATAAACCGCGACGCAGTTGAGTGTAAACCGATTCACTATGGGACTCCCAACGAGCCGGGCGGCGCGGCTTTCCGGGCCGGCTGACGCCCGCCTTACGGGGAAAGGTTACGATTGAAGCGTGCCTCGAATGAAACTGATTTGGCAATCGAAACTGGTGCTGCTTCTGGTGCTGCCCTTCGCGGGCGCCAGCGTGGTGCTCCAGGCCCACTGGTGGGCGGTGAATTGCTGGCCGGTGGCCGTCTGGACAGTGGGCCTGAGCCTGTTGCTGGGGCTGATCGTCCTTCAACTGCGCGCGGCCACGCCAGGAGCGGCCTTTTCCGGGGCGGCAATCACCGCCTGCCTGATGTTTTCCACAGCGATCTTTACTCCCGGCGAGGCTTTTCCCTATTCCCCGTGGCACACCGCTCTGGCGCCCGTGCTGGCAGTCTTTTTGCTCACCTTTATCGGCACTCGGCTGGGCCGTGAACGCAAAAAGAGGCTGGGCACAGCGGAGAACCGGAATGGGCGAACCGCGGCGCAGGTAGCGGCCAATCTGGGCATAGCCGCGCTGGTCTCCGAGGAAGTGACGCAGTCGTGGCTGGCCGGCAACGGCTGGTTCTCGCATGCCGCCCCCGCGCTCCTCTTTGCGATGGGGCTGGCGGCCCTGGCTGAAGCCGCGGCGGATACGGTCTCCTCGGAGGTGGGTCAAGTCTTGGGCGGATGGCCGCGGATGATCACCACCCTGCGAACCGTCGAACCGGGTACGGATGGCGGAGTCAGCCTTGTCGGCACGCTGGCCGGCGTGGCCGCGGCTGGCGTCGTCGCGGCCGGCGGAACTCTGGCGCTGGGCGGGAACTCTGCGATGTTCTGGATCAGTTGCGCGGGCGGCGTCTTCGGTTTGTTCTTCGACAGCCTGCTGGGGGCAACGCTCGAACGGCGCGGCTGGCTGAACAACGACGCGGTCAACTTCCTCTCCACCGCCAGCGCCGCGGCTTTCGCGCTGGGCTTGCTGGCAGCGTTGCCTCATCCCGGAGTGGGTTAGATTCGCCGGGTTGCCTCAGGATGCCGGGCCCCACAGCCCCCCATTACTCGCCTTCAGGCAGAGCGAGTGCATTACACCCGTCGAGATCGAAAATGTACTTCAGAAACTGCTCTCTCTTCTCCAGGGGCAACTTCGCTACCGCTTCGACGAACTCGGAATGTTTGGCCCGGCAGACTTTTTGCATTTGCAGCGCATAGTCGCTGTGCGGGTCCTGGACTGAGGCCATGGAATAGGCCACATATTCTGGAATCTTCTCCGGCGCCAGAAGAACGGCTCTTGTCAGATCATGCGGTATGCGTTCCCCCACCTGATCCAGCACTTTCATCTCTTTGAAAGACTCCGTACCGCACAGGTGATCGCCAAAACTCATCAACAGGCGATGCTGCTCATCGTCTTTGGGAATGAGATTGAGTAGCAGAACAGCCGCATCGCGCTTCTGCGGATCGAGTTCCAAGAGCCGCGCCGCGTAAACCACCCGCGCACTATAACTATCCCCTGCCTTTAACTTGTTGGCGACTAACTCCGCTGGCGAGATCGCTCGTGCCATCTTCGCCATGGCGGTGATCTCGCCGCAGCCCGGCTTCTGTGCTGACAACAACTTGCAGTGCGCTAATAGCAGCGTGAAAACAACAACACAATTTGCGATCTCATGCGTCTTCTTCATTACTCTCCTGGTCGTCGCCCGCAATCTACTGACAGGTCATTCATGACGCGTTGTGACAGTCCAATCCCCGCTTCAATGCAGATGCAATCGCCAGGCCGTGTAGCTCAGGATCTCGTGGGCGATGCGCTCGGACTCCCCGGAACCACCCTCGACTTCCATGCGGGGCCGCGGCGAGGTGAGCACGTCCAGGCCCTCGGCTGCGCAGATTTCATGAATTCTGAACAAATGCGTTCCGTCGCTGACGATGACCAGCCGCCGCAAGCTGTTGGCGCGGGCAATCACGGCGATGCGGCGGGCCGACTCCTCGGTGTTGCGGCTCTCGGTCTCGGCGATGATGGCGCTCTCCGGAATCCCCATGCCCATCAGGTACTCGCGGCCCACGGCCCCTTCGTTGTACTGGTCGCCGCCGTTTCCGCCCAGGGTGATGAGGAGCGGGGCGATGCCGCGATGAAAGAGCGAGAGCGCATGGTCCAGGCGGGCGCGGTAAACCGGGGAGGGCCGGCCGTCGTACTCTGCCGCGCCGAAAACGACAATGGCGTCCGCTGGAGCGGCTTGGGCAGTCTGGGCAACCTGGGCAACCTGGTCAAGGCCGGCATAGCGCTCAATCTGCAGATAGACCCAGCGGCACCAGCCCCCCCCCCCCACGGCCAGCGCGAGTACCAGCAAGAGCGCGGCGCGCACTGCCCACTGGCGAGCTTTCGGGTTGGTAGTGCGCGGCATGGGAACCTTCGTTTCAGGGATGAGAGGCCAGGGGTCAGTTTATTCCCGATAAACGATCCGTGTGCCAGTTTATGGATCAGTTTACCCGCTATTCGCCATTTCTAGAGCTGTTCTCCAATAGATCTAGCCCTTTTGAGACCGTGCAAGGTGGCTTTTTCTTGAGGGAAAAGCCACTTGGCCGCAGTGGCTTCGGTGTACAGCAATTGGAGAACAGCTATAGTCGATAAGCTCAGGGTCCGCGCTTGATCTCTGGCCACTCACCACTGCTCCCTAACTCCTATTTTCGATGCAGGACCATAACGATTTCGTGGGTTGGAATGGCCCCCTCGCGCAGAATCTCCCAGCGGCCTCCGCCCAGCGAAAGATCCACGATGGTGGTCGGCTGCGCGTGGCCGGTGGGACCGCCGTCGATGATCACCGGAATGCGGTCGCCAAGCTGGTCGCGGACGCAAGCCGCGTTGGTACACTCGGACGCCCCGCGCAAGTTCGCCGAGGTTGCGGTGATCGGCAGCCCGAAGCGCTCCACAACCGCGCGCGGAATGGCCGCGTCAGGCACGCGCAGGGCCACGTTGCCGGTGTTGGCCGTGGAGCGCAGCGGCAGCTTGCAACCGGCCCTCACAATGATGGTCAGCGGACCGGGCCAGAAGCGCTCGGCCAGCTTGTCCAGCAAAGGGTCGGTGTCGCGGGCCAGTTCGTACGCCTGGGCCAGTGAAGCGATCAGCAGGGACAACGGCTTGTGTTTCTGGCGGGTCTTGATCTGATAAATCTGCTCGACCGCATGAAGGTTCACCGGATCGACGGCCAGGCCATAGAAGGTATCGGTCGGCAGGGCCACGACATCGCCCTTGCGCAGACAGGAGACGATATAGTCGATCCGGTCAGGCTGGGGTTCGTCGGGATGGACGCGCAAGATCTCCGCGGACAAGAGTGTCTACCTCAGTTCCCGAGTTCAAATTGCCCGAAAGACGGAAGCTATCATAGCACCGGCCCTGTTGCAAGCTTGAGTAACAGGCCAGGCCGTTGCACTCTTCTGCCCGCCGTCGGGTAAAACGGCTTAAAATCGGCTAAGCGTTAACAGGTTTCGCGCCAATGTCTTCTCGAATTGTACAGAGTAAGCAGAATTCCCGTCTGAAGGAGTTGCGCCGCGCGCTGGCCCACCCCGGCCGGGACGCACGCGGCTTGGTCGGCATTGAGGGGCCGAATCTGCTCGACGAAGCTCTGCGCGCGGGGCTGCATGTCGATTCTGTTTTTGTCGCGCAGCCCGACGAGCACCTGCTGGAAGGGCTTGCGCTGCCGGCGGAAACCGAGGTGCTGCTCCTGCCCAGGGATCTGCTGGACTCCGCGCTGGCCACCGAGACGCCGCAGCCCATTGCGGCCCTCATTGAGCCGCCGGATTGGAACTGGGCCGACGTTTTTCGAGGCCATCCGAAAGCCGCTCCGCTCGTCGTCGTGCTGGCTGGCTTGCAGGACCCCGGCAACCTGGGAACCATTCTGCGCTCTGCCGAGGCCTTCGGCGTTCAGGCCGTCCTGAGTCTGCCGGGAACCGTGAGCGCATGGAATCCGAAGGCTGTGCGCGCCTCCGCTGGCAGCGTCTTCCGGCTTCCGCTGCTGGATACCAGCGTGGACGAGTGCTTTTTCCGCCTGCGCCAGGCCGGAGTGAAGATTTGGACGACCGCCGTCAACGGGGCCGAACCCGCCGATCAGATTGACCTTGCCAGCCCCGTGGCGCTGGTGATTGGCAATGAAGGCAACGGCGTACCAGCAGAGGTAGCTGACCAAGCCGATGGCGCCGTGACGATTCCCTGCCCCGGCGAGGTGGAAAGCCTGAACGCGGCCATCGCGACCAGTGTGCTGCTCTACGAAGCCAGCCGGCAGCGGTCGATCCACAAGCCGTCTGGCAAGGCTACCCACACAAAGAAAACCGGGAGCGTGTAATGGGCCTTTTCGACAACGAACCAGAAGGCCCCCAAGGCACGCTCCGCACCGCTCCTCTGGCTGAACGCATGAGGCCGCGCAGCCTGGAGGAGATGAGCGGTCAGGAGCACCTGGTCGGCCCCGGCAAGCCGCTCAGAATCCAGATCGAGCGCGACGACTCCGGCTCCATGATCCTCTGGGGTCCGCCGGGCGTGGGCAAAACCACCCTGGCCAAGATCATCGCCGAAACCACCCGCGCCACCTTCATCGAGTTCTCCGCAGTCATGAGCGGCATCAAGGAGATCAAGCAGGTGATGGTCGCGGCGGCGCAAGCCTCCCAGATGCACTCGCGCACCATTCTTTTCATTGACGAGATTCATCGCTTCAACAAGGCCCAGCAGGACGCCTTCCTGCCCTACGTCGAGCGCGGTTCGATCCGCCTGATCGGCGCAACCACCGAGAATCCCTCTTTTGAGATCATCTCCGCGCTGCTCTCGCGCTGCCGCGTCTACGTTCTCCAGCCGCTCACCGAGGAGCAGATCACCACGCTGCTCCGCCGTGCTCTTGAAGATAAAGAGCGCGGCCTGGGCGCGATGAATCTGACCGCCGACGAGGACGCGCTGGAACTGATTGCCAGCTACTCCAGCGGCGACTGCCGGAACGCCTACAACACGCTGGAAGTCGCGGCGCAACTGGCCATTGAAAACAAGAAGAAAATTGACCGCGCACTGGCCGGCGAGGCAGTGCAGCAGCGGGTTCTGATGTACGACAAATCCGGCGAGGAACACTACAACCTGATCTCCGCCTTGCATAAGAGCGTGCGCAACAGCGACCCGGACGCGGCGCTCTACTGGCTGGCGCGTATGTTCGCCGCCGGCGAAGACCCGCTCTATCTGGCCCGCCGCGTGGTGCGCATGGCCGTCGAGGACATCGGCCTGGCCGCTCCGGAAGCTCTGAATCTGACCCTTTCCGCCAAGGAGGCCATCGACTTTCTTGGATCGCCCGAAGGCGACCTGGCGCTGGCTGAGGCAGTGGTTTATCTCTGTCTCGCGCCCAAATCAAACTCGGTTTACACAGCCTACGGCGCCGTCCAGCGGGAGGTCGAAGAGACCCGCCAGGAGCCGGTTCCTCTGCACCTGCGCAACGCGCCCACCAAGCTGATGAAGGAACTGGACTACGGCAAGGGCTATCTTTACGCCCACAACGAAGAGGGCAAAGTCGCTGACATGGATTGCCTGCCCGACTCGCTCAAGGGCCGCAGTTACTACCATCCCACCCAAGAGGGCCGCGAAAGACTATTAGCCCAGCGCATGGAAGAGATTCGCCGCATTCGCGCAGGAAAACGCGGCCGGGGCTGATTCCTTCCGGCTATCTCAAACTTGCGCGCCGCAACTGCTACAGAATCGGGACGCATCCTTCAACTTTGCCCCGCATTCGCCGCAAAAACCAAAGTTCTCTTCGGCCCCGGAAACTGGCCTCACAGAAGAGTAGCCATCGTTTCCGGTTTGCCTTTCGGCAGGAGACATAGCGCCTGCTCCAGTCGGCGCATGCGAATCTTCTGCCGAAATGCTGGATGAAATTGCAGCTTTCTTCCCCTGCGTGAGGAGATAGATGTTCCATGCCGCGGCTGCAACCAACAAGGACAATGTCAGCACGAAGCCGACTTCGACGTTGGCCTTGCCCATTCCTTCGGTCGCGCGTTGAATCTGCCCGTCCATGCGCGACGCCATTATGCCAAGCGATACTGCGCCCGCCGCACCGCTGACGACTCCGGCGGCGGCAAGCTTCGTGCCCACCAGGCTAAGAGCTACACCGGCAAGCGCGCACAATCCGGCCACTGCGGCGAAAGGATTGGCATCGGTCTTTTGGGTCTTGGCGGGGCCGAAGACCTGTGGCTCAGCAATCTCCGTTCCGGTCGCTAATTGCTGTCCGCTCAGCGTAAATATCTTTTGCCCTCCACACGACACAGTTACAAATGGAAAGAAAAAGCAGAGCACACTGCCCGCAAAGAGCAGGACTGAGGCGATTGATTTACGATTCCCCATAAACTTCCCATCCTTTTCGGTTGTAGTTTGAATCTGCGCAACATAATACGCCACTGCTTCACAAGCGTGCCGTGTAAGTCAGAAAACAGTCCGGCCACCGGAACTTTGAGCCGGGTGTCCCATCTTAGCTGTCATTCTGAGCAAAGCGCCGCGAAGTCAAAGAACCTGCGTTTCGTTTTTCCTGGCGCAAAGGTGGGATACCTCAAACCCCTTCAGCCCTTCCGCCAAGCACCGACTCGCCTACCATCCACTGCCGAGAATAACCCTCCGCTGGCGCGCACTGATAGGTAGATGGAAACTGAGCGAAATTCCTCTTCCACCGGAGAGACCATGCGCAACGCACCCCGCCAGCCTCGGCCCCGCGCTCTCCACAACTCCGCTGACCACGCTAACCCCGCTAATATTCTTTCGTTTTTACCCGTGAAACTGTGGGGCCGCATCTAACCAATGCAAATTCAATTACTTACGCAAGCATCTAGCATGGAAACACGCAACCTGTGAACCGGTGAAACCGTGGAGCAGTACCTAATATATTTAAAATGAAATATTTACAAGCCGTCACTCCACAGGAACACAAGCATTGTGAATCGGTGCGGCAATGAAGCTCCGTTCACGATCAATGCCATTCCCTATCCGCAACATTTTGGGTCGTTTTGTGTCTATACACTCAGATTTGATGGAGAAATTCATGCGCAAATTCGTTCTTCTCCCGCTCGCGGCGCTTCTTGCCCTCGCTCCAGCCGCTTTCGCCCAATCCGGCAGCTTCATCCTCTCGCAGCACGGCAAGTCCGTCGGCACGGCCAGCTTCAACTTCATCGCCGCCCCCTCCGGCTACGACTCCACCACGCTGGTCCGCGTCAATATGCAGGGCCTCGATTACGCCATCTCCAAAACCGAGCGCCTCTCCCAGGCCAACCACCTGCGCCACGTGCAGTTGAGCGCCACCGTCAACGGCTCGGCCGTCAACGTCACCGCCGCTCCAGGGCCGAAATCTGACGCCGCCCAAACTCTGCTTCTCAACATCTCGGCCAACGGCCGCGCCTCCACCACCACTTTGCCCGCGCACGACGCTGCCGTCTTCCTCCCCGACTTCGACCCCGGCGCCCTTGAAACCCTCCTGGCCCTCGCTGTTGCCCGCAACAACCGCGACATCTGGGCCATCATCCCTAAAAAGGCCGGCTCCATCGAGCCGATTCAGTTGGCCACCTACGCAGATGAGCAGGGCTCCCTCGACGGAAAGCCCATCGTCGTCCATCACCTGGTCGCCACCATCGCCGGCTCTTCCATGGACCTCTTCTCCGGCCCCGAAAATCAGCTTCTCCAGGCCGAACTCCCTCAGCAGGGCTTCGCTCTGGTCCGCAATGGATTCGTCCTCAATCCACCCGCCAAACCCGGTGCCCCACCCGCCGAGTAATAGGCTTCCTCGGCAATTTCACCCAGACGGCTGCGCCTAAGTCCCAACTGTTCCCTGTTCCCTGCCTTTGTTACTCTTTCAGCAGCCGCTCCACCTCGGCGTGGAGCCGCGCCGTGATGGCCGCCTCACTCTCCTCCAGAGAAAAGCGGATGGGCTGACCCAGATGCACTTCAATCCTGCCGGAGCGGAACCAGCCCCGGTGCGCAGCTTTCAGCTCGCCCAGCCCGCGAATCGCCACCGGCAGAACGGCCGCTCCAGACTGCTTCACCAGCATGCCAATCCCTCCCCGGAAGCGCGCCAGCGCCCCCTCGGCCGAGCGCGTCCCCTCGGGAAAGACCAGCACGTTGTATCCGCGGTCCATCGCCTCTCCGGCGTGCGCAAAACTGCGCTGGAAGTTGCGTCGCCGCGGCAAGGGAAATACGTTGAACAGCGCCGTCAGAAGCAAATAAATCAGCGGGCCGGGCAGATAGAAACTCCTCTTCCCAGGCGCGCGCTCGGGATTGCGGAAGTGCCGGTAGTCCTCCAGCATTTCGCCAGACATGGCCACGGCGATCCGCCGCCGCATCGGCCCCGGCAGAGCATACTGGACCAGCGGCCCATCAAAGGTCGTCACGTGGTTGGCGACGATCAGCATCGGCTCATCAGATGCCGGTGGGTACGGGGCCACAACCCGAGGATCTGCCAGCAAACTCACCAGCGGGCGCGCGACCCTTTCGATAAAGGCCGTCCGCAGCCATTGGAAGAGCCTCAGCCACGGCCAGTGCGGGTAGATGTACTTGGCTGGCGCAGCCTCATTCTCCGCCTCCAGTCCGCTTCCATAAGCGGTTCTCGCCGACCCTGTTGCAGTCGTGCGTTCACCATCCAGCTCCTGTGCCCCATCGTTTCGCTCTTTTCCGGGCGAAAGGGCGGGAGCGGAAGCCCGCTCTCGATTGGCCTCTCCAGCCACCAGGCGCCGCAGTTCTCCCAGCGTCCGCACCTCTTCCAGCAGCCCGCTCTCCGGCGTCATCCCCATCCGCTCTTCGATTGCAGCCGCCAGTTGCACCCGGCCCAAGCTGTCGAGTTGCAAATCTTCGCTCAGCCGCAGTTCGTCTCCCGCGCCGGTTGGCGCCTCGCCGGTGATTTCCCCGATCAGCTTGAGCAGCCAGTCCGCCGAGGCCCCAAAGGCGTCCGCGCTAGCCGTTGCGGCAGCGCCCGCGCGAGCCGTCGAGGCCACAGCCTGGATTTCAGCCAGCCACTCCGCCACCGCCTTGCGCCTCACCTTGCCGGTTGAGGTGCGCGGCAGGTCCGGTTCTGGCCACAGCACCCAGCGCCGCAACCGCTGAAACTCCGCCAGCCTCCGGTTGGCGCTCTCGATGGCCTCCGCCGCCTGATCTCCGCCGCCGTGCATCGCCAGCACCGCGCAGGGCTCTGGGCCAGCCGCTGTCTCCATCGCCACGACCGCGCAAGCCGCCACATTCGGCTCCTGCTCGATGGCTGCCTCCAGATCCTCGGGGTGCAGGTTCACGCCCGCCGCGGTCACAATGACTTCGCTCTTGCGCCCCACAAAGCGCAACTCCCCGCCCGCTTGCGTTTCGGCCAGGTCGCCGGTGGCCAGCCACTCGCTCTGCCGGGGCTGCAGCGCGCCATCGGACCAGCTCGCCCCGGAGATCATCGCGCCCCGCACCAGCACTTCGCCGTCCGGCCCCAGCTTTACCTCGCGCCCTGGAAGCGGCTTGCCGATGCTTCCCCGGGCCACGTGGAAGGGGTGGTTCAGCGTAATCAGCGCGCTGGTTTCGGTCATTCCGTAGCCTTGCACCACCACAAATCCCAGCGCGTTCCAGAACTGCTCCAGCGGCCCGCCCAGCGCCCCGCCGCCAGAGATCAGCGCCCAAAACTTCAGGCCAAACTCCTGATGAATATCGCGAAACCGCCACCAGCGTTTCCATGCCCGAATCCCCGCGGAGGCGTCAATCCGCTCCTTGAGATCCGGGTGGCTATTCTCCAAATGTGTCTTGAGCAGCGCCGTCACGCGCGGCACGGCGGCCAGCACGCTGATGCGCTCCCGGCGAATCGCTTCAATCAGCCGCGGCGCCACCAGGCGGTTCTCGAAGTGCACCTCGGCGGCAAAGATCGGTGGAACCCATAGCCCCATCATCTGCCCGAAGACGTGGCTCAAGGGCAGCGTCTCCAGAAAACGCAGCGGATGAAAGGGCTTCTCGTAGCGCATGTACGGCTGCGCTCCCTGCTCGATCGGCTCCACGCTGGCCAGCACATTTCCATGGGTCAGCATCACGCCCTTGGGATCGCCGGTGGTGCCGGAGGTGAACAGAATCTGCAACGGCGTATCGCGCCCCAGCCCCGCCACAGCCCCGGCCTCTTCGGCGGGCAGCGCGCCGGGCCAGTCCTCGAAAATCAGCTTCGGCCACTCGCCCGGCAACTGCCGCAGCAACAGCGCATCGCCCACCACCAGCTTCGGCCGCACATCAGCCGCCACGCGCGCCGCAAACTCCGCTGTCCCGTAGGCGTCCAGCGGCACTGCCAGCACTCCGCGCAGGATGCAGCCATGAATGGCCGCAATCCACTCTGCGCTGTTTTCCCCCCACAGCACGACCCGGTCGCCCTGCTCAATGCCCCGCTGGGCCAGCAATGCGGCAAAGCGTCCCGCCAACCGGGCAATCTCCCCATAGCTGGTCGCCCGCCGCCGGTTGCCCTGATGGCGAACCACGGCGATCTGGCGGTCGTAGCGGCGAAAATCGTCGAGCAGTGTACCCAGATGGTCTCGCATGATAGCTCCGGAAAGGACCATGGTAAGTCATGGCACATGCCGACAGCAGTTGCGCACGGATCTTCATGCCATCAGGCCGCGGAATCAGCGCGAGATTCAGCCCCGAAGGTACACTTCATCGAAGCGAGCCGTTACGATGCCAAACCAAGTTGAGCGATTGTTTCTCTCATGATGGTGGCGGATTTTACCAGGGCGTTGTGCTCGTCGGGTGGCAAATTAACCTCCAGAATTCGCTCCACGCCATTCTGCGAGACGATGCAGGGAACTCCCAAACTCACTCCGTGGAGGCCGAATTCCCCTTCCAGAACGGATGAAACCGTCAGCACCCCATGCTGACTGCGCAAGATGGCCGCGGCAATTTGCGTCAAAGCCAGGCCGACGCCGAACCATGTGGCTCCCTTGTATTCAATGATGTGATAGGCGGAATGTTTCACATCGTCCGCGAGTTTCTTGCGGGCTTCCTGCCAGTCATCACATTTCGAACAGAGGTGGCAATATTGATCGATGGACAGGCCGGCAAGGTTCGTCATGGACCAGGCCGCAAACTCACTGTCCCCATGTTCACCCAGAATGTAGGCATGGACATTATGCACATCCACTCCGCAGTGCTGGCTCAATAAAGAACGGAAGCGCGCGCTGTCCAGAACGGTGCCAGACCCGATGATGCGCCCGCGCGGCCAGCCGGAACGCTTGTAGGCTGCATACGTCAGAATGTCCACCGGATTGCTCACGATCAAAACAACGGCTGCGGACTTCTGGGCTACGATCTCGTCCATGATTTCATAAATGATTTTGACGTTTCGTTGCAGCAGATCCAGGCGCGATTCCCCCGGCCGCTGTTTGGACCCGGCCGTAATCACAATCAAGTGCGCGTCGGCAAAATCTGTCGTCTCGGCTTCATGGATCTGGACAGAAGGGAAGAAGGCCTGGCCATGAGCCAAATCGAGAACCTGGCCCATGGCCAGATCATGATTGTGATCCCGTAAGAGGATCTCATCGGCTAAACCGCTCTGTGCCAGCGTATAGGCGAAGGTCGAACCTACCGCTCCGGCGCCAACGATCACCACTTTCCGGGGTTTCCATGGGGCATTATTCATTGATCCTCCTCGTGTTCATACACTTTAGATGATGACAGAAACTGTCAGGTCCAGTTTTCTTGCGGTTGCGCGCCACAAGCCACAAGGGACGCGCTTCTCTCGCGCAAAGTAAAATGGGATCATGGGATTTAAAAGCGTGAAGAAAATCGCCGAAGCGGATTTTCCCACCCGCTGGGGAGCTTTCCGCATTTTGGGCTTCGAGGGCCGGTTAACGGCGGTCCGCCCCTGCGAAGAAGGCCCGGCTGACGGTGCGGACAAGGGCGCGGTCGAGGGCTTGGTGGCCTTGGTCATGGGCGATATTCACTCCTCGCCCCCGGTCGTGCGGATCCACTCGCAGTGCCTTACAGGCGATGTCTTCGGCTCGCTGCGCTGCGACTGCCGTCTGCAACTGGAACTGGCACTCGGCCGCATCGCCGAGGAAGGCGCGGGCATTCTGCTTTACGAGCAGCAGGAGGGCCGCGGCATCGGTCTGATGGCCAAACTGCGCGCCTACGAATTGCAGGACCAGGGGCTGGACACCGTCGAGGCCAACGTCGAGCTGGGCTACGCCGCCGATTGCCGCGAATATGAACTGCCCGCCGAGGTGCTCAAGCAGTTGAACGTCTCCCAGGTCCGCCTGATCACCAACAATCCGGAAAAGGTCGCCGCTCTCGAATCCGCTGGAATCCAGGTTACCGAGCGCATCTCCGCCGAGGTCGAGCCGCTGGAGAGCTTCGCTGGCTACCTTCGCACCAAGCACGAGAAGATGGGCCACATCGTCGACGCTATGGAGACGCAGCCGTAGGCAAACGCTCCGGAGCCTTCCACTATTTCGGATTCACGACCAGAACAAATGCGAAGAAGGCCATCAGAAGACAGAAGACGATACTCGCAACCAGTTGAGCCACTTCTTTTCCGGGTGGTTCACCCAATAGCAGAGCAGCGCCGAGAGCAGCAGCGCCTGCGTCCCAATCTCCAGCCACCCGCGCAATTGCATCCAAACCGGAGTCGTTGTGTAGATCAAGCCTTCCATCGAACCGGGGGGCGCGGCAAAGGTCCCCAGGATTCCCAGAGCGATCAACATCCATCCCATCAGCAGCCAGCCATGTGCATGGCCAAAAAGCCGCTCCCGGAATGGGTAGAAGACCAGCGCAAAGAGCACACCGCGCAACGGCTGGAAGAGCAACCCCGCACGCACCAGGGGGTCGCTCATCGGACGCATTCCGGAGCAGGGGCGGGCAATCAACTCTGCATAATTGAAGAAGTGATAGGCAAGCGCACCCATGAGGAAATAGGTAAGGGTATGGCAGGCGGCGGCTTTGGCGGCCAGCGGTAGAAAGCGGGGTTGAGTGTCTGTCACGGTTAACCTCACGGTTTTCAGGTCACCAAAGATTGTAGTGCGATCTCCGTGTCAGGCTAGAACTCCGGATGATCCCGCTCACCCCGCGCTCTTCACGCGCACCACGGTAATCTTCGCGAATCCCTCTTCAAAGACCGGCGGTTTGAGCTTTTCAGCCATCTTGCGCATCACGTCCGCGCTCACTGAGCGGTCGCGCTTGCTGTTGCGCTCCAGGCAAACCTCCAGCGGCACGTCGAAGAAGACCGCCTGCACCTCGTAGCCGAAGCTCTGAGACATCTTGATCCACTGGCGGCGCTCATGGATGGAGAGATTCGTCGCGTCCACGTAGTTCCACGGCATGCGGGCGATCAGCCTTGCCCGCAACAGCGACCGCAGGGTGGAAAAGACCAGCCCCTGGTAGCGCTGCTCCTCTACATCGTCGAAGAGAATGTTGCGCAGCAGGTCGCTGGAGAGCGGTGTGACGCCACGGCGACGGAACCATGTGGTTTTACCCGAGCCGGGCAAACCGATGGCCAGCACCACGTAGCCCTTGGGGGCCTGCGGCGAGCGCTCGGCCGCTTCAGGCTCCGATGGAGGCGCGGAGGGCGTATCCGGCTGGTCCTCGAGTTCGAAGCGCCCTGAACCGGCTGCTTCGTTCCACTCCTGCCGTGCGGGCCGCTCCTGTTTCGCTGGCGATTCGGGCTTTGGAGACCGTTCCGGCCTGGCGAGGCGCGGTTCTGCCGCTCCCGGCTCTGCCGGCCGTTGCACGGCGGGCCGCCGCGCAGGTTCCTGGAACCGCGGCACACGCGGCTGCGCGGCCGTCTCCGGAACCTCATCCGGATACAGCGGCACCAGCGGAGCCGGTTGATTCGATGGGAGTTCCTGACCGATCTTGCCGGTCGATTCGGAAGTATTGGGAGTGCGTCTGGAACGTTTTCTCATGCCGCCTTCAAACAGGTACGTACTGTTACCGGGATACCATACTTACCAAGGGCGCTGCAAATAGTGTGCACCCCGTCACATACATTCCTGCGTCGGGAAGGGCACACTATGGCAACGGGAGGCTTTGCGCAGACCGAGATGAAACGCGTTGCGCTTTCGTCTCCATGGGCTCAAATGTTACGATCATGAGTTTGGTGGAATTGCCTGATGGGTTGTTTTCAGGCGCCGAACCAGAGCAGGCTCGAACAAGCTCAAACCTCAGCCTCATCGACTACGAAGGAGAACACACACATGGCAGTTAAGGTTGGTATCAACGGCTTCGGACGCATCGGCCGCAACGTTTTACGCGCCGCGCTTGGCAATAAGGAAATTGATTTTGTTGCCGTCAACGACTTGACCAGCCCGGCCACGCTGGCCCACCTGCTCAAGTACGACTCGATCCTGGGCAACCTGAAGAACGAGGTCACCGCAGGCGAAGACTTCATCGCTGTCGATGGCAAGAAAATCAAGGTCTTCTCCGAGAAGGATCCCGCCAAGCTGGACTGGGCTTCCGTCGGCGCGCAGGTCGTGGTTGAGTCCACCGGCCGCTTTACCGACGCCACGGTTGCCAAGGCGCACCTGGGCACGACCGTGAAGAAGGTCATCATCTCCGCTCCCGCCAAGAATGAGGACCTGACCATCGTTCTGGGCGTCAACCAGAACAAGTACGATCCGGCCAAGCACAACATCCTCTCCAACGCCAGTTGCACCACCAACTGCCTGGCGCCGGTCGTCAAGGTGATCCTGGAAACATGCGGCATCGTCTCCGGCATCATGACCACCATCCACAGCTACACCGGCGATCAGGTCATCCTGGACTTCCCGCACAAGGATCTGCGCCGCGCCCGCGCCGCAGCACTCAGCATGATTCCCACCTCGACCGGTGCCGCCAAGGCCCTCAAGCTGGTCATCCCGGAGAGCTCGGGCAAGCTGGACGGCTTCGCCATCCGCGTCCCCACGCCCAACGTCTCGATCGTCGACTTGACCTTCATTGCTGAGAAGCCCATCACCGCCGAAGCTCTGAACGCTGCCTTCAAGAAGGCCGCCGAAGGCGAACTGAAGGGCATCCTGGGCTACGACACCAACCTGCTGGTCAGCTCCGACTACAAGGGCAACCCGCTTTCCTCCATCGTTGACGGCCCGCTGACCAAGGTGGTCGGCAACAGCGTCAAGGTGCTTAGCTGGTACGACAACGAGTGGGGCTACTCCAGCCGCGTCGTTGACCTGATCGGCTTCCTGACCAAGAAGGGTCTGTAAACCACCCTGAATAGCGCGCCGGAGCTTTCTGCTCCGGCGCGCAACCCCATACCGGCCATGCGCAAAAACGTCAGCGGCGCCTCTCCCTACGAACCCATCATCGGTTTCTCCCGCGCCGTGCGCGTCGGCCAGACCGTTCATCTCTCTGGAACCGGCCCTGTGGGCGCCGAAGACCGGGACGCTGCCGGCCAGACGCGCCGCATCTTCGAGATTGCCGCCGAGGCGCTTGCCCAGGCCGGCGCCGCATTCGACCATGTTGTCAGCACCCGCATGTACCTGACCCACGTCGAAGACTGGGAAGCTGTGGGCCGCGTCCATGGGGAGTTCTTCTCCCAAATTCGTCCCGCAGCCACCATGGTCATTGTCGCCGCGCTGCTCAATCCAGCGTGGCGCATTGAGATCGAGATGGAAGCCGTGATTCCCAGTGAGGAATGCGGCGCCCGGAAAGCCCTGTAACCAACTTCAAGGAAGGCGCACTCCCATGCCCAAGCTCACCATTCGCGACATCAATTTGGCCAACAAGCGGGTCTTCATCCGCGTCGATTTCAATGTGCCGCTCACTGAGGACGGCTCGACCATCACCGACGACACCCGCATTGTGGCCACGCTTCCCACTATCAAGTACGCCCTGCAGCGCAAGGCCAAGGTCATCCTCGCCTCGCATCTCGGCCGTCCCAAGGGCAAACCCAATCCAAAGTACTCGCTGCGCCCGGTCGTAGCCCGTCTGCGCACCTTGTTGGCCAAGGAACTGGGCGAGGCCGTCAACGTGGCCTTTGCGCCGGACTGCATCGGTGAAATAGCCACTGAAATGGCCCGCCAGCTTGAGTCCGGCCAAGTGCTGCTCCTGGAGAACCTGCGCTTCCACGCCGAGGAAGAGGCCAACGATCCGGCCTTCTCCAAGGCTCTGGCCTCGCTGGCCGAGATTTACGTCAACGACGCCTTCGGCTCCGCCCACCGTGCTCATGCCTCCACCGAGGGCATCACCCACTTCCTCACACCCGCCGTTGCCGGCCTGCTGATGGAAAAGGAGATCACCTACCTCGGCAAGGCCCTGGAATCGCCCGCAAAACCTTTCGTGGCCATCATCGGCGGCTCCAAAATCTCCGGCAAGATCGACGTAATCAGCAATCTGCTCGATAAGGTCGACACTCTGGTTATCGTCGGCGGCATGGCTTACACCTTTGAGCGTGCCCTGGGCGTCACCACCGGTAAGTCGCTCGTCGAAGAGGACAAGATCGACATGGCCAAGGCGGCCCTCGACAAGGCCAAGGAAAAGGGCGTCCGGCTTCTGCTGCCCGTCGATAACATCCTGGCTGACAAGTTCGCCGCCGATGCCAAAACCCAGGTGTGGGATTGCTCGGTCAACTTCCCCGCCGACTGGCAGGGCCTGGACATCGGCCCCAAATCCATCGCGGCGATTGAAGAAGTGGTCTCAACCGCGAAGACCATCGTCTGGAATGGCCCGGCCGGCGTCTTCGAGTTTCCCCGCTTCGCTGTAGGCACTAACGCTATCGCCCGGGCCATCGCGGCCAATCGCGTGGCAACGTCCATCATCGGCGGCGGCGACTCAGTCTCCGCCATCAACCAGGCCGGCGTAGCCGACCAGATCACCCATATCTCCACCGGCGGCGGCGCAAGCCTCGAATTCCTCGAAGGCAAGAAGCTGCCCGGCGTGGAAGCGCTGACGGATAAATAGAACCGGAGAATGGGGAGTTTGACGTTTAAATACATATGGCCCAAGTCTCAAAATCGAGACTTGGGCCATATGTATTTTGGAGCTTTACAGCGAGTAGCCGCTCTTACGCTGCCTTTGCGACGTCTGCCGAGCGCACGCGGAAGTGCTTCGTCTGGATCGACAATGCGCGCTCAATCTTGCGCAGGTCGTTGCGTTCTGCCGGGCCGGCAAAAGTGGAGGCTATGCCGTGCGCCGAGGCGCGGCCGGTGCGGCCTACGCGGTGGACAAAGTCCTCGGCCATCTTGGGCATATCAAAGTTGACCACCTGCGCTACGTTGGCTACATCGATGCCGCGGGCGGCTACGTCGGTGGCCACCAGTACGCGGTGACGCCCCTCGGAGAAGCTGCGTAGCGCGGAGTTGCGCTGCGCTTGCGTGCGGTCGCCGTGAATCTGCGTCGCTGACCAGCCTGAACGGGTTAGGCGGCGCGCCACGCGGTCGGCCCCATGCTTGGTGCGCACAAAGACCAGGAAGCTGCCCTCTTCGGAGCCCAGCAGGTGCTCGAGCAATTCCTGCTTCTTGTCCGGCTCCACTTCAAATGTGCGTAGCTCAACGTTCTCGGAGGGCTTGAGCACTGAGCCAATCTCAACCCGGACGGGGTCGTTCAAGTACTTGCGCGCCACCTCTTTCACAGACCCTTCGAGCGTGGCCGAGTAGCACAAGGTTTGCCGCACGGCAGGCAGCGTGGCCGCAATCCGCGCAATAGCTGGCTGAAAGCCCATATCGAGCATCCGGTCCACTTCGTCCAGCACCAGGATCTTCACTCCGTCCAGCCGGACCATCTTGCGCTTGAGAAAGTCTTCCAGACGTCCAGGCGTGGCGACAATCAGGCGCGCGCCGCGGCGAATGGCCTCCAGTTGCGAGCGCTCGGCCAGCCCGCCGACCACCAGGGCCACGGTCTGCAACGAGTTGGAACGAACGGAGCGGAAAGCCTGCTCCACTTGCATGGCCAGCTCGCGCGTTGGCAGCACGATCAGCGCCTGCGCGCCTTTGCCTTCGGCTTTCTGCATCATCTCGACGATCGGGATCAGATAGCCGAGTGTCTTGCCGGTTCCGGTCTGCGCGGTGGCCAGCACGTCGCGGCCTTCCAGGGCCGGGGGAATGCAGCCGATCTGCACCGGAGTGGGAATTTCAAATTTGTTGGCGTCAAGCCGCGCCATGAGGGCGGGCGAAAGGGAAAACTGCGAAAACTGTGTACTCAAAATTAAGTCGTTTCCTATGGGTCCCGGAGCCGCCAGAGTTGCTCGCGGCCTGCAATCGGAACCGGACATGGAGGCGCGCACACCCATTCCTGGGTACGAGCCTGCTTGCTCAATATGCGTAAGGGAGAACCGAAAGTCGTTCAAAAGACTGGCCGAATAGCATTCAAGGGGAGAACGCTTGAGGCCCGGAGCTGACCCACGCTACAGAAGCATCTCCAGAAATGTTCAAGGCCTGAACCAATGATTTATAGCCGGCGCAACCTGAAAGAAGCGACAGCCCTGAACATCGATAAGAAGGACCACAATCTCTGAAAATGCCGTTGTACGCCAGACGGCTCATTGCCGGCCGGCTCCACGCTCCCACGCTTTCTGCGTTCCCTGGTTCGCTTGCGCCGCATCCTCCTTGAAGGAGACAGACGCATAGTTTGCTGCCGGGCCTGGTTTAACCCATGGCAGAGGCCCCCAGGATGGGAGACTTATGTGGATACGCTGTAGGGGCTTGGGGAAATCTGTGCCAGGCAAACTTGCCTTGGTAGGGGCAAACCGCCGCTCACGGCCAAATCACTGAGCGCAAATTCAGTATAGCATGGTTTCGCCTTTCCCTCGCCTGCACTCCGAAGGCTCTCTGCTCAACCACCGAATTTCGCTCATCTTCGCTCGGCCCTGCTCGACCACACCGACCGCTGGCTCATCGATGCGAAGCGAGGGCGGCACGTAAAATGTCCCTTAGGGAGAAGGAATGTCCGAGACGCGCCCCATGATCGACCCGGCCAGGAAGGCCGGTATTACCCCTCCAGCAACATCGAATGAAACCCTCGATCCCACGGATTGGAGCGATTTTCGCGCCCAGGCCCACCGCATGTTGGACGATATGCTCGGCTACATTGAGAACATCCGCGAGCAGCCCGTGTGGCAACCCATTCCGGAGCAGGCGCGCACGCCGTTTCGCTCTCCTGCGCCGCGGCTCGGCCAGGACCTGTCCCAGGTTCATGCGGAGTTCATGCGCGAGGTCTTGCCGTATGCCCTGGGTAATGTTCATCCGGGCTTCATGGGTTGGGTACAAGGCGGCGGCACGCCGGTGGGCATGGTAGCGGAGATGCTGGCCGGCGGGCTGAACGCAAATCTCGGCGGCCGCGATCAGATTCCGATCGAAGTCGAACGGCAAGTGACCGCATGGGTGCGGGAGATCTTTGGGTTCCCCCAGAACGCGAGCGGATTGTTCGTTACCGGAACGTCGATGGCGAATCTGATCGCCGTGCTCATTGCCCGGGATTCCGCGCTCGGCATCGAGGTGCGCGGCCGCGGAGTGGCCGCCGAACCCAGGCGGCTGACCGCGTATGCATCGACCGCAGTGCATAGCTGCGTGCCCAAGGCCATGGACATCGCCGGAATCGGCAGCGACGCGCTGCGGCTCATCCCCACTGATGGTCGCTACCGCATCGACCTGGCGGCGCTCGCCGAGGCAATCCAGCGGGATCACGAGGCAGGCTTCACGCCGTTTCTGGTGGTGGGAACCGCGGGAACAGTGAATACGGGAGCCATCGACGACTTGGCCGCCATTGCCGACCTGAGCCAACGCGAAAAGCTCTGGTTCCACGTCGATGGAGCCTTTGGCGCTCTAGCCAAGCTGGCGCCGGATCTTGCCCCGCGGCTCAATGGCATCGAACGCGCCGATTCGCTGGCCTTCGACTTTCACAAGTGGGGACAGGCGCCCTACGATGCTGGTTTCATCCTGGTGCGGGACTCGGAGACGCACCAGCAGGCCTTCGTCTCCCCGGCGGCATACCTCGCACGGGCCGAGCGAGGACTGGCTGCCGGCTCGCCCTGGCCTTGCGACTTCGGGCCGGACCTCTCGCGCGGCTTTCGCGCCTTGAAGGTCTGGTTCACGCTGAAGGTTCTGGGCACGGAGCGGTTGGGAGCGGCCATCTCGCGCAGTTGCGCGCAGGCCCGCTATCTCGAAGCCCGCATCAACGCGACTCCAGAGCTGGAATTGATGGCCCCGGTCGAGCTGAATATCGTTTGCTTCCGTTATCGCGCAGAAGACTCTGACCGGGCCAACAAGGAGATTGTGATTCGGCTCCAGGAGTCGGGCATTGTGGCTCCGTCCACGACGATGATCGGAGGCCGCACGGTCATTCGCGCAGCCATCGTGAACCATCGCACCAGCCGCACGGAGATTGATGCCCTGGTGGACGGCGCGCTGGCTCAGGGACGCGCTCTTTAATTCAGTCCCGCTCTTCCATTCGCGCGGCCACTTGCTCGACCAGACGCTCCATTTCAGCAGCATTCTTCCCTGCTGGCTTGTTGGCTTGTTCGGGTGAGTGTGCGAAGCGGGCGTCGGGAAGACCCATCCGCCGCTTCAGCGCCAGAATCTCCTGAATCTTGCTGTCGGGAATGAAATGGAGCGGCTGGCCGATCTGTTTGGCAATCAGGTAGGTCTTGCAAAAGGTGTCCATGATCTCCACCAGCCACTCGGCGTGGGTGACAGTGTCAGACCAGCAGACGATGCCGTGGTTGGTAAGCAGAATGGTGTTGTGGTCCTGCACAAAGGGCAGCACTGTCTCGGCAAAGGCCTGGGTGCCGGGAGTCTCGTAGGGCGCCACCGCTGCCGGACCAATGAAGATCTCGTACTCCGAAATCAGCCCGTTGGGAGGCGTGGTACCAGTGATGGAAAAGGCTGTGGCGTGGGGCGGGTGGCAGTGCACCACAGCACGGGCCCGCGGGTTGGCTTTGTAAATCTCCAGATGCAGCAGCAGTTCGCTGGTGCGCAAACGTTCCCCGGCCAGGATGTTGCCATCAAGGTCAGAGAAGCAGATATCGGCCGGTTCCAGGTCGGCCTTGCTCAGCATGGTAGGTGTACAGAGCACGTAGCGCGAGCCGAGGCGAACGCTGATGTTGCCACCGTTGCCGTCCACATAATGCCGATCCCACAGCTTGCGCCCCACGCGGATGATCTCCGCGCGCAGGGCCTGAGCCTCAGAGGAGCTGGCTGACGCCAGGGGCGAGTTTTCTTCGGGCTTCGGCTCGCGCAGGACCTCCGACGCGGCCTGCGCCACTTCCCTCACCTGCTCTGAAACTGGAACCGCCGTCTGCTCCATGACTGACCTCACACCTGTGCTGAATGGCCGGTCTACGGCACACGCCAGCATTTCTTTCAGATTATATAGACGCCGACCCGGGATATGTCCGGTGACATGGGTCACGTAGGCTCTGGTCAGGTGAGGGCGCAATCGCTCACTCTTCAGCAACTCCGCAAGCCCCTACTTAGCGGGCACCAGCCTGCGCTGCAACTGTTCGAGCGTCTGCCCCTTGGTCTCGGGGTAAACGAACAACACCACCAGAAATTGGACCACGGTCATGATGGCGAAGAAGGTAAACGGAGCGCTGCGGCCGATGTGCGCCACCAGTACGGGAAACTCCAGAGCAATGAGGGTATTCATGATCCAGTGGCTGGCATTGCCCACGCCCTGGCCCTTGGAGCGGACGGCGTTGGGAAAGACTTCGCCGATGTAGACCCAGATGACCGCTCCCTGCGAGAGCGCAAAGAAGGCGATGTAGGTAATCAACAGCCAGACCAGCGCTCCGGGATGGGAGTTTGTCGCAAACAACCACGACACCGCTGCCAGGCAACTGGCCGTGCCCGCCGCGCCGATGAGTAGCAGTGTTTTGCGGCCCAGCTTGTCGATCAAGCTCATGCCCACGATGGTGAAGACAAGATTCGTGAAGCCGATGGCGATGGCCTGCTGGTCGCCTGAAACCTGACTAAAACCAGCCGCGGAAAAAATACTGTTCAGGTAATAGAGAATGGCGTTGATGCCGGCCAGTTGGTTGAATGCGCCGATAGAAATGGCCAGAAAGAGCGGATAGAGGTATTTCTTCTGAAAGACCGGCTCATGGGCTGTGACGTGCTCCTCGGCCAGTGCGGATTGAATGTCGGCCAGCTCGGCCTCGGGCTCCGGTTCGCCCATCAGCTTGAGCACGGCCAGGGCCTCGTCATTGCGATTCTTTGAGGCGGACCAGCGAGGGCTGCGGGGAATGCCGAAGAGCAGCGCCAGGAAGCCGAAGGCCGGCAGCGCAGCCACGCCCACCTGCCAGCGCCACTCCGCCGCGCCGAGGTGCAGTGTGCGGATGAGGTAGTTGGAGGTGTAGGCCACCAGGATGCCGAAAACCACGTTGAATTGAAACGCGCCGACCAGCCGGCCGCGCCACTTGGCCGGGGCAAGCTCCGCAATATAAACCGGCCCCAGCACCGAGGAAGCGCCGATGCCCAATCCACCGACAAAGCGGAAGACCATCAGCACGGGCCAGTTCCAGGCCAGCGCACTGCCGATCGCCGAGATCACATAGAGCACGGCAGTGATGCGCAGCGTCTCGCGCCCGCCCAGCTTTTGTCCCACGTGCCCTGCGCCCAGCGCTCCCACCACGGTGCCGATCAGCGCGATGGCCACCGTCCAGCCCTTGCCCTGCGGGCTCAGATTGTAGAGCCGCACCAGCGCATCGATGGCGCCAGAGATGACGACTGTGTCGAAGCCGAAAAGCAGCCCGCCCAGGGCGCCGGTCAGTGTTGCCTTCATCAGGTTGAGGTTCGGTCGCATGGCCTGTGGGTTCCTTGATTTCCAAACCATCCTACAGACTGACCCCGATCCGGGCAAACCCCGCCGGCGCCGATCAATAGAAAAGCTGGTCAGCCTTCCGCGCGCGGTCCGGCCGGCGTCACCGCCAGAACCCGGCAGCGATGCTTGCCCACCGCGCTCCAGGCCAGCGCCATCTCGCTTTCCATGTAGGCGCAATCGCCGGCATCGAGCGCTTCGTGCAACCCGCCCGCATCCAGTTGCAACTTCCCTTCCAGCACGTACACCAGGCCGCTGGCCTCGTAGCAGGCATCCGCGGTGCAGGTGGCTCCGCCGAAGGGAAACTCGATCATCTGCGCCACCAGACGAGTCCCATCCGCCACAGCGTTCAGCGGTGTGGTCTTCACCGACTCCAGCCCGCGGCTGTTGCCCTGCAAGTGGGCCTTGCGAGTGATCGAGAGTGTGTGTTTGGCGGGCTCGGAGAAAAAGTAGCTCATGCCTACCCCGTAGACCCGGCTGATGGTGGCCAGCGTCGGCAGCGTGGGAATCATCCGGTCTGTCTCCAGCTTGGAGAGCAGCGCCGTTGAAAGCCCGGTCTCGGCCGCCAGACGCGAGAGCGTGAGCCGCTTCTGAGTGCGCAGCGAGCGCAGCTTCATCCCGATGCAATAAGGTTCAAGAGACCACTGAGCGTAGGAAACGGTCTTGGACATGGCAAACTCCCTCCCGTTAGTTTGCCAGCCGCCGGCCATGCATCTTCTGACAAATCCCTGAAGTTTTTCTGAAGTCTGCCCGGCATTTTCCTCCCATTCGGAAGCGATCTCACTTGAGAAGCACATCCTGAACTGGAAATAGTGAGACAGATGCACCCGTGGGCAAAGATCGACTTTTGCTTCCTGGGTAACCCGCCTCGGGTTACTTCGAGCAGAGAGAACCAAGGCACACCCTTCCCGCCGAGTGAAAAAGCGGATAATCTAGGGGTCACAGAAAATACTGGGCTCATCAAGGTACAGAAGTTTGTCGGGACAACTGCTCACTTTTCCTCTCTGGGTTGTTTACTCTGGGTTTTGCCCCACGTAGATTCCCGCGGCCACTGTAGGTAGTTGTCTTTCTCCATGCCCGGATGGGCCAGAGATCGACAACCGTGTCGCCCAGAACTCGAGGAAGCGCGGTGGTTGCGACGATAGAGCCCCTCTCAGTTTTACTCAATGCTCCAGATCAAGGGTCCCCGGCTACAGGTCTTGGTCGCCCGGGTGAAGCGTCGGCTTGTTCCTTTGCGGGATTCCGGCTGGAAGCCGATGGTACGCTCTGGCGCGGCGAAGCGGTGGTTCACTTGCCTCCCAAGGAGCTGGCTGCGCTGCGGCTGCTGCTGGCGCACGCCGGCCAGGTTGTCTCGCCCGTGCAACTGAAACATGCGCTGTGGGGCGACGTGCACGTGACAGCCGACAGCGTTCCCAAGTGCGTGTCCAGCTTGCGCTCGCGGCTTGAGCCGGATGTGTGCATCCAGACCGTTTACAAGCGCGGCTACCGCTTCACAGCCGAGATCAGGCGGGAAGGCGCCGCGCCGGCCGGTACGCTTTTGCGGCTGGCCATCATGCCCTTCGCCACTGGCTACTCCGTTCCCGAGCATCTCGGGCCGGCCATGGCCGAAGAGACCACCGCCAGCCTCTCCAGCGGGCGTCACTTTGCCGTTGCGGTGCTGGCCAGGGATTCGGTCTTCAACCTGGCTCAACGCGGGTTCACGGCCCAGCAGATTGGTCAGGAACTCAAAGCCGACCTGGTTCTGACCGGAACCTTGCAGGCATTCTCTTCGCATTACCGGCTGCGGGCGGAGATGATTCGTGTTGAGGACGGCACGCAAATCTGGGTTGAAGATCTGCTGGCGCCGCGCAGCCGGACAGGTGTACTGGAATCGGAGCTGATGCATCGGCTGGCCTATCGCCTTGGCGCTTGGGTCCCCAGCGACAGGTCTTCGTCGCTGGCATGGGAGATCGAGATCCCCGGAGATGCGGCTTTCTCGCCGGAGTTAAACCAGACCGGCCTCGAAATCTCCGCCGCGGCAGCCAACAAAATCGAAGACGAGCACATCGTCCCGCAAATCGAGGCCTATGATGTTTTCCTGCGCGGGCATTATGAGTGGCAGACGCTTCATCGCCATCGGATGCAGGATGGGCTGCAACATCTGTTGCGGGCCGTCGAACTTGATCCCTCGCTGATCTCCGCCAAAATCGATCTGGCGCACCTGTGTGTCACCCAGGCCTTTTACGGCTTCATGTCTCCAACCGTTTCAGCGGATCTTGTGCACCATGTGGCGGAATCGATTCCCGATCTTCCCCGTCAGGCTGAAGCCCTGCTGCCCGCGCTGGGCTGGGTCAACTTTCACTTCGACCGCAACTTGACCGCGGCCCTGCTGGCTTTCTCCCTAAGCACGCATCTGCCCCACGATCCCTGGACCACGCGCGAACGCGCGATGTTCGCCGTCAGCCGCCATCGCTTTGCCGAGGCCATCGAGTTGCTGCGCGCGGCCATTCGTGTCGATCCCTTTTCGCCTTGGCTGCAGAGCCGCTTGGCCTGGACCTTTCACCTGGATGGGCAGCGGACCGAAAGCCTGGAGCAGATCCGGAAGAGTATCGCCCAGTTTCCCGGCCATGAAGGAACATGTCTCTATGGGTCGGTGATTCTTGCGTATAACGGAGAGGCGGAAGAAGGGACCGAGCTTGCGCAAGGCCTCGCGCAGCGCTCGCCGCACTTTGATCTTGCCAGCGCCGTGCATGCGTATGCGCTGGCCTGCGCCGGTCACGGAGATGAGGCCCGTGCCGTCCTAGAACGGCTGCAATGGCTTGGCCGGGAACGCTACATCGTGCGAGGGTTCACGCCCGCGGCCTATGTTGCACTGGGAGAACACAAAGCCGCTCTGGCCGAACTGCGCGCCGTGGATGAGGCCCGCTGCCCCTTGTTTTTCCAGATGCTGGCCGATCCACGGCTGAAACCACTGCACGGCGACCCTGAGTTTGAGCGAATGCGGGCGATCCTCCCCGGCATGGAGGCCAAGGCAGAGCGGAACCTGGAAATGGAAGACTGAACCGAAGCCGCCAACTTGCCAACCCGCTCTCCTCGCGAAGCGAGAGCGAAGTTGCTGCCGTGATCGATAGATTTTACGAATTGGTCCCATCTCGTCCTTTGCTGGAAGCATCGCGGCTAAGCATGAAGTCATCGCGCACGAAACCTGAATTGAAGCCGCGCGGCCTGCGCTTAATCAATGAAGATCGGAGCATCCGCGATGCTCGCACAGCGCAAAAATTCATGCTTTTCCTGAATTTCCGGAAATCAGCTATTGCCCCCCAGTGACTCGCATCACATCCCCTTTCACGGTTGGTGAATCATTCTGGATAATGGCATTTAGTTAGCCTGCGCCTTGGTGTGCAATTCGTTGATGCATCTGATTTCCCAACCGCGCGGATGCGGATCGTTGATAGCCTTGGCCGAATTGGAGACTTTTCTTCATGTATAAAATTTTGGAAACCCGCAATGTGGGCCTCAATATCAAGCAGTTTATGATTGAGGCGCCGCGCATTGCGCGCAAGCATAAGCCGGGGCAATTCATCATTCTCCGCCTTCATAACAAGGGCGAGCGCATTCCGCTCACCATCAAGTGTTCTGACCCCGTGGCTGGCACCATCACCATCGTGGTGCAGGCCATCGGCAAGACAACCTCGCTGCTCAACTGTCTGGAAGCGGGCGACGCCATTCTGGACATCGTCGGCCCCCTGGGCCATCCCTCGGAGATAGAAAACTACGGCACGGCGGTCATTCTTGCCGGCAGCGTGGGCACGGCCATGGCGTTGCCCACGGCCAATGCGCTCAAGCAGGCGGGCAATCATGTGGTCTTTATTGAAGGCGCGCGTTCCACCGAAATGGTGGTCTTTGAAGACGAAGTGCGTCAGGCCAGCAATGAGACCTACATCATGACCGACGACGGCAGCTATGGCGAACATGGCCTGGTCACAAAGAAGCTCGACGAGCTGATCGCTGCCGGGCGCAAGATCGACTTTATTCTCGCCGTTGGCCCGGTGCCGATGATGCGCGCGGTAGCGCGGATCACTGCGCCGCTGGGCATCAAGACCATGGTCAGTCTGAACTCCATCATGGTGGACGGCACAGGAATGTGCGGCGGCTGCCGTGTTCTGCTGGGCGACAAGAGCAAGTTTGCCTGCGTGGATGGGCCGGAGTTCGACGCCTCCAAAGTCAACTTCGAGGTTCTCATGCAGCGTAACGCCATGTATCGCGAGAAGGAATGCGAGTCGCTCAAGCGCTTCCAGGAAAACAAGGATGAGGAAGTAGCGCAGCTTCGCGAAGATCTGACAGCGGAGGAGGTTCATTATGTCTGAGAAAAACAATCTTCCGCTCTCCGGAGGGAATACTCTTCCACTCAAGGATCGGATGAAGATCTTGCGCACGCCTATGCCGGAGGCGGACCCCACGGTGCGCAGCCGCAACTTTGAGGAAGTGAACCAGGGCCTGCAAACGGCCGACGCCCTCACCGAAGCCTCACGCTGCATCGCCTGCGCCAAGCCCGGCTGCATCGTCGATTGCCCGGTAGGCGTCAAGATCAAGGAAGTGGTGGCCCTGATTTGTGCGGGCGAGTTTCTTGCCGCGGCGTCCAAGCTGCGCGAGGACAACTCGCTGCCGGCCATCACCGGCCGCGTTTGCCCGCAAGAGAACCAGTGCGAGGGCGGCTGCATCCTGGGCAAAAAAGGCGCGCCTGTCGCCATCGGCAACCTGGAGCGGTTTGTGGCCGATTACGAGCGCACCAGCGGGAAGCTCGGACTGCCCGCCAACGCCCCCTCGACCGGCAAGAGCGTGGCCATCGTAGGCAGTGGTCCTGCCGGGCTTTCAGCCGCCGGAGACCTTATCCAGAAGGGTCATCGCGTGCGCGTTTTTGAAGCCTTGCACGAATTGGGCGGCGTACTCATCTATGGCATCCCGGAGTTTCGCTTGCCCAAATCCATCGTCAAAGGCGAGGTGGACAACCTGCGCCGGATGGGCGTTGAGTTCGAGACCAACGTGGTGGTCGGCAAGAGCGTCACCATCGACGAACTGATGCACGACGAGAGCTACGACGCGGTTTTTGTGGCCACCGGAGCAGGATTGCCGCAGTTCCTCGGCGTCCCCGGCGAGCACCTTAACGGCGTCTACTCGGCCAACGAATTCCTTACCCGCGTGAACCTGATGCGCGCTTACCAGTTTCCCGAGTTCGACGAGCCAATCTACGACTGCCGGGATCGGGATGTGATCGTGGTGGGCGGGGGCAACACCGCCATGGACGCGGTGCGCACTTCACGCCGTCTGGGCGCAAAGTCGTCAACCCTGGTTTATCGCCGCTCGGCGGCTGAGATGCCGGCCCGCGCCGAAGAGGTAAAGCACGCCAAGCAGGAGGGCATCGAGTTCCACCTGCTGACCAACCCGGTCGAGTTCATAGGCGACGAAAAGGGTTGGTTGACCGGCGCGCGCTGCGTGCGCATGGAACTGAGCGAGCCGGATGAAAGTGGCCGCCGCCGTCCGGTGCCAATCAAGGGAAGCGAGTTCGTTCTGCCCGCGAATGTGGCCATCATCGGCGTCGGCACCACCGCCAATCCACTCGTCCAGAGCACCACTCCGGACCTGAAGACCACCCCCCGCAACTACATCGTTGCCGATCCGGAGACTCTCCGCACCTCCAAGCGCGGCGTCTTTGCCGGTGGCGACATTGTTACCGGCGGCGCCACGGTGATTCTGGCCATGGGCGCGGGACGCACGGCCGCCGCCTCCATCCACGAGTACCTGACGACGGGCGTGTGGGAAACCACGGCAAACAACTAGGTCTCTGACAAGGGAAAGAAGTTCCATCGAGTTCGTGGATCCCCGGTCTCAAAATCGAGACCGGGGGCACCCAATGGTGGTACAACTTCAAGCTGTCGGAGACATAGCGGCTGAAAACTGTTCGCTGTCAACTGTTCACTGTAAAAAAATGGGCGGCAAGGGTGATTCCCTTGCCGCCGCCCGTCCCTGGGTTGTCTTGAAGTTACTGCAATCGTTCGGTAATAGCTGACTCGGAGTTACTGCAAAAGCTTGGTCACTTCCTGCTGCACGCTGTTGGCCTGCGCCAGGGCGGCGATGCCGGTCTGACTAAGAATCTCATACTTGGACATATTCGATGTCGCGGAGGCATAGTCGGTTGCCTGCACCGCGTTCTGCGCTGAAACCACGTTCTCCTGCTGCGTGCTCATCACCTGGCTGATCGAGTTCAGAGTGTTGATCTGCGCGCCGATGTAGCCGTCCTGCGCCGCCACGTAAGTGATGGCCGCATTCAGCACCGACACCGCATTTTGCGCATCACCCTGCGTGCTCAGACCGGTGTTCGACAGGTCCGCCGTCGTGTCACCGCCGGTCGCGGTCACATAGCTGATGGTTGTGGTTGCGGACGTGGAGTTGTAATTCGAGGTGGTGGCGCTGGTGGAAGTGTCAGTCACGTTGGCGTTGGCTGCGGTGATGGTGACGTTCCCGTTCGTCTTCGTCAGCAGGATGCCCGTGTCGCCGCCTGCTACAGTGTCGTCGCCTACCGCGGCCGCGGTGGTAAAGCTGGCCGTCACGCCGGGAATCCCATCCTCATTGATCTCGGAAATCAGCCCCCCCACCGTCGTCGCCGTTGTGGTCAGCGTGCTGGTCGTGCCGTCGCCATTCTTTATCGTGAAGACGATTCCGGTGCCGCTCAGTGCATTGGCCTGCGTTGCGGCATCGCTCAATACCGGACCGGCTGCGTCTTTTGACAGATCGATAAACAGCCCTTCGTTGCTCTGCTGCACCGAGCCGCCCGCATCGCCCACGCTGGCCGAAGTCAGCTTGGCAAAATACAAGCTGTCAATCGAAGCTCCTGTTGACGACGAGTCGCCCGTATAGATGGATACGCCCGCCTGCACCCCGCTGAAAACCTGATTCTGGTTATACGTGGTCGTCGATCCGATGTTGTTGATCTCCGACAAGATCGATTGGTATTCCTGGTTGGCGGCCGCGTCTTGAGAACTGTTGAGGGTGCCGTTCGAGGCTTCGGTAGCCAGCGTAACGGCTCGGTCCAGCAGGCTCGTCACTTGCGACAGGGCGCCATCGGCCACCTGCAACAGCCCCACGCCTTCCGTGGCGTTGGTCGCCGACTGAGTCAGGGCTGACTGGTTGGCCTCCAGGCCGTTCACCAGCGAAAGGCCCGCGGCATCATCGGCTCCGGAGTTGATCCTCGAACCCGACGACAACTGCTGCAAGACCGTCTGCAAGCTGCTGTTGGTGTTGTTCAGATTGTTTTCTGCGTAGATCGCTGACAGATTGTTCAAAACACCGAGGGCCATGGAAGATACTCCTTTTTGATGCCTTGAATCGCGCCCTTCCTGACGGTGCATCTTTCGTTCCGCCAGGCTCTCGACTCCTGCCGAGTGAGCGCCATTGCATCCACCCCTTTCATCGGTCCGGCTGGAAATAACTTTAGTCACAAAATTAAGAACCGCTTTTGCTCTCGACTGTCGCGCTCCGAATCAAGCTGTCCAGCTTTCGTTCAATCCCTGTCCGAAAGCGATTCACATGCTGTACTGTTGCGCTCCACCTGTCTGTCTCGATTCGCGACACGAGCAGGGCCTTCCGCGCGCCCTTGAGATCCCCCGGCGCCCGCACTCCTCCGGTACCTGACAGCCCTTCGCGAAAAAAACGGCGGCAAGAGGATCGCCTCTTGCCGCCACCGGTCTCGACTGCAACCGTATGTGCTCTCTGCCTGAAACTTGCTCTATTCAATCCCCTTCTACTGTCCAGCTCCCGGTTGAGGAGCCGCAGGCGCTGCCGGTTCGGCAGTTGGCGGAGCCGGCTGCGACGGAGGCGCCTGGCGGTTGTACTGGCCACCCTGTCTCCACCCGCCCGGTCCCTGGCCGCCACGTCCCTGCCCGCGGCCTTCAAACCCACGGTTGGCGCGGTAAGCCTGCACGAGCTTCCACTGTTCCGGTGTCAGCTTGGCGCGGATGGCCAGCAGAAAACCAGCATTCGCTTTTTCGAGCTCGGCACGCGCTTGCGCAACCTTGTCAATTTGAGAAAGGATCCTGGCCTCGTTGGGCTGATCGTCGCGCATCAGCGGCTCCAGCGCCAGTTCGGCCTTCTGCAGGCTGGCCCGCAGGTCGATCAGCTTCTCCCGGTGTTGCAGCAGAATGCCGTCAAACGCCTTCCGCTGCTCATCGGTCAGCTTCAGTTGCTCCACGACCTTGGGATTGTTCCACCAGCGTCCCTGGCCGCCCTGGAGCCCAAAGGCCTTCTCCATGGGAGGCCTATGCTCTCCAAATCCCTGCCCCGCTCCAGCTCCGGGCGACTGCGCCATCGCCGTTCCCGCCAGCAAAACTCCCGCAATCGCCAATCCCAACCGCACCGGCCCAAATGCCTTCATCGTCGCTCCTCCCCCTCCATCTCCCGAGGGTTTGCTTTCGTTTCGCTATCGAACTCTTACCGGGTTTCGTCCTCGGCCATCAGTTGAGCCAGCGGCTCCATGGCCCTCGGGACTTCCCGCGATACGTCGCTGTCCACTTTGGCCAGCAGGTCCTCATCCTCTTGCCGGACCTGTTGATTCCGCCGTTGTTGCGCAGCCAGCCGCTCTTGCTCAGCCACGCGGGCCGCGGCACTCCTCATCTCCCGCTGATGATGCTCCCAGACCCCCGTGGAAGCGCCACCGGCAACCAGAACGCAGCCCAGCGCCCATCCAACCGCCAGCCGCCAAATCCGTCGCTGCCCGCGCTCAACCGCTGCCCGCGGCCGAACATAGGCCGCCTCGCTCCAGGCTTGAACGCTCGAGCGGAAGTTCCTGAGCGCCTCGTCCAGCTCCGGGTCCTGCTCCGCGTTCAACTCCGGATTCAACCCGTCACCAGCCGCCAGCGTCCGCCGCCGGGCCCGTTCCGCGATTTTGTCCTTGAAACTCATCGTCTTCCCCCCAGTTCCGCGCGCACTCTTGCCACTGCCCGCGAAAGGTGCGCCTTCACTGTGCCCTCATTAAGCCCCGTGGCCCGCGCAATCTCGCTCAACTCCATCTCTTCCACGTAGCGCAGCAGAAACACCGTTCGCTGCCGCTCGCTCAACCCTTCGACCGCCTTACCCACCTGCCCAACCCGCTCCCGCGCCAGCAACTGCTGTTCCACTGAGCGTTCCCCGCTCGGCAGCCACTCGCTGGCCTCGCTCAGGTCCACCGAATGGGTCTGCGTCTTTCGCCAGAACTGCATCCGCCGGTTGCGCCAGTGGTCTTTCTGCAGATTGATGGCGATGCGCATCAGCCAGGTCATCGCGCTGGACTCGCCGCGAAAGCTCGACCAGTTCCGGTGCGCCTTCAGAAAACAGTCCTGAGTCAGCATCTCGGCAAGGTCCACGTCACGCGTCGACGAGAGAAGAAACCGGAAGATCTGCTGACGGTGCTTTGCGACAACAGCAGAAAACTCCTGCGCCGCAATCTCTTGCGCGGTAGCCATGGTCATCGGTTCCAATACTGTGCAGGCTGCCATCACTTAGGTAGACGCCCGCACCGGCTGCAAGTTTACAGCCCTGCGCCTATTCTCATCTATACCAATTGATATCGATTGCTTGTGGGGCAGACAGCGCCGCCGCACTTACTGCTTTACTGCGACGCAATGTGCCTTGCGTGCTCATTCCGGCCGCTGAGCGGACACCGGCTATAGCGAAACCTGAGTAGCTGTTCCTTGGTGGTAACCCGCCAAGTGACTTTTCCATTAAGAAAAAGCCACCCTTGGCAATGGCATATTGGCTCTGGTTTCGCTCTACGGAGCCGGCGCCACCGGCACTTCCTTGCCGTGTTCTGGATCGTACTGGTACTTGACCATCCATTCCTTGAACTTCGCGGCTGGCACTTCAATCAGCGAACCATCCTTGGTCCTGCGAAAGGCAATGCCTTCCTTCATCTCCACCTTCAGATCGCAGGTCCCGGCCATCGCCGGCAGCAGCATTTCCAGCTCCTTGCCCGGCTTCTTCCACCGCGCCCGGAAAGTCTCATTACCCGCCGAGTTCATCATCCGGCTCCCGCAGTTGTACCTGAAGTCAAAACCCTGCGGCTCGCCATTCTCAAAGAGATTTGCCCGGCCCTCCCCGTCCACTCCATTCAGAGACCGCACACCAGATGGGCCATAGTAGTGCGAATAGGAACTGTGATGAAAGATGTTGATCCGCAAAGGATAATCGGCGGGATTATGCCCGCCGGCAAGCACCGCTGTTGAAAGCAGCGCGCAAACCGCTAACCCGCTCAAACTGCACAACAAGAACCGGCGCATCGAAAATACCTCCTCTGAACCTGATTCCAATTCCACACCAGAATACGCGAAGAAAATGGTTTTTTGCACCATTCCACCATAAAGAGCTTCGAAGCTGCTAAAGCGTTCGCTTCTTCCCTCTTTTATCGCCGTTCATAGAGGTTATGGTGCGGGACGACCATCCACCGATGAGCAGCTTTGGCGGTCAAGAAACTCAAATCGAGTGGAATTCCAGTTACTACAGATTTCAGTAGGCTAATCCCTTTTCCAGTAGACGACTTGCAGTTTATTGTATTTTCTCGAGCGTTTCTTCTAAATCTGGTTGACATTTTCAGGAACCAAACGTCCCTATCTCGCGTATTCTCAATCGATTGTCCTTCCGTTTATTGCGTTCGACGCATTTTTCAGCCGTGGCAACCGACGTGCAATAGAGCAGAATGGTGTAGGGTGCTCCTCTGATGGAGACAAGTCTCTTCAACCGTTTGCAGGCGACACTGCTGGCCGTGGTCACGGCTGGTCTGGTGCTGTTGGCGGTTTTGAATTTTATCGAGGAGCGGCACTCCCAGCAACCCGATGACGGCGTCTGGTGGCGCGAGGCGGCCAATGGCAGCGGTCTGGTGGCCGACAGGGTGTTGCCGGACAGTCCAGGACAGCGCGCGGGCATCCGGGCGGGCGACCAGCTGACAGGAGTAAATATCCTGCCGGTCGGACCGGTCGGAGCGGGCCTGCACACCGGTATCCGGCCGCATGAGCCGCTGGCGGGCGTGAAGGAACTTCCTGACGAAGCTGACCAGCACACCGACAACGAGCCGCTTTCCCTCTCCGCCGAGGTCAAGTTCACCCCCATTGCCAGATCGGCGGACCTGGAGCGCGCCCTTTACCGGACCGGCAGCTACTTCCAGATTTACTACCAGATCCGCCGCAACGGCGTCTCGCCGGCGGAAGTGATCGTCGAGGTGATCCCGGAACCGCTGGACCGGAGTCTGGCTCTAGGGCAGCGTCTGATTGGTCTCGTTTATTTGGCCATCGGGATCTACGTGCTGTTTCGCCGCTGGACGGCTCCGCGCGCCACCCACTTCTACCTCTTCTGCCTGGTCTCATTCGCCCTGTACGCGCTCAAGTACACCGGCACGTTCGACGCGCTGGACTGGGCCGTCTTCTGGTCGAATGTGCTGGCTGAATCCCTGCAACCGGCGCTGTTTCTGCACTTTGCCCTCAGTTTTCCCGAGGAGCGGCTCAAGAAGTTGGGCCGCCGCTGGCTCTTGCCGCTCATCTATGCTCCCGGCGCCGGATTGCTTGGCCTGTGGCTCTATGCCATCACCTATTGGCAGGCCACGGCGCTGCTCAAGCACCGTCTGGAACAAGTTGGAACAGCCTACGACGCCGTTTTCTACGTGCTGGCTGCCGCTCTCTTCCTGCGCAGCTACAGCCGCGCCAACACGCCGCTGCTACGCCAGCAACTGAAGTGGCTCACCCGCGGCGCGCTGCTGGCAGTCGTTCCTTTCACGCTGTTTTACGCCATTCCCTTCCTCTTTGACCTGCGCCTGCCCAGCCTGTTCACCAATATAGCGGGCTTCTCGATCATCTTTCTCCCGCTCACCTTCAGTTGGGCCATCGTGCGCTACCGGCTGATGGACACTGACCTGATCTTCAAGCGCGGCGTGGCCTATACACTGGCCACCGGCCTGATTCTGGCGGGCTACTTCGGGCTCATCGCCGCAGCCGCGGGGCTGGCCCATCATCGGCTGCCCGAGCCAGTCCGGGACTGGGGAGAGGGCATCGCCATCGTGTTGGTGGCCGCCTCTTTTGAGCCTCTCAAGCGGCATATCCAGAATTGGGTAGACCGGGTCTTCGACCGCCATCGCTACGACTACCGCAAGGCGCTGGTCGAGTTCGGCCGCGGCCTCAGTTCGGAGACTGATCTCCAGGCTCTGCTCAAATCGATCGTCGAACGGCTGCCGCGCACCTTGCTGGTGGCGCGCGTTGCTGTTTTCCTGGCCCAAAACTCCGACGATTCCAACCGCCTGCGGCTGGCAGCCTCCCACGGGCTGCCCGCTGAGGCCCTGGCAGCGCAGGACAGCATGGCGCTGGGCTTCCTGGACTTCGACTTCGCCCAGGACCACTCGCACATCTTCCTGGAAAACGCCCAACAGGCCATGCATCTGCCCGCTGAGCAGCAACGCACTGCCGCCCTGCTCGACCTGAACTACTATCTGCCCTGTCGCGTTCAAGACGGGACGGCTACGCGCACCATCGCCGTCATCGGCCTGGGCCGCACCATCGGCGGCGACTTCCTTTCCAGCGAAGACATCGAACTGCTCGAATCCCTGGCCAGCTACATCGGCATCGCCCTCCAGAACGCCAGCCTCTACGCCCGCCTTGAAACCAAAATCGGCGAGTTCGAGCGACTCAAAGAGTTCAACGAAAACATCGTCGAGTCGATCAACGTCGGCATCCTGGCTCTCGATCTCAACGACCGCATCGAGAGCTGGAACGCGCAGATGGAGGCCATGTACGCCCTCAGCCGCTCCGAGGCCATCGGCCAGCCGCTTCGCGCGGTCTTCCCCTTGGAGTTTATTGAGGCGCTCGACGGCTTCCGTTACGAGCAAGGCGTCCATCACCTCTACAAGTTCCGCCTCACCACTCGCGCCGGCGAGCAGCGCACCGCCAACATCGCCGTTGCGCCGCTGCTCTCACGTGATTTCGTTTCGGTGGGCCGCATCATTCTGGTCGACGACATCACCGAGAGGGTCTCGCTGGAAACCCAACTGGCGCAGGCCGACAAGCTCAGCTCCATCGGTCTGCTGGCCGCTGGCGTGGCCCATGAGATCAACACGCCGCTGGCCGTCATCTCCTCCTATGCGCAGATGCTCTCCAAGCAACTGAAGGGCGACGCCCGCCTTGGCCCGGTCCTCGACAAGATTACCCAGCAGAGCTTCCGCGCCGCGGAGATCGCCAATGGCCTCTTGAATTTCTCGCGGACCTCGACCACCGAGTTCCGCGAAACCAACCTGAATCAGGTCATCCGCGACACGCTCTCCCTGCTTGAACACCAGTTCAAGACCGCGCAGATCATCGTTGATCTCGATCTGGCCGAGGAGTTGCCCCCCATCCACGGCAACCCCGGCAAGCTGCAACAGGTCTTTCTGAATCTGCTGCTGAACGCCAAGGAAGCCATGCCCGGCGGTGGGCGCCTGCGCGTTGCCACCCAAATCGATACTCCCGACGGGCCCGACAGCCATGTCGCCGCGCTGGTCGCTGACTCGGGCGCGGGCATTGCTCCCGAGCACCTGAAGCGCATCTACGACCCCTTCTTTACCACCAAGACAACCCCCACGCCGGGCAACCGCCGCGGCACCGGCCTGGGTCTTTCCGTTTCCTACGGCATCATCCAGGAACATGCCGGCAAGATTCATGTCGAAAGCGTGATCGGCGCCGGCACTACCTTTCATCTTGAGTTTCCCCTGTTGAGGAATTCCGTCCATGCCTGAGGTCGAACTGCCCTTGAACCCGTCCACCACTGCAACAGCCGCCGCTGGCGACTCTAACCTCACCCGTAGCTTAGCTAGCATTCTGGTCATCGACGACGAGGCCGCCATCCGTGAGTCGCTCGAAGTACTGCTCACACTCGAGGGATACGCGGTTAAAATGGCCCCCGATGGCGCGGAGGGACTAAGAATCCTGGAGCAGGAGAGCTTCGACCTGGTGCTGCTGGACCTGGCCCTGCCCGGCCAGAGCGGCCTCGAACTGCTGCCCCTGATCAAGGAGCGCCTGCCTGAGCTGCCGATCATCATGATCACCGCCTACGGCACCGTGGATAACGTCGTCAACGCCATCCACGCCGGCGCGGAAAACTTCGTTCAGAAGCCCTGGGACAACGAGAAGCTGCTGGCCGACATCCGCTCCGCCGTGGCTCTTCACAAGGCCGAAGAAGAGAATGTGCAGCTCAAGCGCACTCTCAAGCAGCGCTACAACTTCTCCAACATCGTGGGCAAGAGCGAGATCATGCTGAAGGTCTTCGACCTCGTCGCCCAGGTGGCGCCCAGCCGCTCCACGGTGCTGATTCAGGGCGAGAGCGGCACCGGCAAGGAATTGATCGCCAAGGCCATCCACGCCAACTCGCCCCGCAAAGACAAGCCCTTCGTCCCCATCAACACCGGCGCCATGCCCTCCGAGTTGCTGGAATCCACGCTCTTTGGCCATGTCAAGGGCGCATTCACTTCCGCCATCGCCTCCAAGAAAGGCCTCTTCGAAGTCGCCAACGGCGGCACGCTCTTCATGGACGAAATCGCCACCATGGGCATGGACACCCAGGCCAAGATTCTGCGCGTTCTGCAGGACCGCCGCTTCATGCACCTGGGCGGCATCCAGGAGATCCAGGTGGACGTGCGCATCATCGCCGCCACCAACATCGACCTGCGCAAGGAGGTGCGTGAGGGCCGCTTCCGCGAAGACCTCTTCTACCGCCTCAACGTCATCACCGTTGACCTGCCGCCGCTGCGCGCCCGCCGCGAAGACATTCCCCTTCTCACGCAGCACTTTCTCGACTTCTACGCCAACGAGAACGGCCTCTCTCCGCGCAAGCTCTCCGCCGACGCCCTGCGCGCACTCATGGATTACGAGTGGCCCGGCAATGTGCGCGAACTGGAAAACTCCATCGAACGCGGCGTCGTGCTCTCCAACG